>Ga0335073_10006128_pt1 | contig 16889 bp, 13 predicted proteins | sample Lox_Sample_22_FD_207093 | JGI IMG/M metagenome (GOLD analysis project Ga0335073, IMG submission 207093) | Soil microbial communities from Loxahatchee National Wildlife Refuge, Florida, United States - Lox_Sample_2.2 | ecosystem: Environmental > Terrestrial > Soil > Wetlands | place: USA... | reverse complement strand
TCCGACGCCTGCTGTCAGTGCACGTCCTTCCAGTACTCGCGCTTCACCATCCAGGCGAGCCAGGTGAACACCAGCAGAAACAGCACGACCCACACGCCGAGCCGGTGCCGCTCGATCTGGCTGGGCTCGCTCACATAATCGAGGAAATTCACCGTGTCGCGCACGAAGCCGTCGTATTCGGTGAGGCTCATGCGTCCCGGCGCCAGCTGCTCGAAGTGATCGAACACCTGCTCGGAAACCGGCGCGCCACCCGCACCCGGATGTTGCTCGGTGCGGTAAACGGCGGCCTTGAGGCCCTCGAGCTCCGAGAGCACGTCGGGCATCGCGGTCGCCGGCAGGCGCAGGTTGTTGGCGCCGGTCTGGCTGGTCGGGTCGACGTAGAACGTGGTGAGCAGCTGATAGATGTAGTCGGCGCCGCGCGCGCGCACCATCAGCGAGAGATCCGGCGGCGGCTTGCCGAACCAGGCTACCCCATCCGCAGGCGGCATGGCGCTGCGAATGTAGTCGTTGGCCGCGGCGCCGGGCGGCAGCAGCTCCTGCTGCAGCAATTGCGGCGGGATCTTGAGGTCCGCGCCGAGCCGCGTCCAGCGCTCGTACTTGAGCGAGTGGCAACCGAGGCAGTAGCTCACGAAATTGCGCGCACCGCGCTGCACCGACGCGAGGTCGGAGACGTTGGTATCCGCGTGCCAGCTGTCCCAGTCGGCGCCGAATTTCCCGGCGGCCTCTTCCGCCGCCGGCAGGCGCTGCGGGGCGCAGGCCGCGATGGTCAGCAACAGCGCCGCGAGCAGTGCCTCAGTGCGCATGGTAGACCACCCTTTCAGGCACGGGCTTCACCGTCTCGAAGCGGGTGTAGAACGGCATGAGTATGAAGAACAGGAAGTACAGCACCGCCAGCACGCGCGCGATCATCACGTAGATGCCGAGTGCCGGCTGCATGCCGAGATAGCCCAGCCCGACGAACGCGACCACGAAGATCGCGAGCGCGGTGCGCGACATCCAGCCACGATAGCGCATCGACTTGACCGGTGAGCGGTCGAGCCACGGCAGGAACAGGAACGCCATCACCCCGAGCAGCAGCAGCAGCGCGCCGAGCCTCTGGTCGGGTACCGCGCGCAGCATTGCGTAATAGGGTGTGAAGTACCACACCGGCGTGATGTCCGCGGGGGTCGAGACGGGATTGGCGGGCTCGTAGTTCGGCGCCTCGAGGAACAGCCCGCCGAAGGTCGGCACGAAGAACACCACGACGGCGAGCGCCACCAGGAACGCGCCGATGCCGACGAAGTCCTTCACCGTGTAATAAGGATGGAACGGGATGCCATCGAGCGGCTTGCCGTCGGCGCCCTTCTTCTCCTTGATCTCGACACCGTCGGGGTTATTGGAGCCCACCTGGTGCAGCGCCACCAGATGCAGCGCCACCAGCAGCAGCAGCGCCAGCGGCACGGCCGCGACGTGCAGTGCGAAGAAGCGGCCGAGCGTCGCATCGGCGATACCGTAGTCGCCACGGATCCACAGCACCAGGTCCGGGCCGATCCCGGGGATGGTGCCGAACAGGTTGATGATCACCTGCGCGCCCCAGAACGACATGTTGCCCCAGGGCAGCACGTAGCCCATGAAGGCCTCGGCCATGAGGGCCAGATACACCAGCATGCCGAGCAGCCACAGGAGCTCGCGCGGCGGCTTGTACGAGCCGTACAGGAACGCGCGGAACATGTGCAGGTACACGACGATGAAGAAGAACGAGGCGCCGGTCGAGTGCAGGTAGCGGAGCAGCCAGCCGAAGTTGACCTCGCGCATGATGTACTGCACGGAGTCGAACGCGGTCAGCTCGCCCGGCTTGTAGAACATCGTCAGGAAGATGCCGGTGACCAGCTGCAGCACCAGCACCACCAGCGCGAGCGAGCCGAAGTAGTACCAGAAGTTGAAATTCTTCGGCGCGTAGTACTCGGTCACCTGGCTGGCGAGGAACTCATCGACGGGCATGCGCTTGTTCAGCCAGCCCCGGAAGCGCTTGCCGGCCGAGCCGGCGGCCGCCTGCGGCGGCGCGCCCGTGGCGCCGGTGGCGATCTTCGCGGTCACGTCGCGGCTCCTTTCTCGTCGGCGCCGATGAGCAGCAGCTGCTCCTTGGGGAATGAGTAGGGCGGCACGCGCAGATTGACCGAGGCGGGCGACCCGTCGAACACGCGGCCCGCGAGGTCGAAGCGCGACCCGTGGCAGGGGCACCAGAAGCCCCCCGGCCATGAGGGCGAGAGGGAGCCGGCATCGAAGCGCTGCTTCGGCAGGCAGCCGAGGTGCGTGCAGATGGCGATCAGCACCAGGTACTCGGGAGTGCGCGAGCGCAGGTCGTTGGTCGCGTAGGGCGGCTGGTCGGAGCTCTTGGACTCGGGGTCCTTGAGCTCGGAGTCGTGACCGGAGACGCGCTTCACCATGTCGGGCGTGCGCCGCACGACGAAAATCGGCTGTCGCCGCCACACCGGCAGGGCCATCTGCCCCGGATCGAGCTTGGAAAGATCGAACGACACCGGCGCGCCGGCCGCGCGGGCGCGCTCGGAGGGACTCCAGGACTCGATGAAGGGGACCGCCGCAAATGCCACGCCCACCGCCCCGGTAGCTATCGTGGCTCTGGTGAGGAACTTGCGCCGGTCGAGATCGACCCCGTCGCCAGCGGCGACGCCTGCGTGATCCGCCATCTCACCGTTCTCCCGCGTTGTTACAGGCCCGCCGCAGCATCGTTTTGCCGCATCGCGCACCAAGCGGACTGTGCATCGTGCAGTTTCGTACCTCGCGGGGGGCGGCGCATTATACACAAACGAACCTGCCCCTCCGGCGCGCCCGCACCGGCGGCCGGCGAGGCGCGCAGCGTTTTTTTGAGGTTTCCGGAGTCGTAATGCTCGAGCACCTGGGCCGCGGGCTCACTTTCGTGGCCGGATCGGTCGTCGGGGGACTCGCCCTCGCATTCCTGGTCGTCGCAATGCGGCCGGACCTGATCCGCGGGCGCGCCACCGCGCCGGCGGCGGCCGCACCCGCGGCACCCGTCGCGGCGCAGCCGGCCGCTGTGGTACCCGCGCCGGCCGCAGCCGAGCTGCCCGGCGAGGGGCTGCCCGAGCGCGCCTCGTTCGCGGACGCGGTGCAGCGGGCCGCGCCCTCGGTAGTGAACGTGTACACCGACCGCGTGGTGACCGAGCAGCTGTCGCCCTCGCTCGGGGAGTTGTTCGGGGAGTATCTGCCCCGGTACCGGCAGCGGGTCGAACGCTCGCTCGGCTCCGGAGTCATCGTCGATGACTCCGGGCACATCGTGACCAACGATCACGTCATCGCCAATGCCGATGCGATCCGCGTGCAGCTCGCCGACGGGCGGGTGGCCGAGGCGCACGTGGTGGGCACCGACCCCGACACCGATCTCGCGGTGCTCAAGGTGGCCCTCAAATCGCTGCCGGTGGCGCACCTCGGCCGCTCCGATCAGCTGCGCGTCGGCGACGTGGTGCTCGCGATCGGCGATCCGCTCGGTCTCTCGCACACCGTGACGCACGGGATCGTGAGCGCGGTGAGCCGCGCCCAGCTCGGCATCGCGCCGGTGGAGGATTTCATCCAGACCGACGCGCCGATCAATCGCGGCAACTCGGGCGGCGCGCTGGTCGACTCGAGCGGCGCGCTGGTCGGCATCAACACCGCGATGGTGGCCAAGAGCCTCGGCGTCGAGGGCATCGGCTTTGCGATCCCGGTGAACCTGGTACGCGGCGTGGTGAGCGACATCGTCGCCCATGGCCGCGTGATCCGCGGCTGGATCGGCATCGCTCCCGAGGACATCAGCGACGAGCAGGCCCAGCGCCTCGGCCTCGCGCAGGGTGGCGTCGTGGTCGCGAACCTCTACGTCGGCAGCCCCGCGCAGCAGGCGGGGCTGATGCCGGGGGACCTGCTGCTGGCGGTCGATGGCGCGAGCCCGCACGGCGCACAGGACGTCCTCGGGCGCATCTCCCGCCACAAGCCGGGCTCCATCGTGACGCTCAAGGGCCTGCGCGGCCGGCGTCCATTCGAGGTCGAGGCGCACGTCACCGAGCGCCCGCGGCAGCAGCGCCCGCAGCCATGACCGAGCTCGCCACGACCTGCTTCGCCTCGCGCGCCGAGCTCGACGCGGCGCTCGCCACGCGCCTGGCGGCGGCGCTGTGCGCCCCCGGAGCGCACGCCGTCATGCTCTCCGGCGGCACGACGCCGATGAACGCCTACCGCGCGCTCGCGCGGCGGCCGCTGCCGCACGATGAGCGGCTGCACGTGCTGTTCACCGACGAGCGTTACGTGCCCGCCGGCTCCCCGGCGAGCAATTACCACCAGTCGCAGGAGCTGCTGCAGGCGCTCGCGCTGCCGCAGGAGGAGCTGCTGCGGGTGCGCACCGAGCTCAGCCTCGAGGCAGCGGCGGCCGACTACGAGCGCTCGCTGACGACGCTCCTCAGCTCCGGGATCCATGTCACGCTCGGCCTGCTCGGGCTCGGCGCCGACGGGCACACCGCCTCGCTCTTCGATGCCGGCGATCTCGAGCGCGCGCGCGGTCGTTACGCCCTGCCGGTGCAGCGGCCCGACGGCATGAGCGCCGTCAGCGTGAGCCCGGAGTTCCTCGCCACCGTGCGCGAGCCGGTGTTCGTGGTGGCCGGGGCCGACAAGCGGGAGAGCGTGCGCGCGCTGCTCGCCCGCTCGCCCACGCTTACCGCCTGGCGCGCGGTGGCCGGCTGCGCCCGCGTGGAGCTGTGGATGGACCAGGCGGCCGCGCCCGCGCCGGCATGAGCGGACCGGCCGAGCCGGCGGCGCTGCTGCGTGAGGCCGCACGCTTCGAGCAGGCGGGACAGCTCGCGCAAGCCGCCGGCGCCTACGAGCGCATCCTCGCGCAGCGCCCGCAGCTCGCCGACTGCTGGTACAACCTCGGCCTCCTGCAGCGCAAGCTCGGGCGCTTCGATGCGGCGCTCGCCTCCTATGCGCAGGCGCTCGCGCACCGCGTGCGCCAGCCCGAGGAAGTGCACCTCAACCGCGCCGTGATCCTCGCCGATCACCTGCGCCAGGAGGCCGCCGCCGAAGCGGAGCTGCGCACCGCGCTCACCCTGAATCCGCACTACCTGCCGGCGCTCGGCAACCTCGCAAACCTGCTCGAGGACCTCGGCCGCCGCGACGAGGCGCTCGCGGCCTACGTGCGCATCCTCGAGCTCGAGCCGCATTCCTTCGAGAGTCTCGCCCGTTACGCCGGCTTGCGCCGGGTCGAACGCGCGGACGATCCGCTGCTCGGGCGGTTGCGCACGGCGCTCGCCGCGCCGCAGGCGAGCGCCGCCGAGCGCGCCAGTCTCGGCTTTGCGCTCGCCGCGGCGCTCGATTCCTGTGGTGAGTACGCGGCGGCCTTCGCCGCCGCACAGAGCGCCAACCGCGAAAGCCGCGCGAGCGCTCCGGCAGCGCCCCGCTACGACCGCCGGGCGCAGGAGCGCCTGATCGATGAGCTGATCGCTGCGTTCCCGCAGCCGGCGCCGCGCAGCGCCGCCGCGCCGGCGCCGGCAACTGCGCAACCGATCTTCATCTGCGGCATGTTCCGCTCCGGCTCGACGCTCACCGAGCGCCTCCTCGCCCAGCACCCGCAGGTCAGGGCCGGCGGGGAGCTCGACCTTTTGCCCGAGCTCGTGCGCGCACGTCTCGCGCCCTTTCCGGCTGCCCTCGCCGGCGCCTCCCCTCAGACTCTCGGTGAGCTGGCCGGGGAGTACCGCGCCGGGCTCGCGCGGCTCTTCCCCGGCGCGGCGTACGTCACCGACAAGCGGCTCGACAATTTCCTCTACATCGGCCTCATCAAGCGCCTGTTCCCCGAGGCGCGGATCGTCCACACCACGCGCGACCCGCTCGACACCTGTCTGTCGATTTTCTTTCTGCACCTCGATCAGCGCATGAGCTATGCGCTCGACCTGCTCGATACGGGCCACTATTTCAAGGAGTACCGCCGGCTGATGGCGCACTGGCGCAGCCTGTACGGTGAGGATCTCCTCGAGTTCAACTACGATACGCTGGTGGCAAATCCGCGCCCGGCGGTCGAGCGGCTGCTCGCTTTCTGCGGGCTTGCGTTCGATGCCGCCTGCCTCGCGCCCGGTGCGCGCGGGGGAGCCGTGAAGACCGCGAGCGTGTGGCAGGTGCGCGAGCCGCTCTACCGCCGCTCGTCCGGCCGCGCCCGCCATTACCGCCGCGAGCTCGCGCCGCTCGCGACCTATCTTGGGATCGAACCGCTGCCGTGAACGCGCCCACACTCAATCTCGTGCCGATCTTCGCGACGCCCTTCGCCGTCGTACCGCTCGCGCTCTCGGCGGAGACGAACCGGTCGCTCGCCGCGTGGCTCACCGCGCTCGCGACTCCCGAGCGGCGCGATCCCGGCGCACCCGCCGACGCATTTCTGTTTCGCGGCCGCGAGGACCTGTTCGAGCAACAGGCGCAGCCGCTGGCGGAGCTGCGCAATGAGATGCTCGGCGGTCTGTGCGCCGCCGTGCAGGCGGCGAACCTCTATAGCGAAGCCGAATTCGCCGAGCTCGGCGTGCAGATCCGCGCGCGGCTGCTGCTCGTACGACCCGACGGCTGTGTGCCCATCGAAAGCGCCGCGCTCGCCTCCTGGCGCGCCATTTATTGTGTCGCCGCACCCGCTGCGACTACAGGTCGCGCTGATAGCGGCACGCTGCGCCTTTACGAGACCCGCTTCGGATCCATGTTCACGGACGCATCGAACTGGCGTCTGCGGCCGCCGTTCGCACCCGGACACCACGCCTGGCGGCCCACGCCGGGGGTCATGGCGGTATTTCCGGGGCCGGTGCCGCATGAAATCGCCCTCAATCGGGCCGCCGGCGACCTGGTGCTGGTGAGCGCGAGGGCGCGCTTTGCGCACCCTAACCAGCAGCCTCCGTCCGCATGGTGAGCGCGGCAATCCGCATCGTGCCGGCATTCGCCGTGCCGTTCGGCGAGGCGCGGCTCGCAGGCTGCGAGCGGCTCAACCGGGAGCTCGAGGCGCTGTTCCTGGCCCGCGAGAGCGACGAATACCGCAATCCGACCCCGACCCATAACCCCCAGGCGGAGATGTTCGAAAGCCGCTTCAACCTGTTCCGCTGGCCGGAGCGCTGCGTGCAGGAGCTGCGTTCGTTCATGCTCGACTGCGTGGCCCGCACCGCCATCGAGGTCTCGACGGTCGCACCGGAGCAGTTCGCCCGTCTGCAGATTCAGAACCATACCTGGTTTCACGTGACGCGCTACGCCGGCTCCTTCGTGGCGCACAACCACCCGCTCGCTTCCTGGTCGGCGGTCTACTGCGTCCGGGCCGGCGAGCGCGTCGCCGACCATCCCGCGAGCGGTGTACTGCGCTTCCTCGATACCCGCCCGGGGGCTGACGCCCACCTCGACGCGGGCAACCGCTCGCTGAAGGCCCCCTTCTCCGTCCGCCCGCGAGAGGTTCGCCTCGAGGAAGGCGAGCTGATCGTGTTCCCCTCGTACGCCTTCCACGAGGTGGCCCCGTTCTACGGCCGGGATACGCGCATCACCGTCGCCACCAACTGCTGGTTCACCTGATCGGGGACCGCTGCGGCCCGGCTGAGGCTGTTTTCCGTGCCAATCGGCGTTGTTGCAACAGCGCCACATGCCGTCGGTCCGGCCTCTCCGGAGCCTGAAAGTCCCGCTCCGGCTGTCCGCGGCAGCCGCTGCTGCTTGGCAACACGAAGTCAAGGTGCTCTAATGCGGGCCGGTCCCGAATCGGCGCTCCTGGGCGTCCCGGGGATGGCTCGCATCGATTTGCATTTGCAGATCAATTCGCATTCTTAGTTAGGGGAGAAAACATGGCGAACAGTCGCAGCTTGCAACAGGCTGTGCGTCTCGCGCTCGCAACGGTCACGGCAACCGCCGGCGTTACGACGCTGCACGCTCAAACAGCCCCCGCTCAGGCAAATACGACGACGGCAGCGCCCATCGAAGAGGTGGTCGTTACAGGCTCACGCATTCAGACGCCGAATGAGACGGCGATCAGCCCGATCACCACCGTCTCGGCGGCCGACATCCAGGCGACGGGTCTGACCCGCGTCGAGGACATTCTCAACAATCTGCCGATGGTGTTCGCCGGACAGAATTCGACCGTGTCGAACGGCTCGGACGGCACGGCAAGCGTCGACCTGCGCGGCCTCGGTGCGGTACGCACCCTGGTGCTGGTCAACGGCCGGCGCCTGGGTCCCGGCGGTGACGGCGGCACGAACGTCTCCGACATCAACCAGATCCCGACCGAGCTCATCGAGCGCGTCGACGTGCTCACCGGCGGCGCCTCCTCCGTGTACGGAGCGGATGCGGTCGCGGGTGTCGTGAACTTCATCCTCAACACCCATTTCGAGGGTGTGAAGATCGACGCCACCTACAACTTCAACCAGCACAACAACAGCGACAGCTCGATTCAGAGCGTGGTGAGCGGCGCGGGCGATGCCCTGCCCTCGAGCAACGTCAACACCGGCTTCGACAAGACGCTGTCGATCATCATGGGGTCGAACTTTGCCGACAACAAAGGCAACGCGACCGCCTACGTCACCTATGACAACCAGGGCGCGACGCTCGAGTCGCAGTTCGATTACAGCGCCTGCACGCTCGCCGGCAAGGCCGGCGGCGGCTATCGCTGCGGCGGCTCCGGCACGTCCGCGCACGGCGAGTTCCTGGCTTACGGACTCGTCGGCACCGGTGTGACGGCCCTGTTCGACCACACGGTCGACCCGACGACCGGCCTGTTCCGGCCGTTCACGGCGGCGGATGAGTACAACTACGGCGCGATCAACTACTACCTGCGCCCGAACGAGCGCTGGACCGCCGGCACGTTCGTCAACTACGACATCAACGCGCACGCCACGGCCTACATGGACATCATGTGGACGCGTAACAACTCGGCTGCGCAGATCGCGGCGAGCGGCTCGTTCTTCACGTCGGTGTTCGTGCCGTGTGCCGACCCGCTGATGACCGCGCAGGAAGCCTCGATCGTCTGCGCCCCGGGCAACGCGGCGGCGCAGGGCGCCATCGGGCTGCAGAACAGCGAGACCGTGAACGGCGTGGTCTATCCCGGCACGAGCTTCTACCTCGGACGCCGCAACGTCGAGGGTGCGCCCCGTACCACGATCTTCTCGAGCAACTCGATCCACCTGACGACGGGCCTCAAGGGCGACTTCGCGGATGCCTGGACCTACGACGTCTACGCGCAGCGCAGCATGGTCGACGACGCCACCGACACCATCAATTACCTGTCGACGCCGGGCGTCATCGCCGCAATGAACGTGATCACGGGCCCCGCGCTGCTGCCAAACGGTGCCACGAACCCGAGCGCCGGCAAGCCTGAGTGCGTCGCGACCTATCTCGGCACGGCCACCAGCCCCTGCGTACCCTGGAACGTCTGGGTACCGGGCGGCGTGACCCAGGCGCAGCTCGCCTCGCTCTACATTCCGCAGGAGGATCAGGGCAACGTCACGGAGAACGTCGTGTCGGGCTCGGTGACCGGCGACCTCGGCAAGTACGGCATCAAGCTGCCGACCGCCGACGACGGCATGCAGATCAACCTCGGTGCGGAGTACCGCTCGGAGGCCTCGGCCTTCAATCCCGACCTCGCCGAGGAAGAGGCGATCGGCGAAGGCGTGGGCGGACCTGCCACTCCGGTCGCCGGCGACTTCCACGTCAGCGAGGTGTTCACGGAGCTGAGCCTGCCGCTCGTGCAGCACGCGCCTGGCATCGAGTCCCTGGGACTCGACGCCGGCTACCGCTACTCCGATTACACCATCGGCTTCAACACCAGCACCTACAAGTTCGGTCTGGAATGGGCGCCGGTGAAGGACATCCGCTTCCGCGGCAGCTATCAGCGTGCGGTCCGTGCGCCGAACATCTTCGAGCTGTACAACCCGCAGGCGGTAACCCTGGACGGCAGTGAAGATCCATGCGCGGGTGCGATCGACCCGGCCACGGGGAAGGTGGCGTCCGGATTTTCAGCGGCCCAGTGCGCCTTCACGGGCGTGTCCGCCTCGCAGTACGGCCACATCGGCGCAAACCCGGCGAGCCAGTACAACGGCGAGACCGGCGGCAACCCGAACCTGACGCCTGAGGTGGCCGACACCTACGGCGTGGGCTTCGTGTTCCAGCCGAGCTTCGTGCCGAACCTGAGCGTGTCGGTCGACTACTTCGACATCAAGATCAAGGACGTCATCGGGACGATCGGTGAGAACCAGATCCTCAACAGCTGCGCCAGCTCGGGCGATCCGACGTTCTGCAACCTGATCCACCGCGCACCGGGCAACGGCTCGCTGTGGATCAACAACGCAGGGTTCGTGGTCGATACGAACCAGAACCTGGGCTCGCTCACCACCAAGGGCATCGACGTCAAGGCGAGCTATCGGCAGCCGCTGCCGGCGCTCGGCTCACTGGTCTTCTCGCTCGAGGGCACCAAGCTCAACACCCTGGCGATCCAGACGCTGCCGAACGGTGCCTCGTTCGACTGCGAAGGGTTCTTCGGCGGCACCTGCGGTGCACCGAACTCGAGCTGGCGTCACGTGATGAACGTGACCTGGTCGACGCCGTGGGATGGACTCAACCTCGGCCTGCGGTGGCGCTACATCGGCTCGGCGAGCTCCGAGGAGACGAGCAGCAACCCGCAGCTCGCGGGAGCGGTACCGGGAATTTCCAGCGTGCCGTCCTACAACTACCTCGACCTCGAGGGAGACTGGGTGCTGTACAAGAACATCCGGATGCAGGTTGGCGTGAACAACGTCATGGACAAGGATCCGCCCATCTTCGTCGGCAACGATTGCCCGGTCATCTCCTCCGGTCCGTCGGGCTCCGACTGCAACGGCAACACCTTCGCCGGAACCTACGACGCCATGGGGCGATATATCTTCATCCACCTCTCGGCGCAGTTCTAAGAAGAAAGTTCGACGACCTCAAGACGGCGGGCCTCCGGCCCGCCGTTTTTTTTGCGCCTCAGTTGAGGCGGTAGGCGCGGTGCAGGCGCTTGGTGGGCGTCGTCAGGATGAAGGAGCCGAGCGAGGCGCGACGGATCGTGACCAGATCGCCCGGCGCAAGCAGCGGATCCGCGCCGTCGAGCTCCCACGACTGCCCGCCGTCGAGATCGACGACCGGACGGCCGCGCGGGCTCGTGTGGATGCCCGTCACGCGTGCGCTGATCGACTGCAGCTCGGTGCTCGCGGGGTGCTCGGCGCGGTAGAGCCCGAACGCCTGCTGCGGTGAGAGAGGCGGCGCTGCCGGGGCCCCGGCAGCAGCAGCTGACTCGGAGGCTGTGGACACGGGCGGCACCGCCGCCGGTGGCGACGACGCCGCAGCGGCCGGGGCCGCTGCTGCGCCCGCGGGAGCGGCGGCCTGAGCGGGGACGGGGGCCCGGGCCGATCCGGGCGTCGGCGGCGCAACGCGGCCGGCCAGCGCGTCATAGCAGGCGAGGCGCTGCATCGGATCCGGGATCGCGGCGCAGGAGGCGAGAGTGCCCGCGGCCGGCTGGGTCTGCCCCGTGGCGGGAGGACAGCCGAGGGGACTGAAGGCCAGCAGCGCCAGGGACGGCGCGAGCAGGCCGCGGCCGAGCCGTCCGGCGCTCACCCCGGCCCCGCCGGTGCCGCGCCGTAATAGCTGCCGACGACCTCGGTCATGGCACGGACCTGGTCGCGCTCGAGCTCGCTCAGGAAGGGATTCCAGATGTCGAAGATGAGGATCGCGCGCGGCGTATCCGAAAGATTCCAGGCCTCGTGCTCGATGGTGTCGTCGAACACCCAGGCCTTTCCCGGCACCCATTCGCGCGTCTCGCTGCCCACCCGAAAGCCGCAGCCCGGCGGCACGATGAGCGGCAGGTGCACGGTGAGGCGCGTATTGGTGATGCCGGTGTGCGGTGGAATCCGCGTGTTGGCATCGAGGATCGAGAAGAAGGCTGTTGGGCCGCGTCCCGCCACGTCGCACTGCGGTGCTCCCTTGAGGAGCTGCGCCGTGCGCGGGCAGCGCGCCAGGTGCTCCGCCTGCGGCACGCTCTGGTTCCAGAGAAAATAGGCGCTCCAGCGGCGCGAGCGGTTGAGCTCCTTCCACTGGTCGAGCGGCTCCGTCTCGGGGTACACGATGTAGGGCTCGAGCCCTTCGCGATCGGTCGCGAGGACGCTGGTGAGCTCGGCGCGGATCTCATCCGCCCCGGCCTCGATCGCGTCCAGCCAGGCAAACTCGCCTCGGTCGAAGAACTCGACCGCCGGCATCTCGGGGAAAAACATGAAGGTCGGCCGCGAGTCGAAGCGGGTGCGCCGGCCGGTGAGCAGATCGAGGCAGCGGGTCACCCGTCGCGAGCTGCCGGCGCCGTGGCGGGCGCGGATCGGCTCGAGGCGCTCCTCGATAGCCTGAGCAAGCGCCGCATCGTCGGCTGCGATCAGCTGCCGCGCGTGGTCGAGCGCTTCCTGAACCGTCTCCGGCGCCTTGCCATCGGGCGGCAGCACGGCCACCGCGTTGCGATAGATGCGGGCAGCATTGCGCGGGTCGCCACGCTGCTCGAGCAGCGCCCCCTTCTGCAGCAGCGCAGGGAGATAGCGTGGCTCGAGCGTCAGCGCGCGCTCGATGGCCTCGAGCGCCTCGCCCGGGAGCTTGAGCGCCTGCAGGCTGGAGGCGAGGTTCGACCACAGCACCGGGTGGCCGGAGTCGGCCTGGGTGGCGCGCTGGAAGAGCTCGCGAGCCCGCGCCGGCTCGCCACGCTGCATCATGCGCAGCCCGAGCTCGTTCAGTACCGCCGGATGCCCCGGCGAGAGCTGCGCGGCGCGCGCCAGCAGCTGGTCCGCTTCACCCGTGCGCCCCGCGGCGGCGGCGGCCTTCGACCCCTGGATCATCCGCAGTACGGCTGCGGGATCCGCGGGCACCGGATTGACGTTGTTCAAGCGATTCCCCTACCGTCTGCGGATGCGCGCAGATTCTAGCGCGGCGGGGAGCCCACTGCGTTGACCTCATCCGGCGCCTCTGACCTCAAGCTCATGCAGGCCTCGGCACGCCTCGAGCGCGACCCCGCCGGGGCGGCGCGTATCGCACTCGAGATCCTCGCCGGCGAGCCGGGCAACGTGGCCGCGGCGCTGCTGCTCGGCACGGCGCAGCGCCGCTGCGGCGACCCGGCGGCAGCGAGCGCGGCCATCGCAGCACTGGCCGCCGCGCAGCCGCAATCGGCCGTGATCCAACTCGAGCTCGGGCGCGCGTTGCGCACGCAGGGTCATGCGGCGCAGGCGCTGGCCGCTTTCGAGCGTGCCGTGCAGCTCGAGCCGGATCTGGCGCAGGCCTGGCGTGCACTGTCGGACCTGTACGGTGCGGCCGGCGATGAGGCGCGCTGCGATGCCGCGTTCGCGCGCTTCGAGAAGCTGGTGTCCCCGGACGCGCAGCTTCTGCAGGCCGGCGCCGCCCTCGCCAATGGCCGGCTCGACGGCGCCGAGTCGCTGCTGCGTCGCCGCCTGGCGAGTGCACCGGAAGACATCGATGCTCTGCGGCTCATCGCGCAGATCGCCGCGACCCGCGAGGAGTACGCCCAGGCGGAGCAGCTGCTGCAGCAATGCCTGCGACTTGCTCCGGGATGCGCGCGCGCGCGACTCGATCTGGCGCGTCTTTACCTGAGCCAGCAGAAGGTCGCGCCAATGCTGCCGCTGCTCGAGCGGGTCCTGCGTTACGATGCGGCCAACGTGCCGGCCCGGGCCCTGCAGGCTTCCGCCCTCACGCTGCTCGGCGACAATGAGCGGGCCCTGAGCATTCTGTCGCAGCTCATCAAAGAGTCGCCGCACGATGAGCGCGCCTGGCTCCACTGCGGCGATGCGCTGCGCGCCCTGGGACGCACTGAGGAGGCGATCGGCGCCTACCGGCACAGCATCGACCTCAGAGCCGGCTGCGCGGAGGCCTGGTTCAGTCTCGCCAACCTCAAGACCTTCCGCTTCACACCGGCAGAGATCGAGACGATGCGCGTGCAGCTCGCACGGGCGGACCTCTCGGACACGGAGCGACTGCAGCTCGAGTTCGCGCTCGGCAAGGCACTCGAGGACGCGGGCGACTTCGCCGCCGCGTTCACTCACTATGCGAGCGGCAATGCGCTGCGGCGCGCGCAGCTGCCCTACGATCCCTCGAAGGTGACCACGCTCGTTCGGCGCAGCAAGGCGCTCTATACGCGCGAGTTCTTCGCCCAGCGCGCCGGCTGGGGTTGCGAGGCGCGCGACCCGATCTTCATCGTCGGCCTGCCGCGCTCCGGGTCGACGCTGATCGAGCAGATCCTCGCCAGCCACTCACAGGTCGAGGGCACCCGCGAGCTGCCGGACGTTCCGGCCTTTGCGATCGAGCTGGGGAGCCGCAGCGAGGGCGCGGCTGAGCCGCACTACCCGGACTCCGTGGCGCAGCTGACGCGCGCGCAGCTCGGCAGCCTCGGTGAGCGCTATCTCGAGCAGACGCGGCCACATCGGCGGCTCGGGCGGCCGCACTTTGTCGACAAGATGCCGTACAACTTCGCGCATCTCGGCCTGATTCACCTGATGCTGCCCAACGCGCGCATCATCGACGCGCGCCGCGCGCCGCTCGCGTGCTGCTTCGCCAACTTCCGGCAGCACTTCCAGCAAGGCTCGTGGTTCACCTACAGCCTCGAGGATCTCGGGCACTATTACCGCGACTACGTGGAGCTGCTCGGACATTTCGACGCCGTGCTGCCCGGGCGCATCCATCGCGTGCACTACGAGGCCCTGGTCGCGGATCTCGAGGGGGAGGTGCGGCGGCTGCTCGATTACTGTGGCCTGCCGTTCGAGGCGCAGTGCCTGCGCTTCCATGAGACGCAGCGGGTGGTGCAGACGGTGAGCTCGGAGCAGGTGCGCCGCCCGCTCTATACCGAAGGGATCGATCAGTGGCGCCGGTTCGAGCCGTGGCTCGGCGAGCTCAAGGCGGCACTCGGCGACCTCGCACGCTGACCCGCCCGCTCAGAAGCGGCAGGAGCGCTGCCAGCCCTGGGCCGTGGCGCCCGGGTTGTGCCAGCCGCACGGTCCCTGCAGCAGCTTTTCCGCCTCGGGTGGTCCCCAGCTCCCGGGGGCGTACTCGATCGGCGCCGTCGTCAGGTTGAGGAGCGGATCGACGATCGCCCAGGCAGCCTCCACCTCGTCCTGGCGCGCGAAGTGCGTGGTGTCACCGATGAGGGCGGCGCTGATCAGCACCGCATAGGCGTCCAGGTCTTCGCCCGGCTGCTGCGCGGCAAAGAGCTCGACGTCGCGCCCGGTCATCGCCGGGCCGGGCCGCTTGGTGTGCGCCCCGAGGGCGATCGCCACGTCGGGCCCCACGCGGAAGCGCAGGTGGTTCGGCTGCTCGGGACCCAAGTCGCCAAACACCTGTGCGGGAGGTGGGCGCAGCTCCACGACGACCTCCGTGGCGGTGACCGGCAGGCGCTTGCCGGCACGCATGTAGAACGGCACGCCGCTCCAGCGCCAGGAATCGATGTGCAGCGTGAGGGCCGCATAGGTCTCGACGTGCGAATCGGCGGCGACGCCGGGCTCGCTGCGGTAGCCGGCGAACTGTCCGCGCACCAGCTCCGCGGTGGTTGCCGGACGTATCGCCTTCAGCACCTTGACCTTCTCGTCGCGCAGCGACTCGCCGTCGGTGTCCACCGGCGGCTCCATGGCGAGCAGCGCGACGATCTGCATCAGGTGGTTCTGCATCACGTCGCGGATCGCGCCCGCCTCCTCGTAGAAGCGGCCGCGGCCCGCGAGGCCGAGCGTCTCGGCCATGGTGATCTGCACGCTCGAGACGAAATTGCGGTTCAGCACCGGCTCGAGGAACGAGTTGGCGAAGCGGAAATACAGGATGTTCTGCACCGCCTCCTTGCCGAGGTAGTGGTCGATGCGAAAGATGCTGCTCTCGGCGAAATGCTCGTGCAGCGTGCGGTTGAGCGCGCACGCCGAGGCGAGGTCGCGCCCGAAGGGCTTCTCGACCACGATGCGCGCGCCGCGAGTCTCGAGGGCGGCGCTCAGGTGCTCGGCGACCACGGCGAACATGCTCGGCGGAATCGCGAGGTACAGCAGCGGCCGCCCGAGGGAACCGAGCGCAGTGCGCAGCGCATCGAACGTCGAGCGCTGGTTGTAATCGCCGTCCACGTAGCGCAGCAGGCCGAGCAGGCGGGTCACCACCGCCTCGTCGGCGGCCGGCACGAAGGCCTTGAGGCTCTCGCGCACCCGCCCGGCGAACTGCTCGACCTTCCACCCCTGGCGTGCCACTCCGATGATCGGGACCGTGAGAATGCCGCGGCGCACGAGCTGATAGAGGGCCGGATAAATCTTGCGATAGCACAGGTCTCCGGTCGCACCGAACAGCACCAGCGCATCGGAATCGCGTCGTTCCATGACTGCTCCTTGGACCTCAGCTCTTCTCGTGGTGCCCGCCGAAGCCGAGGCGCATCGCCGACAGCACCTTGTTGGCGAACTCACCGCGCCCGCGCGACTCGAAGCGCGCATAGAGTGCCGCGCTCAGCACGTTGGCGGGCACGCCGACGTCGATCGCCGCCTGCACCGTCCAGCGGCCCTCGCCCGAGTCCGACACCCGTCCGGCGAAGCCCTCGAGCCGGGCATCGCGCGCGAGCGCCGCCGCCGTCAGGTCGAGCAGCCGCGAGGAGACGATGCTGCCGTGGCGCCAGACTTCGGCGATCGCCCCGACGTCCAGCCGATACTGGTAGAAGTGGGGGTTGGCGAGGGGCGCGGTCTCGGCATCCGTGGATGCGGCCTCGAGGCCCGCGTCGGCATGCGCCAGGAGATTGAGCCCCTCGGCATAGGCGGCCATCAGCCCGTACTCGATGCCGTTGTGGACCATCTTGACGAAATGCCCGGCGCCGTGCGGCCCGCAATGCAGATAGCCGAGCGCCGCGGCGG
>Ga0335073_10006127_pt1 | contig 16889 bp, 19 predicted proteins | sample Lox_Sample_22_FD_207093 | JGI IMG/M metagenome (GOLD analysis project Ga0335073, IMG submission 207093) | Soil microbial communities from Loxahatchee National Wildlife Refuge, Florida, United States - Lox_Sample_2.2 | ecosystem: Environmental > Terrestrial > Soil > Wetlands | place: USA... | reverse complement strand
GCGACAGTCCCCGCTCGGCAGTCAGGTGCCGGCCAAAGGCCGCCAGCGCCGTCTCCACACCTACCGGGGAATTCGTGGTTGGCGCGGTATCCGCGGCTGGCGCGGTATCCGTGGCTGCCGCAGTACCCGTGGCTGGCGCCGGCTCCATGCAGCCAGTGTGCGGCATGAACGGCCCGCGCAGCTGGTGCCGTGCCGCTCACCTCACCGGCCGCTTGCTCCCTCGCGCTCGCTCAACCCTCGCGCTCGCTCAACCCTCGCGCTTACTCCACCGTCACGCTCTTGGCGAGGTTCCGCGGCCTGTCCACGTCGTTGCCCAGCGCGACCGCCGCGTGGTAGGCCAGCAGCTGCAGCGGCACGGACAGCAGGATCGGATCAAGCTCGGGCTCGTTCTTCGGAATGGCCAGGACGTTGTCGGCCAGCTCGCCATCCGGAACTGAGTGGCCGACGAGCAGGATCCGGCCACGTCGGGCCTTGATCTCGCCGAGCGTGCCGAGGTTCTTCTCCAGCAGTTCGTCGTCAGGAACGATGGCCACCGTCGGCAGCTCAGGCCCGACCAGCGCGAGCGGCCCGTGCTTTAGCTCGCTGGCCGGATAGGCCTCCGCGTGCAGATAGGAGACTTCCTTCAGCTTCTGCGCTCCCTCTCGGGCGACCGGCCAGCCGCGCACCCGGCCGACGAAGAACATGCCGGGATACTGGGCCAGGTCCTTCGCCAGGCTGGAGATCTCCTCCTCCATAGCCAGGATCTCGGCGATCTGGCCGGGCAGCCTCCGCAGCCCGGCGCTGATCCGCCGGCCGTCAGCGGGCGACAGGTCATGGATGCGCGCCAGATGCAGGGCTAGCAGCGCGAACACGGTCGCAGTCGCGGTGAAGGTCTTGGTCGAGGTAACGCTGATCTCGGGTCCCGCGTGCAGATAGACGCCGCCGTCGACTTCGCGCGCGATAGTGCTGCCGACGGTGTTGACGACGCCGAGGACCTGGCCGCCCTTCCGCTTGACCTCCTGCACCGCGGCCAGGGTGTCGTAGGTCTCACCGGACTGGCTCACCCCGATGTACAGGGTGCCTTCCTCGATCACCGGGCTCCGGTACCGGAACTCCGAGGCTGGCTCGGCGTCGGCGGGAACTCTGGCCAGCTCCTCGATGAGCTGGGCACCCAGGACGCCCGAGTAATACGCCGAACCGCAGCCGAGGATCTTCACCCGCCTGATGGCGCGCGCATCACGTGGGTCCAGGTTGAGTCCGCCGAGGTGCGCAGTGTTGAACCTGTCGTCCAGCCTCCCCCGGAGGACGCGCTCAACGACACCCGGCTGCTCGTGGATCTCCTTATGCATGAAGTGCGCGTGCCCGTCGGCGTCGTAGCTGGCGGGGTCGGTCTCCACGACCGCCGTCTGCTTCGTGGTACTCCGGGCATCAAGCGTCGTGGTCCGGAAGCCGTCGGCCCGAAGCGTCGCAATTTCCCCGTCGTCCAGGTGGACGACCTGGCGGGTGTAGCGGACGAGCGCGCCGACATCTGATGCGGCAAACATCTCCTTGTCGCCGATGCCGAGCAGGACCGGGCTGCCGTTACGGGCGACCACGATCCGGTCCGGGGTGCGGGCGTCAAGCACCGCGAGACCATAGGTGCCCACGACGGACTTCAGCGCGAGGCGGACGGCCTCCTCCAGCTCTACTGGCTCCCGGCCATCACCAGGCTGATTGTCCAGGCCAGCGTCAGCCCCTGCGCCGGTATAGGCCCCGATGAGGTGCGCGAAGATCTCGCTGTCGGTCTGGGAGGAGAACGTCGCACCGGCGGCGATGAGCCCGGCCCGCAGTTCCTCCGCGTTCTCGATGATCCCGTTGTGCACGATCGCGATCGGCCCGTAGACGTGCGGATGTGCGTTCTCGTCGCTGGGCTCGCCGTGAGTCGCCCACCGGGTGTGCCCGATGCCGGGGCTGCCCTTGAGCCTGGCCGGCACATCGGCACTGAGCTCCGAGACCCTCCCCTTCGCCTTGCGCAGGCGTAGCTCGCCGCTGCGGCTGACCACTGCAATGCCGGCCGAGTCGTAACCCCGGTACTCGAGCCTGGCTAGCCCCTCAAGCAGGATCGGCACGCTGTCCCGATTACCAATATAAGCGACAATTCCACACAAAGCTGGTGCTCCTTCATCGGGTCGGCGATCCCGTGCGTGATCGGTGGACGGTCGCGCATCATCCGTAGACCATCCTGCGCAGCTGGCGAAGTGAGAACTCTGGCGGCGCGTAGCGTCGCTGCGGGATCTCTGCGGCGATCTGCTTGAACGCCACGTCATTAGTGACGCCGCGCTCCTTGAGCTCCCGGTGCCTGCGCCGGACGTACTCCTCCGGCGGTTCGGAGAAGTACCCGAGCACGTCCGCTACCACGCGTCCGGCCTCGGCCGGGCTGAGCGGGCAGGTACGAATCAGGTACTCCACAAGTTCGTGATGCGGCTGATGCGCGGGCACGCAGTCCATATTGGAGGTCGACAGGGCGCTTTTGCAATGATCCTGCCCGACTTCGGGCAGGATCATTGCGAAGACTTCGCAGATTCCAGGCTCTTCGCCCGCCAGCCTAGGCCACACCGCTCAATGAACCCGTCGGCCGCCAGAGCGCCGAGGCATCCCAGGGCGGTGTCAAGATCGACACCAGCTCTCACGGCGATGCTGGCCGGGCCTCGACCGCCTCTGACGGGCACCTCCTCAAGTACTGCAAGCGCCACCGGATCAAGCCTGTCCCGCGGGGTTGCGGGCCCGCTCCGCGGGCCACCGGAGCCGAGGACATCCCAGAGCTCGTCATCCGCGAGCCCGATGTGCGCAAGGACGTCTGCAGCACGGGTGACGCACATTGCGCTGTAGTCGCGGATCAGCTCGTGACAGCCCGCGGACTGCTCGGAGGTAACCGGTCCCGGAACCGCCATCACCGGCCTGCAGAGCTCCCGCGCATGCCGCGCCGAGTTGAGTGCGCCGCTGCGGAGGGCAGCCTCGACGACCACAGTGCCCCGGCTCAACGCGGCGATGATCCGGTTGCGGATCAGGAATCCGGGCCGCGTCGGTCCCTGGTCTGGTGGGCACTCGCTGACCAGGACGCCCTGGGCTGCGATGGCCAGGAAGAGCTCGTGATGGCTGCGCGGATAGCCGAACTCCAGCCCGCCTGCCAGCACCGCGACGGTGGGTCCATCAGCCGCAAGCGCACCGCGGTGCGAGCTAGCGTCGATCCCGAATGCACCGCCCGAAACCGTCGCCGTGCCATGTTCGGCGAGGGTGGCGGCCATCTCGATGGCGACGTGCTGGCCGTAGCCAGTGGCCGCCCTGGAACCGACCATGGATACCGAGTTGACGCAGGTGAGCCGCAGGTCAGCGGTGCCGCGAGCCCACAGCAGCAGCGGCCGCGCGTCGCCGAGGTCATCCAGCTGCGTCGGCCATTCGGCGTCACCTGGCGCGATCAGCCGATACCCCCGGTCCTGCCAGGCGGCCAGCCTCGCCACCGTCGGCAGTAACCCGAGCCTGTCCCGCCACCGCGGCAGCAGCCGGGTCAGCGCGGCATCCTCCGGGTGTCCTGCCAGCAGCGCCCCGCCATCCGCGTCCGCGCCGGTAACTAGCGCAAGCAGCTCAGCGGCCGAGCGGATGCGCAGTGCCGCGCCGAGGACCTGGTCGCCCGGCTGTGCCAAGAAGTTGAGAGCAACCCTGGCCCGCCGCTCGGCGTCCAGCGCGCCGGTCACAGCCACACCTCCGGACGAGGGCGAGGGCGGCCGATCGCACAGGTCAACGGCCGAGCGGTAGCACCCGAGGTTCGCTCATCGGCGCGGATCATGTTCGCCACCTCCAGTCCCGAAGATGGCACGGACAACAGCGGTAAGGCGCCTCGCGACAGGGGCCTGTGGACGACGGGAGCGGGGTCGCATGCGCTGTGGACAAGCTGCCCCCGGACTGTCGGCCTCGCTGATCTGCGACTGCGCCGGACTCTGTAAATGCCACCAGTAGATTTCAGGGCGCTGATGCATATAGTCAGATGTGATACGGTCGTATGTATGGCGCAAGTGGACAGATTCTCCGTGACGATGCCACCCGAGCTCGGAGAGGGCGTGCGGCAGGCGGCGGCGCGCCAGGGCACCAGCGTGTCAACATGGCTGACTGAAGCAGCAGCAGACAAGCTGCGCAACGAGCTCTTGGGCGCTGCCTTGGATCAATGGGAGTCCGACGACGGCCCGTTTACCCAGGCTGAGCTGGAGGAAGCAGCAGCTCGGCTAGGGCTGGCGCCGCGCACGGATGCTGCGTGAAAGCTGTCCTTGACGCGGGCGCCCTAGTTGCAGTCGACCGGCGTGATCGCATGATCGGCGCTCTGCTGCGAGTGCTGCAACAGCAAGGAACTCCGATTCGGGTCAGTTCCGCGGTGGTTGGCCAGGTCTGGCGGGACGGCCGTAAGCAAGCCAATCTCGCCCGCCTGCTTGCCGGCGTCGGCATCGAGCCGCTTGCCAAGGAGGATGGCAAGCGGATCGGGGAGCTACTCGCTGTGGCACGGTCTTCCGACGTGGTCGACGCGCACGTCGCTCTGATGACAGCGTCCGCCGACCTCGTCCTGACCAGCGATGCCGACGACATCCATGCGCTGCTGAAGGCTCGCAACGTCACAGCGCGAGTGCAGAGCGTCTGAAATCAACACGATAAGACAATGGCCAGTTCACAAGGGGAACCGGCAAGCCACCGGTTTCGGTCCACTGTTCCGCTGCTGGGCGGGTCAGTAGGGGCTTTCGGCTTCTGCCTCCTGGGAATAGCGACGGTCATTCCTGAACCCAAAGCCGACCTTGGGCAGATTATCGTCGGCGCCTTCAGCATTGCATTCGCGGTTCTGCTCGCGGCCGGTGTCGGAACTAGCTTTGCTGAACTTACGCCGAAAGGGCTGACATATCGATACAATTTCCGCCGGAGAACTATCCGCTGGGCTTCAATCGAGTCACTCCGCGTAGCTCCGGCACCGGGCCCTGGCCTGTGGTCCAACCTGGTGATCGATCTACACCCGACGGGACAGCGTCGGGTCGGCAGCATCACAGGTACACGGAAGTTTGTACAGCGGGTCGTAGATGAATGTGAGCGGTACCGCGCTCACTTTGCCGAAGCCGGCCGGCCGCAATAGGCGGCCCCGGGTGCCTGTGGGTTCCGGGCAGGGCGGGGGCGGGCCAAGCAGTAGTGCCACCACCGTCCTGAGAGCTAGCTGGGAAGGCGTCCCTTTCGCGCCGCCGGACACGATGCCCACTCCATGCTCGCTCAAGGCCGCCGCCATCTCGATGGCGACGTGATTGCCATACCCGGTCGCCGCCCGCGAGCCAACCATCGACACCGAATTGACGCAGGTGAGCACTACCGCGAGCCCAGAGAAGGAGCGGCCGCGCGTCTCCCAGGTCATTCAGCTGCGTCGGCCATTCCGCGTCTCCTGGCGCAATCAGCCGGTACCCCCGGTCCTGCCAGGCTGCCAGCCTGCCGGTGCTCGGGATCTCGCCGAGCCGCTCCCGCCACCTCGGCAGAGCGCGGGCCAGCTCGGCATCCTGTGCCCTGCGGCCAGCAGAGCCTCGCCGTCGGCGTCCGCGCCGGTCACCAGCGCCAGCAACTCGGCCGCCGTCCGGGAGCGCAGTGCCTTGCCTAAAACCGGACCGCCGGGCTTGGCCAGGAAACTCAGCGTGACTCGCGCCCGCCGTTCGCCGTCCGGAGCCATCGCGACCACCTCCTGGTCACGACCCTGCCCGACGTTGCGGCCCACCTGCTGGATCCACGCGCGACTGTGGACAACTAGCCGTCGATTAACCGCGCTGTGGACAGATGCTCCTCGCGTAGCACAGCAGCGGTATCATATCTGTATGACAAGCGCTATGACCGTCCGCCTGGACGACGAGACCAGCCAGGAGCTGGCTGAGCTCGCCGAGCGTCATCCAAGCCGCTCGGCAGCAGTGCAGGCAGCCATTCATCAAGCGTGGCAGCGCCTGCAAGAGGAAAAGCTCCAGGCCGGCTACGCCGCAGCCCTGGCAGAGAACCCGTACTACCCCTACGAATCGGCTGAAGAGGCTGCCGTCTTGCGCGCCCGACGCCGAGCCCGGCAAGCGCGCGACAGCGCCGCGTGAGTCCGCAGCCCCAGCGCGGGCAGGTCTACCGCTGTGACCTCGGCTACGGGCTAAAGCCCTGGCTCGTCGTGTCTAACAATGCCCGCAACCGGTTGCTGTCGGACATCGTAGCCATCCGGCTAACGACTACCACCCGCGACCTCCCTACCTGGGTGAAGCTCTCAGCAGCCGACCCACTAACTGGCTACGCCAACGCTGACTGCATTGAGCAGCTGGCCAAAGATGAGCTCGGCGAATATCTCGGCGCGCTCTCACCACCCTCAATGCGCGCCGTCAATCAGGCACTGGCGATCGCTCTCGCCCTAGCCTGAGCCGCAGGTGGCGCAACGCGTAATGGCGAGCCCGGAGGCGACCAGCGTTTCAGCTCACCGGAAGGTTCGACCCTTACATTGCGATCTTCCTCTAGGCCCGCCGCAGGCCCCCGCACCTACGTTGGACTGTGGCTCGGCGCGTTCCTGCGACGCGACAGCATGGAGAACTGGGCCACGACTACGGGTTCTGTGGACAGATGCGCCCGGTGCAAACGGGCGAGGCGTCATGTCCGTATGACGAGTGCTATGACTGTCCGTCTCGACGACGAGACCACCAAGGAGCCGGCTGATTTGGCGAGGCATGGCACGACTGTACATATCAGATAGCCTCTGAGTGTACACTCGACGTATGGACGTAGCAGTCACCGATCTCCGGGCGCACCTAAGCGAGTGGCTGGAACGCGTCCGCGATGGAAGCGAGGTCATCATCACCGACAGGGGGGTCCCGGTCGCCCGGCTCCTGAGCCTTTCCACCACTGCAACGCTGGAGCGGCTCGCGGCCGAGGGCATCATCGGCAGGCAGTCCGGGCGACGGCCTGCCGCTGCAGGACGCACTCGTCTGCGTCCCCGGCAGGCGCTGTCATCGATCGTCAGCGACCAGCGGCGCTGAACCGCCGTGGCGCTGATCTACTTCGACTCCAGCGCGCTTGTCAAGCTGCTGGCCGATGAGGCTGGAAGCGACCTCGCCGTCGAATTGTGGGACGGATGCGACGCCGCCCTTGCGAGCCGGCTGGCCTATCCGGAGGTCCGCGCTACACTCGCCGCGGCAGCCCGCAATCACGACATCACCGAGACCGAGCTTGACGCGGCCGAGCGGGACTGGGACGGCTACTGGGCCGCGGTTCGCCCCATCGAGCTCACGGCCGCAGTGGAACGCCGTGCCGGCGAACTTGCCCGCGCCCACTCGCTTCGCGGGGCTGACGCTGTGCACCTGGCCAGTGCCCTGGCTATCGGAGATCCCGACCTCATCATCGCGGTCTGGGAGCGGCGGCTGCACGCAGGCGCGCAAGCTTCCGGCTGCCGTGTTGCGCCGGCGCGGCTCGACGAAAGCCCACAGGACTGACGCTGGCGACCATACCCACGCCGCGCCGGCGACCGCACGGACCCGCCGATCGGCGCGACACCGAAACGCATTGGCCCAGCCCGCGCTAGAAGCGCAGAACCAGTTGTCCCGCGCGCCCGCCAGGGTCGCGGTCACCAGTCGCACAATGCCGACGTAGGTAGTGCGTTCTCCGTCCGCGTACTCGTGCGTTGCCTTGGCGTAGTCCACGCCGCGCCGACCGTAACATCCGGCCCTAGCCTGAAGACCGGACTGCAAGCCCTCCGCGCTTGGTCGCTACCGGTGAACGACACGACTACGACGAGGGCGCAGGCGTCCTCATCTCAGATCCAGGGCCACGAGTTCTGCCTCGCGCAGGAGTTGTCCGGGCACGAGGCGGAGCCCGGCTGCCGTCCTTATCGGCGGCACGGCGCGCCGTTAGCAACGTTCGCCCCGCCTCACTTGGTCGCGTGGTTGAGAGCGATCGAGCCGCCCTGGGTCTGAATGGAGAGGCGGGCCGGCGCGCCGTGCCCGACGCGGCCATCCGCGACCCGCCCATCCGGGTTAGAGACCACGTGCACCGATGAGAACTGGGAGTTGATCGACCCGAGCGGAGTCCGCGCGGCCACAACGACGGACGAGTCGCCCGGCAAGGTGACGCCGGTTGCCCCGTTCGTGTTCCTGAACACGGCGTGACAGCCTGGATCGAGGCTCCCGTGGAAGTTGATCGTTCCGCCCTGCGCCTGCAGGAGCGAGCGGCCCCTCAGCTGGGTCGCAACCGTCGTGATGGTGCCGTTGCCCGTGCTCGCGCTCACCTGGCCACTGACTCGACTGGTGTTGATGGACCCGCTCGTCGTATGCAGCGCCAGGGCGCCAGTCATGTTGGTGACCCAGATCGACCCGTTGGTGTCGTGCAGCGTGAAATTGCCGTTGAGGCCCGTCGCGTCGAGCGTGCCCGCCGCGACGTCGACATTCGCGCTGGTGTCCTGCGGCACCGCGACGTTGAAGTCCACCCATGTGGCCTGGAAGAGACCGTTCTCCACCGAGACGGTCACGGTAATGACATTTCCCTGCTGGCGGTAACTCGTGTGAATGGCGCTCGTGATGCCGTTGCGGTGCTCGGTGATGCTGACCTGGCCTGCCCGACCCGGACTCAGATGCACGCTTCCGGCCGAGTGCACGAACCGCAGGACCACCTGGTTGCCAGCCGGGAAGACCGTCGTGCCCGGTGCCGGATGGCTCGGGCCGGGCGAGGGCCGGGTCGTGATGATGACCATGATGACGACCAGCAACGCAGCTACCAGCAGCAACCGCCGGGGGCGCCGCCATGCCGGGGGGACATGAGCCTCAACCCACGAGGCAGCAGAGCTTGCTGACGCCCTCCCGCGCAGGTGATCGTCCTTGCGTGACCCGCCAGGCCCACCCTCCCCAGCACTCATCTCGTCCTCGCTGCCCCTGAGGCTATTAACCAGGGAACGGGCTTATACGCGCCCGCAGAGCTGACACGATTCTCGGTTTTCCCGGTAGCGAGCGGCTCATACGTCTGGGGAAGCCCGGTTCCTGTCAGCACTATGGGCGCTGTCGATGACGATGGCCGGCGGTCAGCCCGTGCGCATAGTGGTCAGTCGCAACAGGCGCCTCATTGCCCGGAGTGGCGCTGCCGCCCGGAGCGGCACTGCCGCCCAGACTGCCGTCGCTTGCCCCGGGGCCCGCGGATGCCGCTGACCGGGCCGGCCGGCGCGGCACCAGAACCGCGGTGATGAGGCCGAGCAGCGTGATCACTGTCAGCATGATGAGCGAGATGCCGAACGGATGCTCCGTGGGGAACGTGTAGGCGACCAGCACAGAGCCCACCAGGGCAGTGCCAAAGGATGACCCCAGGTTGGAGACACTGCGTGACAAGCCGGAGATTTCTCCTTGATCGGAGTCGGGGAAGCTCGACTGGACGATGTTCACTGACGAGGTCAGCATGATCCCGGTGCCGAGCCCCAGGAGCAGCTCGCCCGGTATCCAGCTGGCGATGCTCGAGTGCGGTCGGATCAGCGCGAGGAGCAGAAGCATGCCGGCGGCATTGAGGATGAAGCCCGCGATCGTCAGTGACCGTTGCTTGTGGCGTCGCGCGAGCCGCTGCGCGGCGGCCGAAGCGACCAGCAGCGCGGCAGTGGCCGGGGTCAGCAGGAGGCCCGTCTGAATGGCGGTGTAATGCCAGACTTCCTGAAGGAAGACGGACAGTACGAAGAAGGTTCCCTGCAAGGTAAGCCACTGGAAGAACTGCGTCCCCAGGCCGAGGTTCGACGTCCGGTTGCGGAGCATGCGAGTCGCCAGTAGAACAGCCTTGCCCTTCTTCTCGCGCGACCGCAGGTGCAGATAGCACCACACCAGGAACAGCGCTCCGATGGCCACGTAAATCCACACCGGGGACAGGCCGCCCTTGGGCAGGATCACGGTGGACCCGATCGTGAAGGCAGTGCGCGACACGAAGAATCCGTACGTCCGGGACTGAAGAAACCCGAGAACAATGAAGAACAGGCCAGCCGCAGACAGAACCGCTCCGATCAGGTCGAAGCGAGGTGCCAGACCAGACCTTGCCGGATCCTTGATCTTGCGGGCAAGGATGATCACCCAGGCCACAACGAGGACCTGCAGCCCGAAGGATGCGCGCCAGCTGATTGTGCTCGTAACGACACCGCCAACGAGCGGGCCCGCTGCGGCTCCCAGCCCCGCGGCTCCGCTGACGACGCCGAAGTACCGCGCACGGGTTTTGACGTCGGGGAAGCTCACCGTGACCAGGATGTAGATGGGCGGGATCATGAGTGCTGACCCCACGCCCTCGAGCAGGGAGTATCCCAAGATCAGCAGCCCCAGGCCCGACGCGAGTAGTGCCAGCAGAGCGCCGAGCCCGTAAATGGCGAGGCCGATGAGGAAGCACCGCTTGCGACCCCAGATGTCGGTCAGCTTGCTGCCGGGGATCATCAGCGCGGCCATCGTCAGGGTGAACAGCGTGATGGCTGTCTGCACCCCGGTGACCGTGGTACTCAAGTCCTTGGCGATCGCGCTGATAGCCGTGTTCATGTTCGTGGCCGCGTAGCTGGCCACGAGCTGGGCAAGCGCCAGCGGCAGGACCATCGACCGGGCAGTACGCCGCGTCATCGCTGACGATGTGTCCCCCACGCAGACTCCCCACGTCGCCCAGGCAGCCCTGCCGGAGCGGCAGTCACCCCATTGCCACCCGCGCAGTCCTACTTTTGTGCCGAACTGATGGCCCTGTTATCACCCGAGAACGGTGAACCGATATCACCCAAGAGGGGTGAACCGAGCCTGGCGCCAGCGTTCAGCAGCCCCCGGGCGGCCCTGGCGTACCCGCGCCCTGGGCCGGCTGATCGACGACGCCTCCGGAGGTTGTCCGCAGCACTGCCCCGAAATGCACCACGTACCAGCGACCGCGCCAGGAGATCAGCGAGGCGATCCCGATCGACCGCTCCTGCCCGCCAACCCGGTAGACCAGCCGTGCGTTCGCGACATGCCAGTAACCGACGCCGTTGTAGCAGACACCAGGGTCGATCCAGCTCGCCTGCGCCTCCGGCACGATCACGCGAAGCAGCGCGGCCCGTCTGGCGTGCCGCGCGAGCAGGCCGTGAGCGGCGGCGACGTCCAGGTCGAACTCGGCGACGAGACGGTTCCGCCAGTCGGCTGCGGGATCTGCGATGGCCTTCACTTGTTCATAGGCGACCAGCGGGAAGAAGGCCGGCAGGCCAAGCACCGGCCTGCCGGTCACCACAGCCGCCCATAGATCCGTCATCTCGGCATGGAACACGGGAGTGCTGGCGGTCGGCCGCTTGCCCGTCTGGTGCTGCCCTGCTCGGGGCCCCGGAACAGGCAAGATGAGCGGCCAGGCCCAGGCCGACGTGGCGGGTTCGGGGGATGCCGACGGCGAGGGTGCCGCCGAATTTGTCACCCGCACAGTGATGGCTGCGCCGCTCGGCGCGCCGGCTGGGCCCCGGTCACAGGCCGCAGCGAGCCCGGCAGTCATCAGCAACGCAGCGGCCAGCGCCCCGAGCCTCATGGCGAGAATGCTAAGCGCATCGATCCCGGGCGGCCGAGCCGCACGGCATATAGCGGGCAGTACCAGGGTCACACCGGCTGAAGCCGGGTATGCCGCAGAATAGGGGGTGGGGAAATGCCAGTTCCGCCGGTTCCAGACAGCAGGCGATTCGCCAAGCACCTGACCGGGATCATCCACTCAGAGCTGATGGAGATCCCAGGGGTCATATCGCAGCACATGCGACTAGTCAGGCATCAACCGCTCGCCGGGACGGGACCCACCACGTGTGCCGAGATAGACGTCGCCTCCGTGAGCGGGAGCCGGGCCCGGATCGTGGTCTACCCGTTGCCGCCAGACGACGTCGGCCTGCCCGACGACCAGATTGAGGCTCGCGAGATCAGCCCCGATATCGACCTGGAGTCACTGGGTTAACAGCAGGTCGGTTCACGGTTCAGCTCGTTGGACCGCCGCCGGCTAGCCGGCGCGCTTTGGACTCGACGCATCAGGAGACCGCCCGCCCAGCCCCGCATCAGTCCCCTTGACTGGTCGCAAAGGTCGGCTTGGCGCTCGCCTAGGGGCATTGGCCTAAAGCCGCGGTCGGGTTAGCCTGAGCACGCGCGGGGCTGGAGTGGAGGCAGGCATGCCAGAGGCGAGCTTTAGGTCCAGGAAGGTCGGCATCGATGGGCTGACGTTCCACTATGTCGACTGGGGTGGCACCGGTTCGCCCCTAGTGATGCTGCACGGCCTATCGGGTCACGCCCGGACCTGGGACCACACGGCTACGGCGCTGAGCGACCAGTACCACGTGCTTGCCCTGGATCAGCGCGGCCACGGTGACACCGACTGGGCGCCGCAGTACGGTCTGCGTCCGATGGCTCAGGACCTCCTGGGCTTCCTGGATGCTCTGGACCTGCGCGAAGTGACGCTGATGGGCTTGTCGATGGGCGGGCTGGTTTCCTTCGTTTTCGCCGCAGCCCATCCCGAGCGCGTTGCCCGCATGGTGATCCTGGATATCGGCCCGGAGATCGCCCCTGCGGGGTCGGCGAACGTCGCGAGCAGTCTGGCCGCCACGGATATCTTCAGCTCAGTGGACGAGGCCCTCGCGCAGGCGCGTGCGGCCAACCCCCGGCCGACGGACGCGACGCTCCGCCACCGAGTGACGCACAGCCTGCGCCCGCTCCCGGACGGCACGCTCACGTTCAAGTACGACAAGGAACTTCGGCAGAACCCGAGGGCGCTGTTTGATCACACGCGGGACGAGCTATGGCAAGCCTGGCGGGCCCTGAACTGTCCAGTGTTGCTGGTACGCGGTGCCGACAGCGACGTTCTCGCAGCTAACACGTCGGAGCGCATGCTAACGGAGAATCCGAACGTCAGCTTCGCCAGCATTCCGGACTGCGGTCACAGCATCACGCTCGACAGCCCTGACGGGTTGCTCGAAGTGGTCAGTCCCTGGCTGGCAGCCACCGCGAGCGGGCAAGCGGCCTGAAGCCTAGCCCGAACTCCGGAACTTTGCCGGAAAGGTTCACGACGCTGCCGGCCATGTAGCTGACAGAGCGACCTAGACCGGCGAGGAGACGCCCTGTGCCCGATCACGATCCCGGCCGGGAGCACCGCGAGCAGAAGTTCGGTGCCCTGTACCGGGAGCACTATCGCAGCGTCTGGGCTTATGCGGTGCGCCGCGTCGAGAGCCAGGCGGATGCTGGTGACGTCGTGGCGGATGTCTTCACGATCGCATGGCGGCGGTTGTCCGAGGTTCCCGATCCGCCCGACGACCTGCTGTGGCTGTTCGGAGTGGCGCGGCGAGTCGTCGCGGGGAAGCGGCGCAGCGCCCAGCGTCTGCGCGATCTCCTCGTGCGCCTGCAGGCGAACCGCCTCACTGCATCGACGGGTGCCGGGGACCTGCAGGGCAGGGACCTGCAGGGCGGGGACCTGCAGACGGACCGACTTCTCGAGGCTGTCGCCAGGCTCCGGCCCGCAGAGCGTGAGGCGATAGCGCTGGTGCACTGGGAGCAGCTCTCGCATGATGAGGCTGCGCGAGTGCTGGGTTGCTCGCCCAATGCGGTCGCGATCCGGGTTCACCGAGCCCGCGGTCGACTACGGCGAGCGCTTGCCGGGCTTGCTGAGCCAGAACGAGCGCAGCCCGAAACCCGCGAGGAACGCGCAGCCGCCATGGTCCCTGAATCACCGAGAGCCACGGAGGGCTGACCCCAGTGCAGCTAGAGGAACTGCTCAGCGCAGCAGACCCGGCCCGGCAAGCCCAGCTTGACGAGGCAGACTCGCCACGCGCGACCGCGCTTTATGACCGTATCGTCCGCACTCCGCCCACCGTCGGGGGCGGCGGAGTGCGGACGAGCGCACCCCGGCGGGCGGACATTCGCGCGCATACGCGTCGGCGGACGACGCGTATCGTCCCGCGGCGCAACGTTCTGGCGGCGCTAGCCGCCGCGGCAGTCGTGGCAGCCGGCATCAGCGTGGTCACGGTGATGGACGGCCCGCGGGGGCCGCGAGACACGCTAGCCGGTGGTGGCAGGCCCAGCACGCCTCCGCCGCCTTCACCGACGGCATCGGGACTATCGCTATCACCCCCACAGCCTGTGCAACTGAACCAGGCAGGCGCCGTGCTCGACGCTCTCGCGGCCGTCGCCGCGGGCAGGCCGCCAGCGACACTGGTCCCAGGGCCCGGCAAGTACCTGTACGTACTAGACATCGAGCTGAAGGGCGCTCCGCCCGGTGGTGGTACGTCCATGGCCTGTGGGTCGGTGATCAGGCAGGAGTGGCTGGCAGGCGACAGTTCTGGACGGCAGGTCATGGAGCAACCGGGCTGCGGCCAGCAAGGCCGGATCGTCCAGCGCTGGCCGACGGGAGGCAACGGCCTGACTTTCGACTACTTCGACTGGGAGGACCTGCCGACGCAGCCCGCCGCGATGGAAGCTGCGATCGTCCAGCGGTTCGAGGGGGGTGACGCCAACGATGCGATGACGTTCCTTATCGCTACCAGCGTCCTGAACGTTGCGGCTCCAGCCGCCGTTCGGGCCGCGGTGTTCAAGATGCTCGCAACAGTGCCGCACGTCCACTACCTCGGCAAGGTGCGGGACCCGCTCGGCCGAACCGGCGACACCATAGCCCTCGTCAAGAAGCCCGACGACCTTGTAGCGATGTTTGACCCGAAAACTGGCCAGGTGCTGGACGCATTGCTCGTGCCGCACACCTTCCGCCTTGCTCGGCACCTGCCGCCGTGGGCTACGCCTGAAATGTACGTGAAGACCGCAATCGTCGGATCGATCACGGCAACGCCTCCGGGAACGAAGAAGCTGCTCAGCGAGATTCCATACCGGCACTGGATCTCCTGACCGCCAGGCATGGTGGCCAACCTGGCCAGCGCGCGGCGGTCTGCGCGCTCATGATCCGGTGCCGAGCCACAATCCGAGTGCAGTGCCAATCTCAGCCGCCCGCGGTCGAGCCTCGCCGGCCAGGTCAGCCAGTGTCCAGGACAGCCGGATGATCCGGTCCGCACCACGAGCACTGACGTGTCCACGATCCATCGCCCGCTCGAGCGGCGCCAGCGCACCAGGAGCCGGGCGGAAGCGACGGCGGAGTTCGTTGCCCGGGATCTCCGCGTTGAGCCGCCATCTAGTTCCCTCGAGTCTGCTGGCCGCGCGCAGCCTGGCCTGCTGAACCCGCGCCGCCACCACGGCGCTGGGCTCAGCCAGCTGCTTGTCGCTCAGCAGCTCTGCCCGCGACACCGGCAGCAGCTCCACCTTGACGTCAACCCGGTCCAGCAGCGGTCCGGATAGCTTGGCGAGGTAGCGCCGCCGGACCAGCGGCGTGCAGGTGCAGCCAGCACCGCCGGCCGTGGACCGGGCGCAGGGGCACGGATTGGCCGCTAGGACCAGCGTGAACCGCGCCGGGAACCGCGCCGTCAGCCCGGACCGGGCAATGATCACCTCGCCCGATTCCAGTGGCTGCCGCAGCGCGTCAAGCACGTCCCGGTCGAACTCCGGCGCTTCGTCCAGAAACAGGCACCCATGGTGGGCTAGCGAGGCGGCGCCAGGCCGCAGGATCGCGCTGCCGCCGCCTACAATCGCCGCCTTGGTGGCAGTGTGATGCGGCGCGCAGAACGGCGGCTCGGTCACCAGCGGCCGGTCAGCGTTCAGCGCGCCCGCGACCGAGTGGATCGCGCTCACCTCGAGCGCCGCTGCCCGCTCCAGCCTCGGCATGATCGTCGGCAGCCGCTCGGCCAGCATCGTCTTGCCAGCTCCCGGCGGACCTAACAGCAGCATGTGATGGCCCCCGGCCGCGCAGATCTCAGCGGCCCGGCGCGCCACCGGCTGGCCTGCCACGTCAGCTAGGTCGCGGCCCTGGCCGGGACCAGCCCCTGGCGGCGCGGGCATCGCCAGCCCGGCCCCTGACTCCAGCACCTGAACGCCGGGCCCGGAGGTCTCAGAGCCGCCGTCGCGCAGCCAGTCGATCAGCGGGCCCAGCGCTGCCGCCGAGACGACCTGCATCGATGGGACCAGCGCGGCCTCCGAAGCGTTCTGGAGCGGCACCACGGCCTGGCCGAAGCCCGCGCCGACGGCCGCGGCGATCGAGGGCAGGATGCCGGGCACCGGCCGGATCCGGCCGTCCAGCCCGAGCTCGCCGAGGAACACCGTGCCGGCCAGACCGTCCTTAGGGACCACACCGGCTGCAGCCAAAATGGCGATGGCGATGGCCAGATCGAAGCCGCTGCCCCGCTTGGGCAGGCTGGCGGGCGACAGCCCGACCGTGATCCGCCGTTGCGGCCACGAATGCTGGCTGTTGATGATCGCTGACCTGATCCGGTCACGCGCCTCGCGCAGCGCCGTGTCCGGCAGGCCCACCAGCAGTAGCGCGACCAGGCCATTCTCGATATCGGCCTCGACCTCGACCACGTGCCCCTGCACCCCGGCCAGCGCCATCGCGTACGTGCGGGCGAGCGCCATCTCCCACCACCTCCACTCCCGAAGGTGCCGGAGACTGCCCGTAAGCGGGCCGGCCCAGCGAATGCTGTGGATGGCCATGCATTGGGCCGCCGAGCTGTGGACTGCCGGCGCCAGGCTGTCGGCCGCGGCTGCTTCAATGCCCGGCTGCGATACGCCCCAGCGCCGAAGGCCCTCGCCCGGCGGCAGATCCGGATGGTTGAGGGACCGAATCCGGTCGCCAGACATTCACCGTTAGCACCGCACGAACGCCGCCAGTAATGTTCGGTGACATGGCAGGCATATGGGCGGCCGCTATCGCCGTGCTGGGAACTCTGGCGGGCGTTGCGGCCAGTTACCTCCTCCAAGCCAGAGCTAGTCAGCGGAGCGAGTCGACTGCCCGCGATGAACGCATGCGGCAGGAGCGCCTGGCGGCCTGCAGTGCCCTGGCTGGCG
>Ga0335073_10006124_pt1 | contig 16896 bp, 13 predicted proteins | sample Lox_Sample_22_FD_207093 | JGI IMG/M metagenome (GOLD analysis project Ga0335073, IMG submission 207093) | Soil microbial communities from Loxahatchee National Wildlife Refuge, Florida, United States - Lox_Sample_2.2 | ecosystem: Environmental > Terrestrial > Soil > Wetlands | place: USA... | reverse complement strand
ACAAAAACCGCGGCGCTTTTTTCAGATACAGCGCAGTGGGATGAAACTGCACAAACTCCATGTCACTGAGTTCCGCTCCGGCGCGAAAGGCCAGAGCGACGCCATCCGCAGTCGCCGGCTCGAGATTCGTTGTGTTGCGGTAAACCTGTCCCATGGCGCCGGTCGCGAGCAAGACTGCCGAGCATGAGATCTCGTGTGGGTTTCCTTTCGGGTCGAGCACAGAAAGTCCAATCACGCGTCCACCGTCTGTTATGACGGATGTCGTAAACACACCACCCATGATCGAAACAGGTTTGAGCGACTGTGCCTTGGCACGCAGCACGCGTAAAATCTCTGCTCCCGTCGATTCTCCCTGCGCGTGGAGAAGTCGGCCGCGGCTGTGGCCGCTCTCGGGTCCGAAAGTCAGTTTGCTGCCGTGTATGGCCCAGGAGATCAACTCCTCGATTCGCTGCGCGCCTTCTTCGATGAGAATCTTGACGGCGGTCGGATTACATAGTCCATCGCCAGCTTCGATCGTGTCTTGCAGGTGCAAGGTGATCGCTTCTTCGTCGCTGAGGACGGCAGCGACGTGAGCCGCTCCGGCGTGGCCCTGGGAAATCGGGTTCTTGGCCAGCACGAGTACGCGTCCTGTGCTGGCGAGCTCGATCGCCGCGCGCAAGCCGGCGACCCCAGCGCCAATCACCGCGAAGTCGGTCTCAGATGGAAGACCCTTCATCGACCGGACATGGTACCAACTTTGTGGCGTGAAGCAAGCATTTTGCCCCATCGGCTATCATGGATGGGCCATGCCGCAAGTCACCATCCATGTGCAGCCGCGCCCCTATCAGGCCTGGATCGAAAACGGTCTACTGACGCGCGCAGGCTCGGTTTTGGGCGATTTGTTGCCACACTCTAGCCGCATTTTTGTGGTGACAGTGCCGCCGGTGCGCAAGCGTTGGGGAGCGAAGCTGGTCGGTTCTTTGAGAGCTAGCGGCTTTCACGTGCAGGTTGTGCCTATGGCGGACGGCGAGCCCGCAAAGCGTTTGGCAACGGTCGAAGCCTTGGCAGAAAAACTGGCGCGTCTAGGAGCCGATCGCAAAGCTACGATCATCGCGTTCGGCGGCGGAGTGGTCGGGGATGTTTCGGGCCTGCTGGCTTCGCTTTACATGCGTGGCGTGGAATTCGTGCAGATCCCAACGACCGTGCTGGCTCAGGTCGATGCCTCGATCGGCGGAAAAACCGCGGTGAATCTTCTGGCCGGCAAGAATCTGATTGGAACGTTCTATCATCCTCGAGTGGTGCTGATCGATCCGGGCGTGCTGAAGACGCTTCCGGATCGTGAGTTTCGTGCCGGACTCTACGAAGCACTGAAGTGCGGAATTATCGGCAGTGTGGAATTGTTTTTGCGCTTCGAGCAGAGTCGCGCCCGCATTCTGAAGCGCGATGGGGCGGAGATGGAGTGGATCATCGCGCAATCGGTTAAGCTGAAGGCAGAGGTCGTGTCCGCGGACGAGCGGGAGGACGGGCTGCGGCGCGTGCTGAATCTTGGCCACACCATCGGGCACGCGCTCGAAGCCGAAACCGGCTATCGGCGCATGTTGCACGGGGAGGCAGTTGCCTGGGGCATGATCGCCGCCAACAATATCGCACTGAGCGTGGGCCGCACTGATAGTGTGACTGCCGGCCGCATCGCCGATGCGGTCTTGAGCCTCGGTCGGTTGCCAGAAGTCAACGTCAGCCCGCGGAAAATTCTGGCTCGGCTGCAGTCCGACAAGAAAACACAGAACGGTGTTATCCACTTTATTCTTCCGCGCGAGATCGGCAAAGTCGAAGTTGCCAACGATGTTCCGGAATCCGCCGTTCTCAATGCGGTCGATGAACTGCGCCGCTTGTCACGCGGCGGATGGGTCTGGGGAAAGTAGAGGCGAATATGCAGGAAACAGCGCAGCAGTACATCGGCCGGATTCTGGGCCACGTCGACGGTCAAGACGCAATGAAAGTTCAGCGTGCGACCGCAGCCAAGCTGAAGAAACTAACCCGTGGTCCGACTCCGAAACAATTGCGATGGCGACCCGAGCCGGGGAAGTGGTCGATCGCGGAGATCGTCGCGCATTTGGCCGATGTTGAAATCGTCGCGAGCTGGCGCTTGCGGTCCATCATTGGATCCGATGGAATTACGATCCAGCCATTCGATCAAGACGTATGGGCGTCGGTGTTTCAGTACGGAAAGCGTGATCCGAAGCAATCGGTGGAATTGTTCCGGGTACTGCGCGAAAACAATCTGGCCATGCTGAAATCTCTGCCTCCTGAGGCTTGGGACAGGCATGGCATGCACCTGGAGCGCGGCAGAGAAACTATCGCGCACCTGACGCGCATGTTCGCTGGACACGATCTGAATCACATTTCGCAGATCGAGCGGATCGTCGCGCAGCTGAAGAAACCAAAGCGTCGAAAATAGCCTGCACTCGACACGTGCCTGAACCCGACCAACCTGCCGTAATCGGAGCCAAGCCGGAAGGCGCCCGCGATCAGGAATCCGCGGCACGCGTGGTGCGAGAGATGTTTGCCTCGATTGCGCCGCGCTATGACCTGCTGAATCACATCCTGTCGCTCAATGTGGACCGTCTGTGGTGGCGCCGCACTGCCCGCATGTTTCGGCACATTCTGATCCGCCCCGGGGCCCGCATTCTCGATCTTTGCTGCGGCACCGGAGATATGGCGTTTGCTTTGCGCCGTGAAGCGGGGAAGAACTCGCCGAAAATTCTGGGCGCGGACTTTTCTCACGCCATGCTCGAGCGGGCGGCGGCAAAATCGAACCCGCAGACTCAATCAGTGCCGCGCTGGATTGAGGCCGATGCGCTCAGACTTCCGTTTTCGGATGACAGCTTCGATCTTGTGACCTCAGCTTTTGGATTTCGCAATCTCGCCAACTACGATGCCGGATTGCGTGAGATCTCTCGCGTGCTCTGCACCGGAGGAGAATGCGGCATCCTCGACTTCGGAGAGCCGCGTGGCGCAATGGGCGGCGTTTATCGATTTTATTTCAGGGAAGTGTTACCACGAGTGGGAACGTTGATTTCCGGAGTGCGCGGACCTTATGCGTATCTACCCGCGTCGGTGGAGCGCTTTCCCGAACCCGAGGTAATGCTAGCGCGAATGAAAGCGGCTGGCTTTGCCGAAGTTAGTTGGACGCCGTATACATTCGGGATCGCAGGACTGTACCACGGGAAGAAGTGAACCATACCACGGTTGCCGTCCTTGTCCCACGTTCTTTGGGGAACACTTCGAGGTCTTTGATTTGCACACTGAACGTTCTGCACGTTCGAGCGAGTAATCGATCCTAGAGCCGTTCACGCACTCATCGGCCGGAACGAATCGGCAAACGCATCGGTCACGCTGTAGCGAATCACGTGCTCATACTCTGGCCCGAGGAACCGCCGCAACCGGTCCGTGTTCACGATGTATTGGCCAGTCATATACGGCACGGCTTCCGGAGGAATAGCCGAGATCTGCCGCCCCCATAGGAATTTTAGAACTTGCTGCATGGCCCACTTTCCCGGCACGCGAACCAGTTTGGCTTGCGCGATTTCGATGCAGCGCGCGAATGTGAGAGGCTCGCCCGCGCCCGCGACATTCAGAATTGTCAGCCGTTGTGTTTCCGGTTCGCGCTGCAGAATGTGACGGATTAAACGCGCCATGTCATCGATGTGGATGAACTGAATCTTGTTCTCGAGGTACTGTTTGCCGCGAGGCAGCAGGCAGGGAAGGCGCTTGCCGGCGGCGCGCATCTTTTCGGCGCGCGCACTCTTACCGTTGGGAGTACCACGGAAAGCTCCCATCAGATAATTTTGCACGCTCGCTCCCGCGAAAATATGTGGCCGCAGAATGTACACGCTGCAACCCCGCAGCGCCGTGCAACGCTGCTGCACCACCTGATCGGACTCTTTCTTGTGAATGGCGTAGGGCAGAGTGTGCGCCTGCAAGGGCGAATCTTCCGTGGCGGCTGACCCCAAATCTGGACCATAGGCGGATACGCTGCTGGGGAAAATGAACTGCTTCACCCCATCTTCGGCTATGCGATTTACTTCAGTCACTGCTTCCATGACCCGCGCCGTGCCGGCCACATTGATCTGCCACATGCGTTCGACATCCAGCACGCCGGTGCGCACAGGATCGATCACAAAGGCGAGGTGAATGACAGCGTGCGGACGAGTATCGCGGAGCAATTCGTAGAATGTGCGAGTCGAAGACTCCTCGCCCAGATCCAGTCGTTCAAATTGCAGGTCGGCATCGGTTTTGGGTGGGCTGATGTCGACCCCAATCACCGAATACCGCCCCAGCAGCGGCAACAGCCGCGAACCCAGATTTCCCGTGATGCCGGTAACCACTACAACAGGTCTGGCCATCAGTCCTTATCAGTCGGATCAGTCGCTGGAGTTTTCGCCGGCGGAGTCTGTGCCTGACCCGCAGCTGGCCCTGCCGGAGCCTGCGGCCGTGCCCCTGGAGTCGGCATCCGATTGCCCATGGGCCGCGGTCCTCCCGGCATGATGCCGGGTCCGCCCGCGCCAAAATACGCTTCGTTGGTCTCGACTTTGTACGATGCGTTAATTTTCTCCATCATCTCGCGCGTGCGATCACTTTGTAGCTTGCTGTGAATCTCCTCCTTCACTTGATCGAGCGGCAGCTGGTCCTTGGCTTCAATTTTGTAAATGTAATGCCCGCCCGCGTCGTTGATGACTTGAGATACCTCACCAGCTTTCAGATCGAAGATGGCTGCGTGGGCTGCCGGTAAACCTGTGCGCCGCAATTTGGGCAGAGTCACGGTCGGCGATTCGACTTTCATGCCCGCCGCAGTAAATGCTTCCTTCTGCAATTTGGCGAAATCTTCTCCGGCCGCAGCGCGGGCTCGCAGGTCGTCGGCCAACTTGGCCATCGCTTGTTCGCCTTCGGCGCTCCTCGCTTTTTCCGCTTCGAGCTTGGCTTTTTGCTGTTCTTCACTCAGCTTCTCGCCTTTGTTTTCGTCCTTGAGATCGGGTTGCGCTTGCCGGTTGCGCGGCACGAACAGGCGATCGACGGTGTACTGCTCGAAATTATCCGCGTGCTCTTTGTAATAATTTTGAATGTCGGCAGCGGAAATCTTTGCCGCGTCGGCCTGGATCTGACGCTGCAACAGCGCTGCCAGGATCTGCATCCGGGCGAACTTCATCATTTGGGCATATTGCGGTGAATTCTCCAGACCTTTTTTCTTCGCAGCCTCTTCCATCGCGAGGTTACGTGGGAGGATGTTGGCCAACTGCCTTTTCACCTGCGGATTGATGGTCTTTATTTCCGGATTTGGATTCGGCGCCAGCGCACCCGCAAGCTTCTCGAATTCCGCCTTGGTAATGACGGTCTTACAATCCGCTGTTGTAGACTTCGCACTCGCCGGCTTCGCCGCGGTTCCCTTTGCCGCTGCCTTTGGCTGAACCTGGCACAGTCCATTTATGGTCAGCACAGCCGCCGTTGGGGCAATGGCGGTTCCTTCTTCCGGCGGCGGGGACCCGGCGGGAGCGGCTTGTCCCCAACCCACGGATGCAACGAGAAGACACAACAGCCCACTACTACGCATAAAATTAGTTCCTCCAGGATTCGTCCATCGGATCGGTGAAATTCTTGAGCACAAAATCCTAGCACAATGTCGCCCGTAGGGGCTTTGTACCAGCAAGAATGCCGACGAATTCGGGTCGTTCGTGTCGTTTGTGGTCCCCATACCCCTTCCGGATGGCCTGATTTGTTGGCGCTTTCCTCGTACTGCAGCGATAATTTTCATATGTCGGGAGGAATTTCCGCCATTTCATCGCCGGAAGCCATGCGGGCCGAGAAGCGCACCGCTGCCGGCAACTCCGTTTTTGCGGCGGTGGTGATTACCGGCCTCAAGATCGTCGTTGGCATCAGCACCGGGAGCTTGGGCATTCTCTCCGAAGCAGCCCACTCGGGGCTCGATCTGATCGCCGCGCTGCTTACGTTCTTTTCCGTCTGCGTCTCCGACAAGCCTGCCGATGCCGACCATCAATATGGGCATGGCAAAATCGAAAGTTTCTCGGCGTTCCTCGAAACCGGATTGTTGCTGGTTACCTGCGCTTGGATCATCTATGAAGCCGTGGAGCGGCTGTTTTTCCGACACATCGAAATCGAGCCTTCCCTCGCGGCATTCGCCGTGATGATTTTTTCCATGGGCGTGGACTGGTGGCGATCGCGAGTTCTTGGCCGCATCGCCCGGAAATATGACAGCCAGGCGCTGGAAGCCGACGCTCTGCATTTCTCGACCGACATCTGGTCGGGCGGCGTGGTTGTGCTCGGGCTGGCGCTGGTCTTGGCGGGACGCGCTTACAGACTCGCCTGGCTACGCGATGCCGACCCGATCGCCGCACTTTTTGTTGCGGGCGTCGTAATTTCTGTCAGCTGGCGCTTGGCCCGTCGTACCGTCGACGCCTTGCTCGATGCGGCTCCGGCGGGTGTGCGTTCGCAGATTCAGGATGCAGTTTCGCGTGTTGATGGCGTGCTCGAAGTGGACCGTGTGCGCATTCGCCGCGCTGGAAACCGCTACTTCGCGGATCTGAACGTCGGCCTTGCGCGAACCGTAACCTTTCAACGCTCCGGGCAATTGGCCGAGGCCGTTTCAGCGGCAGTGCATCGCATTCTGCCTGAGGCTGATGTTACGGTGCAGCCCTTGCCGCGGGCGCAGCGCACCGAGAACATTTTCGACCGGATTCGCGCCGTGGCCGCACACCGGAATTTGAACGTGCACGATATCAGCGTGCAGGATATCGGCGGTCGACGGCACGTCGAGCAGCACATCGAACTGGACGAACGCATGTCGCTCAAAAAGGCTCACGATCAGGTCACGGAACTCGAAGCTGAAATGCGCCGCGAAATTCCTGAGATTGCGGACATCCTTACGCACATCGAGAGCGAACCGGCCACGATTGAAGCTTCCGAAGAGTTGCTGAGCGACGCAGAACTGGAGCGGCGTCTGCGAATCGAGGCGGCGCATTTTCCCGAAATTCTCGACGTGCATGAGTTCGTCTTCAAACGTGTGCGCGGGCGCTTGTTCGTCTCCTGTCACTTGACGCTTTCCGACGAGCTTTCGCTCGCGCAGGTTCACGATCTGCAAACGGAACTGGAAACGCGCTTCAAGCAGGCCGCGCCGGAGTTGTTCCGCGTGCTCATCCATCCCGAGCCCAGCACAGATAACCGAAGGTAAGAATTGACTGCTGCGAGAGTGCAGTCGGCGGAAGCACGCGTCAATGTTTTTCTTCGCGCGCTTCGCGATTTCTTTGCGATCTTCGCGGTTTTCCGCCTCTGCATCAGATATCAACCCGCGAAGGGCAGGAAGTTCGCGGGAAGAACGCGAAGCTTAGCCGAAAATCGATCTCGCGTCACCCCGCCAGCAGCGCCACTCCGGCCGCGACCAGCACAGCCGCCATCCAGCGACGGTGATCGACTTTCTCATGCAGGAAAATCTTGGCCGCGAAGGCATTGCCGATGAATGTCAGCGATGCCGCAGCGGGCCCAACCAGGCTGACATCTCCCCAGGAAAGTGAAAACAGCAGACTGAAAAAAGACAGAGCCATGGCGAGCACGCCCGCGGAGAAAGTAGGATTTCCCAGCGTTTGCCGCAGCACCGCCCATGTCCCAGATCGTCGCCAAAGATCATTCACATCGCCGACTTGTCTCATGGCGCGCGAAAGCAGAACGTCCCCGATGATCGACGCCAGCGCCATTGCCAGAATCGACGCCCAGGTGTAAATAAACGAGATGGACTGCTGACTCATAACTCGGCCTCGCCAGAAACAGCCCGCCGGCGCTCCTCGGCAGGGTCCGCGACAGACTCCGATCTGGAAGCCGCCGCTGGGGAAGAGTCTTCGCGTGGAGTCGCCGCGGGAGTCGCTGCCACAAAACCGACTCCAATCGAAATCAATGCGATGCCAAGCCAGCGGGACAAGCTTACGTGCTCGTGCAGGCCAAATCTGGCGATCAATGCCAGCAAAACGTAGCCCAGGGAACTCGCAGGCAGCACGTACGTCAGGTCGGCCCAGGAGAGCGCATTCAGGTAGGTAGCGAAGAATCCGACAAGCAGAACGATGCCGGTGGCCACGAAGGGATTAAGCAAAGCCGTGATCAGGGTGGTCAGATGATCCAGCGAAATGCTGCCGGTCTGCTTCATGCCCTGCGAAAGCATGGCGTCGCCGGTGGCGGCGAAAATCGCCACTCCCGCCAGGACAAGGTATTTACGGAAGTTCACTTGCCGCTCGAAGAGGAAGAATTGGAAAGGCAATCCTGAGCGGCGCACGCGCTTCAACGCGTTCAGGCTTTGGCCGGTTCAGCGGCACGTGCAGTCTCAGCATGTTTCTTGACCATCTTATTGCGCGCCGAGCGCAGCTTCAGAAACGTTCTGGCCTCATGATACAAACGTTTGCGCTCATCGCCATCAAATGCGGCTTTGCGGAGAATTCGGATGACGGCCCTTGGCCGGAAATAGTATTCGTCGTAGAAGCGGTGGACGGCGCCGAGAATTTCATCCGCCGGCAAGCCAGGGTACTGAATGTGCGCCAACTGATGGCCGCCTTCATCGACCATCTTGCTGTCGGCAACCATGAATCCGTTCTTCACCACGTAATCGTAAAGCTCGGTTCCCGGATACGCATGCGCCACGGAAACCTGAATGGTCTCCACGTCGAGTTCTTTCGCGAATGCGATGGTATTGTTGATTGTCTGGTGCGTTTCGCCAGGCAATCCCAGAATGAAATCTCCGTGAATCACCAGCCCGAGTTTGTGGCAATCCTTCGTGAACTGGCGTGCGCGTTCGACGGTCGCGCCTTTCTTGATGTTCTTCAGAATCTGCTGATCGCCTGATTCGTAACCTACGATCAAAAGCCGGCAGCCGGCTTCTTTCATCGCCTTCAGCGTTTCGTAATCGGTAGTCACGCGCGACGTGCACGACCATGTCAGGCCGAGCGGCTTCAGTTTCGAGCACAACTCGATCGTGCGTGCCTTCTGAATGTTGAAAGTATCGTCGTCGAAAAAGAATTCCTTCACCTTCGGCCAATATTCTTTCGCCTTGGCCATTTCACTCGCCACGTCGTCGCTGGACCGCTTGCGCCACGGATGCCCGCTCAGCGTCTGCGGCCACAAACAGAACGTGCACTGCGCCGGACAACCGCGCGTGGTATAAAGCGAAACGTAAGGATGGAGTAAGAACGGAACGTTATACCTTGTCACGTCGAGGTCGCGCCGATAGACGTCCGTGACATGCGGCAGCGAGTCAAGGTCCTGAAGTTGCGGCGCGTCGGGATTATGCACGACCTTGCCGTCCTTCAGAAACGAGACGCCAGGAATCTCGTCAAGGGGCTTGCCCTTCGCATAATCCACTGTGGCGTAATCGAACTCTTTACGCACAATGAAATCGATGGCCGAGCAATCGCGGAGAGATTTCTCTGGCAGAACGCTCACATGTGGGCCCACGAAGGCAATCTTGATCGCCGGATTCGCCTCTTTGATCGCAGCGGCCAGGCGAATGTCGCCAGGGAAGCCGGGCGTCGAGGTGAACAGGACCAGGAACTCGTACTCTTTCGCAATCTGAATCGTTTCTTCCCCGGAGACGTGATGCGGCGGCGCATCCAGCAGGCGAGCGCCTTCCAGCATTCCGGTCGGATACGCCAGCCACACGGGATACCAGTAGCTTTCAATCTCGCGGGTGGCAGGCCAGCGTGAGCCAGCTCCGCCGTCAAAGTTCTCAAAGGACGGGGGATTTAGAAATAGCGTCTTGAGGGCCATATTTCTTAGATTCTGATTCTAGCATCCGCGGCGCCGCCAATCCGGAGCAAACCGTGTTGACGCGGGTTCCGGACCCGGGCAAAGAAAATCCCTGACTAGGCCTAAGTGCTTGATTCAAAGGCTACTCGCAAAGGAGCGAAAGGGCATGCGAAGTGGGCTAAGAGTTGATTTCCGTGCAGTGAAAGGTCAAATCCGGCCCTGAATGGAAAGCGTCAGCCGCCTTCGCCGGATTCAGGCACTGCGAACGTAATTCCGCGGTCCTGATTCGCTTTGATCGTTGCCGGGATGTCGAGCTCAGACAGGGGAATCCTAACCGTCTGCTCCGGAGCGAAGTTCCACAGCGTGTCGCCTACAATGGCGTAATTCTCGATTTCCTCTTTGTGCTGATCGCGGAACACGAGTACCGTCTGCCGCATAATGGAATCGGCCGTTTGCTCGTGGCTTCGTTCCCCTTGCTGCATGCGTTCGGGATCAAGGGGAGGACGCACGTTCGCATATTGGTTGTAGCCCTGGTCCTGAGTTTGTGCGTCTGCATACCCCTGCTTGTAGGCATTCTGATACGCGTCCTGGTCGCCATCCATCTGCTCCTGTTGGAGCATCTGCTGCTGGCGCAGGCTGTCTTGGTTCATCTGCTCGGCGAGCGCGAGATTATCCTCGTAATCGCTATTGTCGTAATTGTCGTTGTCTTCGGAATCCCACCAGTACCACCACGGATCGTAGTAACCCCAATCTCCGTAATACGGATAGCCCCATCCGTAGCCCCAGTACGGGTATGTTCGAAACTGCAAACCAATTCCGCCTCGGTGCTGTTCGCGCTCAAATCCGCGGCCGAACCCGCCACGTCCAAATCCGTTACGAGCAAATCCTCCACGACCAAAACCCCCTCGGGCAAATCCATTGGCTGCGAAAGGCTGACGCACCAGCGGTGAAGTGGGAGGTGTGAATCCGCCTGTGGGCGGATGATTAAAGCCGAATGTGGGCGGGAGTTGAGAGAATCCGCGGGAAAAACCGGGACTGCTGAAACTACGTCCGCCGGGACTGCCGCTAAATCCGTGTCCCGCGAAGCCGCCGCCGCCGAAGTGGCCGCCCCCAAAGCCGCCAGCATGGCCGCCCCCGCCGAAACCGCCGGCATGACCACCCCCGCCGCGCTGGGCCCACAGCGGTACGGCCAAGATCAGGGCAAACGCCGCTATGGCCATCCCACGGCGCATACTACGATGATTATAAGCCCGCATGGAACACCCCGAACCTTCAAAATCTTTAGATGCGCCTACCGGACCTACATACGGCAGATTTGAAGTTATTGCAGCGGCGACAACGCTTCGCAGGCAGCTTCGCTGGGAATCCCGGCTCCGCTTGGCTGCACGCGAATCTGCGCATCTTCAAACGAGCAAAAACTGCGAATCCCGGTCTGATTGACGGCCTGCGGAATCGCCGTCGCATAATACTGCACCAATGGCGGCCCTCCCGATCCGGTCGCGGCGAAGTTATAGCCGGCCTTCACACCAAGTGCCAGATCGCTGGGGATCAGGCACGCCGTCGTCTGGCTCGGCGTGCAGGGCGACACGCCACCCAAATTGGCTAGCGTTGCTGCGTAACCCACCGTCGGGTACGCCGACTGATAACTGATCATGGCCGTATTGATTGTCTGCATCGACTTCACGGCCGAAGCCTCATTGGCTGCCATTTTCGCGTGCAGCAGGTTGGGAATTGCAATCGCAGCGATGATAAGAATGATCGCCACGACGATCAGCAATTCGATCAGGGAAAATCCGTTCTGTCGGGAATTTCGAGGTGAGATTGTCATTTTGCGAACCATGGAAGAAACGCCCCTTCCGCCGCAATCCGGCGCGCCTCAAGCTTACCACCGAACCCCGCTTTTGCGGGACGAAATCGCCCGCCAGAAGCGGCATTCAGCCCGGTCCAGCAGGCCCGTGTCGCGCGCCATCCGGCGTCAGGCGGCTCGATATCCTCTGGCCATAGAATCGCCCAATATCGAGCTCTTGCAGAATTTTTTTATGCTAGCCAGGGACTCCCGACTCGGGACTAAGGACTCATCTACGGCAGACCGATAACACGGCCTGTCAACTCGGTTCAGGAGATTCTCGGCAGAGCGAGCCGAATCTACAGGACTCGCCGTACCGGTTGTCGGTTGCTACAGCTGGATCACTGGCTTCGGCCGAAAGCGCGAATCAGGACCGCGCGAATCCAACGTTTTTCCCAGTTTTTGACGGGTCCGGTCCAATCGCTAATCAGTTCTTATACGAGTTCGCCAAATTTTCGATTGTCCGTTTCTCTCGTGATGCGAGCACACAGGGCTTCAGGAAGTAAGCGGTCCTCGACCGTCATCATGGGTACATTTAGAGTGCGCACTGGCGAACCGCAACTATACGGAAATTTCTTTAACGGAAGCGGAAAATTCCGAAGCAGGAATGCATGCCAAATCTCAAGTCGGGTTGAGCGAACACCGGAACGGAGCCTATTTCTTCTTCTTATTTTTCTTGCCCGCGGGCTTTCTCGCGTGTGCCGCTTTCTTGACGACTTTCGCAGCTGGCTTTGCAAGTTTCGTAACAGTTTTCGGCGCCGAGGGAGCACTCGGCTTGCTCTCGACTTTTGTGGGCTTGGCTTTTTCCGGCGCGCCAGGCGATACCGTTTTGGGCGGAGCAGGAAAACTGCTCGTTGCCCCTGCAGATTTCTTTCCCTTCGGTCCAGGTTTGCCGGACGTTTGGGCAGCGCCCGATTGCACCAACACCTTGGCAGCGCGTCCACGTCGCGCTGCGGGCGGGGGCGGTGGAGGAGGCGGGGCGAATGGCTTCAGGTACTTCAGAATTTCCGTTCTGGTGCGCAGCTTGCCATCGAGCAGCAACATGAACACGTCATGCGCAATTTTGGGGTATGCCGGCAGCTGCGGCGTGATTAGAAGTTCGGTCATCTCCGTCAACGGAATCTTCTGCTGTACCTGCCGCCACTTGGTCAAATAATTCTTGATTTTCTGCTCGACCGATTGCTGCCTGGCGGTCACGGCGAGAAACAGCACCATCTCCGGGCGCGCGTTGCTCAGCAATTGCCACGTGCGCGACGGAGTCGCCGCTTCTTTTCCCATGAGGCGCTTCGCCAGCTCTTTGGCATGATCTTCGATGTCGCGCCACGCCTCAACCAGATCTTTACGCGGAATCATGCGCTGAATCTCAGAGATGTCCTTCTCTGGCATGCGCGCGGTGAGGAAGTACATAACAGCCGGCCCAGCGTCTGGGGCGTAGCCGAGATCTACCATCTGCTGGCGCGCCTTCATGAGAGCGCCCAGACCCTCTGTATCGGCCTTGGCGGAAGTCCAGCGCGGATGCAGCACTTCCAGCCAGCCCTCCTTTTCGAGCATCTTCACCACAAACAAAGGATCATCTTCATGCGCCAGAGCGGCGATCTCGTGCCCGATCGAACTACGCAGGATGTAATCGATGTACTTGCCTTCCTTGGCTGCGTCATAACGCGCCTGCGTGCGTTCTTCAAGCGGCCAGTGAAAACGCGCGGCAAAGCGAGTAGCACGGATCAGGCGCGAAGGGTCATCGAGGAAGGAGTAATTCTGAAGGATCCGGATGAGTTTGGCTTCGATATCCGCTACACCGTTGAAGGGATCGAGCAGCAACCCGCGCGAGCCTTCATTGAGAGAAAGGGCCATCGCGTTGATCGTGAAATCGCGGCGGCGAAGATCTTCGTGAATCGTCGCGGGCGCAACAACCGGCGGCTTGCCGGTTTTTTCGCGTTGCTCGGTCCGCGCCATGCTGATTTCGGCGCGGGCATTGCCGGGCAGCGAAACGAACAGCGTGCGAATGTCTTCTTCGATCGCGGTGATCCGCGCGCCAGCTTTCTCCAGGTCCTTTTGCAATTTGAGGGGATTGCCTTGGATGGTGAAATCGAGATCGCGAATGGCAAAGCCGCTAATGATGTCGCGAATGGCCCCGCCGGTCAGGTAGAGATTCAACCCGGCCGTCCGGGCAACTTCCTGTATCAGGTTGACGCCCTTCAGTTGATCCGGCGTCAGCCGGAGCTCCATCGTGTAAATGTAATCAGCCATTCGCGTTAGCGGCCCAAGGACCGATCATGCAACGCTCGACGACTATTCCTTTTTCAGACCGGCTCGAATCGTAGGAAGCACAGATTTCCACAACTTTTGCACAGTGCAAGGTGCGAATTGTCTGCAAAACGTTGCCTCCTCTGTGCAACTATCGATATATCAAGCATTTAGGAAGCAACAAAACTTTGCAGCAAGCTATTGAAAATAACACAAGGTTTACGGTTTGGCTACTGCCAAGGCGGATTCCGCGAGTTTGTCAGTGAAAAGTGCGAAAATTCAGTTGCCAGTAGCCAGCACCTAGTTGCAAATTTGCCCGTGCCGAGTTTGAGTGATCGAGGGGTGTGAAGGGAACTGCCGCTTCTAGTGTAAGAAGTGAGGTTTTGAATCACTCAATCGCTCAATCGCCCAATTACTCAATGTGGCAACCGAGACTTGGCAACTGAGAGCTGACAACTGGGTACTGAGAACTGACAGCGGGTTTTCCATGCCCTCGACGCACAAAAAAGTGATTGTTCGCAAGATGGATCGCGATTCCGTCTCCGGGTATGTGTCGCCCGCGGAGTTCGTCCGCGAGGGCAAACTGGAATTGCTCAATACCTCTGGCACGGTGATCGCGATCGATTTGCGCGAGGTCAAGGGCGTCTATTTTGTGCGCGAATTCGGCGATTCCGAATCGCTCACCCGCAAGACATTTACTTCACGCCCGCGCTCGGAAGGGCTCTGGGTGCGCCTGCGCTTCAAAGACAGCGAAATTCTCGAAGGCCTTATGCCCGCCGACCTGGCGCAAACCATGCCCGAAGGATTTCTGGTCAATCCTCCCGATCAGCGCTCCAACACGCAGCGGATTTTCGTCCCCCGCACGGCTTTGGAATCTCTGACCGTGCTGGCCGTGATCGGCGCCAGTCGCCGCAAGCGCCGCCCGCAAGATCAACGCCAAGTGACCATGTTTGAAGAGTGAGGTTCTAAGAGGGATTTTCGAACTGTGACCCGGCGCACACCCGAGTCTCTTGAACGCCGCGCCCAAGGCGCGAATTGACGTGGCTGAGATCTTAAAAATCATTGAATTACGGCTCTAAGTTGATGTACTGTGTGATCGCCACGCGGGCGTTTGTCCGCCGAGATACGGCCGGTGTTCCCCTGTTCCCCGCTGCTCCGGTCGCCTCCCGTGGAGACCACTGATTACTCGGGCCCAGAGGTGTGTCGATGAAAGCGCGCGTGTCTTCGTCTTCCTGCCGTCATTCCCTTTCTACTGCGTTTTTGGTCCTGGCTATAGTCACATTCCTTCTCTTCAACAGAGTGTCACTGGCGCAACAATCGGCGAACGCTGCGAATTCGTTGCAGCCGCTGATCACGCAGGCGATCGACGAGACACAGCTGACTACACTTACCGGCAACACTCATCCGTTGGCACGTCCGCAATTCGATCTCGGCACCGCTCCGGCCACGTTGCCGATGGAACGCATGCTGCTGGTTCTGAAACGCAGTCCGCGGCAGGAAGCGGCGCTCGACAAGTTGCTCGACGACCAGCAGGACAAGAATTCGCCCAACTACCACGAATGGCTCACGCCCGAGGAGTTCGGCAAACAATTCGGTCCCACTGATGCTGATATCCAGACGATCACCGCCTGGCTGCAGTCGCACGGATTTCAAGTGGGCACTACGAAAGGCCGCACCGTCCTTGAGTTCTCCGGATCAGCCAGCCAGGTTCAGGAAGCCTTTCACACCACGATCCACAAGTATCTGGTGAATGGCGAGCAGCACTGGGCCAACGCCAGCGACCCGCAGATTCCGACGGCGCTGACGCCGGCAGTGGCAGGCATCGATTCCCTAAACGACTTTCCGCGCAAAGCCATGAATGCACCAGCGGGCGTATTCAAACGCGATTCGGCAACCGGAAAAATTGAGGCCGTAAAGCCGCTGTTTACATTTCCTTCAGGATGCGTTGAAAACGATACCAGCCAAAATGCCTGTTATTACGGCCTGGGTCCGTACGATTTCGCGAAGATTTACAACGTGCAGCCCTTGTGGACTGCCGGAACCAACGGCACTGGCCAGACTATTGCCATTGTCGGGGAAACGAACATCAACCTGCAGGATGTCGCCGATTTCCGTAGCCTGTTTGGCCTTCCCACCAATCCTCCCAACATCATTCTGAATGGCCCGGACCCAGGCATCGTGGGCGACGAATCAGAAGCCGACATCGACGTGCAGTGGTCTGGCGCCGTGGCTCCCAGCGCCACAATTGATTTCGTCGTTTCGGAATCGACCGAAACGACCGCCGGAATTGACCTGTCGGCCTACTACATCATTGAAAACAACCTTGCCGGCGTCATGAGCGAGAGCTACGGCTATTGCGAGTTAGGACTGGGCACGGCCGGCAATCAGTTCTACAGCAACCTCTGGCAGCAAGCGGCGGCGCAAGGGATCACCGCGTTCGTTTCCGCAGGAGATGGTGGCGCGGCTGGCTGCGACAACTTCAACGCGGCTCCCCCGGCGCCCGCGCAGTACGGTCTCCAGGTCAGCGGATTTACTTCCACCCCCTACAACGTCTCCGTCGGCGGCACCGATTTCAACGACTTCAGCAATCCCGCAACCTACTGGAACACGACCAACAACTCGACTACGCAAGCCTCGGCCCTCAGCTACATTCCCGAAACTACCTGGAATGATTCCTGCACCAACTCGATTTTCGGCACGCTCGGCTTTAGCACGAGTGCGGAAGCCAATTGCAACAACTCGCAGTTGATCGATTTCGTGGTTCCTGAGGGCGGGTCGGGAGGCGTGAGCGCCTGCACCACTCCGAGCGGCGAGACACCGGCTAGTTGCGCTGGCGGATACGCAAAACCAAACTGGCAATCCGGAACCGGAGTTCCCAGCGGCAAACGCGATGTCCCTGACGTCTCCTTGTTTGCCAGCAACGGGTTTCTCGGCAGTTTCTACATCATCTGCCAATCCGACGAGACCGACGGCTCCTGCAATCTGAATTCTCCATACCAGTATTTTCTCGGATTCGGTGGCACATCGGTTTC
>Ga0335073_10006123_pt1 | contig 16898 bp, 11 predicted proteins | sample Lox_Sample_22_FD_207093 | JGI IMG/M metagenome (GOLD analysis project Ga0335073, IMG submission 207093) | Soil microbial communities from Loxahatchee National Wildlife Refuge, Florida, United States - Lox_Sample_2.2 | ecosystem: Environmental > Terrestrial > Soil > Wetlands | place: USA... | reverse complement strand
TGGTCTACAGCGCATCCGGACAGAACGTGAAGATGGTCGAGCACCACCTTGCGAACATCGCCCTCGCCGTTGCCGCGATGCTGGCGCTGGCCAAGTTCACCACGCCACAATACCTGCGCCTGTTCTCACCGGTCGCCTACATCCTCGGCATCTTGCTGCTGGTCGTGGTCGCGGCCAAGGGGCATATCGGCAAGGGCGCGCAACGCTGGCTCGACGTCGGGATCCTGCGCTTCCAGCCCTCGGAGATCATGAAGCTCGCGGTGCCCATGATGTGTGCCTGGTACATGCACGAGCGCCCGCTGCCGCCGACCTTCCTCGACCTGCTGGTCATGGGGGTGATCATCATGGTCCCGACCGCGATGATCGTGGTGCAGCCCGACCTCGGGACGGCGCTGCTGATCGCCGCCTCGGGGCTGATCGTGATGTTGCTCGCCGGCATGCACTTTCGCATCATCCTGACCGCCATCCCGCTCTTGGGCCTCGCCGGTTTCGGCGCCTGGCACGTCATCCACGATTACCAGCGCCAGCGCATCCTCACCTTCTTGAACCCCGAGAGCGATCCGCTCGGTGCCGGCTACCACATCATTCAATCGCAGATCGCCATCGGCTCGGGCGGAGTCTTCGGCAAGGGCTACATGAACGGCAGCCAGGCGCAGCTCGAATTCCTCCCCGAGCGCTCGACCGATTTCATCTTCGCGGTCATCGGCGAGGAGTTCGGCCTGCTGGGCCAGCTCCTGATCCTGGCCCTCTATGGCGTGGTGATCGGGCGCGCGCTATACCTCGCGATGCAAGGCCAGGACACCTTTGCGCGGCTCACCGGCGGCGCCATCGCGCTCTCGTTCTTCGTCTACGTGTTCGTGAACTCCGGCATGGTGAGCGGCGTGCTCCCCGTGGTGGGCGTACCGCTGCCGCTCATCAGTTACGGCGGCACGTCGATGGTGACCCTGCTTGCGGGCTTCGGCATCCTGATGTCGCTTCACTCGCATCGCAAGCTCATCGGATCCTAGGCGCCATGACACGCATCCAGCATCTCGCCTTGGCGCTTCTCGCGGCCGGTGCGGCGGCCTGCGCCGCTCCCGCGGCCGCGCTCGACACGCACCGCCCCGAGGTCAAGAGCTTCATCGCCGAGATGGCCGAGCAGTACTCCTTCAAGAAGCGCCCCCTGCGCAAGCTCCTGGCGAGCGCGCAGAGTCAGCCGGCGATCCTCGAGGCCATGGAGCGTCCGGCCGAGAAGGCCAAGCTCTGGTACGAGTACCGGCCGATATTCGTGAACCCGCGGCGCGTCAGCGAGGGCACCGAGTTCTGGATCGCGCACCGCATGGATCTCGATCGCGCGAGCATCAGCTCGGGCGTCGCGCCCGAGTATCTCGCGGCGATCCTCGGCGTCGAGACCTACTATGGGCGTCTCACGGGCAACTATCGCGTTCTCGATGCGCTGGTGACGCTCGCCTTCGACTACCCTCCGCGCGCGAAGTTCTTCCGCGACGAGCTCGAGCAGTATCTGTTGCTCACCCGCGACTTCCGCATGGACCCGGCCGCGCTCAAGGGCTCGTACGCCGGCGCCATGGGTGCGCCGCAGTTCATGCCCTCGAACTATCGCCGCTATGCGGTCGATGCGGACGCGGATGGGCGCGTCGATTTGTGGAGCAACTGGTCCGATGTGTGCGCAAGTGTCGGCAATTACTTGAAGGAGCACGGATGGAATCCCGGCGAGCCGGTGCTGGCCGAGGCGAGCGTCGATGCCGACAAGGCCGCCGAGCTCGACGGGCGCAAGCTCGCTCTCGATGAGACGGTCGGCTCGCTCAAGGCCAAGGGCGTGAGCTTCGAGACCTCGATGCCGCCCGAGACTCCCGCGATGCTGATCGCCGTGGACGAGTCCGACGGCGTGCACTGGCGCGTCGGCTACAATAATTTCTACGTGATCACCCGCTACAATCACAGCGCGCTCTATGCGATGGCCGTGTACGATCTCGCCGCCGCCGTCAAGCAGCAGATCCTGATCAACGACGCGCCGCACGAGGCGGCCGCACCGTCCGCGGATCCCGCGAAGCCATGATCTCGAGCCCGGGTCGCGCTTGGGCACTGCCGCTCGCCGCCTCACTCGGACTCGCCCTCAGCGGCTGTTTCTTCGCGCGCGAGGCTCCGCCGCCGCGCCCGGTGCCGATCCCGCCGCCGCTCCAAACACCTTCCGGCGCCCGCGCCATCCCGGACGCGGTCCCGCGCGAGGAACCACGCTCGCCTTACGGCAATCCGCCCTTCTACGAGGTGTTCGGCAAGCGCTATTTCGTGCTGTCCTCGAGCGCCGACTACGTCGAGCGCGGCGTCGCCTCCTGGTACGGTCCCGGCTTTCACAAGGTGCGCACCTCGATGGGCGAGATCTACGACATGTACGGCATGACGGCTGCGCACAAGACCCTGCCCCTGCCGGCCTATGTGCGCGTCACCAACCTGCAGAATGGGCGCAGCGTCGTGGTGCGCGTCAATGACCGAGGTCCGTTCGTCGGCAACCGCATCATCGACCTCTCCTACACCGCAGCCGCCAAGCTCGACATGCTGCGAAACGGCACCGCCTTCGTCGAGGTGCGCAGCGTCGGGCCCTCGAGCGCGCCGCTGCTAGCGGCAGCCGCCGGCGCTCCCGGCGCCGCGTCGGGCCAGATCGCGAGCGCCTCCTTGAGCGGGGCTCACGAGATGCCCGCCAGCCCGGCCACCTCCGCCGGGCCGGCCACCTCCGCCCCCTCCGCCGGGCCGGCCACCTCCGCCCCCTCCGCGGGGCCGGCCACCTCCGCCGGCGTGCCGCCCGGCGCCACGCCGATCGTCCCCGCGCCGGTCTCCTCGGCACCGCCGCCGGCGCTGTTCGTGCAGGCCGGCGCCTTTGCGGACCCGGCGAACGCCGAGCGCATGGCGAGCCGGCTGCGCGGCGGCGGGTACGGCACCGTGTTCATCCGCGACGACACCATAGCCGGGCGCCGACTGTTCCGCGTACGCATCGGGCCCGTCCCGGACGTACCGCAGTTCGATCGCGTGGTCGCCGCGCTCGAGCAAGCCGGCGTGCACGATGTGCATCTCGCGCTCGATTAGCCCGCCGCGCCCGTGCTCCGACTACACTTGCATCCTCCGCCACTCAAGGTTCCATCATGCATCGATTCCTGCTGAGCTTCCTGTTGCTGTCCGCCCTCGCCTCGGTCGCGCCGGGCGCCGACACCCCGATTCCGAGCGCACCCACGGTCGATGCCCGATCCTACATTCTCGTCGACTACCACACGGTCAAGACCCTGGCGGCGCTCGAGCCCACGGCGCGCATGGAGCCCGCGAGCCTGACCAAGCTCATGACCTCCTACATCGTGTTCCAGAAGCTGGCGGCGGGGGAGCTCAAGCTCACCGACCAGGTCGTGGTGAGCGAGCACGCCTGGCGATCGGAAGGCTCGCGCACCTTCATCGAGCTCGGCAAACCCGTCTCGGTCGAGTTCCTGATCCTGGGCATGATCGTGCAGTCGGGGAACGATGCCACGATCGCGCTCGCGGAGCGCATCGCGGGCACCGAGGAGACCTTCGCCCAGCTCATGAATTCCACGGCGCAGCGGCTCGGCATGGTCGGGACTCACTTCGAGAACAGCACCGGGCTGCCCTCTCCGAATCACTACACGACGGCGCACGACATGGCGCTGCTCGCGGTGGCGATCATCCGCGATTTCCCCCAGTTCTATAAGTACTACTCGGTGCGCGAGTTCGAGTACAACGGCATCAAGCAGCAGAACCGCAACGGATTGCTCGAGAAGGATCCCACGGTCGACGGCCTCAAGACGGGGCACACCGATTCCGCCGGCTTCTGCCTGGTCACCTCCTCGCAGCGCGACGGCATGCGGCTCATCTCGGTGGTGCTCGGATCGACCAGCATGAAGGGGCGCGAGAACGCGAGCGCGGCGTTGCTCAACTATGGCTTCAGTTTCTACGACACCAAGCTCGTCGTGAAGGGTGGCGCCAAGCTCGCATCGACGCCCGTGTGGAAGGCCGAGACCTCGCCGGTCGACGTCGGCGTCACCCAGGATATGTACATCACCCTGCCGCGCAGCCAATCGGGCGACATCAAGACGGCGGTCGATCTCAAGCCGCGCCTCATCGCCCCGCTCGGGCGCGATGCGGAGGTCGGCCAGCTGCGGGTGTTCACGTCGGCCGGACCGCTCGGCAGCCTGCCCCTGCATCCCCTGGCGCCCGTCGCCGAAGGCGGCTGGTGGCGGCGCATGATCGACAGCGTCAAGCTCTGGTTCGCCTAGATGCCGCTGCCGCTCTGCTACCTCAACGGCGAGTACCTGCCCCTGGCGGAGGCGCGTGTCTCGCCGCTCGATCGCGCGTTCCTGTTCGCGGATGCCGTATACGAGGTGATCCCGGTCTACGGCGGGCGTCCCTTCCGGCTGCGCGAGCACCTGGACCGGCTGGCGCGCAGCCTTGCGGCCATCCGCATGGCGCCGCCCTTGTCGCACGCGGCATGGGCTGAGGTGTGCGGCGAGCTCGTGGCGCGCAACGGCGGGGGCGATCAGTACGTCTATCTGCAAGTGACGCGCGGCGCCGAGTACGGCCGCAATCACGCCTGGCCCGATGGCCTCAAGCCCACCCTGTTCGCCTATACCAACGCGCTCGAGCCGTTGCCGGCGAGCTCGCTCGAGCAGGGAGTCGCGGCGATCACCGCGGCCGACACGCGCTGGGCGCGGCGCGACATCAAATCGACCGCGCTGCTCGCGAATGTGCTGCTCAAGCGCCTCGCGGTGGATGCCGGCGCCTTCGAGACCATCATGCTCGAGGACGGCGCACTGACCGAAGGATCCTCGACCACCGTGCACGTGATCGTGGACGGGGAGATCCGCACGCCGCCCAACGGTCACCACATCCTCCCCGGCACGACGCGCGACGTCGTGGGAGAGCTGGCAGCGCGCCTCGCGCTGCCCGCGCGCAGCGTCCGGGTCCCGGAATCGGAGCTGCGCGCCGCGCACGAGATCTGGCTCGCCTTCGCGACCCGCGGCCTGCTGGCGGTGACCACCCTCGACGGCCGGCCGGTGGGCGATGCCAGGCCTGGGCCGCTGTTCAGGCGCATGCACCAGGCGTTCGCCGACTACATCCGCGAGATCAAGGACACTCGAGCCCTATGAGCAACGCGAGGCCGCTCGAGTTTCCTTGCGAGTTCCCGATCAAGGTGATGGGCCGGCATGACAGCGACATCAAGGCGCTCACCCGCGCCATCGTCGAGCGCCACGCCGGTCCCCTCGAGGATTCGAGCGTCCGGCTGCGCACCAGCACGGACGGCAATTTTCTGGCCGTGACCTTCGTCGTCACCGCGCAGAGCCGCGAGCAGCTCGATACGATCTATCGCGAGCTCACCGCCTGCAAGGCGGTGTTGATGGCGCTCTGACCGAGTGCAAGCAATCGAGGGCAGCCCATGACGACCAGAGCCGGGATCGAGATCACGCCGAGCCAGATCGAGCAATTTCGCGCCGACGGCTTTCTCATCCTGCCCGAGTTCCTGAGCTCGGATGAGGTGCAGCGCGCACGCGCGCGCTTCGAGCCGCTGTTTCGCGGCGAGTTCGAAACCGGACTCTATCCCGACGAATGGAACTGGCGCGAGGATCGCGATCCGCAAGACCGGACGCGCCAGATCTGCAATGGCTGGAAGTCCGACCGCGTCATTGCGGGCATCGTGCTCGCCGAAGAGGTCGGGCGCATCTGCGCCACGCTCGCCGGATGGACGAGCGCGCGCATGGGTCAGGACAACGTTCTGTGGAAGCCGCCGGGCGCCAAGGCGCTCGGATTCCATCAGGACGATAGCTACTGCCGCTGGGTGGTCCCGATGGGCTTCACCACCTGCTGGATGGCGCTCGACGATACGAGCGCGGCCGGCGGAACGATCGAGTACGCGCGTGGATCGCATCGCTGGGGATCGTTTCCGCCCATCCGCCAGTTCCACGCGCCCGAGAACTATCGCGAGGCGCTCGATCAAGCCGCGCGCTCGGTAGGCGCCAAGGTGGATCTGGTGCCGATCGAGGTTCCCGCCGGAGGATGTGCCATCCACGCCGGAGGCACTTGGCACGGATCCGGTGCCAATCGCATGTCCGTGCCGCGCCGCTCGCTGGTGACTCACTGCATCGCCGGGGAGGCGCGCTATCACCCCACCGAGGTGAGCTACATCTACAGCCGTTATCGGCGAGTCGGCGATGACACCATGGATGAGAGCTTCTTTCCGGTCCTGTGGTCGGGTTCGGGTTACCGGACCCCCTTCCTCGAGTCGTATTGCGACTCGGCGATTTAACTTACCGCGCCGCGCACTGCGGCGCTCATCGCAACGTCCACACATCTGTCTGCCGAAACTGCTCGCCTGTGGCACCGTTCCCGCCCATGCGGACCGCTGAGTCGATCACGGGGACGGCGTCATGATCAAGGTACTGCAAGGACTGCTCGACAAGATCTCGGGGGCGCACCCCGCGAAGAAATCCGCGCAGCGCGCGCGACCCAGGCCGGGGAATACCGCAGGCAACCTTCGCGCGGGCCCGGCAGGCAAATTTCGCGCGGTCTCGATTGCGCCGAGCATCATGTGCTGCGCAGCCGCGACGCGCGCCACGGGAAGAGTCTACCTGTCGCGCGAAGCACCACGCCTGCCGCTCGAGGCCTGCACCATGCCGGCCAGCTGCACGTGCAAGTTCCTCAAGAACGTCGATCGCCGCGAGGGCGATCGGCGCCTGTTCGGAGCGATCGAAACCAAGCGCTGGTATGCGGGCCCCGACAAGCGCCACCCCGGTTGTCGAAGATCCTCGGACTTGCGTGGCGGCTGACCGGTCCCTCGAACGCCATCACGCGTGCGCGATCAGGATCAGCGTCGGCGCACGGCGCAGAACACATGCCAAGCACTCGCGGAAGTTCTCCGGATCCAGGGCGGCGAGGCTTTCGTCCAGAACCAGCACCTCCGCTTTCTGCAGTAGAGCGCGCGCCAGGAAGATGCGGCTGCGCTCGCCCTGCGACAGCTGCCAGCCGGTATCGCCGACGAACTGATTGAGGCCGGCCGGCATGCGATTGATCAGCTCCGTCAGCCCGAGCTCGCGGCAAACCGCGGCGGCCTCCATGACATCCTGCTCGCTGTGCGGGTAAGCGCGCGCCATCAGCAAATTGAAAATGAGCGGCGCCGCGATGATGTGATTCTCGTGGTACTGAGGCACGAGCGCGATGCGCCTGCGCCAGGCTGCGTCGCCCAAGGTCGCCCGATCCAGACCTCCGGCCAAGACAAAGCCGCCCGTCGCGGCGCGTGCCCCGGCCAGGATTGCGGCGAGCGTCGACTTGCCGCTCCCGGAATGACCTTCGAGCAATACCCGATCGCCGGCACGGATCGACAGCGTGCAGCCACCGAGCACCGGCTCGAGGCGAGTGGGGTAGACCAGGCTCAGGGATTGCGCATGCAGCACGGGAATGCCGGTCGGCGTCTTGTCGAGATCCGGATCGGAGCCGACCGACGCCTTGGGCATCTGGCGCGCCGCCGCGAGCAACGGGTTCGCCATCCGCCATGCGATCCATCCCGTTGCAGTGTCCGAGAATCCATAGCTCAAGCGTTGCAGCGCCGCTGCGGCGAACAACATCGCGCCGAAACTGACTGCCAGTTGCGTCAAGCTCGAGCTGCCGCTCAGGAACGCCGGTGCCAGCGCGAGTGTTCCCGCGATCACGTAGGCGCGTGGCAGGACGGCGGCGATGCGGGCTGTCCCGGCATCGAGCCTGCGCGAAGCCTCGAGATAGCGATCGAGATCAACGTCTTCGGAGTCGTGCCAGCGTGCCGGTGCCTGCTGTGCGACACGAGTGCGGTGAGCCGCCATGTTCTCGACCAGGCGGTTGGTCATCGTCAGCCGCTGCAGGGTCCAGTCGGCGCGCAACCGCGCATTGCGCGCGATCAGCCCGAGGCACAGCGCCACCCAAACAATCAGCAGCACGGCTTCGGGCAGGAAAGCCGCACCCCAGTAGAAGAGCGCCGGCGCGACCAAGAGCTCGAGCAGCGCGAGCAGCGCCGCGATACCGCCGCCGGCGCCGAGATCGCCGATGGTTTCGGTCTCGAGGACCTCGCTCAAGATCTCGCCGGCGCCCTTGCGCCGCACGAGATCCGGATCGAGCTCCATGGCACCCACGAGCAGCCGTTGCTTGAGCAATCCTTCGAAACCGATCGCCACCGTGCCCTGCAGCCAGGTGGAGGCCGCGCGCAGCGGTACCGTACTGCCGAGCGCGAGTGCCCAGGCCGCGAGCCATCCGATATCGAGCCGCCCGCTGAGCGCACCCAAACCGACGCAGGTCCAGCTGCCGATCAACAGCGCGGTCTCGGCGAGATGCGCCACCAGCAGCATGGCGGCTCGCCAGACGAGTCCCGCGGCGCGCAGCTCATCCAGGAAGCTGCCCGGCGTGGCGGCGTCGGCAGCCACCGCCCCGCTCGGCTCATGAAACGGGCTCTCGAGGCTCTCGAGGTAGGGCGCGAGCGCGGCGCTCATGAGGCGATCTCTTCGGCCTGAGCCGAAACACCGCTCTCCCTGATCTTTCCACCCTGCAGGTGCAAGCTCCGCCACGCTGCATGGGTACGCGTGCTTTGGCGTACTGCGCGCTCCTCGTCGAGCAACGCGCGGTAACGCGATGCCTGCTGCGCACACAGCGAGCGCGGCGCTCCTTGTTCGGCAATTCGTCCTCGCTCGATCACCAGCACCCGATCGAAATCGAGGGTGTCGGAGATATCGTGCGTGATGCACAGCATCGTGGCGCTCTTGAAGCGCGCACGCATCGCCGCCAGCATGCGGCGGCGCTCCGCGCGCTCGAGGCCGCGGGCAGGCTCGTCGAGAATGGCGAGGCGCACGCCGCTCCGTCCGAGCGCGCGCCCGATGCGAACGCGTTGCCCCTCGCCACCGGAGACCAGGGTTCCGCCCTCGCCTATCGGAGTCTGCAGACCTTGCTGTCCCCGCTCGAGGATGCGGCCGAGATCCGCAGCCTCCAGAGCCTCGCCGAACCGGGCCACGCCATCACCGTCATTGCCGTAGCGGAGATTCTCGTAGAGCGTGGACCGAAACAGATGGACCTGCGGATCGATCCAGGCTATCTCGCTTCGCAACTGCGCGAGCCGCGAGGCATCGAGAGGAGCGTCGTCCACGAGAATGCGCCCGCTCGCCGGCTGGAACCATCCCATCAGGCATCCGACCAGAGATGATTTGCCCGCTCCCGAGACGCCCACGATGCCGACGTGCTCCCCGGGCTCGAGGTGCAGGGTGATGCGCTCGAGCACAGGGTGTCCCCCGACCACGACGCACGCCTCTTCGATATCGATCTTGACACCGCCGGTACGTGGCACCGGTGCGGCCTCAGGGCAGGACTCCTCGGGAGATTCGATCAGTTCCAGGAATCTCATCAGCGTATTGCGCATGGCCGGTAGGCTGCGGGCGACGGCTGCGATCTCTCGTCCGAGCAGCGGAATCGACACCGCCCAGTAGATCAACAGGAGCAAGCCCGCCGGAGTCTGGGCGATCGTGCTTTGCCGATACACCAAGGCCGCGACGCAGGCGAACGCCAACGCCGATTGCACCGCATCGGCGCGCACGAACAAGGCCTGCCGCCGCAGGCCCGCCACGGCCCAGCGCTCGAGCTGCGCCGCCTGGGCAGAGCGCATCGACGGCTCAGCACAATGTGCCTGAATGGCGCGCGACCCCAGCAGCGAATCCAGGAACAGCGACCCGAGCGAGGCGCCGAGCTCACGATGGCGCAGATCCCGCTCGGTCTGCGCCGGCATGAAGAGGAATGGCACGCCGCAGGCGGCGATGACCGCCAGAGTCGTGAGAAGCGCCGACCCGGGATAGACGTACACGATCGCGGCGCCCGTGATGATCATGCTGGCGGCCAGATACAGCGCGTGTCCCGCGATTTCGGGGAGCTGCCGCAAGAGCTCGAGCCAATGGGCGCGGAACGCCATGTCCGAGATCAGCCGCGACTGGAAATAGCGGTCGCCGAGCCGCGGCACCTTCAGCATGAAGCACGTGCGCAGCCGCATTTCCAGCTGCCGGCCGAGCCTCAACGAGCCGATCGCCGCCGACCAGTCGAGGGTCAGCAGCACCCCGAGAAACAGTGCCAGGGCGACGATCGCACCCAGGCGCTGCGCCGTCGATTGCAGGTGCCTTCCCATGTCGAACAGCCCACGGAACAACAGCGCCTCGATGACCGTACCGAGGGCCACGGCAAAGAGTGCGGCCATCGTGGCCATCGGCAGCTGCCAGCCGATCTCGCGTAACGTCGACCACACCGGAGCCCATACGCGCGGCGGAGGTTCCGTGCGCACGCGTAGCAGAGAGGGCGGCAGCGATTGGTCCGGCACTTCGGACATCGAGCCCGCGGCCGACACCAGGACCGCACCTCGCAACAGAACCTGCTCCGCATCGTGCGGCAGCGTGCGGATGGTCCAGTATTCAGCCGGAATCTCCTCGGGATGCGCGGCGCAAAGCTCGAGCAACTCTCGAGCGCCGGCGCCGGCGCGCAGCTTGCCGGCCTCGCGCAGCGCCCCCGCCAGCCGCAGCGCCGCGTCCTGATGGGCGCGGTCAGGCCACAGCGCGGGCGGCAAACCGAGTGCTCGCATGCGCTGCTCGAGCCCCGCCGTGAACACCGCCGATGTGCGCCACTCCTCCCAGGCACTTCTCGGAACCGGCTGCTCGTGCACGTAGAGCGACTCGAGAAAGCGGCGACGCGGCAGCCACAATCGGCCGGCGGCCGGGTCCATGACCTGCAGCCAAGGACCGTGTACCCGCCATAGCACCACGAGGTGATTGCCCGCCTCGGCGGAATTCACCACCACAATCGCCGGCAAGCATGCCGACTCCTCGAGCAGCAGCAGATCCACCGGCAGCACCGATTGCACGGCGCCGAGACCGAGCCTTTGCGCGATGGCCTCGAGCGTGTCGATCGAAGTCCCGTCGACGTCGGTCTGACAGGCTTCCCGCAGCCGACCATAGGACAGGTAGCGGTTGAATCCGCCGAACAAGGCTTTGAGCGCCGCCGGCCCGCAATCCATCGCCGAGGTCTGAATCACCTCGGGGATCAAATAGCGACGTCTCATTGCGGCCGCGTCAGCCACTGGCCAGCCGTGCGCAGGATCAGATCGAAGGGCGACAGACGCTCCACGGCCACCTCGATATTCCCCGGCATCCCGTGCTCGAGTGAGCCGCGAAAGCTCGATCGGGGAACGAGCGCCAGCTCGACCCGCACTTTGCCATCGCGCACCTCTCCCCCGACCTCGGCGACCGTGGCCGATACCGTGCCGAATTCCGCCCACGGAAAGCCGTCGAGGCGCAAAGTCGCGGCTTGGCCTGCATGGATGCGCCCGAACGCGGCCTGCGCGGGGTAGTGCGCCACGACCAAAAGGCGCCCCGCGGGCACGATCGATCCGAGCCGCTCGCCTGCGGCGACCACGCCGCCCGCTCGAAGGTTGACGGCCTCACCGACCAGGCCGTCGGCCGGAGCGCGTATGCGCCGGCGCTCGATCTCGTAGGTCAAACGCGCGGCATCTGCCTCGAGCGTGGCGCGCTGCGCCTCGAGCGTGGCGATCTCACCTTGCAGACGGTCGATGCGTACGTCGCGCTCACGATTGCGAGCCGCTTGATCCTCCGGGATCCGGCTGGCCGCGGTCGCAAGTGCGCTGGCCGCGGCGCGCAGCTGGCTGGCATCGCTCTCGGCCTTCTCGAGATCGTGATCCGAGACGTATTTCTGTCCATGAAGCTCGCGAATCCGGTTGAGATTCTTCTCGGCATAATCGGCCGGAATCTGCGCCTCGCGCATCCGACTCTCGGCCTCCAGAGCCTTGAGTCGCGCCGCCCGATCCTCCTCGCCGCGCATGCTGCGCTCCGCCTCGATCTGCGCCTTGAGCTGGTCGATCTGCGGACCCAGTCCTCGGCGTTGGACCTCGAGCTCCTCGAGCTGCAGCTGCTCCGCCATGGCATCGAGCTCGATCAGTAGGTCTCCGCGGTGTACCTTCAGTCCGGTGTGCAGGTTGGTCGCGACGACTCGGCCTGCGAACGGCGAATCGATGGGGTAGGTCGCGCCGTCGAGCTCCACCCGCGCGTCGCTCGAGACTTCGTAGAGCGAGACGTTCGCGAACAGCGCCCAGACGATCCATGCGGCAAGGGCGCCCCCGGAGGCGATCGCCATCCACAGCGTACCCTTGCCGTGGTCGGTGCGGAGGCCCTGAAAGGTTCGGATGAAGTTCGACATGGGAATCGTCCCTAGGGCCGCCCAATCAGTGGGTACCCGGCCTGCGCCGGGTACCCTCCGGCCGATCTAGTGCAGCCGCTCAACGGGGCCGCCGGGGACCAGAACCACTCCCACCTTCACGTTGGTCTTGACGTTCATGACGCTTCCTCTATTGCTTGGTTGATTGACCCGCGGCTCCCGGCACCCGCCGCAACCGCCTGCATTGACTAGATCGCAAGCGGTGCGGAAAAAGTGCCAGGACGACATCGCGAGGCGATTGGCGAGCTCGCGAGGCGATCGGCGGCGCCGCGAACGCCGATCGGCGGATGGACAGTGCCGGCTCGAGGGGCGTATACACGCATGCAGGGAGCGCATCAGTACACGGACATGGGTGCCGGCGACCTTTCTGCCTCGCAGGTGTCGCTCAAGGATTTGAGCGCAGCGGAATATTCGCGCCTCTCGGCACTCTGGGACGAGTCGCTCGAGATGGCGGCCGAGATGCGCGAACCGTGGCTCGCCGCGCTCGAGCGCAGCGATCCGAAGGTGGCGTCGCTTCTGCGTGAGCTATCAGCCTCGCAGGACGAATCGCGCGACAGAGGGTTCCTCGAGACGAGCGACCTGGTGGCGAGGCATGTAGCCTCCATGGTCGAGGACGACGCGGGGCTCGTCGGGCGGCAGTTCGGCCCGTATCGCGTGCTGTCGTCGCTCGGTCACGGCGGCATGGGGAGCGTGTGGCTCGCCGAGCGCGCCGACGGGCTGTTCAACCGCAAGGTCGCCTTGAAGCTCATCCATCCGGCACTCAAGAGCCGGGTGACGAGCGAGCGCTTCGCGCGCGAGCGCGAGATTCTCGCGAGCCTCAGCCATCCGCACATTGCGCGGCTTCTCGATGCGGGGACCGCCGAGGATGGTCAATCCTATCTGGCGCTCGATTATGTGGCGGGGATCCCGCTCACGACGTACTGCGATGAGCATCGCCTTCCGGTGCACCAGCGGCTGGGGCTCTTTCAGCAGGTTCTGAGCGCGGTGCAGTACGCGCACGCACACCTGGTGATCCACCGTGATCTGAAGCCGGCCAACATTCTGGTGACCGAGGAGGGGCAGGTGCAGCTTCTCGATTTCGGCATCGCCAAGCTGCTCTCCGAGGGAGAGGCGAAGGAGACCGAGCTCACGCAGCTCGGGGGGCGCGCCTTGACGCCCGACTACGCCGCGCCCGAGCAGATCGTCGGAGCACCGATCACGACGGCGGCGGATGTCTACGCGCTCGGTGTGATGCTCTACGAGCTGCTGACCGGGGAGCGACCCTACAAGCTCAAGCGCGACTCGCGCGGCGCGCTCGAGGAAGCGATCCTCGAGTCAGATCCGGCGCCACCCAGCCGCGCCGCCTTGAGCGAGGCGGCCGCGACAGCGCGCGCGACAACGGCGAAGAAGCTATCGGGCACCCTGCGCGGCGACCTCGACACGATCCTCATCAAGGCGCTGAAGAAATCTCCGGCCGAGCGCTATGCGACGGCGAATGCATTCGGCGAGGACATCGAGCGGTATCTGCGCGGCGATGTGGTGCTGGCTCAGCCGGACAGCGTCGCCTATCGCACGTTCAAGTTCGCCCGGCGGCATTGGCTGGGAATCACCGCAGCCGGAGTGCTGCTGTCGACGCTCGTCGCGGGGATGGCCACCACGTCCTACGAAGCCCGGGTCGCATCCAGCGAGCGCGATGCGGCGCGACTATCCCAGTCGCGGCTGTTGACCGAGGCGGCCGCACAGCATCTCAAGGATTCGGATGTGGCGGGCGCGCAGGGGATCATCCTCGAAGTGCTCACGAACCCTGAGTTCATGCGGATGCGCACGCCGGCCGCGATCAGCGTGTTTCAGGAAGTTCGCGCCGCCGACGCCCAGCTCGCGGTGCTCTCGGGACACGGCGATTCGGTGCGCGGAGTCGCCTTCTCACCGGACGGCACCAGAATCGTCACGGCGTCCTTTGACAAGACCGCCCGGATCTGGGATGCGCGCACGGGGGTGCAGCTTGCCGTGCTCTCGGGGCATGGCGATCGTGTTTATGGCGCCGCTTATTCGCCCGACGGCACGCGCATCGTCACCGCGTCAGCCGACAAGACTGCGCGCATCTGGGATGCAAGCTCAGGCGCACCGCTGGCGATGCTGTCCGGTCATGGTGATTTCGTCTATTTCGCCAGCTACTCGCCCGACGGTACGCGCATCGTCACGGCATCGCAGGACAAGACCGCAGCAGTCTGGGACGCGCGCACGGGAGCGCGGCTCGCGCTCCTGCCAGGGCACGGCGATGTCGTCTACTCTGCCGCCTACTCGCCCGACGGCGCGCGCATCGTCACCGCCTCGGCTGACAGGACCGCCCGTGTGTGGGATGCGCGCACGGGCGCGCAACTCGTGGTGCTCTCCGGCCACGGCAACCGTGTGTACTCTGCCGCTTACTCGCCGGATGGCGCGCGCATCGTCACCGCCTCGCATGACGGGACCGCCGGCATTTGGAATGCGTCCACGGGCACTCGGCTCCTGGTGCTGTCCGGGCACGACAACTATGTCACGTCCGCCGCTTTCTCGCCGGACGGCACGCGGGTCTTTACTGCCGGGATTGACGGTACCGCCCGCATCTGGGATGCGCGCGCGGGAACGCAGCTGGCAGTGCTGTCCAGCCACGGCGATTACCTGTACTCGGTCGCCGCCTCGCCGGATGGCACGCGCATCGTCACCGCCTCGCACGACAAGACCGCGCGCCTTTGGGATACGCACACGGGGGCTGAGCGTCTGGTGCTGTCCGGACATGGAGACGCGGTCGGAACCGCCACCTATTCGCCCGACGGCGCGCGCATCGTTACCGCCTCGATTGATGGGACGGCCCGCATCTGGGATGCGCGCAGCGGCGCGCAGCTCGGCATGCTCTCGGGACACGGGGATCGAGTCAGTCACGCCGCGTATTCGCCGGATGGCACGCGCATCGTCACCGCCTCGGCTGACAGGACCGCCCGCATCTGGGATGCGCGCACCTTTGGACAACTCGCGGTGCTCTCAGGGCATGGCGATCGAGTCTACTGCGCCACTTACTCGCCCGACGGCACTCGCATCGTCACCGCCTCGCTCGACAAGACCGCGCGCATCTGGGATGCGCGCAGCGGCGCGCAGCTCGCGGTGCTTTCGGGACATGACGATGTCCTCACGCAGGCCTTCTACTCGCCGGACGGTGCCCGCATCGTCACGGCATCGCACGACAAGACCGCGCGCATCTGGGATGCGCGCACCGGGGCGCAGCTCGGGGTGCTATCCGGCCACAGCGGCGCCGTCGAATCCGCCGCATACTCGCCCGATGGCACCCGCATCGTCACCGCCTCGTTTGACAAGACCGCCCGCATCTGGGATGCGCGCAGCGGAGCGCAGCTTGCGGTTCTCTCCGGCCATGACGATATCGTCGGATCCGCGAGATACTCGCCGGACGGCACTCGCATCGTCACAGGCTCGGATGACAAGACCGCCCGGATCTGGGATGCGCGCAGCGGCGCGCAGCTCGCGGTGCTTTCCGGACATGCCAACACCGTCGAATTCGCCGCGTACTCGCCCGATGGCATGCGTATCGTCACGGCCTCCGATGATACGACGGCGAGAATCTGGGATGCGCGCATTCCGGCGACCCTCGATCGTCAAATCGCCTGGGACGCGGCGGCGCAAACCGACTCGCTCTCCGACCTCGCTAGAATCAGACTTGGTCTGCCGGCCGACGCGCGCACAAGAGTCTGGCCGACGGGAGGATCGGCCTGCGATCAAGCGGGGGCGGCATTCTACGACCCGAATCGCCTCGCATCGGGCAGTGCGCAACCCGACATCAATGGGGACATCGCCGACACCGCCTGCGCGGCCGAAGCCACGCAGCCAGGGCATGCTCCGCGAATCGACTTCCAGTGGGGCCGCGCCTTGCTCGCGAAACACGATTTTTCCGCCGCACGGCGCCAATTCGAGCTCGCAGTCTCCAGGGGCTATCCGGCCGCGGGCATCGATCTCGGCAGTCTGCTGGACGGTTCGGGCGGTATGGCTGCTCCGCAACGCGCGATCTCTCTTTACGAGAAAGCCTGGCGTGAGGGCGTGCCGATCGCGGCGTTCGCGCTGGGCCATCTGTACGAGACCGGACTGCCGGGCGCGGCACTCAAGTTCCAGCCCGATCCAGCCCTGGCCTGGGCGTGGTACCAGAAAGGTGCGGACGCCGGCGAGCCGACCGCACTCGCGCGCTTCGGCGAGCGCGACGAGCAGGACGCTCTCGGCGCGGAGCACGCGTCAAAAGCAAACGAGCTCTTGCTGCGCGCGTTCCGGTTCTATGCGGCGGCCTGCGAACGCGCACACGATGAGGACTGGCCCGATGGGGCATGGCGCGGCTGGCGCTACCGGCGCGCGACTCTGGCACACCTGCTGGCGCGCGAGGGGATGATGAGCCAAGTCGCCGACGCATACACGGCGGTGCGCGAGCAGACGAGATCACGCGCACCGATGCCGTGGAACGAAATCAGGGCCGAGCTTCGCCGCTAGCCATCATCGATCGCGTGCGCTACCGGTCGAACCCTTCTTCCTAGCCTCGGTCTTCCGTCAGCCTGGCCCTTTTCCACGGGCGCTTCCGATCTTCCTCCATGCAGACCGCAATTTCGCGGCTCACACACCCG
>Ga0335073_10006122_pt1 | contig 16900 bp, 9 predicted proteins | sample Lox_Sample_22_FD_207093 | JGI IMG/M metagenome (GOLD analysis project Ga0335073, IMG submission 207093) | Soil microbial communities from Loxahatchee National Wildlife Refuge, Florida, United States - Lox_Sample_2.2 | ecosystem: Environmental > Terrestrial > Soil > Wetlands | place: USA: Florida... | reverse complement strand
CGACCACCCCTGCCCAGCCGGCATTACCCTCCCCAGCCTGAACCCGCCAGCACCCGTGAGCAGGCAGAACTGTCAACCTCGGCGGTCAGAGGCGGAGCCTCGCTAGCTACTTCGCCCTGAAAATGGGGCACGCCGAAACCTGAGCCGGACGGACTGCCCGCGCCAGCTGCTCCCGGCCGCAAGATCACGAACCGCCACGGAGTTTGCGGGTCGAAGAAATTAATCAAGTGGGGCTCAGTCGTGTGCCGGGACTTGCCGCCGCGGCTCTACTGGACTGTTGCCGTGGCTGGCGTCGTGGGGAGGAAGAGGCGGCCGGTTGCGCTGTGGCGCAACGTACGGGCGGCGACGAGCAGCCAGGCGGCCAGAAGCAGCGCATACAGCGCGACGGAGCCGGCCCGGAGGAAGTCGGCGTGGCTGCGGGCGGCGAGGGCGATGGTGGCGGTGACACAGGTGCCGACCGGGAAGGTGAAGCTCCACCAGGTCAGCGCGAACGGGAGATGCCGGCGGGCGGTGCGGATGGTGATGGCGGCGGCTAGCACGAGCCACATCATGGCGAACCCCCAAACTGGCACGCCGTACAGCAGGGCAAAGACGGCCGCGCCGGCTGCGTAGGGGGCGGGCAGCACGTGGGCGGCCTGGACGCCGAGGTTCCCGGCGGCGGTAACGGACTGACCGAGGGGGCCGAGGACGATCCACAGGGTCGGGATCATGACGGCCGGCCCGGTCTTGTGGTGCACAAGCCGGGACCAGATCTGGGTGGTGATGATGAGCGAGGCGAGCAGGCTGATGCCGAACATGGCATAGCAGGCCAGCAGCAGGGTCAGCTTGGCCTGGCCAGCAGGAGTGTAGGGGATGAGCAGCGCGCCAGTGGCGGCGGAGACCATGGGCGGGACGAGAGGCATGAGCCAGCCGCCGAATGCGGCGTCGGGCGCTATGTTGTGCCGGGTCATCATCAGGTAGGGGATCCAGCAGGTGGTGACCAGGCCGAGCGCGGTCCCCGCCCCCCACAAGACCCAGTCCGCGTCGACGGCGGCCGCGCCGAGCAGGCCGGGGCCGAGCAGCAGGGTGCCGGTTCCGACCGTCATCAGCGCCATGGCGGGCGCGCCCCAGAACTGGGCCATGACCGGGTCGGCGGCGTGGCCGCGGGCGCGGCGGGAGTGGCGGGTCCAGTGTGCGGCCCAGGCTGCGGCCAGCGCGATCAAAGCGGCCGCGGCGAGCACCCACACGCCAGTGGCGAAGACGCGCAGGCCCTGGATGTGCAGCGGCAGGGTGGCTCCGGCGATGGCCACGATGCCGGTGCCCATGATGGCGGCGTACCAGTTGGGGCCGAGGTCGCGCAGGGCGTCAGAGGGCCGGGCGAGTTCCCTTAGCAACCCGAAGGGCGCGCGCCTGGAGGAGGCGTTTGCGGCCGTGTCGCGGTCATGTCGGGGGATGCCGGTGGTCTGCGCCATGCTCTCAGCGTTGCTGGCTTCGGGGCCGATCGGTAGGGACCAGTGCGTTCTGGCGTCATAACCTTTGCCTATGACCTTGCCGTCGCGTGTGTCCGACCTCATGCCGTTTGACCTGCTGCTGTCGGTGGCCCGGCTGGGTAGCCTGGGCCGCGCGGCAGCCGAGCACGGCATGTCACAGCCGGCCGCCAGCGCCCGGATGTGCCAGCTGGAGGGCCGGCTGGGCCTGGCGCTCATCGAGCGGTCCCCGCGCGGATCACGGCTCACGCCGACGGGGGCGCTGGTTGCGGGCTGGGCGCAGGCTGCCGTGGATGCCGCGGCCGCGCTGGAGGCGGGCGTCACCGCGCTTCGCAGCGAAGAGGAATCCCGGCTGCGGGTCGCCGCCAGCCTGACCGTAGCGGAATACCTACTGCCGGGCTGGCTCACCGCGCTGCGGTCAGCTGCGCCCGGTGCGGCCGTCGCGCTGAGCGCTGTCAACTCCGCTGACGTGGCCGCGGCCGTGCTGTCCGGCGGCGCTGACATCGGCTTCGTCGAGGGACCCGACGTCCCGGACGGGCTGCGCAGCGAGCTTGTGGGCCGGGACGCGCTCACCGTGGTAGTCGCGCCCGCCCATCCCTGGACCCGGCGCCGCAGCGGCATCACCGCGGCCGAGTTGGCTGGCACCGCGTTGGTCGCCCGCGAGGCAGCCTCGGGTACCCGGCGGTACTACGAGCAGGCCCTCCGCGACCAGGCCGGACTGGGGCCGGCGCCGCCGCTGGCCGAGTTGTCCTCGACCACCGCGATCAAGGCCTCGGCTGCGGCCGGTGCCGGGCCCGCGGTGCTGAGCTCGCTGGCTGTCGCGGGCGATCTCGCGACAGGAACGCTGCGGGCTGTCCCGGTCAGCGGCCTGGACCTGAACCGGGCCCTGCGCGCGGTCTGGCCGACCGGCCGCCGCCTCACCGGCCCCGCTCGCGATCTGCGCGCGATCGCCGCCCGCGCAGCGGCCAGCCAAGTGTGCTGACGGCCGGGCTGAGCCAGCACGAGCGCGGCTCCGAACGGCAGGGGCCCGTGGGACCGAGATAGCGGATCATGAACTGGGTAGCGGTACGTCTTCACCGGGAGCGACGGGATGACAGTCCCGACGCACCCGTGGATGGCGCTGACCAGCGTTGGTTTCACATGTGCTCCCGGCTTAGGCTGACCGAGGTACCATCAAGGGGTAACTGGGTGCAAGGGTGTGTCTCGGGCTGGAGGCTGGGTTGCTGTGGGCACCGTCGCCTGTTCCGGCGTCAGGGGCACGTTATAGTCCCTGCACATGGTTACCGACCAGTTAGGCGGGGGTCCTGCCGGGCTGGTGGGGCGGCGTCGCGAATGTGGTGTACTCGACCAGCTGGTTGAGGCTGTCCGGGCCGGTGAGAGCCGAGCGCTGGTGGTGCACGGCGAGGCTGGGGTGGGCAAAACCGCGCTGATGGACTACGTGGCCGGGCGTGCGCGGGGTTGCCACGTGGCTCGCGCCGCGGGCGTGCAGTCGGAGATGGAGTTCCCGTTTGCCGGGCTGCACCAGTTGTGCGCGCCGATGCTGGACCACCTGGAGCGTCTGCCGATTCCGCAGCGGGAGGCGCTGCAGACGACGTTCGGCATTAGCGCCGGGCCGACGCCGGACCGGTTCCTGGTGGGCCTGGCCGTGCTGGGCTTGCTGTCGGAAGTAGCCGGGGAGCGACCGCTGATCTGCCTGATCGATGACGAGCAATGGCTTGATCAGGCCTCGGCGCAGGCCCTGGCGTTCGCGGCGCGCCGGCTGGTGGCGGAGTCAGTTGGTCTGGTGTTCGCGGCCCGCCTTCCGGGCGATGAAGTAGCGGGATTGCCCCTGCTGGTGGTCGAGGGCCTGACGACGGGCGATGCGCGGGCGCTGCTGGACTCGGCGCTGACCGGGCCGCTGGACGCGCGGGTGCGGGACCAGATCGTGGCCGAGACGCGCGGTAATCCGCTGGCGCTGCTGGAGCTGCCGCGAGAGCTGACAGCGCTGCAGCTGGCAGGCGGGTTCGGGCTTCCCGGTGCGCGGCCGCTGGGGGGACGGATCGAGGAGAGCTTCCGGCGGCAGATCGACGCGCTGCCCGCGCCGACCCGGCGGCTGCTGCAGCTCGCAGCGGCCGACCCGGTCGGCGAGCCGTCACTGGTATGGCGGGCGGCCGGGCGGCTCGGGGTCGGAGTCGAGGCCGCCGTGCCCGCGGTTGAGGCCGGCCTGGTCGAGTTCGGTGCTCAGGTGCGGTTCCGGCACCCGTTGGTGCGCTCGGCGGCCTACCGGTCGGCGTCGCTGCGGGACCGCCAGGATGTGCATGGCGCGCTGGCGGAGGTCACCGATCCGGCCATCGATCCTGATCGCCGGGCCTGGCACCGGGCGCAGGCGGCGCTGGGACCCGATGCGGGGATCGCTGACGATCTGGAGCGCTCGGCCAGGCGGGCGCAGGCCCGCGGCGGGCTGGCGGCGGCGGCGGCGTTCTTGGAACGGTCAGCCGCGCTGACGATGGATCCGGTGCGGCGCACCGAGCGGGCGCTGGCCGCGGCGCAGGTCAAGTACCAGGCCGGCGGCCTGGATGCGGCGCTGGAGCTGCTGGTCACGGTCGAGGCCGGACCGCTGGATGAGCTGCAGCGGGCCCGGGCTGGCCTGTTGCACGGGCAGATCGCATCTGCCGCCCGCCGCAGCAGCGACGCTTTGCCGTTGCTGCTCAAGGCGGCCAGGCAGCTCGAGCCGCTTGACCCCGACCTGGCCCGGGCAACTTACCTCGAGGCGCTGTTCGCAGCGGTGGGGGCCGGTCGCCTGGCCCCCGGCGGCGGCGTGCTCGAGGTGGCGCGGGCCGCGCTGGCCACGCCCCGGCCAGCACGACAGATTCGCGCCGCCGATCTGCTCCTGGATGGCCTGGCGCTGCTGATCACCGACGGCTTCCCCGCAGCCGCGCCGCTGCTCAAGCAGGCGCTGGCCGCCTTCCGCGGCGAGGACGGCTCCGCCACGGAGGGGCGCCGCTGGCTGTGGCTGGCATGCCACGCCGCCACCCTGGTGTGGGATCACGAGGCCTGGTATGTGCTGTCGGAACGCGAGGTCCGGCTCGCCCGTGATGCCGGCGCGCTGGCGGAATTGCCCATCGCCCTCACTTCGCTGGCCTCGGTCCAATCCAGAGCCGGCGAGTTCTCCGCGGCCGCAGCGCTGAGCGCAGAGGTGGAAGTGATCGCCGCGGCGATCGGAAGCCAGATTCCGCCCTATCCCGCCTATCCGCCGGGTGCCTGGCAAGGTGGCGAAGCCGAGGTGACAATCCTGATGGAGGCCGCCGCGGCGGCGGTGCTCGGCGGCGAGGGGATGGCGCTGGCCTCCATCGAGTACGCGACCGCGGTACTGTGCAACGGGCTGGGCCGTTATCAGGACGCCCTGGCCGCGGCCCGTAAGGCGAGCGGGGACTCACCCGCCCTGCGGTTTACCAACTGGGCGCTCGTCGAGCTGATCGAGGCGGCGGCCCGGATGGGGGCGCCGGAGCGCGCATTCGGCGCTCTCGAAAGGCTCTCGGCGGTCACGCGGGCTTGCGGCACTGACTGGGCGCTGGGCACCGAGGCGCGCGCCCGCGCGCTGCTGAGCGGGGATGCGGCCGCGGATCGGTTCTACCAGGAGGCGATCGACCGGTTCCGCCGGGCCGGGCTGCCGGTGGACCTGGCGCGCACACACCTGCTGCATGGCGAGTGGCTGCGCCGCCAGAGCCGCCGCGGTGACGCGCGCCGGCAACTGCGAACCGCTCACGACATGCTGGACGCGATGGGCATGGCGGCATTCGCCGAGCGGGCCTACCACGAACTGCTGGCCACCGGCGAGACCGCCCGCGCACGCACCGTCCAGACCGGCCGCACGCCCGCCGTCGCGGCTAGCGAAGCGCTGACCGCCCAGGAGGCCCAGGTCGCGCGGCTGGCCCTGGAGGGTCTGTCTAACCCCGAGATCGGCACCCGGCTGTTCATCAGCTCCCGCACCGTCCAGTACCACCTGAGCAAGGTGTTCACCAAGCTCGGCATCAGCTCCCGTAGCCAGCTCGACCGCGTCCTGCCCCGCCCGGAGCCCGTCCGGGTACACTTAGTGATCCGCTGGCCAGTGGCCCGCGCCATCAGCTACCCACGCTGTGCGCTGGCAGGTCCGAGGACAGGTCGGCCGAGCCGACAATCACAATGATGCTGCCCGATATGTTCGTCCAGTCGGTCATCTGCGGGCTGTTGCAGATTCGGCCAGAAGCTCATTGGGTACCCGCGGCGGCCGCCCGCGGCGCCCGCGGTACCCGGTGAGCATGATCATTCCGGCTCTTGCGCTCGCCGATCACTGATCCGTTGCTCTGCGTGATGGCAGGCTGGCGCATGGTATGCGTGGCGCCGCGGCGTGAGCGGCCCGGCCCGGATCTCAGCCCGGTTTGGCGGTGCCAGGCAGCGGCCGTCCATGATCGTAGCTGGCGAGCATATGTGCTCGGTATCTACTACGATCATGAAACGGGGCCCGCCCGCCAAGATCAAACCTGCGTGTTGATCATCTGCAGGCCCCCGTCACCCGCCCGGTAACGGCAAAACGGCCCGAATTGCGACAGGAACATGGCTGGAGCGCGCCTTCAGCGGGCCTCCGAGCTGCCCATGACCTGCCATACACCCCCGTGCCTCCGGGTATCTCCGCCTTCGGCGGGGATGCTTGGCGCTGCCGCTCGGCGCCGGAGGACCTCCGTGCTCAGCACAGGCCTGCCTCCCTCAGCGCCCGCACTCTGGCCACGTCATCCGCCATTCGCTCCGCCCGCCACCTCCCGTATGCCGCCCTGTCAGCATCCGTCCCGGCCTCAGACTCGGCGTACACCTGGTCGGCAGCCGCTTTCCCCGCCCTGAAGTGGACGTGCTCGATCACGACGTCCGGGACGTAAGCGAGGCACCCGGCGCCGCGGCCGATGTCGCGCCACACGTTGTCGACGTACATGTGGCGCAGGGACGGCTCGCACATCCACCCGAGCGCTTGCACGATGTCAGCGGAGATTACCGGTGCGGTAGGCAGGTTCTGCCGCATGAACAGGTCGTCGCCGTAGACGATGCCGGTTCCGCCCATCCGGTCGATCGCCTCGAGCAGTAGGCGGTCCCAGCCTCTCGTCCGGGGGAGGTGGTCATCGCCGAGCGAGGCGAACGCCAGGTAGCGCTCAGCATCCTCGTCGCGGTTCAGCGGCGCACCCGGCAGCCGGCGCCTGGTGTAGTGCCAAGCCAGCCGGTTTGTCCATCCGGCCAGCCCAGTGCGTGGACCGCAGAACCATCGCACCTGCCGGTGGTCGGCGTAATCGATGGCCAGTTTCTTATAGCCGTCCGCGTCGTCATCGTCATAGCCGACCGCGATGTCAGTGGTCGGTCCAGATAGTGCCAGGCAGGCGTTGAGCATTTCCCGCAGCCGCTGCGGGCGCGCTCGTGACGGGGTGATCACCAGAAGATCCTTCATGACGCCAATACGGCCGCCGTCCAGCTGATGCGTCACCGCTGGCCCGCTACCCAGCGCGGCAGCCACCGCAGCTGTTCGCCCGCCTCGATGGACGGCCCGGCTCCTCCTGGTGCGGCAGCGCGGGCCTTTTGCGGCAGCATCAAGGTGGCTGGTGGCATCGTCCAGCCAGCAATTGATCAAGGTCCACCTGGGTGAGGTGCCCTGGGTTCGGCCGCCTCTGTATGGGTGACTTCATACTTTCCGTAGTCGCACGAAACTTCCGCTCGAGATAGGAGGTGTAAGCGCTGAGCTTATCTGAGACGAAATCTCCGTCGGTGATCGGCGGTGTCGCGTTTGTGTTCAGCACATACCATTCTCCGGTTGTGCAGTGCCGGGCCATTTCCGCGCCAGCGACGTCGTATCCCATTAACGATGCCGCTTGGATTGCAAGGTGCCGGGCGTGTGGGTCGAATGTCGCAGAGTCGATCAGTGCTGCATGTTTTTCTGCTGGGATTGCCGGGCGGGCGGGCTGGCCTGGCCGAGTCTGAGCGGCTTGCCTATGACGATCGGCACCTGACCGCCCATGATCAAGAGTTGATACGAGACATCGGCAGGGATGAATTCCCGTGCGAGGAATACGGCACGAGCCAGGCCGCCGGCGCGCAGCCGTGCGGCGAAGGATGGCTCTCCCGTGATCAGGGAGTCCTGTCCGCCTCCCCCGCCTTTCAGCGTGGTGAGAATGAAAGGGAGACCGAGTTGGTCCGCCAGGTCAGGATAGGCGGTCCCCAGAAGGCAGGGTGGCAGGTACCTGGCGGCTGGCACGGGTATCCCGGCTTGCGCGAACCGGACGTACTGAAGCAGCCTGGTGGGCGCGCCGATGCCTTCCATATTGACCGCTTCCACTCCCTGGTGGAGCAGATAGGCGGCCACCGCGTTTAGCAGTATCCCAGTTGGATTGGGAAAGGATACGATCTGCACGAAGCTGAAATCTTCCAGGTCCCAGCCGCTTACGGTCTCATGTACACGGACCGAGCCTGTTTCGATTGTGAATGCCAGCTCGCCAATGCTGCGGGATACCGCCAGTAACTCGCCACCCCAGAGCCCGCCCTCGCCTTTTACAAGCTCCGCGCCGTTCAGGATCAAGGCAGGCCGGGGCGTAGACGAGCCCGCCTCGAGGCAGCCTGGGCCGCAAACTGCCCTGGTTCCTGGAGCGGCCATTTACTGACCGCCCTTCTGCACGTTCTCCCTTATCATCGTGGCAGCTCGTCTCTCGAATTCTTCAGGGTTGACTTCTTCTTCGTCTTCGTCGAACCCGAGTTGTGCTTTCAGCGCACGATCGATATCGTCGAGCACGTCATCTGTAATCGCTGAGACCTCATTATCCGGCTTTGGCTTTGCAGCCTGATCTGGAGCGCCAGCCGGATTTTCTTCCTCGCGTTGCCGCCCAGGCCGATTAGCGCGCTGTTCAGACATGGGACATCCATCCCTTTCTTCCGCTACCCGCACCGCTGCCCCTCAGGTCGCGGCGTGACGGTCAGCGGCGAACACCGCGTCGTGATCGCGCTGTTAGCCGTAATACGGGCAGACGCCCGAATGCCTTCATCTCGCTCATGAGGAACGGTTTGATCACATGCTCACTGCCACGGCGCGTGCGCAAACCGCCGTCAATTCCAGTGGACAGCCGAAACCGCAAGAGGTGAGCGCCTATAAGCCGGGGCAACAAGGGGATCAAAGATGTCAGCCAGTGCGATGCCGACCGCGAAACGCCGCGCCGTGTCCTCGTTAGCCGCCTCTCCCCATTTCGCCCGACGTGGAAATAGCGATCGTGCTCCTGCCTCAGCCTGGTGGCCCGACGGGCGGCGGGAGTAATACCGCCCGCCGGGCTGCTTGAAATGTCGGCGGCGCGCCGCAGTAGACCCGGCCTGGCTCCAGGCCCCTGTCGCGAACTAGTATCATACATGGCTGTTATGTATTGCAAGTAGCTACTGAGAAAATGCTTGCCCGGTTACCCGTCCCGGGCGCCTGTCCGGGAATGCCCGCAGGTGAAGACTGATGGATCGGCCCAGCATCGGCCGGCGCCGGTGGCACGTCGTGGTGCGATTATCAGCAGTGCGGGGCGTCGAGGCCGATGGGAGGGGCCGCGGTGCCCCACGGCGGGACAGCATCCCGGTCGGGGGGTGTGCTGTCCCGCAGGGCGGCAGCCTTCCCGAGCTGATCCAGCACCCGCATGTCCATCACGTCCCACTGCTCATCGCCGGAAGGCGCGCCGGCGGGTCCCGGGCCGTTGCCGAGGCGACGGCCGGGAAGCTCGCGCAGGAGGATGCGCGGGGCGGTCTGGGCAGAGTCCACCCGCAGCACCTTGAAGCTGCTGCCGGAACCGAATATCACCTCGTCCGGGCGGGACCGGACCTCCAGGGCCGAGATCCGCTTGGCTGTCTCCGACCAGATCACGAAGTGGCCATGGCCGTTGCAGGAGACCGCCGGCGAAGACGTCGCGATGATGAACGAGGGCTCCACCACGATCTGGCCGCTCAGGTACGCGTCAGCGCCGTCGCCCGGCAGGTTCGCCGGATAGTACACAGCGCCACGGAACGACGGCAGCCGCCGCAGCCCGCAGGCGGCACAGGCCAGCCGCGCCTGGTGCCACATCTCCGGATGCTCACCCGTGTCCTGCCCCGAACGGTAGCTGGCCAGCAGGTCGAGCAGCGCGGCGAAATCGATGAGGACCGCTTCCTCGGAGTCGGCTGTGGCCGCCCGGAGGCCAGGTCGCTGGGAGAGGATCCGGCGGACAGCCACGGCGAACCTGTGGAATTCTGGCGACGACTCGCGGTACAGCTTGCGGTCCTCCGTCAGGGATTGCGGGTCGCGTTTCGGCGGCACGATCCGGCCGGCAAATCCTGACGGGGCGGCCGGTGCGGTCGGTCCCGGTGCGATATCCGCCGTGGCTGGCCCGGTTGCCGTGGGCGCCACCGCGGCGGCTGGCTCGGTGGTCGTCGGCGTTATCGCTGCGGTGGCTGGCTGGGTGGCGGTGGGCGGGTGCTGCTCGGTGGTCGTCGGCGTTATCGTCGCGGCGGTCGGCTGGGTGGCCGTCGGCGGCACCGCCGCGGCCGTCGGCGGACCGGACTGGCTGGTGGCCGAGGATGCGCTCGCCGTGGCGCCCGGCCCGGCCGGTGCGGCGGCTGGGTACCGCCTGGCTTGGCCCGACGGCGAGAAATGCTGCCAGCCCGCGCCAGCGCGCTGGCCGTCGGGCACGGCACGCAGCCGGCCGTCGGGTGTCGCCGTCCAGGCTGCGGTGGGCGCGCTGATGCGACTGCCCATCGCGTCGGCGAGGCTCTGGGCGTACGACTGTCGGCCGCCTGCACCCGCGCCGGACAGGACGATCCGCAGGCTCGGCGTGGCCTCTCCGGGCAGCCGCTGCAGCACCGCCTCCAGGTCCTGCCTCGCGGCCGGGCTGTCGGCATCCCCGGCCGCGATGATCGATGCCTGCGCCGGGTCAGGGATGATGCTGCGCGCCGTCGCGGCCAGGCCGCGCTGAGGCTGCCCGCGATCATCGGATTCCTTCCGGTAGACGGCCAGGCCCGCGGCCACCTGCTCGGCGATGAGTCCGGGGGCCAGCCCGGAAAGGTCCGCCTGGCCCAGCGCCCGCTGCCAGCTGGGGACCGGGTAGAGCGGTCCCATCGGCTGTCCCGGCGGACTGCCGGTGAACCGGATCCAGGGCGCGACGCCGCCCGCCCCGTGGCACAGCCCGCAGCACCCGGCCATCACGGAGACATCCGCCGACGGGGCGATCAGCTCGATCCCGGCCCGGCGGGCCAGCTCGTGCAGTGCCGCGCTGGCGGCGTCGGCCCCGGCTCGTGGCCACCACAGGCGCACCCCGGGCACGGCGCCCTCGGCCAGCAACGGGAGCAGCCCGGCCAGCGCATCGTGCAGCAGGTCGTGCTGCACGCCGGTCCCGCCGGCGACAATCGTCACCCGCTCGGGGTCGGGCCACACGCTACGCGCGGCGGCGATCATTTCGTCGCTCTCGCCTGGCGGGTGCAGCGCCAGCCCTGCCTGCACCCGGTACACCGCTACCCTGGCGGCCACACGGTCGGGAATCCCGGAGAGCTCACGCTCCCAGGCGGGAGACGGGGCCAGTATCCCGGCCGGGATGGCGTCGCCGCTGGGCAGAAACCGCCACCACTGCTGCTCCTCCTGGCGCTCCAGCCGACCGGGATCCGCCGCGAGCACGTAACCGTGCGGTGTGATGATCAGCGGTCCCCTGACCGCCATGATGTCGAACCCGTAGGCGCGCGACGCCGCGGGCCCGTAGCGGCGCGCGCCCGACGGCAGCACCAGCCGGACCGATGACCGCCTCGCCGAGGACAGCCTCGCGAAGACTTCACCAAGGACCTGGTCGGTGTCCTGACCTGGGCCGTCGGCGTCGACCACGAGCGTGACCCGGTCCTGCTCGGGCGTAAGAGCCAGCACCGCTCGCGGGACATGGCCGGTGCGCCTCGACAGCCACATACCGGCCGGAATCTCCTTGGCCTGCCAACCGCTTCGCAGCGTTTCCACCATCAGTACCAGTTGTGGCGTCCTTCACACAGGCGGTTGCGGGTTCCTTCCGGAGACCGGGTACGCGGCACGTTCACGAGGCCGATTACGCGGTGCCTTCTAGTCGGAGGCACGAGAAGAACATCCCCGGAGTTCAACCCGGCACCGATGTCGGCCGGGGGTGAAGAGCCGCGCGTCGACGGGGCGTATCGACAACAAGTGCCGCGCGGCGCTGCTGGCGCGAAAGGATGCGGGTGGATCGAGTGGTGCATAATCCTGGCACGGATTCCCTGACGCTCAGTGTGTCGCCTACTCAGCCGGGGGACCACCGGTCTATCACGGCGGCACTCGCGGCCGCCCCGGACGGAGCCACCGTCGTGGTGCATCCCGGCGCCTACACCGAGAGCGTGGTACTGCGCCGGTCAGTGACGCTCATCGCCGAACAGCCGGAAACAGTGGCGGTCGAATCGCGCGTCGGCCCGGCGCTGGCGTTGACCGCCGGGTCGGCGGCGGTGAGCGGCATCACCCTGCGCACCGCTGATCCCCAGGCGCCGGTGGTGGCCGTCTCCGGGGGGACGCTGACGATGGAAGGGTGCGAGGTAGCTGCCGCTTCCCGGGTAGCGATCGAGGCACGCGGAACTGGCACCGCCGTCTCGATGCGGACGGGCAGGGTCCGCAACTCAGCCGGGAGTGGCGTGGTGATCTCCGAGGGTGCTGCGGGAACCTTCGACCGGACGGTGATCGAGAAGGTCTCGGCGGACGGAGTGGTGATCTTGTCGGGCGCCAACCCGGCGTTCCGTGAGTGCACGATCAGCGAAGTGCGCGGGGTGGGACTCACCGCCGCCGACGACGCGCAGGGTTCCGTTCACGGCTGCGAGATCACCGGCGTCTCCGGCGTGGCGGTGCTGATCGGCGCCCGCAGCGCCACCCGGCTGACCTCCGCGCGGATCCACGACAACTCCGATGTGGGGGTGCTGGTGGAGGCGCAGGCGCGGCCAGTGCTCGAGGATTGCGAGGTTTACGGCACCGGCTCGCATGGCGTCGTGCTCAACAGTGGTGCCGACCCGGCCATCCGGCGCTGCAGGATCAGCCGGACGGCCGGTAACGGGGTGATGGTGCAGGGCCAGTCGCGGGGCGCGTTCAGCGACTGCATGGTGACCGACACCGCCGAGGCGGGAGTGGTCGTGTGCGGAGGCAGCGACCCGGTGTTCGCCATGTGCCGGGTCCAGCAGACCACGAAGGCCACCCTGGTGGTAATAGAGGCGGCGGCTGGCACGTTCGACCAGGCCGACCTGCGGGGCAGCGGACATCACGGCATCGAGATCGGGGCGGGGGCCAACCCGCTGCTGCGCCGTGTCACGGTGGCTGGCTGCCGGGGCCACGGGCTGACGGTGCGTGACGAGGGCCGCGGCCGGATCGAGGATTCAGTCGTCGAGGCGGCCGAGGCGTCCGGGATTCACACCGCCAGCGGCGGCTACCCGGATGTGCGCGGGACCCGGTTCGAGGGCTGCGGCGACGCCGGCGTGCTGGTCGCCGCGGGGGGACAGGTGGTAATGCGCGAATGCGAAGTCACCGCGGCGGGTGCCACAGGGGTGATGGTGGAAGACGGCGGCAACGCGTCGGTGAGCCGCAGCCGGATCCGCGACTGCGGTGGGGCCGGAATCGTGTTCGCTGAGGGCGCGCAGGGGCGGCTGATGGGCTGTGAGGTGATGGGCAATCAGGGGGATGGGATTGCGGTCTCCTCCAGCCAGGGGGTGGTGGTCCGCGACTGCACGGTCCAGCGCAACCGGGGTGCCGGGCTTCGGCGCACCGCACCGGGCGAACTGCTGGCCGTGGACAACCTCACCAGCCAGGGGAACGCCGAAGCCGACTCCTACGAGCGGGCCTCGGTGGAGGTTGCGGACGCCCCGCGGGTCATAGCGGCCGAAGTGCCCGAGCCGGTGAGCAGCTCCGATCCAAGGGTCGAGCCGCTGCTGCATGAGCTCGGTTCGCTGGTGGGGCTGGGCGGGGTGAAGCAAGAGGTCTCGCGGCTGGTCAGCCTGCACGCCCTGGCGAAGCGGCGGGAGGAGGCCGGGCTGGCCGCGCCGCCGATGGCCCGGCATCTGGCCTTCGTGGGTCCGCCGGGCACCGGCAAGACCACGGTGGCCCGGTTGTACGGCAAGATCCTGGCGAAACTGGGCGTGCTGCGGACCGGGCAGATGGTGGAGGTGGCGCGGACGGACCTAGTGGCTCAGTACGTGGGTGCCACCGCGCTGAAGACGGCGGAGCGGTTCGAGGAGGCCCGCGGCGGCGTGCTGTTCATCGATGAGGCATATGCGCTGTCGGAGGGTGGCGGCAATGACTTCGGCCGGGAGGCGATCGACACCCTGGTGAAGCTGATGGAAGACCACCGCGACGATGTGGTGGTAATCGTGGCTGGCTATCAGCGCGAGATGCGAAAGTTCCTGGAATCCAACCCCGGCCTGTCGTCGCGGTTTTCCCGCACGGTGGAGTTCGAGAACTACAGCACGCCTGAGCTGGTGCAGATCATGGAACTGATCTGCCGGTCACACAACTACAGCCTGGAGCACGAAACCCGGGCGGTCCTGGCTGAGTTGTTTGACGGGCTGCCACGGGATCAGTCATTCGGGAATGGGAGGACGGTTCGCAAGATCTTCGAGGAGATGGTGGGGCGGCAGGCGGGGCGGCTGGCGATGATGCCGGACGCCTCGGTAGCGGACCTGACCCAGTTCCTGCCCGAGGACGTGGGAGTCGCCGCGGCCGCGTCGGCGGGCGTCACGGCGGCCGAGCCGCATGTTATCGAGGGGCTGCTGGGCGAGCTGAACAGCATGATCGGGCTGGCGCAGGTCAAGCAGGAGGTTGCCAGCGTGATCGATCTGATCATCTCGGCGCGGCAGCGGGAGCAGGCCGGCCTGCCGGTGCCGACTATCAGCCGGCACCTGGTGTTCGCCGGCCCGCCGGGCACGGGCAAGACCACGGTGGCCCGGCTGTACAAGGAGATCCTCACCGCGCTGGGGGTGCTCCGCGGCGGCCCGCTGGTCGAGGTGGCGCGGGCCGACCTGGTCGGGCAATACCTCGGCCACACCGCGCACCGCACCCGGGAATGCTTCGAGCGGGCCCGCGGCGGGGTGCTGTTCATCGATGAGGCCTACAGCCTGGCCTCCGACGGCTTCGGGCTGGAAGCGATCGACACCCTGGTGAAGCTTATGGAAGACCACCGCGACGAGGTGGTGGTCATAGCCGCCGGGTACGCCGAGGAAATGGCCAGCTTCCTGTCCACCAACCCCGGCCTCGCGTCCCGGTTCTCGCGCTATGTCATGTTCAGTGACTACAGCCCCGATGAGCTGGTCACCATCTTCACCCACCACGCCGCGGCGGCCGGGTATGAGTGCCCGCCCGAAACCGTGGCCGTGCTGGCGGACCTTTTCACGAAGGCGCCCCGCGGGCGGTCGTTCGGCAACGGCCGGTACGCCCGTCAGGTCCTCGAAGACGCCATCACCCGCCAGGCAGGCCGCCTGCGCGGTCTGGCGGCGCCCAGCGAAGCCGACCTGCGACTGCTGACCCCCGATGACGTGACCGTGACCGCGCCCTTCCCCGCCGGCCGCCTGGCCCGTCCATGACACGATCGCGGTGGGCTGTGTTCCCGGCGGCTGTGCGGGCCGCCGGGGTCGGCCTGGCGGCCGCGGCGATGGCGGTGCTGGCGCCTGCAGCCGCCGCGCGGGCGTCGCCTGCCACTAGGGCCCTGGCGAGTCAATGCGTGGCGCGGGCTTCACGTACGGTCGACAGCACCTCGTGGGCTCAGTCGATGCTGGGCGCTGGCAGCGTGTCGGCCGTCACCCAGGGCTCCGGCCAGATCGTCGCGGTGATAGGGACCGGGGTCAGCGCGGCCACCCCGGCGCTGTCCGGCGCGGTGCTGGGCGGCCGCAACGTGCTCACCGGTGGCCCAGCCGACACCGACTGCCTCGGCGAGGGCACGTTCGCCGCCGGGATCATCGCAGCCAGGCAGGTGCCCGGATCGGCGTTCGCCGGGGTGGCACCGGCCGTGCGCATCCTGCCCGTCGACGTGGTCACGGCCAGCGGGAATGTCACGTCGTCGGCGGTGGCCGCGGGCATCCGGTACGCCGTCGCCAGCGGGGCATTGGTGGTGGACGCCGCGCTGTCGGCGACGCCGGGCCCGAGCAGGGCCCTGCTGGCTGCGGTACGGTACGCGAGCGCCAGGAACGTGGTGGTGATCGCGCCGGTCGCGATCACGTCGGGTTTTACCACCTCGGCGAACCAGGTCAGTTACCCGGCCGCGTACCCGGGAGTGATCGCGGTCTCGGCCGTCGGCGCTGGCGGATCGCCGGCCAGCGCCGGAACGCCGGGGGTGCGGGTGGACTTGGCCGCCCCCGGGGTGCAGGTGGTGAGCACGGGCCCGAGTGGGCCGGGTGACATTGCCGCGAGCGGCGCGTGGACCGCGGCGGCCTTCGTTGCCGCCACGGCGGCACTGGTGCGCAGCTACCATCCGCAGCTCACGGCGCAAGAGGTCACCCAACGGCTGGAAGTCACCGCCGACCGGACCAGCACCGCCGTGCCGGACTTGCAGGTCGGTTACGGCATCGTCGACCCGTACGCCGCGGTCACGGCGGTACTGCCGGAGGAGTCGGGCGCGCGCAGGCCCGCGCCGGACCTGCCCTCCCCGCGCCTGTCGCCCCGTCACCCGGGCAGCACCTGGCCGCCGACCGCCGCGCTGGGGGTGCTGGGCGCCTCGGCCGTGCTGGTGATCGTCGTGGCCACCGGCATCTGGGTGATCGGGCATGGCCGCCGCCGCCGTTGGCAGCCCTCGGCCTGGCCGGCGCCCCGGCCTCCGGTGACGAAATCTGACTCGCCATCTGAAGCCTCCACGGTGCGGCACGCGTAGAGGGTATGGGTCCCGCGAGGAGTGCTGGACGTTAGCAGCTGAGGGGATGCTAAGGGCACAGCCGTTGCGTCTCGGCATACCCCGCACCGGGCTAGGCCCGCCCAGAGGTGCTGAGGGGAGCTACCCCTGCGATCCCCCCGGCACCCGCTCGCGTCGGCTCAAAGCCGCTGAGAAGCCCTCCGCCTGGCCGGTGACCCGGCCTCCGGCGACGAAACCTGGCTCAGCATTTGAAGCCTTCATGGCGCGGCTGGCGTAGAAGGTACGGGTCCCGCGGAAGTGCCGGATATTGGCAGCCAGGAGCTGCTGAGAGCACAGCCGTGATCGGCAGGCCCGGCACCGGGTAGCCCCAGGGGTGCCGGGGGGAGCGGCCCCATGATCCCCCCGGCACCCACTCGCGTCGGCTCGAGCCGCTGAGAAGAGAAAACAGTGGTGCGCGCCCGCGTACCAGCGGCCGTGCCCACAACCCTCAGGGTGTCAGGCGGTGAGGCGTTGTGGGGGGTTGGTGGTGGGGGTGGGGGTGAGGGCGTGGCGTAGCTGGCGGGTGGCGTAGTGGGCGCGGGATTTGACGGTGCC
>Ga0335073_10006121_pt1 | contig 16901 bp, 16 predicted proteins | sample Lox_Sample_22_FD_207093 | JGI IMG/M metagenome (GOLD analysis project Ga0335073, IMG submission 207093) | Soil microbial communities from Loxahatchee National Wildlife Refuge, Florida, United States - Lox_Sample_2.2 | ecosystem: Environmental > Terrestrial > Soil > Wetlands | place: USA... | reverse complement strand
GCGAGCCGGCTACGCGCTGTCGGCGACGAGCGCCGTGAAGAAGTCGATGTCCTCGCGCTGGAGCTGGCAGATCTCGAGCAGGTGTCCGAGCTCCGCGGTGGTGTCGACGTAGCCCGCGCGGACGCGACCCGGGATCAGCACGGTGTAGTCGACCTTCAACCCCGACGCCGCGAGCAGCCGGCCGAGCCGCTCCCATTCCTCATCGCCGGGGGCGGTGAACGTGGCGATGTGGTGGAAGCGGACCGCGAACGTGCCGTCCTGCGGGAGCACGCGGGTGTAGAAGTCGATCTCGCCGGCCACCGGCTCGATCAGCTCGACGATCAGCCCGCCGCGGGCGCCCATCGCGACCTTGACCTCCCACGGTGCCGGGGTGTCGCCGACGAGGAACGTGGCCGTATCGGAGGGCAACGGAAGGCAGTGCTCGACGCCGAAGCGCTCGGCCATGAAGGCCATGCCCTGCTCGAGGTCGGTGGTCACGTAGCCGAACTGCCAGACGTTGGCCAGCAGGTCGGCCACGGCGTTGACCGGCCGCGGGTTCGCGAACAGGTCGGCGGCGCCGTTCACGCGACGAGCTGCTCGCTGCGTCCGGCGCGGAGCTGACCGCCGGCGCCCGAGTCCAGGTAGTCGGCGAGCCGCGCCGCGAGCGCCATGATCGTCAGCGAGGGGTTCACCGAGAGCGTCCGCGCGTGCGTCGAGCTGTCCCCGACGTACAACCGCTTGACCTCGTGCGACTGGCCGTGCGTGTCGACGACCGAGGTGGCCGGGTCCGCGCCCATCCGGCAGCTCCCCTGCATGTGGGTGGTGGCGAGCCCCGACCACAGGATCCGCGTCGCGCCCGCGGCCTCGAGCACCCGCGTCGAGAACGCGCGCGCACTGTTGATCCGCTCGAGCTCGGCCGGCTGGAAGTCGGACAGGAACACCTCGTTGCCGTTCTCGTCGACCGACACGCTCGCGTTGTTGTCGTCGTTCGACATGTTGAGCAGCCCGATCCAGTGGCGGTACTTCTTCGCGGCGTCGACCAGCGGCTGCCCCCACATCGGGCCGTTCTCGTCGCACAGGCTGACCGTGAACCCGATCGGGTCCTGGACGGTCACCGCCTCGACCGCGAACCCCCCGTCCTCGTCGGCCGCGAAGTCATAGCAGTGCCCGCTGATCGGGGCGACCATGTGGGCGTCCTGGGGCTCGTCGAACAGGCCGAACACGAACTGGGCCGGGTGCAGCCCCAGATGCCGGCCGATGTTCGGGTTCGGCACCCCGGAGCGCATCAGGACCTGGGGCGTGCGGAGCGACCCGGCGGCGACGACGACGACGTCGGCGTCGACTCGCTGGGTCTCCCCCCAGGCGTCGACGTACTCCACGCCGGTCGCCTCGGGGCCGGCGCCACGGTCCTCGACCAGCACCCGCTGGACGAACGCGTCCGCCCGGAGCACGAGCGCTCCCGACAGCACGTTCCGCTGGATGTATGTGTTCATCGTCGACTTGCCGGCGTTCGTGGGACAGCCTTGGAGGCAGGAGCCGCACTGCTCGCAGTTCTCGTCGACGTACGCGCGGACGGGCTCGAGCGTGGCGCCGACGGCCTCGAACCCGCGCTTCGCGGTCTGCACGCACTGCTTCAGATCCCAGTCGGTCGACCGGTCGCGGACGCCGAGGTACCGCTCGATGCGGTCGTAGTAGGGATCGAGATCGGCGCACGAGATCGGGTCGCCGCGATCGTTGCGAAGGCCGGTGGCCGCGTGCCACTTGTCGAGCTCGCGCTGGGTCGCCCGGAGCGCGACCTTGGTGTTGATCGTCGTGCTCCCGCCGACGCACCGCCCGCTGATCAGTGCCACCGGGCCGAGGCCGAAATCGCCCGCCGGGAACGCGAACCCGATGGGCCACCAGTAGTCGTGGGACGCGCGGCTCTCCCACCGCGTGAAATCGGCCGCGACGTAGTGACCGCCTGCCTCGAGCAGCAGGACGGACCGGCCGCGCTCGGCGAGATCGCCGGCGATGACGCCGCCACCCGCGCCCGAACCGACCACGACGACCTCAAAGCGCTCGTTCACGCGACCCCCAGGTACGACCAGTCTTTCTTGATCCGCATCGCGAGCGGCGAGTGGAAGTCGATCTCCTCATACGCGCTCGGACCGCTGGCGCCGGGTGCGACGAAGTCGCTGTAGAACGCCTCGACCGCGAGCGCGCGGATCAGTTGAAAGGCGGGGGTGGGCGCGTGAGCTGCAAGCGCGTCGGCGCCGCCGGGCGCGGCGTCGACGAGGGCGTCAATCGACTGCGTCACGGCCTCGCGCGCGGGCGCGGGCATCTCCGACATGATCGCGTCGATGTAGACGACCGGACCGACTCGGGCGGATCCAGGCACGATCGTCTCGCACAGCGACTCGAGCACTGCCGCACGGCGCTCGTCGAGGTTGCGCAGAGCGGTCGTCACGGGCGCGACTCTACGCTCCCCGGACACCCGACCGCTTGCCGCTGCGGGCGCGGATGGTTGTCGATGCGTGCATTGCAAAGGGGTGGCATCCTGCACCAAAGCTATGGGTGTGGGCACGACCGACCAGCTCGAAGCGCTGGCTGACCTGATCGTCCGGTTCGGCGCGAATGTCCAGCCGGGGCAGATCGTGGCCATCAGCTCGGCGCCCGGCAAGGAGCCGCTCGCCCGCGAGGTCGCGGAGTGCGCGTACAAGGCGGGCGCCAAGTTCGTCGACCTGTCGGTGTTCGACATCCACTTCAAGCGCGCCCGCGCGCTGTACGCGGCACCGGACACGCTGGGCTTCGTCCCGCCCTGGTACGGCGAGCGGATGCGCGCGCTCGGAGATAACCGCTGCGCCGTGATCGCGCTGACCGGTGTGGTGGCCCCGCACATCATGGACGGGGTCGACCCGTCTCGGCTCGGCAAGGATCTGCTCCCGCAGCTCCGGGAATCGATCGAGATCGTCAACCAGCGCACGACGAACTGGACGGCCGCGCCCTGCCCGACCGCGGCGTGGGCTGAGCTCGTCCACCCCGACCTCGAGCCGAACGAGGCGCTCGAGCGACTGTGGCGCGAGATCGCTCATGCATGCCGGGTCGACGACGACGACCCCGTGGCCTCCTGGAACGAGCGGATGGACCGATTGACGGCGATCGCGGGCGAGCTCGACAAGCTCCGTCTGGACGCCGTGCACCTCGAGGGCCCGGGCACCGATCTCACCGTCGGGTTGCTGCCTTCGTGCCGATGGCTGTGCGCCCGGATCGAGACCGTCGGGGGCATCGTCCACGCCCCGAACCTCCCGACCGAGGAGGTGTTCACGACCCCCGACCCGGCGCGGGTCAACGGCCACGTCTCCTCGACCAAGCCGCTGTTCGTCTCGGGCGCGCTGGTCACCGGCCTGCGGGTCCGCTTCGAGAACGGGACCGCCGTCGAGATCGATGCCGACCAGGGCGCGGAGACGCTGCGCGCTCTGTCGAGACGGGATCCGGGTGCCGCGCGGCTCGGGGAGGTGGCCCTGGTCGACCGCGAGAGCCGCGTCGGCAACCTCGACACGGTGTTCTACGACACGCTGCTTGACGAGAACGCCGCGAGCCACATCGCGCTCGGCGAGGGCCTCGACTTCACCGTGCTCGACCCGGCGGAGCACGAGCGGATCAACCGCTCGGAGCTCCACATCGACTTCATGATCGGGTCAAACGAGGTCGCGGTCACGGGGATCGAGCCCGGCGGCCGCGAGGTGCCGCTGCTCCGCGACGGCGTCTGGCAGATCTGAGCCTCGGACCGTCGCGCTACCCTTGGCCGGCCTCAACGGAGAGGTGCCGGAGCGGTTGAACGGGCGCGACTGGAAATCGCGTAACGGGGGTTGACCTCGTTCGGGGGTTCGAATCCCCCCCTCTCCGCTGGCCGCGTTTCACGCAAATTGGGGGCAACGCGGCTGGTAAATGAAGCACTTTGCGGGCTTCAATCCCCCCACCTGGGGGGCCGCGGCGGTATTTAAGGGGAGACATCCCGCTCTCATGGGTATGTCAACGCTCACAAAAGAGGTCCGTGGGAGCGGATGGAGGAGAGGATTAGAAGGAATTTGGAGGCGCGCCAGACGGTGCGGGACCGCCTTACGCGGTTCTTCGTTTGGCTGCCTATACGTCCAGCCGACCCGGCAATTTTCACGGCTGGCCCAAATCCGGTCGACCGGGTCTACAACTTGCACAAATGTTCGGCGGGCGCTTCCGTTCGCCGGGCCTAAGAGTTAGCATCCGTACAGGGGCATGAGGGGAACTACTGATTCTCGTCCAGCACTAAGACTCGTAGAACCGGCGGTAGGTCAGCCGGTCGAGTTCACTTGGTTCTGTGGACATTGCGCGGCGCCCGCCCGGGGCGATCAGCCGCCCGCGCCGATGGCGCGGGTGTGCCGTTCGTGCGGTCTTGGGGTCATGCTCGAGACGCGCTCGGACATCGCTCCGAGCCACCGCGATGCGTTCCTCGTGATCGACAGCTCGCTTCTGGTCCAGGCGATGTCGTGGCGGGCCGAGACACTCCTCGGCGTGACCGAGGACAGCGCCGTGAACCGCCCCGTCGTCCAGCTGCTCGTGCCCGCCGATGCCGAGGCCGGCCGGCCGGCCCGGTTCGCGGCCGCGCTGGTCGAGGCGGCCGCCGGTGCCGACGAACCCGTGAGCGCCTTCGTGCGCCCCTGGAACACCTTCGGCGTCCGCCTCCGGGCGCGCGTCGCCTCGTGCGGGCCCCCGCGTGCCGCGCTCGTGGTCCTCGAGGACCAGCAGGCCCGCCCCCTGCGGGTCGTCAGCTAGCGCCCGCCGGCGGGAGCACCTCGGGCGCGCCGCACGCCACGAGTGGCGCGGGAAAGCGCACGGACCCATCTTCCTGCTGCCCGTTCTCGAGCAGCGCGATGAGCGTCCGCCCGACGGCGACGGCGGTCCCGTTCAGGGTGTGGACGTACTCGGGCCGCCCCTCGGCCGGGCGGTAGCGGATGCCGAGCCGGCGGGCCTGGTAGTCGGTGGTGTTCGAGGTCGAGGTCAGCTCGCGGTAGCGATCCTGGCCCGGCAGCCAGGCTTCGCAGTCGTACTTCTTGGCCGCCGAGGCCCCGAGATCGTTGACCGCGATCGCCACCACCCGGAAGGGGATCTCCAGCTGGGTCAGGATCGACTCCTCGATCGCCAGCAGCCGCTCGTGCTCGGCCGGTCCCTCGGAGGGCTCGACGAAGCTGAACATCTCGACCTTGTCGAACTGATGCACGCGGAAGATCCCGCGTGTGTCCTTGCCCGCGGCGCCGGCCTCGCGCCGGAAGCAGGTCGAGAAGCCGGCGTAGCGGGACGGGAGGTCGGCTTGCGCCAGGATCTCGTCGTCGTGGAGCGACGCCAGCGCGACCTCGGATGTGCCGACCAGGTAGAGGTCATCCTCGGGCAGGCGATAGATCTGCTGCTCGGTGTCGGGCAGGAACCCGGTCCCGTACAGGGCCCGCTCGCGCACGAGCACGGGCGGGATCACAGGCTCGAAGCCCTCGCTCCGTAGCTTCTCGAGCGCGAACCGCACGAGCGCGAACTCGACCATCACGAGATCCCCGAGCAGGTACGCGAACCGCGAGCCCGACAGCCGCGCGCCGCGCTCCATGTCGATCCGGTCGCCGGCGAGCTCGAGGTGGTCCTTGCCGGTGGCGCCGGCGCTGCCAACCTCGTACAGCACGGTGTCCTCGTCGGGGGCGTCCTCGGCGGGCAGGTTCGGGAGGGCGGCGAGCACGGCGTCGCGCTCGGCGCGGACGGCGGCCTCCTCGTCGCTCAGCTCGCGGCCGCGCGCGGCGAGAGCCGCGAGCTGCTCGCGCTCCTCGGGCGTCGGCGGTCCCTTGCGGCCCTTGCTGGCGCGATTCTGTTCGGCCCGCAGTTCCTCGAGGTCGGTCGTAGCCGCACGCCAGCGCTGGTCGAGCTCGAGCAGGCGGTCGACGCCCGCGGCCGCCTCCGGGCCGCGACGGCTGAGCGCCGCGCGGACGGCGTCCGGATCGCGTCGGATCAGCTGTATATCGAGCACGGTGCGCCCCTACGGGGACGACGGGCTCGTCGCCGTGCTGTTCCCCGTGACGGTGCCGGGCGAGCCGGTCGGCCCGGAGGCCCCCGAGAGCGCGGCCGAGATCGACCCGATCGGGACCTGATGGCACGGCACGACCCCTGGGACCTTGGGCGCCTTGGTGCCCGAATAGGTCGCGACGAACTGCGCCACCGCCTGCGCCTGCGCGCCGACGACGATGTTCTGGGGCATGATCGCGCCCGAGAAGCCGCCGTTCTGAATCGCGTAGAGCACCCGCGCCACCGGCCGCTCGCAGCGGATGTCGAAGTTCGGGCCGTTGTTCTCCTGCGCGGTGCGCACGTTCGCGGCGGACCCGTGCGTGGCCGCGTAGGACAGCGTGTGGCAACCCGAGCAGCGCTGGTTGAACAGAACCGCGCCCTGATAGAGCACGGGCTGCGTCTTCGGGACGGAGATCTTTTCCGTGCCGCACGCGCTCGACAGGACCGCTACCCCTAGCAACGCGCCCGTTAGGAGGACCTTGGCGGGTCGGTTCATTCGGGGCGGATCATACGAAAGGACCGCCCAGGGTGGGCCCGGCCGTCAGTCGCGCTGCACCGAGAGTGGTCCCTGGTGGATGCGGCGCGAGGACGCAGGGCCCGACGTGTGGCTCTGCCACACGAGGGTCCGAGGACAACGCACACCGCCGCCAGGGGCCGCTCGAATGCGGCGGGACTGGCGGCTGGGTCCACAGGGCGCGTCCGTCAAACCTGGCCGCCCTCGAGTCCTTCGAGCTCGTCGGCGCCGCTCTCTAGGCGCTCACGGGCCACCCTGTCGGGTAGGCGCCGGCTCAGCGCGAAGAAGTAGACCGCGAGGCTGAACGCGGCCGTGACCGCCATATCGACGCCGAAGTGCAGGACGTTCTGCCCATCGAAGCTCGAGAGCCAGCTCAGGATGGCGAGACCCACGAGCCAGGGCCACATCCACATGGATGACCACCAGTCGAGCGACACCCGGTCCTGGCGCGGACGGGAGAGCTGCGAGATCGCGAGCAGCACCAGGCCGATGACGATCGCGACGAACAGCTTCCAGTCGGTCGTCCACCCCGCGAACAGGACGATGAGATTCGAGATCACGAACCCCACGGGAGCGATCACCTCAGCGGCGGCCAGCCTGAACGGCCGCGGGTGGTCCGGGAGCTGCCGACGCATCGCGGCCAGGCTGAGGCACTGCGCGGCGTAGATGATCACCGAGGCCGAGGTGATGAACGCAACGAGCTTCTGCCATCCCGGGAACGGCAGGAACACGATCATCCCGACCACGAACGCGAAGATCACGCTGAGCCACGGGACGCCGCGGTCCGAGAGCTCGCCGAACCGGCGCGGGATGTAGCCGTTCCGGCTGAGCGCGTACGACACGCGCGCGCTCGAGCCGGCGTAGATCAGCCCGGTGCCGGCGGGCGAGATGAACGCGTCGATGTAGAGGATCACCGCGAGCCAGCCCAGCCCGAGGCCGCTGGCGAGCGCCGCGAACGGTCCGTAGGTGTTGGTGAACGACAGGTTCGCCCACCCGTGCGCCGCCGCGCCGGGGGACAGCGCGCCGAGGAACGCCACCTCGAGGAGCACGTAGATCACGACCCCGACGACCATCGCGCCGAGCACCGCGAACGGGATGTTGCGCTGGGGATTGCGGGATTCCCCGCCGAACTGGATCGCCTGCTCGAATCCGAGATACGCGAACACGACGCCACCGGTGGCGATCGCGCTGAGGATGCCCTTCACGCCGGCGGGCGCGAAGCCGTCTCCGGCGGAGAAGTTCGAACCGCTGAACGAGGTCACCATCAGGGCAACGATCGCGATCAGCGGCACCGCGATCTTCCACCACACCACGGTCCGGTTGGTCTCGCTCAGGCGCCGGACGCCCCACAGGTTGATCACCGTGAATAACAGCATCAGCACCGCCGCGACCGCATATCCGGGGGCGCTCAGGATCACCTGGGTGGGCGGTCCCTTGATCGTGTGCATGAGGTGGAAGCCGACCGCCTCGTGCACCCACTTGTCGGCGTACTGAATCGCCGCTTCGGTCTCGACCGGGGCGAGCGTCACCGAGCCGAGCCAGTAGATCCATCCCGTCCCGTATCCGACCAGGCTGCCGAAGGCGTAGTGGGGGAAGCGGGCGACGCCGCCGTTGACGGCGTGCATCCCGCCGAGCTCGGCGTGGATCAGCGCCAGCAGCATGATCGCGGCGGCCCCGACGACCCACGAGATGAGCGCCGCCGGCCCGGCGATCTGGGTTGCGTTCAGGGAGCCGAGCAGCCAGCCCGAACCGATCACCGATCCGACCGAGGTGAACAGCAGGGCGATCCGCCCCACGTCCCGTCGCAGGCCGCCTTGCTGACGGCTGCCGGTAGCAGACATAAGGATTTCCCTACCCGCAAGCCCCGTACACAATCTGGCCTTCAGGCAGGAGCCTCGCCGCCCGCGCCGAAGCTCTGCTCCATCCCGGCGCCGGCCGGAAGACGTTCGCCTCGCCAACCCCCAAGGCGCGATCGTCCCCAACGGCGGCAACCACAGGGGCCGGCGCCGGGTCACGACCATCGAGCCGCTATAACGGGCGGAGATGACCGCAGTTCCCGACCCGGAGCTGTTCCGCGAGGTCTTCGGACGGTTCGCCACCGGCGTGGCGGTGATCACGAGCGCGGCCTCCGAGGCGTCGGGGGGAATGACCGCGAACGCGTTGTGCTCGCTGTCGCTCGAGCCGCTGCTGGCGCTCGTGTGCTTCGAGAACAACGCCCGCACGCTCTCGATCGTCCGCGAGGCCGGCCGCTTCGGCGTCAACGTGCTGAGCGCCGACCAGGAGGAGGTGGCCGAGGTGTTCGCCTCGAAGCTGCCGGAGTCGGAGAAGCTCGAGGGCGTCGCGCACACGTTCCGGGAGGGCGTCCCGATCATCGAGGGCGCGCTGTCGTGGGTGGCGTGCACGCTCAGGGAGCTGATCGCCGGCGGCGACCACACGATCGCGATCGGCGAGGTGGTGTCGATGGGCCTCGGCGAAGGTGACCCGCTGCTGTGGTACGGCGGGCGCTACCACGGCGTCGGTCTCGTCGCCGAACGCTGATTCCGGGTCTCGCTGCGCTCGACATCCGTGGGGCCGTGTGCCCCGTCCGGACGGGCCCGCCCGGCGGTCGCGGCGACGGCCCCGCTCGGCATCCCTGCCTCGCAGACGGGGCCTGCCGCGCCACATCCGACGGACGCCGAGCGCAGCGAGGCCCCAAAATCAATGCGTCATCGCCGCCCGGGCGAGTAACGCGGTGTTCACCAGCGCGGCCAGCGCCATCACCCCGAGTTCGCGGCGCATGATCGCGACCACCATCTCCTGCTGCTCGTCCTCGGGGAGCTTGCCGACATCCTGCGCTGACTCGAACCCGCCCTTGTCGAGCACCATCTGCGCGGTCGAGACCCGTAGCTGCTCGGCGATGAACGACACGAACAGCGGCAGTACGCCGTACAGGGTGTGCAGTCCAGGGGATTTGTGCCCGAGCAGGATCAGGATCCCGCCGAGCGCGCACTCGACGACGATCGCGGCCTGAGAGGCCCGGAGCAGCCGCCAGAACCAGACGCTGTTACGGACCCGGAACCAGCACCACGCGCCCCACACGCCCGCGACTCCCGAGAGCGCGATCGTGATGACGCCGACGACGAGGTGAACCTGCGTCATTCCTACAAATCGCTAGCCGCAATCATCACTAAGTAACACAGTGTTACAAGGTAGGGGGTGGCAGTGATATAACGGTTTGCCGTGCTACGTGACTACCTGCCCGCGCTCGTCTTCCTGATCTTGGGAGCGCTGGTCGGGCTACTGTTCGCCACGCTCAATCTCGTCGTCGGCCGGCGGGTACCGAATCGCTCCAAGGAGGAGCCGTACGAGTGCGGGCTCCCCTCCGAGGTACAGCGCGGGTTCCGGTTCGGGATCAGCTTCTACCTCGTGGCGATGTTGTTCATCCTGTTCGACATCGAGGTCATCTTCCTGTACCCGATCGCCGTGCAGCTGCGAGCCTTCGGAACGTTCGCGATGGTCGAGACCGTGGTATTCGTGGTGCTGCTGATGATCGCGTTCGTGTACGTGTGGCGGAGAGGAGCGCTCGAATGGAAATAAAGCGCGAGCCGCTGAGCGACCTGCGAGTCAAGCAACTGAAGGCGCGGGACATGCTGCGCGGCGACCTGGACGACGAGGAGCTCGAGCGCTACGTCGAGGAGCGCGTCCTGACCACGACGGTGGACAAGGCGGTCGCCTGGGCGCAGGGCAACTCGATCTACCCCCTCACGTTCGGACTGGCGTGCTGCGCGATGGAGCAGATCCATATCGTCGCCGCGAGGGTCGACATCGCCCGCTTTGGCTTTGAGGCCTTCCGCGCCTCGCCTCGCCAGGCCGACCTGATCATCCTGTCGGGCCGGGTCTCGATCAAGATGGCCCCGGTGATCAGGCGACTGTGGGACCAGATGCTCGAGCCCAAGTGGGCGATCTCGATGGGAGCCTGCTGCTCCTCGATGGGCGTGTTCAACAACTACGCGCTGGTGCCCTCGGACAAGTTCATGCCGATCGATGTGCACGTCCCCGGCTGCCCGCCCCGCCCCGAGGCGCTCATGCACGGGATCCTCAGGCTCCGCGACAAGATCCAGGGAAACCGGCCCGACGGTTGGCGAGAGCGCTACGACGCCGTCGGAACCGAGGAGCTGCTCCCGGGCGGGGCTGCGCTTTCGAGCGCCGACATCAGCGTGTTCAAGCCCGGGGACACCGCCGGTGCCTGACGCCACGGAGCTCGAGCTGACGGCCCAGGAGCTCCGCGACGCACACAGCGACTCGATCCTCGATACCGAGTTCCACCGCGGCCGTGCCGTGCTCGTCATCGACCCGTCGCAAGTCAAGAACGTGCTCGGGCATCTCCAGAGCAAGGGCTACACGATGCTCGCGAGCCTGCACGGCGTCGACTACTACCCGCACGAGCCGCGCCTCGGGGTGCTCTACGAGATGCTCGACCGCAAGCGCGTCGAGCGGATCTCGGTGAAGGCGCGGGTGTCGACGGAAGATCCGCGGATCGACTCGGTCATCGACCTGTTCCCGGGCGCGGATTACCCGGAGCGAGAGGTCTACGACATGTTCGGCGTGGTCTTCGACGGCCATCCGGATATGCGGCGGATCCTGATGCCCGAGGACTACGAGGGCTACCCGCAACGCCGCGACTTCCCCGTCGGGGGGGAGCCGGTCCTGTTCACCTACAACGAAGAACAGAACTACGGGAAGTACGTATGACTCTCACCGGCTCGGGCGACATCGAACCGCACACCACGCTCACCGAGGACTACCGCAAGCGCGAGGAGTCGATCACGCTGTCGACCTCGCCGGCTGGCGCCGGCGAGACGCACGAATTGCTGACGCTCAACATCGGGCCCCATCACCCCGCGACCCACGGAGTGCTGCGCCTGATCGCGACGCTCGAGGGCGAGGTCGTGCGCGACATCAAGCCGATCGTCGGCTACGTCCATACCGGGATCGAGAAGACCGCGGAAGACAAGGCGTACTGGAAGGTGATCCCGGTCGTCGAGCGGATGGACTACCTGAGCTATTACTTCAACGCGATGGCGTATTGCGGTGCCGTCGAGACGCTGCTCGACATCGAGGTGCCGACGCGCGCGCAGTATCTGCGGGTGATCCACCTCGAGCTCAACCGGATCGCCTCACACCTCGTGTGGCTGGGTACGAGCGCGCTCGACCTCGGCGCGATCTCGATGTTCTGGTACTCGTTCCGCGAACGCGAGCTGGTACTCGACCTGTTCGAGATGTCCTCGGGTCAGCGGATGCACACCAGGTACTTCCAGGTGGGCGGCGTGTTCGAGGACATCCCCCGCGGCTGGGAGGAAAAGCTGCGGAAGTTCCTCAAGATCATGCCGACGCGCGCCGACCAGTACGCCGACCTGCTCGAGAAGAATCAGATCTTCCTCGAGCGGTTGCGCGGCACGTGCCCGCTCGATCGCGAGACCTTGCTGTCGCTGGGAGTGACCGGCCCGCTGCTCCGCGCCGCCGGCGAGCCGTGGGATCTGCGCAAGGCCCACCCGTACTCGAGCTACGACCAGTTCGACTTCAAGATCCCGGTCGGGACCGTCGGCGACAACTACGACCGCTACCGCGTGCGCCACGCCGAGTTCTACGAGTCGTGCAAGATCATCGAGCAGGCGCTCGACGGGCTGCCCGAGGGTCCGCACATCACCTCCGACCGGAAGGTCGCGCTGCCGCCGCGCCACGAGCTCGCGACCTCGATGGAGGCGCTGATCCACCACTTCAAGCTCGTCACCGAGGGTTTCCGGGTACCGCCGGGCGAGGCCTACTACCCGATCGAGAGCCCGCGAGGCGAGCTCGCCTGCTTCGTGCGCTCGGATGGGTCCGCCAAGCCCGCGCGCGTGCACATGCGCGACCCGAGCTTCGTGAACCTCCAGGCGCTCGCGCCGATGGTCAAGGACAGCTACATCGCCGACCTGATCGCCACGCTGGCGATGCTCGACCCGATCCTCGGGGGCATCGACCGATGAGCGCCACCGGAAGGCGCCGACAGGTTCCGCGGTTCGGCCACGGCTCGCGCGTGCCCGGCTGGGACGACGCGGTCGACCTGACGAAGGCGCCCGCGACCGTCCCCGACCCGGCGCTCACGCCCGTCCCGCCCGGCCTCAAGGAGCAGATCGAGGCGTCGATGGCCAAGTACCCGGACCGGCGCTCGGCCGCGATCCCTGCCCTGCACGCCGCTCAGGAGGTGTACGGCTGGTGCTCGCCCGAGGCGATCGACCAGGTGGCGTCGGTGATGCAGCTCACGCCGGCATATCTCACCTCGGTGGCGACGTTCTACGACATGTTCTCGACCGTCCCCAAGCCGCGCAACGACGTGTACGTGTGCACGAACATCTCGTGCTCGCTGCTCGGCGCCGACGAGTTCTTCGAGGCGATGCTCGCGGCGGCCGAGGGCGACCCCGATGTCAACGTCCAGTCGTTCGAGTGCCTGGGAGCGTGCGACATCGCGCCGATGGCGTCGGTGAACGGCGAATACGTCGGGCCGCTCGCGCTCGATGACGCCGAGCGGATCGTCGAGGACCTCCGCGCCCGCCGCCCCGTGCTCGAGCACAAGCAGCTGCGCTACCGGCGCTCCGCCGACCCCGGCGTGCCCGAGGAGGAAACCGACTTCGGTCCGCCGGATCCGGAGTCAACCGAGATGACCGATACTGCCGGGCTGGGGCCGGAGGGCGACACCGAGGACCGCCCCGGCCCGACCGCCGCGATCGAGATGACAACCGACCAGCTCGCTGAGCACCCCGAGCCCGAGGCGCACACCGACCAGGACCGACACCCGGCCGGGCAGAGCCCCGACGAACCGGAGGACGACAAGTGAAGCTCCTGTTCGACCGCATCGACGAGCCGGGCCTGAACACGCTCGCGGTGTACGAGCGGCGCGGCGGCTACGACTCGCTGCGCAAGGCGCTCGACCAGACGCCCGAGGAGGTCCTCTCGAGCATCATGGACGCGGGCATCCGCGGCCGCGGCGGCGCGGGATTTCCGATGGGCCGCAAGATCTCGTTCCTGCCCCACGGCGACATGGAGAAGTACCTGGTCTGTAACGCCGACGAGTCCGAGCCCGGGACGTTCAAGGACCGCGAGATCATGCAGAAGAACCCGCACATGCTGATCGAGGGAATCGTGATCGCGTCCTACGCAGCCGGGATCAGCCGCGCGTTCCTCTACATCCGCGGCGAGTACGCGATGCAGGCCGACATCCTCGAGGCGGCGATCGCCGAGGCCGTCGAGGCGGGCTACATCGGCGAGCGGATCCTCGGCTCGGACCATTCGCTGTCGCTCGTGCTGCATCGCGGCGCCGGCGCGTACATCTGCGGCGAGGAGACCGGCCTGCTCGACTCGCTCGAGGGCAAGCGAGGCAACCCGCGGCTGAAGCCGCCGTTCCCGGCGATCGAGGGTCTCTACCACGGGCCGACGCTGATCAACAACGTCGAGACCCTGGCGACAGTGCCGGCGATCATCCGGATGGGCGGCAAGGAGTACGCGGAGCTCGGGACCCCGACGTCGACCGGCACGAAGGTCGTGTCGGTCTCGGGCGACGTCCAGCGGCCCGGCAACTACGAGATCGACCTCGGCATGTCCTCGCGCGAGCTCATCTACGGGTTGGCCGGCGGACCTTTCCCGGGGCGCGAGATCAAGTTCTGGTTCCCGGGCGGCTCGAGTTCGCCCGTGCTGACCAAGGACGACCTCGACGTCCCGTACGACTTCGACTCGATGGCCAAGGCCGGATCGATGCTGGGTTCGGGCGCGGTCATCGTCGTCGACGACTCGCACACGGTGCTCGAGGTCGCTTTGAAAGTGGCCAAGTTCTACGCGCACGAGTCGTGCGGGAAGTGCGTGCCGTGCCGCGAGGGCACGAACTGGACGCTTAAGATGCTCCAGCGGATCCAGTCGGGAGAGGCAACCCCGATGGATCTCGACATCATGGCGTCCGTGCAGGAGCAGATCATCGGCAACTGCCTGTGCGTTTTGGGCGACGCGATGGCGATGCCGATCGGCTCGATGGTCGCGAAGTTCCGCGATGAACTCGAGGCCGAGATCGAGGCGGCGCGCGAGCGCGCCGAGGGGGCGGAGTTGGAAGACGTGATCCCGATCGGAGTCGCCGACGAGCACGCCGGACCGTTCCCGGTCCACTGACCCCGCTGAATGCCCCGTCCCGAACAGAACATCATCCAGCTGACGATCGACGGCCGCGAGGTGCGCGCCGTCGAGGGGTCGATGCTCGTCGACGCGGCCAAGCAGGGCAACATCGAGATCCCCTACTTCTGCTATGAGCCGAAGCTGGGCGCGCCGGTCGGGGCGTGCCGGATGTGCCTGGTTGAGATCGAGGGCATTCCCAAGCTTCAGACCTCGTGCTCGACCCCGGTCAAGGACGGGATGGTCGTCCACACCCAGACCGACCGCGTCCACTGGGCGCAGAACGCGATCGTCGAGTTCCTCCTCGTCAACCATCCGCTCGACTGCCCGGTGTGCGACAAGGGCGGCGAGTGCCCACTCCAGGACATCACGTTCGGCTGGGGGCTCGGGCGCTCGCGCTTCATCGAGCCCAAGCGTCACTTCGAGAAGCCGCTGGCGCTATCGCCGGTGATCGCGATCGACCGCGAGCGCTGCATCCTCTGCTACCGCTGCGTGCGGTTCTCGCAGGAGATCGCCGAGGACTACCAGCTGGTGTTCGAGTCACGCGGGGCCCACACGTTCGTGGGCACGCACAACGGCCATCCGTACGTCGCGCCGTTCAGCGGCAACATCGTCGAGCTGTGCCCCGTCGGCGCGCTGACGTCGCAGCCGTACCGCTTCCGCGCGCGCCCGTGGGACATCGAGGGCGCCGGCGGGATCTGCACGCTGTGCCCGTCGCAGTGCAACGTCGAGTTCACCGTGCGCGACGAGAAAGTGGTGCGGGTGCGGTCCCGCGACGCCACCGGCGCGGCCACCGGCGGCGGGCCCGGCGGCAATCCCGATGTGGACGACGGCTGGCTGTGCGACAAGGGCCGGTTCGCCTACCAGGCGATCCACGTCGATCAGCGCATCACCCAGCCGCTCGTGCGCGACGGCGGTTCGCTGCGGCCGGTGTCGTGGGACCGGGCGTTCGACGCCGCCGCGGGACTGACACGGCATCGTGGGTCGGTTGGCGCTTTGGTTGGGGGACAGGCCACCAACGAAGAGGGGTTCCTGATTCAGCGCCTGATGCGCGAGGGGCTCTCGTCTTCGGACTTGGATTCGCGTGCCGGCGAGCAGCTTCCTGTTGGGTTGACGCGCGCGCTGGCCGCGCCGGGGTTGCAGGCGACGGTGGTGGATCTCGAGTTCGCGCACACGGTGCTCGTGCTCGGGTGCGAGCCGCTCGACGACGCCCCGATCTTCGACCTGCGGATCCGCAAGGGCGTGCGGCGCCACGGCGTCCGGCTGGCGATCGCGACCTCTCGGCCGAGCGCGCTGGACCCGAACGCGCGGCTGTCGGTGCGCGTGCCGCCCGGTGGCGAGGCCGAGTTCCTGGCCGCGCTCGATGTCGCCCTTGCGGCCGGGGGCGATTCGGACTCCGATGCGGGGCGGCTCGCGGCCTTCCTCCGCGACGGCGGCGAGGACATCGTGATCCTGTGGGGCGAGCGCCACCTGGGCGCGGCCGCGCTCGGCACGCTGCTGAGCATCGCTTCGCGGCTCGGGCTGGCGGATCGTCCCGGCGCGGGGCTGCTCGAGATTCCGGCCGGCGCGAACGGGCGAGGTCTGCGCGAAGCCGGCGTGCTGCCCGGCACCGGGCCCGGATACGGGGATGTTCCTAGTCCCGGTCGGGGGGCCTCACAGATCGCCCACGCCGCCGCCGACGGCCAGATCACCGCTTTGTATCTCTTCCAGACCGACCCCGTCCGGGACCTTCCGGACCGCGCTCTGTGGTCGCAGGCGCTGCATCATGCGGGCCTTGTGGTGGCACATGCGTCGGTGTTGACGGAAGGGATCGCGGAGCACGCAAACGTGATCTTCCCGGCCGACTCTTACGCCGAGAAGGACGGCACGGTCGTCCATCCCGACGGGCGGTTGCAGCGGATGCGGACCGCGATCGCGCACCCCGGCTCGGTCCGGTCGGGATGGTCGGTGGTGGCGGAACTCGCGCGACGGGCCGGCCTCGACACCGGCGTGTTGACCTCCCCGATGGCGTTCGCGCGACTGGTCGACGCGGTGCCGTTCTACCGTGGCCTGACGCTCGAGGAGATCGGTGGGCGCGGCGTCCGGTGGGTCGAGCGCGACGCGGCTTCGGAGATGCCGGCTTCCGGCGACGAGTCCCGGCCGACGAAGGCCGCCGCGGCCGCCTTTGACGGTGCCGGTGCCG
>Ga0335073_10006120_pt1 | contig 16903 bp, 20 predicted proteins | sample Lox_Sample_22_FD_207093 | JGI IMG/M metagenome (GOLD analysis project Ga0335073, IMG submission 207093) | Soil microbial communities from Loxahatchee National Wildlife Refuge, Florida, United States - Lox_Sample_2.2 | ecosystem: Environmental > Terrestrial > Soil > Wetlands | place: USA... | reverse complement strand
TCGCCGGCGCCGCCATCCTCGGTGGTCTCGGCCTGTTGCTGCTGCTCGGGGCCCGTCGCAGCGTTCTGCACGCCCGCCGCGACATGCACGGGCGCTAACCGACGGAGGTCGGGCACCGGGGGATCTCCCAGTACGGTTCCAGCTGGTGCATGCACTGGGTCTTCCCATCTACGAGTCGTCTGACGGGGGCGGCGAACTTGACCGTCTAATCAAGGACGCAGCAGCGCACATCACCCGCTTGCACGCCTCTGAGGCCCGCTCGGCCTGTGCAGGCGACGGGGTCATCATCGACATTCGCTCGCAGGACGCCCGCCAGCTCCACGGCGTCATCCCAGGGAGCCTGCACATCCCGCGGACGGTGCTCGAGTGGCGGGTCGCAGTTGACAGCCCATGGCGCAATCTCCACCTCGGCGGGCGGGACCAGCGTCTGATCCTCATCTGCGACCACGGCTACTCGTCGATTCTTGCCGCTCGCAATCTCGTCGAGCTCGGCTTCTACCGAGCCGGCGACGTTATCGGCGGGTTCGAGGCCTGGAAGCACGACGGCCTTCCGATCGCACCATTCCGGCATCGACACTTCACGGCCGGCAGCCTTCCCGGGACAGGCCCTCCGGAGTAGGTCATCCGGAACGGGAGGGCTTCAGGTGAGCTGATCGAAGTCGCCCCTCGCCCATCCGATATAGCGGTCGGCCGACTGGCTCACGGCGGCGGCTGCGCCCGTGTCGATGGTCCTGCCAAAGTTGTCATACAGCCGGTCGAACGGGAGCTCGATCACGGCTCGCCTCAGGCGCTCGACAACGGTGGGAGACAGCGGGATCCGGTTCGGATAGCTGCGCAGGAACGTGACCGTCGTTCGATCTGGATTGGCGTGCATCGTGTCCGAGACGAGCAGGACGCCCTTACCCCCGGCGCCGGCCGTCCAGTGGACGACCGAGCTCCCGGGGAAGTGACCACCGACCTGATGCAGCGTAAGTCCTGGCGCGACCTCGTAGCGCCCGCCCCAGGTCTTGATCGCCGGATCCGGGCGCCGGACCCAGTCGACGTCGGCTTCGGAGACGAGCACCGGCGGACCGCCGAGCGCTCTGCTCCACTCAACCTGGACGCCGAACATGTGGGGATGGCTGGCGGCGATCGCCGTCACCTCGCCCAGCTCGCGCACCCTGTTCACCGCCTCATCGTCGAGATAGCCGACCGGATCCCACAGGAGACTGCCCGCGGGCGTGCACACGAGATGCGTCTGCTGGCCGATCCCGACCTTCGGCTCCACCGTGATCCCGAAAAGGTCGGGCTCGAGCGCGGCCACCTGCACGTGGCGTCCGGCCTGGCCCAGTTCGTCGAGCGTCGCCCACTTCTGGCCGTCAGCGGGCACCCACTGGCGCTCGTCTGAGCAGATCGCGCAGACCCCATGCGCGTTCGCGTGCTCGACGCCGCAAGTCGCGCAGACCCACACGTTCAGTCTGATCGTCGCTCGCGCCAGAGCATCGCCACGTCCGTAGTCTCGCACGCCGACTGTGCGAACGTGTGTTCCCGCCCGGGCTACACTCGGTGGCGTGTCGTTCGTCGTCCAACCGTCGCTGTTTGGCTCCTCGGGCGACCTTGGCGTCGCCGACCTGGGTGCGGCCGTCGAACGCCGGCTGCTCTCCGACGGCGCGTGGATCGACGTGCGGCCGGGATTCATCACCGCGGCCGACGAGCTGTTTGACGCGCTCGTCAGCACCGTGCCCTGGCACGAGGAGCGGATGCACATGTACGACAGCACCGTGCGGGTCCCGCGGCTCCTCGCCCGGTATGCGCAAGGCGAGGCGCTGCCCCATCCGGTGCTCGGCGAGGCCCGATCGGCGCTGAACGCCCACTACCTCGAGGAGCTGGGCGAGCCGTTCGTAAGTGCTGGACTGTGCCTGTACCGCGACGGGAACGACAGCGTCGCCTGGCATGGCGACCGGATCGCCCGCGAAAGCACGAACGACACGATGGTGGCGATCCTCTCGCTCGGCGCCACCCGGCCGTTCGCGCTACGGCCGAAGTCGGGCGGCCCGGGGTTGCGCCTCCAGGTGGGACATGGGGACTTGCTCGTGATGGGCGGGAGCTGCCAGCGAACCTGGCAGCACGCGATCCCCAAGACCGCACGCTGCCTCGGCGCACGGATCAGCATCCAGTTCCGACCGCACTGGGGCAACGACCTGGGCAAGCCCACCGGCGGCGCCGCCGATGCATAGTTATCTTGGCGGTCGTGGCAGCCACCGTTGCCGACTGCGAAGCCAGCCAGACCGAGTGGAACCAGGCTCTGGCCCTGGCGGGCGGAGGGTCGATCTGGGGAGATCGGGGGCTCCAGTGGGCCTGGCAGGCGCACGATGGCCAGTTGATGCTCAACTTTCCCCGCGTGATCGATGCGACGGCGGCGATGCGCGGGCTGGACTTCGCGCGGGCGCACAACGCCCGGATCGTCGGGGCCTGGTTGTCGCCGGATACGGACGCCACCGCGCTCGAGGCCCTCGGGTTCGAGCGCGGCTGGGAGCCGTGGTGGATGGCCGCGCGGCTCGACGCGATTGCCGAACCAGCCGATCCGCGTGTCGCGCTCTGCGCTGTGGTCCCGGAGTACGGTCCAAACGGGCAGCGTTTGCTGTCGCTCGCACGCGGGGAGCGGCCGCGCGCCTCGCACGCGGTTGCGCGAGTCGACGAGCGCTTTGCCGGACGCGCGTGGGGTCTCGTCGCCGGTGAAGTCGCTGGTATCTACGACATGGAGGTGTGGCCCCAATTCCAGCGCCGCGGACTCGGCCGGGCGCTACTGCATACCGTCTGCGCCGCCGCGCGGGCAGCCGGCGCGAGCCGCGCCGTTCTCAACGCGACCCCTGACGGCGAGCGGCTCTACTCCGCTGAAGGCTTCGCCCACGTCGGTCGCGGAATCACATACTGGCACCACCTGGGCCAGCCGTGAACGTCGGCAAGCCCTCGGTCGACGAGCGGATCGCTCAAGGTCTGGGGAAGCACCCGGCCAAGAACGAGATCCTGCCGCTCGCCGCGACCGGGCTAGGCATCCTCGGATCGATCGCGATCGGCCGCCACTATCGCGGCGGATAAGCGCGCGCCGCTGTGGGAGGATGGCGTCATGGAGCGCGTGCTTGGAATCGGCGGCCACTTCATGCGGGCTACAGATCCGGTCGCCTTGAGCGCTTGGTACCGCGATCACCTCGGACTGGGCGTCGATGCGAACGGCGTCTGGCGCCAGGAACCCGGGCCGACGGTGTTCGCGACCTTCGACTCCGAAACCGATTACTTCGGGTCCCGCGCACAGCAGACCATGCTCAACTTCCGAGTCCGGGACCTGGACGCAATGCTCGAGCAACTGCGCGCCGCCGGAGCAGACGTGGCCGAGGAGACGCAGGACGCGGAGGGAATCGGCCGCTTTGGCTGGGTCACCGATCCGGAGGGCAATCGGATCGAGCTGTGGCAGCCCTTCTGATCCACGGTTTGTCGGCCGTCACGGTCGGCTGGTAACTCGCCACCGCGTTCGGCGACGCGGCGGCCGGGAAGCGGATCGCGATTCTGAGTCCGCCCCCGGTTCGGGCTTCTGCGTTGACGATGGCATCGTGGGCGTCCGCGATCGCTTGCACGATCGCGAGCCCCAGTCCGACCCCATCGGCAGCGAAGGCTCCCCGAGCGGTGCGTCGCTGGAAGGGTTGGAAGAGCCGCGGCAGTTCAGGGATCGGAATCACGGGCCCGGTGTTCGCGATCATGAGGGTCGCCTGGCCGGCCGCGGTGTAGGTGGCGACGTCGAGCCGGCCTTGTGGCACGTTGTGACAGACGGCGTTCTCAACCAGGTTCGTGACAAGGCGCTCGACCAGCAAAGGGTCGCCGGTCGTTTGGGCGGGCTCGAGCGACTTGCTAATCCTAGGTTCGCGATGATCGTGCGCTCGCACGACTTTGGTGGCGATCGCCGCGAGGTCGACGGGTTCCGGTCGCAGATCTCCGCATTCGCTGCGCACGAGGGTGAGCAGCGCCTCGAGCAACCGTTCTTGCCGCTCGCAGGCGGCAACAACGCCCTTTCCCATCTCCCGCATGGTGGCCGTATCGGCATTGGCGTCGGCGAGCGTGGTCTCGGCGAGCGCGAGCTGGAGGGCGATCTCGCCGCGCAACTCGTGAGCGGCGTACGCGACGAAGCGCCGGCCCGCTTCTCGGGGGTCACTGAAGAATGTCGTCAGCTTCCCACCGCCGCACGGGTTCAGCGCGATCGGTTGACGAACCGGGCCACTCGCGCGCGCGTGATGGTTCCGTGCGTCACGCCCACGCACGCGTCGGCCGCGGTCATGAAGGACGGCGCCTTGAGGTCGACTCCGGAAGCGTCGATCATCTGTCCCGTTATCTCGCCTTGGGTGTTGGGGTCTGGGAAGTCGGGGATGCCGTGAGTGTGGAGGCAGTGCGCGAACGCGAGGAACTCCTGCCTGGACGGTCCGCTTGATCCGTTCCTGTCGCTCTGCGCGCGGAGGATCCCGCTGCATGCCGTCTGCGCGGACCGGAAAGCTGGCGCCGCGCTTGCGTTGGCCGGCCCCGCGACAGCCATCGCGACGCTGCCGTCGGGGTTCGTCGTCACTTGTGGGTCTGGGTAGCCCGCGACCCCGTGCTTGCGCATGCACGACGCATAGTTGAACGCGGCGGTTGCAGGACTGGCGGACGCGGTCGTGGGTGATGAGCTGGACGACGATCCGCAAGCGCTCATCAGCAAGGACAACGAAGCGGCGACCAGGGGCCGGATGAGGCCGTTGTTGCGGCTAGCTGATCCCTGCACGGTGACGAGCCAAATCGGACGTTGACGCCGTTCAGCTAGCTCTCTGACGGATCACGCGTGCGCGGGCAGCGGTCGCTGCGAGCACGGCCGGCGCGGTCGCGACCAGCAGCTTCCACGGCGCAGGCTGGGTGCTGGCGAACGCGATCAGCCCGATGCCGATCGCCGTCCAGATGATCCCGGCCGCGATCGCCAACCGCGGCTGCACGGCAAATACCGCGACCCCCACGATCGAAGCGGTGACCAGCACGATGACCTGGCCGAATGCGCTGGCATTCGCGCCGGTCACGAACACACTTACGACAACGAGCGCAACGAGCGCGCCGACCGCGACTCTGCTCGGGCGCTCGCGTGAGGGAGCGATCGCCATGATCAGATACCCGACCGCCGGCAGGATCGGTTGCGCGATCGACACCGGGAGAACGAGATCTGGCCGGCGCGCAACGACGAGCGCCATCGCCACCGTCCACGCGAGGCCGATCGCACCGGCGAGGCGCTGGCGTCCTTGCCACCACGCCAACAGGACAACCAGGAGCCCGACCATGTACAGCGAGACCGCAATTTCGTGATGCCAGACACGTCGATCGATCAACACACCCAAACCCGCCGTGAGCCATAGGCACGCATACAGGATCGACGCGAGCTTCGCCGCCTCCGCGGTCGTCCGGCCGGCGCTCAACTGGGCGCTCGCCCGCGCCCGCTCACCCAAACCCGCGGCCACGAGCGACAGGAGATCCCACCCAAACATGCCCTGCCGGTCGTCCGAGGCCTCCAACACCGTGTCGAGCATCTCGGCTCCGCGCGCCGTGCGCGTGGCCGGCGGATAGCACCGCAGCGCCGCCCGCGTGAGCCCGCCGCGCATCATGCCCGCGCCGTCCTCGTCGTGCGCGCGCCCGCGCGCAGCCTCGCCGACACTACGCGAGCCGCGCTCTCCATCCGCTCGGTCTCGAGCTCGAGGGCGAGACGCCCAGCCGGTGTCAGTGTGTAGTCCCGGCGCTGACGGCCGCCCTGCACGTACGCCTCGCCCGCGGTCACCATGTCCTCGCCGATCGCCCGCTCGAGCAGCGCGTACAGCGTTCCGGTCGATAGGCGCACCCGGCCATCCGATAGCTCGCGGGCGCGGCGCATGATCGCGTAACCGTGCAACGGGCCATCGATCAAAGCCGCGAGGGCGAAGTAGCTTGGCGGTCGCAGTTCCATCGGGGAGGACTATATGTCGTCTATCGACAGGTTGTCAAGCGACGTATCACACGCTCGCCCGCGCCTCGATGGGTTCGGCGACCCTAGCCCCGCCGGGTTATCCCGGTGACCTCCCATGCCCGACCGAGTGCGCTTCCATAGAACGCCACAATGACCAGGACCAACGCACGTTGCAGCGCGGCGCTCTGCGTGTTCGCCAGGAGCGCCACCGCAAGGCCGAGCTGTACCGAGTAGCCCACGACCGAAATCGACGCGAAGGCGAGATTCAGCCTTCTGCTTCGAGAGCTCCGGGAGAAATTCCCAGCCCGCTTTGCCCTCGGGATCAGCCGTCTGGTTGCCAGCAGCCCGACCGCTGCCATCGCGATGCTTGACAGCCCGAGGACGACTGAACCTCCGGTCAAGGCCACGATCGAGACGAAGAAGATGTCTACCAGGACAACAAACGCGCTCCCTGCCAACACAGTTCTCAACTCACGAGTCGTGGGATCCGCGTCATCCGCGTTGACGACCGAAACGGCCACCACCAGCAACCCCAAGATGGCAGCGGACGCGCCCGCGCTCGCGATGAAGAAGTTCTCATAGTGGCCCACCACGACACCCACCCTATCCGACACAACGCCACGATCTCGCGGAACTGGAGACCCCGATCTTCATCACGTGATGGGTCAGCGTGGCATCATCGACTCATGCCCAACGCACAAGCTTCCAGCCCGGGACCGGTAGAGAAAATCAAGTGGCGCGACGACGTGGCGTCGCACGACTATGACGCCGCCGAAGCCTACTTGTCACTCAAGCTCGACGCGGATACTGTCGGCAAGGTCGTCAAGCGCTTGCGGAAGGCGCCGCTCACCCGAAGGCGGGCCAACGACATCCTGCGGGCCGCCGGCCTCACCGCAGCTCCTCTGGACGATCCCGGCGTGCTGAAAGACCTGATCAAGGTCATCGAAGGGACCCGTCTCAGTCCCGTGCTGGTGATTAGCGACGGCAGGAGCGCGGACATCGCCGACGGCTACCACCGAGTGTCACTTATCTACCGGATTGACCCGTACGGTGAAATTCCTCTCAAGCTCGCGTAGAGACGGCTCGTCACGACCCGACCGGCCGCTCGTCACGCAGCCGCTTCGCTAAGTCCACAAACGTCCGTACGCTTCTGGTATGCGCTGGCCCCGCTTCCGCAAAGCCGCCACAACAAAGGATCCGCCGGTCTCCATCGGCGATCCTCGGCTGGAGGGCTGGGAGACGGTCAGCACGTTCGAGGAGCAGACGACTGCCGTGGCGTGGCGTGACCGGCTCCGCGAGCTCGGCGTCGACGCCTCGTGCGTCGCCGATCACCCGCTCGATCGCTTCGGCCGAGGCGACATCTATCTCGTTGTGCCGCCCGATCAGTGGTCGCGCGCCACCGAGATCTTCGAGAACCTCGACGACGACAATTAGGCCGGCGCGAGTCCTTCTATCGCAGCCGGCGAGGCGTTCGAGGGCCCGCGAGCCCGGCGCGTGCGTGTGCGACGGTTGCCCGCAGATGTTCGGCCGGTAGGTTGGGGTTGTAGAGGGGACCGGTGCCGCTTGTCAGGAGCGCTCGTATGAGCGCGACGCTCTCCGGATCGGGGGCGACGGCTCGTTCGAGCTCATCGGCAAGGGCGAATATTTCGTCGCGCACTTCCGCCACCCGGTCGGCGAGCACGGGGCAGCAGTCGAACCGGCGGGGTGGCTGGATCGGGGCCGCGGCCTGCCTCAGCGCCGCGGCCAGCGCCCGGCGGGTCCGGGTGGTCTGGAGCCGTCGGCGGGTGGCCACGAGCTCCGGCAGCTCGGCAAGTTCCGGGTCGACCGCAAGCTTGTAAAGCTGCGAGCGCCGAGCGAGGTGACAACCCACCGCGATCGCCGCGGCGAACACCATTGCTGCCGCCATCGCGATGACATAGCTGACACGCCAGGCGATCGCGAACGGGAACAGGCCGGCGATGACAGTCGCGGCCGCAAAGGCCCCCATCCTCCAGTTGGTGAGGAGCGCGACGCCACGTGGCCCTTCGGCACGGTTTGGCCACGGCCGGTGTGCCAAGCGAGCCATGGCCACGGGCCGGGCGGGCTCATCGATCGGGGCTTTGCCCATGGCTCGATGAGGCTGTCGGGGGCCCCGCTGATACGTGTGCGGGGAAGACCAGCACTCACACGGCGATCTAGCCGGTTCGCGAAACGCCCACGCCGACCAGGGCGGGGAGCACCTCCTCCTCGAGGAGTTCCACAGACCGCAGCGACCGCTCGAGCGCGAGATTCCCAAATGCGAGTCGCCCGAGCAGATAGTTGATCCCAGCCTCTTCGACCTGCGGAAGGAGGCGGTCGCGGACAGTGGAGGCCGAACCGACGACACAAAAGCCGGCTCTCACGGCATCGTCGAAATCAGACGGGAAGCTCAACGGGATAGGCACACCCCTTTGCGACCAGAGCAGGTTGAGATTCGCGAACCACTGGTCATACGCGACCCTGGCCTCTTCGTAAACCTCCGTGTCCGAGTCGGCCACAACGATGTGGCGACTCATCCCCAGCAGCGGAACATCCGCAGGATCGCGGCCGAGCCGCCGCCAAGCAGTCCGATACTGATCGGTGATCTTGCGGACGACGCCGGCCGGCCCATTACCGACGCAATTGATGCCACGCTCCGCCGCCCAATCCGCGGTAGCGGGACGAGCGACGCCATACCACAGCGGCGGGAACGGCTTCTGTACCAGTTCGAGCTCCATCGGGAACCCGTCGACGCTGAAGTACTCCCCGCTATGAGTAATCGGCCCGCCGCTGCCACACTCGAGAAGCAGGGAAAGAGTCTCCTCGTAACGCTGCCTCGCCTCGCTCTCATCCGTGATGCCATAGAAACCGAGCTCGATCGGGGAGATGCCGCGGCCGATTCCCACTTCAAGACGCCCGCCACTGAGTTGATCCAGCATGCAGATCTCCTCCAGGATCCGCAGGGGATGGTAAGTACTCAGCACATAGACCATCGGGCCAAATCGCAGACGTTCGGTCCGCTGTGCAACGGCCGATAGAAACACGCTCGGTGACGGGGACAGTCCCAGCGGCGTGCCGTGATGCTCGGCGACGTGGTACCCGTAGAACCCCGCACGGTCGTAGGCCTCGATTAGGGTGAGGCGGTCCCGATACTGCTGACCCAGATCGGAGCCGCTCCGGTCCATGTGGTCGAAGACACCAAACCTCATACCGGCGTCCTCCTCTCCTTGCAATCTGGTTCGATTCGGGGCACGGCGGGGCCAGTCTAAGCGGCCATCGCCTCCTTGCGGGACTGTTTCTTACGGCCGCTGACCGCCTGTGGAGCGCCGGCTCACCACAACCCTCGCGCAGCGATCCGCCCTAGCCAGGCGATGTTGGGGTCAGGAGATCGACGACGCTGTCGAACTGCCAGAGGGGATTTGGGGTATTACCGGTCGCGGTGTGCACCTCGAAGAACCCGTTGACTTCCTGCGGCCCGTCACCGTCGGCGACGTAGTGCCCGTCTGGGTTTACGTCGAGCTGATAGATGGCAGAGCCGACGGCCGCGGAACCCGGAAGGCGCCACGTCACGACACACCGCCAGTCGTTGCCGGGTCCCACGTTGGGCACCAGGGAGCCGCCTTTGTCGCAGGAGGCGCTGCTCCGCAGTTCCGCCTCCGTGACGTCGGGGCGATGCAGCTCGCCGGTCTGCATGCGATACAGATGGGCGAACGCCGTTGTGAGGGAGCGATCCAGCTTTGCTTGGTCGATTCCCGACGCGGAGGCCGACGTCACGCCGGCGATGACTCCGATTGTCACACCGAGCAGGGCCACCAACGGGAGCACCGCTCGCACGAGGGCACGACGGCCGGTGCCGTCGTACGCCACGTCGGTGAAGTCGCGCCGCATGAAGAGCAGGTAGGCCAGCGTGGAGGCGGCCAGCGCCAAGACAAGGCTGACAACCACGCCCACGACCAGCGGGCCGGTCTGGGCCGGGTCGGTGAACAGCCCGCGCCAGGCGATGAAGGCGTAGTTCGGCAGGGAGACCCGGACGACGACGGGCAGCGGAAGCAGCTGCGCGATCTGCAGGAGTAGGGCGAGCAGCGCGGGGATCACCAGTCCCATGGGAGAACGCCCGAGCGCGACCGAGCCGAGGAGCCCGACCGCCGCGAACGCCAGCGTCGGCGCCAGGACGCTGGCCCAGGCGAGCAGCACCGTAGCGGCGGCCTGTCCCGGCGCGAGCAGATGGCCGTCCAGACCGACCAGCGGGCGGTTGCCGACCGCCGCCAGTCCGCCGACAACGCCCGATACGGCCAGTCCGACCAGGAGCAGGATGACGACGGTCAGGCTCGCGAGCACCTTTGCCGCGAAGATCCGTTGCGGCGATCGCACCGCGACCAATAGGTGTCGCCACGTTCCGAGCCGGTCCTCCCGCGCGAAGATGTCGCCGGCGACCAGGGAGGTCAGCAGCGGTAGGACCCAGGTGCCGGAAAATGCCAGGACCACCAACGGTCCCGCCCAGCCGGTCTGACCCATGTAGCGGCCGAAGAGCGTGTCGGCCGGCAGCGAGCTCTGTTGACTTATGGCAGCCACGAACAGCGCGGGCGCGAGCCAGCAGGCCAGGAGTGCAAGCCGGATCGGCCACTGGGCCAGCAGCTTGGTCAACTCGAAGTGATAGCCGCGCCGGACGGGCGCCGGCTGCGCGCCGGCCGTCGGCACCGCGACGGCGGCAGCCGTCACAGGTCCTCGTCCTTGACCTGTCCGTTCGCCGCCGCAGTCAGGGCCAGGAAGGCCGCCTCGAGCGGCGCCACGACGGGCGCCAGTTCGCGCACCCCGACACCGGCGCCGATCAGGCGCGCGACTAGGTCGTCCAGGGCCGGCACCGCAGCACGGACCAGCAGCGCCTCAGCGTCGCGGCGGTCGAGCAGGCTGTCGCCCGGCAGAATGCGCAGCTCCGGCGTCTCGGCGGCAACCTGCCGGGCCGCCGTGGGGTCAGAGGTCCTCAGCCGGTACTCCAGCTCGTCGGTGTCGTCGGCGAGCTTGCTGACCGGGCCGGAGAAGATCACGCGCCCGGTGGCAAGCAGGGTCACCTCGCTGCACAGCGCGGCCAGGTCGTCCATCCGGTGACTCGATATGACAATCGCGACGCCACGCGCCGCCAGCCCGGTAAGGACGCGATGCACATGACGCGTGCCGGCAGGGTCTAGACCGTTCGCGGGTTCGTCGAGCACGAGCAGCCGGGGCTTCGTCAGCAGCGCGGCGGCGAGCCCGAGACGCTGTCGCATCCCAAGTGAGAAGCCGCGCACGCGGTCGTCGGCGACATCGGTGAGGCCCACCTCTTCGAGCACGTCGTCGATGCCGTCAGAGCCGTCGCCGCGCAGGCGAGCCAGCGCGGCGAGGTTCTGTCGCGCCGTCAGCGACGGGTACAGACCTGGCCCATCGACGAACCCCGCAACCCCGTGCGGAAGGGCGAGCGCCCTGCGCACCGGGCTGCCGAGGATCTCCAGATCACCGCGGTCGGCCTGTGCCAGCCCGAGAAGCAGGCCCAGCAGCGTCGTCTTCCCGGCCCCGTTCGGTCCGACCAGACCATGTACCCGCCCCTCCGCGACGGTGAGGTCGACGCCGTCAAGGGCGACAACCTCACCGAAGGACTTGGTGACCCCACGCGCCCGAACCGCAAGCGTTTCACCCATCCGATGTTCGGACGGTGACCGCGGCACCCGGACCGACTCGGCCGGCGGCATCGATGTGCGGCCCGTCGCATCTTTGGTTAGTGACACGACGTTGCTCGTCAGTTTGTGTCCGAGCTCGGGATGTAGCCACCCGGGACCTGCGCCGGAGCGTAGATCTTCGAGTCACCCGGGTAGGGCACTTTCCAGTCGTGGGCCTGGTACCACGTGTACCGGTTCATCTGCTCCGGATCGGCGAAGTCGGGGATCGCACCGTTGCCGGTGGTGTGCTGACCGGAGATCCAGGTAGCCCAGGCAGCCGCGGTCGTCTTCTCATTCGCGGGCACTGCGGTCTTCTGAGCCTCCGCCTTGTCCAGCGCCGTCGCCGCGGCCCCGGTCTTGCCCAGGGTGTCCAGACCACAGGCCGGCGGGGTGAAGATGCCCTCGGTGAGCGGGACCTGGTTCGGCACCGCGTTGAAGGGCGCGTAGTTGGGCTTCGACGTGAACGCGTCGTACATCGGGGTCGCAGCCGCCACCTTCTCGTTCAGCGGCTGGGCGCCGAGGATCTGCTCGATCGTACGGACCACCGAGATCTGCGAGTAGTAGGTGTTGATCACCTTGCCGTGCTGGGCCCAAGGGCTGATGACCTGGACCGGAGCGCGGTGGCCGTCGACATGGTCAGCGCCGTCCTGGCTGTCGTCCTCGACAACGAAGATGACGGAGTTCTTCCAGTACTTACTGTGCGAGATCGTGTCGACCATCTCACCGGTGGCGAGATCGTTGTCGGCCACACCGGCCTCCGAGTCCGTTGGGCCTCCGGTGTGATCGCTGGAGAACCAGATCATGTTGAAGTTCCGAGGACCGTTGCTCTCGAAGTCCTGCTTCCAGATCTCATACCGGTAGATGTCGGGGATCGTGAGGTCGAAGGGCGGGGACTCCGAGTCGGCGATCGCGTTCAGGGACGGAATCACCGAGCCATAGTCGCCCTTCAGACCCGGCGCGGTCAGCTGGGATGGATCACCGCCGCTCATCACGCTCTTGGCCGCGCAGTAGTACTGCTGCCACGTGCCGGACGGCTTGCCCTCCATGTACTCGAACTCGCCGTAGTTCCTGGCGGTTGCGCCGGCGGACTCGACGGCGGTCCAGAGGAAGCCCGAACGCTGATGGCCCAGCACGTCCTCCTCGGTGTCATAGCTGCGCTGGTATTCGCCCGCTTGCGACTCGCTGTACTCGGGATCGTCGCCCTGCATCATCCAGTTGTGGCCCTCGGCCGAGTTCGTGCCGACGTCGTACACGTTGTCGTAGTCACCAAACTGCCGGGCCAGCGCGTGCTGGTTCGGCGTGGCCTTCTCACCGAACTGCGTGAGCGACGCATCGCCGTTGCCCTCGCCGAGGTCGCCGAACAGCTGATCGTAAGTGCGGTTCTCCTTCACGATCAGGAAGACGTGCTTGATCGTGGACGGGTCACCGATGCGGTTCGGAACCGGGACCGGCGCCGTCGGGTGGCCGTTGGCCTCCTGGACGTCGTTGTTGCCCCACCCATTCTGCGCGAAGACCGTCGCGGTATCACGGGCGATCTGTGCGTCACTCGGAAGGGTGAAGCGCGTCAGAGATGCGGTGGTGCTGTGCGTGTCGTGGCCGCTCACGGGCTGGGTTCCCTCGCCCTTGTACGTCGTGATGGCCGGGCCGCGCGCGTCGATGCCGCGTGTGTTGGTCACGACGACCTGGTTGCCGACGGTCGCCACATCCGCCGGGTAATAGTCCGTCGGCAGCAGACCGATGTAGCTGACGGGGTCCTGCGGCGTGCCGTCATAGCGGTAGACCGCGACCGCATTCGCACGACCCAAGGTGACGAGCAGATGGCCGTCGCTGGTCAGAGCGATGCTGTCGGGTTCGTACCCCACCGCGGACTCCGGCCACGGCTTCGTCTCGATCGTCTGCACGACCTGGTCGTTCGTCGTGTTGATGACCGAGACCGTGTCGCTGTTCGTGTTGGCGACGAACAAAGCGTTGCCGCTCGCATACATCGCCGTCGGGTGCAGGCCGACGGGGATGGAGCCGACCGGGGCCGATGGGTTCGACGTGTCGATGACGCTCACGGCCCCGGTCATCGACGTGCCGAGGTACGTGTTGGCGGGCACCTGGGTGCCGTAAGAGTCCATCGTCGTATCGCCCGGCTGCGCCTGACGGCCGCCCTCGTCGCTCACGTAGAGCTTGGTGCCGACGAAGGTGAGCGAGCGCGGGGCGATGCCGACGTTCCACGTGTGCTCGACCGCACCGGTGGTAGGGTTGAGCGCCACGACGCTGTTCTGTCCGTTGAGCGCGGCGTACAGAGTGGACCCGTCGGGCGAGTATGTGATCTGGCCCACCAGCGCGGAGTCGGGCGTCGGAGTCGCGGCGTTACCCGAAGGGTGGCTGCCCACCGTCGGGAGCGAGAAGCGGGTCGGCGTACCAAGGATGCCCTGGGCGTTGACCGGGAACCGGGTCAGTCCGTCTTGCTCCGGAAGCCAGAGGAAGTTGCCGTCGGGCGAGTACGTCGGGCCTTCCTGGCCGACAGTGCCGTCGGAGAGGCTCTGGCTGACCCCCGGCGCGGTGCCGACCGTCCAGATGAGTTGGTAGGTCTTCAGGTCGAAGATCTGAAGGACCACCGACTTGTCGGTACTGGTCGCGGCGAGGAATTGCCCGTTCGGGCTGACCGTCGAGCCCATGATCTTGCCGACCTGGGTGACCAACTCGTCACCCAGCGGCTTGATGATCTGGTCGTCGGAGACCTGGAGCCCGTTGGGGTACTGACTTCCGACCTGATTGTCGCCAAACCCCACCGTCGAGGCGTAGGTGACTCCCGCGCCGGCGAGCACGACGACCGTAGCGCCGGCGGCGACGATGCCACGCCGGTGTCCGATCCCACCGGAGACGACGCGACGGACTGTCGAGACTCGTCGACGGCGTCGTCGCGTGATCTGCACACCCGTCAGTTCGACGCGATTCGCCTTTCTGGGACGGTTGAGCATCGGCGATTCCCCTTTTTCTCCGACGGACCGGGACAGCGGGGAACCTAAGCGCCGCGGGCGGGCGTGCAAGTAACTGACTCGTGAACCAGTAAGAACGCTGACCCGGCCGGCTCATCGGGGCCGACCACTCCGAGGCGTCCCCTAGAAGTAGAACTGGCGCCAGGCCGTCCACCAGTCGTCGGCCCGAGATGCGATCTGCCGCGCCGACGTGATCTCGACATCGGGCCGATGCCGGTACCGCTCTACGTGATCGGAGGTCTGGTAGTCGACAAGGATCTCGCAAGGCGATCCCGGGTCGTACGGTTCAACCGCGGATCCCTCTGCGAGCGCGGCGCGGGCCGCTTCCTCGATCATCGCGCATGCCTTTGCCGCCGGGAACTGGCGGGCGCTGAAGCGTCCTAACCCCTCCTTCACCGCGACTGTCGCGAGACCATCCCCGATCAACGCCCGGGCTTCGCGGCAGGTGGCGACGTCGCCGGTCACGAGCACGACCGGACAGTCCCACGTCCCGCACAGCGCGGCATTGATGCCCGTTTCGCCGACCTCCACGCCGTTGAAGCGCAGCCGCCACCACGACGAGCCGCTGACCGTGTGTGCCAGCACGCCGTCGGGCGTGCCGGCCATGGCGTGCATGCCAACGAACAGCGCGGCGTCGACGCCGCTCTCCAGATACTCGACGTATTCCGTCCACTGGTTCTGGACGACGTACTCGCAGTCGGGGTCGAGTTCCTCCGGTATCAGCGAATTGAACGTCCATCCCTCGCCCGCGCCGTGGCAGTCCATCACCACTATCTCGGTCGCACCGGCGGCCTTCGCCCCGCGGACCGCGGCATTGATCTCCCCGGTGTACAGCCTCCGGCCTTCCTCGTACATGGGGTGTCCGCCGGTGACCTGATCGAATTTGACGATCCCAGCCACGCCCTCCATGTCGGAGATGATGAAGACCCGCACAACGCGAACGATAAAGCCAACCCACGCGCTGATCGCGGACGATCGCGACAGCCAACACGAGACGGAGGAACCCCACTGTGCCCGCCCGAGCAGATGTCAACGCCGATAACGCAGACGTCCGCGTCACCGCCTGGAGCTTCTCGGACGGCGATGCGACCGGCCACCACCGCCACGAGTACGACTACGTCGTCGTGCCGATCACCGATAACACATTCGAGGTGGTGGAGGACGACGGGTCAGTGCGCGAGCTGAAGCAGCAAGCCGGCGTCGCCTACCTGGGCGTTGCAGGGACCACGCATGACGTCATCAACCGAAGCGGTCGTAAGGCGACCTTCGTCGAGATTGAACTGAGGCGTTGAAGCTCGAGGCCCTCGGGCCACACCGGTCAGAGGGTTCGGAGAACTAACCGGAAGGGGGAGCCTCGCCGTCGCCGGCAGCCGGCTTCTTTGACTCTGAGTTGTCGGCCGTGGCGGTGTCGTCGGCAGGGAGCGCACGCTGCGGAGCGCTCGACTGGAGCTCCGCCTTGAGGCGGGCGAACTCGTCGTCGACGGCGCTCTTGGCCCCGAGTTCGTCGAGCTGGCGATCGACGTCGTCCTGGCCGGGGCCGAGTGCCGTCAGATCTCCGAAGGTTCCGGCCGCCTCGAGCTCATCGACAGCTTCCGCTCGAGCCTTCATCGTCTCGGTCTTCTCGATAGCGCGCTGCGTCGCCATGCCGACATCCGCCATCGAGTCACCGACTCCGGTGGCCGCCTCGGAAACCTGCACCTGCGCCTCCGCGGCCGAGTACTGGGCCTTGATGACTTCCTTCTTTGAGCGGAACTGCTCGGTCTTGACCTCGAGCTGCTTCTCGGACTCGATCAGCTTCTCCTGCTCTGACTGAAGCTGTGCGATCTGCTGCTCGAGCGAGCCGGCCTCCTGAACGGTCGCCTGCTTGCGCTCGAGCGCGGCGCGGGCAAGATCCTCACGGCCCGCCGAGATCGCCTCGCGGGCCTGAGCGTCGAGCTTGGCGCCCTGTTCAGCGAGCTGCTGCTGCTGAAGCGCCAGCCGCTTCTTGGCGGTGGCGATGTCGGCGATCCCCTTCTTGACGTTCTGCAGGTTCTCGACCTGGCGCTGATACGCATAGTCGAGCGTCTCGCTCGGGTTCTCGGCGCGGTCGAGCCCCTTTGAGATCTTCGACTTGACCACGGTCGAAAACCGTCCCTTCAGTCCGGACATCGAAACCTCCTAGCGGCTTCGCAATGGGCGTGGCTCATGCATCTGAGCGTACTCCGGCTCACCGCCCGCCTTCCGAACCGATTTAGCAGAACGCGACGATG
>Ga0335073_10006119_pt1 | contig 16907 bp, 11 predicted proteins | sample Lox_Sample_22_FD_207093 | JGI IMG/M metagenome (GOLD analysis project Ga0335073, IMG submission 207093) | Soil microbial communities from Loxahatchee National Wildlife Refuge, Florida, United States - Lox_Sample_2.2 | ecosystem: Environmental > Terrestrial > Soil > Wetlands | place: USA... | reverse complement strand
GCCCGAGCGCCGTGCCGTAGAACAGGCTGGAGGCCACGGCGCCTGTCAGTTCGTTCATCGCTGGTTAGCCGTTTACCCCGGAGGACTCGTCGGCGACGGTCGACAGGGAAGAGTCAACCGCGAAGGCCGAGGATGTCGCGTCCCACTTATAGATCGTGTACAGGTGCGGGCCGAACAGGCCGGAGTGCTGAGTCGGCGTGTAGTCGACGTAGGTGCCTGGGCCGCCGCTCATCGTGGGGAACTGGCCAAGCGACTGCAGCGCGGTCACGAGCGCCGCGCCGCCCTGCCCGTTTGTCTTGGCCAGGCCCGCCGCGGCGACCATGAAGGCGTCGTACAGCTGGGTCGGGTTCTCTCCGCCCTGCGTGATGCCGGTCTCCTTCGAGATCAGGCTCATGAACGCCTGCGCCGAGGCCACCTGAGAGTCGTAACTGGTGATGTCGTAGACCCCAGGGAGGGCAGAGTAGGCGGTCCCAGCCGCGGCCGGAACGCCAGGCGCGTTGACCCCGCCCGGCCCGAAGATGGGCAGCTTGACCCCGTTCTGCACCATGGTCTTCGCGAGCAGCGTCACGTCGGGACCGGACGCGGAGCCGATGAAGACCGCCTTGGCACCGCTCTGCCCCAGCTTCAGCACCTGCGGGGTGAGCGAGGACGCGGGCGAGGTCCAGCTGACATTCGCGGCGATCTTGATGCCGTACTTGGCCGCGAGCGCCTCGAATTCGGTGCTCTCCGACACGCCGAAGCTCGTTGTGTCCGCGGCGATGGCGATCGGATTCCAGCCCATGGTCTTGGCGGTCTCGAACATGGCGCCAGCGGACTGCGATACCTGGTACGCGTCGCGGAAGCAGTACGTCTTGCCGTCGGTCAGCCCGGTGGTCGCGGAGGCGTGCCCGATCAGCACCACATGCTGCGCCATAGCGATCGTGCAGCCCGCCTGGAAGTTGGTCGAGGTGTACTCGCCGATCACCACGGCTACCTTGTCGCTTGACAGCGACTCGAACGCAGTGACGGCACCAGTCGGGGAGACGCCGCCGGTATCACGGACGACCAGCTGGACCTGGTGGCCGTCGATCCCGCCCTTGCCGTTGATGACGGACACGGCGTACTTGGCGATGGCCAGTTCGGAGGTCCCCTCACTAGGGTCGCTCCCGGTCAGCGGTGCCGCCAGGCCGATGAGGATCGGCGAGCCCTTCGCGGCCGCGGAGGTGGCCGCAGCAGCGGATGCGGACGATGAGGACGAGGACGAACTGCAGGCGGCGACACCGGCGAGCGCTGCCAGGCCGATCGCTACGGGGACGAGACGACTATGTCTTCTTCTCATGATGACGTTTCCTTCGCTGGTTCCTTCGCGGGGTAATCGCTGGCGTTGAGCACCCATCCGCGGATCGACGAAAAGTCGGTCCGCGGCGGGACGAAGATGTCGACCAGCTGGTTGATCCCAGTGCCGACCTGCTGACTGGTGTGCACGGTGCCCGGGGGGATGACGGCGAGCGACGGACCGGCGCAGATCTCGTGCTCGTCGTGCCGCCACTGGCGCTGGTCGGTACCCCAAGGCCACCGGATGTGGTGGACGAAACTGCCGTCAAGACACAGCGACGCCTGCTCGAAGTCGTCGTGGGCGTGCGGCGACATCTTGGTCACGTCGCGGGGACCCGGACGTGGCTCGGTGTAGTTGACCATCACGGTGGTGCAGCGCCAGATCCGGCCGAACCGGCCGGGCTCCGGCGCCACGTCGAGGCTGTAGGAGCGCACGCGGTAGCCGTCGGCGGGCACCGGCCACGGGTCGAGCGGTGCCATGTTCGGCTGCGGCGTGCGGTACGAGTCAGCGTTGGCGCTCGCCCGGGCGAGGTCGGTCGCCGCGCTGGTGAGCACGCGGACGACGCGGCCGCCGGTAAACACGCGGACCGCGCTCTTGCCCGGCGGAACGAAGGTGAGGGTCCGGCCCGCCAGCGGCAGCGTCGAGGTGTCCGTGGTCAGCTCGGCGGTCGTGTCCGCGTCCGGGATCAGCACGGCGTACTCGTCGTCCTGCACCGGTCGCGCCAGGGTGGCGCCCGGCTCCACCTGGCTGTAGGCGAGCACGAAGTTCTGGCCGCGGACCAGCCAGGTGGCGGACAGGTCGTCCAGGACCTGCGGATCCGTCTCGTAGAACTTGGCGTAGGAAGCGGTGCCGTAGGCCGTGGCCGGGGCGGACGCCGGGGCGGCGAGTCTGGAGCGCGGGTCGGACTGGCTATAGGCCATCGGTGATCCCCTTCTCAGGCGCCCGTGTACTCGACGATGTAGACGCCCGCGTTGTAGTCGGTGAGATAGGCGAGCCCGTCGGCGGTCACGAAGACGTCCGCGGTGTGCGTAGCGAGCGGCCGGTTCTTGCGGCGCTCGGTCATCCGCTCGGGCAGCGGCGGGACGAAGTAGCCAAGTTCCCCGGGCCGGAAGGGGTCGCCGAGGTCGAAGACCCGCAGCCCGGCGTTCTGGTACGTGGCGAAGATGACCTGGTCCGACTGGAAGCTGCCCTGGCGGTTCTCGTGCAGGTTGTGCGGCCCGAAATGGCCTGGTTCCGCGCAGTACTCGCGCTCGCCCGGCGTCGGCATCGTCGAGATGCCGACCGGGTTCGTCTTCTCCCTGATGTCGAAGATCCAGGTGTACTTGACCTGGTCCGCGCAGTTGTCGAGCACCGCCTCGTCAGCGACCACCAGCAGGTCGCGGTCCAGGAGCGGCAGGCACGAGTGCGTGCCGCCGCCGAACGGCGGGCACCAGTTACGGTGCGCGAGCAGCTGCGGCCGGGCCGGATCGCGCACGTCCACGATGGTGAGCCCGCCGTCACGCCACCCGCCGTAAGCGATACCGTCGGCCACCACGGCGTGGTGCAGCGCCACCCGATTGGTCCAGGTGGGGGTCTCCCCGCCGTCGCGCCACATACCAGGGATCCACCACCGGCCCGCCTCCACCGGGCGCGTCGGGTCGGCCATGTCGATGATGAGCAGGATGTGGTCGGTGTAGCCGTCGATCAGCGCGGAAGCGTAGGCGTAGCGCCCGCCGTCGTACCAGATCCGGTGCAGGCCGCAGCCCTCGACCGGCAGGTATCCGATCAGCCTCGGCTCGGCCGGCCTTGATACGTCGTAGACCCGCATGCCCGCCGCGAAGTCCTCGCCGCGCACGCCGTACATGGAGCTGTGCACCCCGGCCACCGAGTGCCCGTAGTAGTCGCGTTCCACCGGCTTGACCATGTAGAAGTCGACAGAATCGATCACGAGCAGCAGGTCGTCGTGCGTCTGCAGGTGGATGTGCCATGAGTTCGGCGCGCCGTCGAGGAAGTTCACCGCCTTCGGGTGGCTCGGGTCGGACACGTCGAGGACACTGACCCCTTCGTTCTTGCCGATGTAAGCGTGCCCGCGGTGCACCATGATCTGGGTGCCGCCGGGCATCCCGCCCTGGTCGCTGAAGCCGACGAAGCGCATGTTCTTCGCGGTAGCGCCCGCCGGCAGGACGCCGCTCATCGCCCGATCCTCGCGAGGACGTCGGGGTTGACCAGATGCTCGGGCACGCCGCCCGAGAACATGGTCCACAGGTTCGCGAAGGCCATCTCGGCCATCTCCTTTCGCAGACGGGCGTTCCATGCGGCCATGTGCGGCGTGGCCAGCACGTTGGGCGCCGTGATCAGGGGGTCGTCGGCCGGGGGCGGCTCGGGGCTGTAGACGTCGACGGCGGCGCCGCCGAGTCGTCCCTCGCGCAGCATCAGTGCCAGGGCACCCTGGTCGACGAGGTTGCCCCGGGCCGTGTTGACGAGCAGCGCGCCTGGCCGCAGCAGCCCGAGGAGCTCGGCGTCGAGCAGGGGGCCCCGGCCCGACGGCTGGCCGGGGACATGCAGCGAAACGATGTCAGCGGAGTGGAGCAGTGTCGGCAGGTCGACTAGTTCCACCCCTTCTGGTGCGGCGACCGGCCGGACGTCGGTGGCGAGCAGGCGCGCGCCCCAGGGCCGCAGCCTGGCGGCCACGGCCTGCCCGATGTGGCCGAGGCCCACGATGCCCACCGTGGCATCCCGCAGGGTGAGCGACATGTGCTCGGCGGACCGCCAGCCGCCTGCAGCGATGTAGGAGGCCGAGTACCAGTGCAGGTGCTTGGCCAGCCCCAGCATGAGGGCGATCGTGTGCTCCGCGACCGGCTCGACTTCGGCGTGCGCCGGGGTGTTGGTCACCATGATTCCGCGGGCGGTGGCCGCGTCAACGTCGATGACTTCGTACCCGATGCCGAGCTTGGAGATGAAGCGAAGCTCCGGCAGCAGGTCCATGACGCGGCCGGTGATGAAAGTGCCGCTCGCGCCGAGCAGCGCGCGGTGCCCGCTCGCGCCGGCGACGAGTTCGTCCGGGGTGATCTTCGGCCTGCTCTGGCCGGTCGAGTAGGCGGGCGCCCCCAGGGTGACCACCACGCCGCGCTCGGTCAGCCAGTCAAGCGGCGCGTCTACCGGGTCGTAGACGTACACGCTGCGATCCGCCGGGACAGCGGTCATCCTCGCTCCTTCGCTGGACGGCCATCCGCCAAACGATGGCCGTGTGAGAGGTCAAGCGCCCCAAACTTGGATACATTTTTTAGTTGAGCTGACCATAGATGTATCCATCTGTGCTGTCAATGGAACTTTAGAGCAGGCGCGACTCCTGGGTTTTTGGCGTCCTAGCAGGAGGATTAGCGGACCAGGGTGTATGCAGCTTCGCTGATTTTGGGTAACAACTTGGCGACAGTGTTAGAGTTCTGTGTATGCGAATCTCGGAAGACCAGCCTGTCGTCGATGGGACGAGCGGCGAGGCGAGCGACAGCCGCGACCAATCCCGCGCCAAGGACAAGCCGGACGTGGCGAAGATCCATAAGGAGCTGCGCGAGCAGATCCTCGGCGGGCGGATCCCGGCGGGCACGCTGCTGTCGCAGGTCGAACTGGCCGAGGGGTTCGGGGTGAGCCGGACACCGCTGCGCGAGGCGCTGCGCATGCTCCAGGAGGAGGGGCTCATCCAGGCGGAGAACAACCGAAGGGCCCGGGTCGCCACCTTCCACCTAGACGACCTCGAGGCCATCTCCGGGCAGCGGATACTGCTTTCCTCCCTCGCCACGTACATCACGGTGCCGCACCTGGATTCCGGCGACTATGCCGCCATGGCGGCCTCGTGCCAGGCGATGGCCGCTGCCAGCGACGCCGACGATGTCGCGGGATGGCGGGCCGCCGACGCAGCCTTTCACGCCGTGCACTACAGCAAGGCGCCGCAGCGCCTGCATCACGAGGTGATAAGGCTGGCCGAGCGGAACGACCTGTACCGGTCGGTCTGGCTGCGCGATGCGCCGCATCGTGATTCGCAGACCGTCATCGAGCACGAGCGGATCCTGCAGGCCTGCAAGCAGCACAACGTGCTTGAGGCCGTGCACGGCATTGCCAGGCACCAGGCACGGATCGCGATCACCGTGCTCACGCACGCGGTACCAGAACGCGAGCCAGCCATCATCCGCGCCGCCCTGCAACTCGTGCTCGGCTTCGGGATCACCGGGTAAGCCACGGCAACCGCACTCCCCCTCTCCTCCCGCGGCGGGATTTGTGCCGCCTCCTCCCGTACCGGGATGCGTGCCGCAGGCCGTACCTGGATTTGTGCCGCACGCCCGTGCTAGCGACTACCGCTCCCGCCAGGCCGCGGTGCCGCGAGGGCATCTCCCGGTAACGTTGGTCACTTTCCGGGCGACCGGAATGTCCTACTGGACAGGTCGCGTTATCCTTCTGTGACAGGGGCTGGCCGCCGACAACGGGGGCGAGCGGCCACCTCTTGCTGCAACCAACGTTCCGGTGACGTGGAATGGACCACGCTCACCAAGATGGCGCATTTCCTGACAGCGGCGTCCAGCGGGTCGTACAGTGGGACAATCTGGGCATAAAAGACATAAAGGAGAGGGCATGGAGCGGGCTGACTGGCTGGAGGGGCGGGTTAACCCAGCCGACGCGCGGTTCCTGATGGTGACCGCGATCACCCACCACCGGTTCAACTCCCCGATCTGGGGTGCCCGCGAGGTCCGCAAGCTCCAGGCCGAACTGGCCGAGATCGCCAAGCACGCGACCGAGGTCCTCAAGGAGCACCAGGGCACCGCCAAGCCCGCCAAGGCCCAGCGCCCCCGGCCCAAGTACCGCGGCGTCTTCGGCGCCCCCGCCTGGTAACGGTGTTACGGCCGCTCTGGCTCCGGGTACGGGTCGCCTCGTGCCACGACGGGCCAGCCCAGCTGCCAGAGACCCGTCCTGTCGGCGACGACAGGTCACGCCTCTTGGTGACAACGGACCGCCCCCGGTGAGAACGCCGGGTCAGACCTCGACGACGACCGGGATGATCATGGGGCGGCGACGGTAGTTGTCCGACACCCATTTGCCGATCACCCGGCGCGACAACTGGCGCAGCGCGTGGGTATCGGTCACGCCTTCGTTCGCGGCTCGTTCGAGTGCGTCCACCAGCTTGGGCAGGACATCGGAAGACAACGCCGCGTTGTCGATGCCGGAGCCCCGGGTGTGGATCTCAGGTCCGCCGACGATCTTGCCGCTTGACGAGTCGAGGACCATGATCACCGAGATGAAGCCCTCCTCGCCGAGGATGCGCCGGTCCTTGAGCTGAGACTCGGTCACCTCTCCCACGGTGAGCCCGTCCACGTAGACGTAGCCGCATGGCACCGCGCCGGTGATGCTCGCCTTGCCGTCGACCAGGTCCACGACCACGCCGTCCTCGGCGATGACGATCCGGTCGGTCGGGATCCCGGTCAGCCTGGCCAGCCGCGCGTGCGCCCGCAGGTGCCGCCACTCGCCGTGCACCGGCATGAAGTTGCGCGGCTTGACAAGGTTGAGCACGTAGAGCAGCTCGCCGGCCGGGGCGTGCCCGGAGACGTGCACCAGCGACGACTCCTTGTGCACCACCCGTGCGCCGAGCCTGGTCAGGCCGTTGATCACCCGGTAGACGGCCGTCTCGTTCCCGGGGATGAGCGACGACGCAAGGATGACGGTGTCGCCCGCCGCGATCCGGATCGGGTGGTCGCGGCCCGCCATGCGCGACAGTGCGGACATGGGCTCACCTTGTGACCCGGTGGAGATCAGCACGACCTCGTTCGGCGGCATCTCCTCGGCGTCGCGCAAGTCGATCAGCAGCCCGCCGGGGACGTGCAGGTAGCCGAGGTCGCGCGCGACGCCCATGTTGCGGACCATGGACCGGCCGACGAACGCGACCTTCCTGCGGTGCTTCGCCGCCGTGTCCAGCACCTGCTGCACCCGGTGCACGTGCGAGGCGAAGCAGGCCACGATGATCCGCTGGTCGGCGTTGGAGAAGACCTCGTCGAGCACCGGCGCGATGTCCCGCTCGGACCGCACGATGCCAGGCACCTCGGCGTTGGTCGAGTCGGACAGCAGCAGGTCGACACCCTCGGTGCCGAGCCGCGCGAAGCCGGCGAGGTCGGTGAGCCGGCCGTCGAGCGGCAGCTGGTCCATCTTGAAGTCGCCGGTGTGCAGCACGACGCCGGCCGGCGTCTTGATCGCCACCGCCAGCGCGTCGGGGATCGAGTGGTTGACCGCGAAGAATTCCAGATCGAAGGGCCCGAACGTACGCTCGGTTCCCTCCGTCACCTCCGTGACCTCCGGAGTCAGGCGGTGCTCGTTGAGCTTGGACTTGACCAGGGCCAGCGTCAGCCTGGACCCGACCAGGCGGATGTCGCTCCGCTCGCGCAGCAGGTAGGGCACCGCGCCGATGTGGTCCTCGTGCGCGTGCGTGAGCACGAGCGCCTCGACGTCGTCGAGGCGGTCCTCCAGGGACCGGTAGTCCGGCAGGATGAGATCCACGCCCGGCTGGTCCGACTCGGGGAACAGCACGCCGCAGTCGACGATGAGCAGCCGTCCGAGGTACTCGAAGACGGTCATGTTCCGGCCGATTTCGCCGAGTCCGCCGAGGGCGACGACGCGCAGGCCGTTGCTCGGCAGGGCGGGCGGAGGGGTCAGGTCGGGGTGCGGGTGGCTCACAGGGCTGCTCCGCTTGCGAAGTTCTCCGGCAGCTTGACGCCGCCCGCCGTCAGGTCCTCGACGAGCTTGCGCCGCTCCGCCTCGCTCGCGGGTAGCAGCGGCCCTCGTACCGCCCCGCCGGGCAGGCCGAGAAGGTCCATCGCGGCCTTGGTCATGACCGCTGCCTGGTTGCGGAACAGGCCGACGTTGACCGGGAGCATGGACCGGTGCAGTTCGGCCGCCTCGGCGTTGCGGCCGCTGGTGAACGCCTCAAGCATCGCGAATATCCGGTCGCCCACCACATGTCCGGTCACGCTGACGCAGCCGACCGCGCCGACCGACCAGAGCGGCAGGTTCATCGGGTCGTCGCCGGAGTAATAGGCGAGGCCGGAGCGCGCGATCACCTCGGAGCTCGCGGCGATGCTGCCCTTGGCGTCCTTGACGGCGACGATCCTCGGGTGGTCGGCGAGTCGCACCAGCGTGTCGGTCGCCACCGCGGTCCCGGTTCTGCTTGGTATGTCGTAGATGATCGACGGGAGCCCGGTCGCGTCGGCGATCGCGGTGAAGTGCGCGATGAGGGCGTCCTGGGCGGGCTTGTTGTAGTACGGGGTGACGACGAGCAGGCCGTCCGCGCCTGCCTGCTCGGCCTGTCTGGCGAGTTCGACGCTGTGCCTGGTGATGTTCGTTCCGACCCCGGCGATCAGCGACGCCCGGTCGCCCACCGCCTCCCGCACCACCCGGACGAGGCGCGCTTTCTCCTCGTCGGTCGTCGTCGGCGCCTCGCCGGTGGTGCCGTTGACGACAAGACCCTCGTTGCGCATGTCGTCCACGAGGTAGGCGGCCAGGCGGGCCGCACCGTCGTAGTCGACCGCACCGTCGGAGGTCATCGGAGTGATCATGGCTGTCATCAGCCGGCCGAATGGCGCCGCGGTGGTGGTGGTCATATCCGAACGCTACCGCGCCGGGGAGGCTGGGCATACCAAGGGCGCGACCTAACGCTGGTAGACCAGCCAGGGGCCGTCCGCCAGGGCGTACCTGAGCAGTGCGGTGCGCTCGCCGGCGGTGCCGGTCACGGGGCTGGCGTAGGCGGGGTTGAGGCCCGCCGCGTACAGGTACTGGATGCCGTCCTGCTGACCGAAGGCGAGGTCGCCCCACGGGTTGGGGTGCCACTGGCTGGCCGGCGCGGTGAGGTCCGACGCGCCGGGCGGGGCGGCCGGGGGCAGCTGCGGCGGACCGGCGAGCAGCGTCGTGGTGACCGTCCAGGGGGACGCCAAGGTGTCGAGCTGGTACAGCCGGACCGGCCCGGTGTCGGAGAAGGCGGCGACCATGATCGCCTGGCCTGCGACCGTGGTCGCCAGCGCGGTCTGCGGCAGCACAAAGTCGGTGCCCGAGCCCGTGCCGAGCACCGTCAGCGTGGCCTCTGCGGCACCTGCGGCCGGGATCGTGACGTAGCGCAGCTGCTGGTCGGTCCCGACGCCGACCACGACGACCGTCGACGGGTCAGGGCTGACCGCAGCCAGGCGGGTTCCGGGGAGGAAGACGCTCGGGCCGGCCTCGAGCGCCGCCGCCGCGGCGGTCGGCGGCCAGGAGCTGCCAAGCGGCCAGGAGACCTGGGTCAGCACGCCAGGGCCGCCGGCAGTCCAGCTGATCGTGAACGTGTCGACGGACACCCCGGCCCTGACCACAGCGGCGCGGTCGGCGAAAGGGTGCACGCCAAGATCGCCGCCGAGCGGTGCCGGGGCCGTCCAGGTGCCGCCAGCGCGCTGCATACCGCAGAGCAGGAACTGGCCGGCGTCGGAAGGGTCGTAGCCGGCGTAGTAAAGCTCAAGTTCGTCAGGCGCGCTGGCCGCCAGGGCCAGGGTCCGCAGCCGGCGCGGGGCGACCGCCATCCCGGTGGCGGTCCAGGTGTACGTGGTGTCGTCGAAGACCGCGAAGTCCGCGTTGCCGGTCGCCCCGGTGGCCGCGGGCGGCGGCGTCACCAGGCTCGCGACGTAGTTGGCGGCCGCGGTTCCGGCGTCGGCGACGGGAGCGCTCGCCCAGCGCAGCGGCGCCTCCGGCTCCAGGTACAGCCCGGCGGGCAGCGGCACCGGGGTGCGGTCCGCCGGAGCGCTCGCCGTGGTGGTGAGCACATCGACGGTCATCTGGGGCGGGTTCCCGGTGCCCGCGTCGCCCGGCGTGTAGCCGGGGGTCGCCGGGGTGTAGAAGCCCTCGGCGACAACCGGGCCGGCCGGATTGCCGCCGGCGACCGCGAGCCTCGGCTCGGCGGCCGGGTAGGCCGGGTCGCGGACGAAGGAGGCGGAGTAGTCCCAGTCGGCGTAGGTGCCCTGCGGCGCGGCCGCCGTCACCAGCTGGGTCGCCGCGGGCGAGCCGGCATCCGGCATCACCGGCGGGTACTCGAAGAACTGATTCGCTACCGCCCTGGCATAGGGCCGTCCGACGGCGGCCCGGGCGGCGGCGGCGCCGCGGCCGGGCAGGCTGGGGTCCAGGTGCACCGGGTCGGTGCCGAGCCCGCCGGGTGCGGGGCACAGCTGCTGCGGTTTCTCGCTGTCCTGCCACCAGACCAAGCCAGGCTGGGTGGCGATGAACGCGGGGGCGGCGCGCCAGTAGGCGTAGGCGCCCGCTCGCATCGCCGGCACCCCCGTCCCCGGTCCCGGCCGCTGAAGTTCGGAGAGGAACGCCTGGTAGTACCCCATGATCGGATCGCCGACGGCCGGGGCGGGGTTGACGTCCTCGTTGTCGACGTAGACGACAGCACCGTCTAGCTGAGGACTGACCGCGTGCATGATCAGCTTGGCGTGCTGCGCGTCCAGCGTCCCCAGCGCCGCGTACTGGCCCGGGGTGGCGTTCGTCTTGCTGATGGGCTCGGCGCCGCCGACGCTGTAGCCGAAGTAGACGAAGACAGTACCCCAGCCCTGGGCGCGCAGCACGCTGACGTTCTGCATCCAGCCGCGCCGGGTGTTGATGCTGCTCGCGGTGAACGGTGAGCCGGTGGCGGGGTTGACAGGGACGCCCGCGGCGTTCCAGCCCGGCGGGTAGGAGGTGCTGTCGCCTTCGAGGTAGGCGCCGCAGAAGCGCAGGTTGCTGTGCGCGGGAAGCAGTCGCATCCAGTCGAGGTCGGGGTGGGCGGGCGCACCGGGGAGGTAGCCGCGGTCGATGCCCAGCCATGCGCCGGGCAGCGCCGCCGGCGGCCGCGGCGTGGCCTGGCCCGGGGCGGCGGCCAGGCCAAGGTCGGTCAGCAGTTCGCCGATGACGCTCATGGAGTACCTCTTGCTGTCGTGGTCAGGTGCCCGTGGTCAGGTGCCCGCGCCGCTCGTGGTGCCGCCGGGCGGGGGCGGGGAGAGCTTGAGCCAGCCTTCGCTGGCGACCGGGGGGTCGGGGTCGAGCAGCGCGTCGCCGGTGGCGTTGCTTGCCGGCGACTCGGTCCAGCTGACGGCATCGGCGCGGGCGTCCCAGAGCCAGGCACCGGCCAGGTCGGTGGCAAGCGGCATGCGGACCTGCTTGGGACCGGTGAGCACCGGGCCGAACCGGAAGGTGGGCGCGATCGCGGCGAGCCCGTCACTGACCCATGTCCTGCGCATGCCGATCTGCTTGCGCGGGGTCAGCCCGGTGGTGAGGTACACGGAGGTCAGCGGCTCGACAAGGAGGGTGAGCGGGACCACTTGACCGGGCCGGACGGTGATGACACCGCCGGTGTTCAGGTAGGGGTGGGTGACCGGAGTGCCCCCCGTCGTGGTGCCTGTCGCGGCCAGGTCGCTGGCGAACGCGGCGTTGTAGGCCGGGACCGACGTGATCGGGCCGAGGAAGCCCTGGCCGGGCCCGAACGGGCGGGCCATGCCGGCGGCCGCCGCGTCCGCCGCGTACAGCGTGGAGTAGTCGTCGTTGACGAAGTAGCCGAGCAGGCCGTCCTGCCAGTGCGCGAGGCAGCCGAGCCGGACGCTGACCGCCGTCACCGTGGCGTCCGGTGTCGGCACCGGGTCCCTGACGTCGAGCCTGAGCACGGCCCGCAGCACGCAGACCGGGTGGCCGACCAGCAGCGACAGGTGCTCGTCGCCCTGGTGGCCGAACGGGTCCGTGCTCCACACCGTCGAGTCGATGGTGCGCAGCAGCGCGCTCAGCGCGGGCTCCGGGTCGCGGCCGGCGCCGCTGAGGCCCCAGTCGATGATTCCCTGGGCGATCGCCGCGGTGAACGGGCTCGCCAGGGCCCTGGCCGGTGACTGGCCAGCGGCGCTCGGCACTCCCGGTGCGTCCTGCCACGCGTCGCGTCCGTCGGGCCTTGGCACCAGGCTGCCCGCGCCGCTGCCGTCGGCGTTGAAGAACTCAAGTGACCCTTCGAGGTGGTTGGGCAGCAGGAAGCCGCACAGCGGTGAGACCTGGTAGGTGGCCTCGGGCAGGGGGGCTGCGGCGGTGCCGGTCCAGGAGGCGCTCATCCAGCGGAAGGTCGCCCTGGCGGGTGCGGTGAACCGAGGCGGCAGGCCGATCACCCCGGGCTGCGGGACAGCCGCCGCCGCTGAGATCAGCAGGCCGCCGGCGGTGAGCGCGCCGTCCTGTGTCAGCAGGTCGAGGAACTGGCCGAAGCCGTCGACCAGGCGCAGCCGGCGCAGCGACAGGGAGCCGGCCCGCAGGCCGAAGAACGGGCTCGGCAGGGTGCCGCCGGTGACACCGGTGCTGCCGTCCGGCGCGATGCCGCCGCGCAGTTGCAGCAGTACGCCGTTCAGGCCACCGGACAGCACGTCCATGGTGGCGATGGTGGTCGCGATGTCGGTCAGGCCGCCGCTGTCGCCGTTGCCGGCACCGGTCCCGCCCGCGCTACCGGTCCCGGTTCCCGTTCCGCCCGCGCTCCCAGACCCGGTCCCCGGTCCACCGCCGGCGCCGGTCCCGGTGCCGCCGGATGGGTTCTTGCCCCAGGTAATGCCCTGGTAGCCGCCCGAGGTCTGCATGGCGAGCTTGGAGTTGTGCGCGACGGTGCCGGCCGGCACCGTCCCGGCCGCGGCGATCCGCGCGGCCTGGCTGATCGCGTTGCTGACCGCGGTGGACAGGGCCTGGGCGGCGCCGCCGGTGAGCGGCGCGCGGCCGGAGAGCGGTACCGCGTCCCCGGCCGGCTGCCCGTTCTTGCCCGCCAGGTCGTAATCGATCTCGCCGAGAGCCCACCCGGCCACGTCGCCGGCCTCGTCGGTGTCGTTCGGGGTGGCGGGTGACGGCAGGAAGCTGGCCTGCCATTCCAGGTGCAGCGGCGTCCACGGTCCGGCGGGCGGCGATACCGAGAAGGGGGCGGGCAGCGTGCCGGCGAAGCCGCTCCTCGCCAGCACTCCCGCGTGGTCGGCCTGCGGGTCGCGCAGCGACCACCAGGCGGTCTGCTCGGCCGTGATGTTCTGCAGCGCGGCGGACTGCGCGGACGCGCCGCCGGCGGACTGGCCGGAGGCGGCGTAGGCCGCTGCGATCGCCGGGCCGCTGCCGGGGTCGAGCAGCGCGGTCTCCGCGAGCAGTGCCTCGCACTCGACCGGCACGCTGCCGTTCTCCACCCCGCGGACCAGGGCATCCTGGCCGCTGACCCCGGCCCGGGTGGCGAGGTCTTCGCCTGCCCAGCTCAGCTCGGTGACGGTGGCGAGGCGGCAGACGAGGCTGCCGTCGCTGGTTTGCACCGAGCTGTCGTGGCTGAAGCTGCGCGCCGCGCCCGCGACCAGCACGACCGGGTCCTTCGGCAGGTAGAACCTGGGGGCCGGCCGGCTGGCGGTGACCGTGCCGCCCGGATCGGAAGCCGGCGCGGTCACCCCGGCACCGAGCAGGGTGAGGGTGCCGCCGAGGTGACCCTCGATCGGGTGGTCGCCGAGGCCGGGGGCCGACGCGATGACACCAAGCCGGGTGGGCTCCGGCACCGTCGCCTCGTGAGTCGTGGTAACGGCCGCCGGGGGCGGGGGCGGTGCCGCCGAGCCGCCCGTCGACACCGGGGGATAGCCGAAGATGCCCTGACCTGGCGGGCCCGGGCTGGCGGGCTCGGCGGGCGGCGGGCCGCTCGGTGCGATGTCAAGCGGCTCGGTCGTGGACGGGTCGAGCGCCAGGCTGCTGAACGACGCGGCGTGTGACGCGAGGTCGAACTGCGCCCTGCCGTCCGGCTGGTCGACTTCCCGGTAGATGCCGAGCTCAAGTCCCTCTACCAGCGGCGCGAGGCCAGGGTTGGACGCCCCGGCGGCGATCAGCGCGCCCATCGCCTCGGCCATGGTGCTGCCGACGGCAAGCTGGACCGACCCCGGGTCCGGCGGGCCGCCGACCGCACCAGATCCGGCTGGCTGCGGCCAGCCGAGGTCGACGGCCGCGCCGTGCAGCAGGCAGCCGGCCGGCCACCACGCCTGCTGCGCCGGGATACGGCCGACCTGCAGCCCGGCCGAGGCCGCCGCGTTCACGTAGCGCCTGGCGTTACCGGTTACCTGGCCAAGCTGGCTGACCTGGCTGGCGTCGAGGACCCAGCCGAGCTCGGCCATCCGTGCGTCGAAGCCGGTCAATGACGAGACGTTCGCGTTGCCGAGGGGGTCGGCGGCCGGGTCGGCGAACCAGCCGCAGACCAGGTAGGCGACGCTGCCCGTCACCTTGTCGCTGGTGAGATAGGTGTCGGCGAAGCCGAACCGGTTCACCACGTTGTCGAAGTAACCGAGCCAGGCGGTGTCACCGTGGCCGAGGGCGGTCAGCGGGTTGACCACGTCGGTAGCCGGGCCGGCCTCCGTCCAGCCGTCGAGCGCCGCCGGCTGCGGCGGCGCACCGGAGCCGGCCTCGAGGACCCAGCCGCGCAGCTGCCGCAACGGGCTGGCCGCGGTCGAGTACAGGCGCAGCACCAGCCACCGGTCGGGCACCTGCGGAAACGTCACGGTGCTGCCGTTACCGGCGGTGCTGCCGTTGCCAGTGCCGGTGCTGCCGCTACCGTTGCCGCTGCTGCTGCCGTCACTTCCGGTTCCGCTGCCAGCGCCGCTCGCGGAGCTTGACTGAGCCGGGGCGGTCGCGGTGCCGGCGGTGAACCAGTTCGGCAGGTACCACTGCAGGTACGCGCCCGGTTGCCGGCCGCCGGGCAGCGCGGTAAACAGCGGCGCGGCCAGGGTGGCCGCGCTGACCGGCGCGCTGCCGCCTTTCTGCGGCGGGGTCATGGCGGTCTGCGCCCACGGCAGGCCGGCGTCGCGAACCATCAGCACGTCAAGCTCGACCGGCACAAGCAACCGTGCGGTGCGCAGCAGGCCCGGCGACCAGGTGGCGGTCACCCGCGGGGTGATCCCGTGCGCGGCGGCCAGCGAGATACTCCCGGCCGACAGCGAGGCCGCGGCGCGCCCGGCGCTCACAGCAGCCCCTCGAGGACCGTCGTGGTGGGCCCGCTGACGCGCTGCGCGACCGGGAAGTCGGCGACGAACCCGCCCTGACCGCCGTCACCGCCGAGCCCCTGGAAGCGCTGTCGCCACGGCAGCGCCAGCAGCGAGATGGCAAGGGCGGCGCTGCCGGTCTGCTGGATGAGGCTGGCATCGGCAAGCTGGTCCTGGTAGAGGAGGTCGCGCAGCTGCTGGATGGCCAGCACCCGGGGATTGGCCTGGCGCACCGGGACGGTGATCTCCTGCCCCGACGGCTCGATGCTGCCGTCGCTGGTGTGCCGAGGGATCGTGTACGAGGGCAGGTTGACGCCGAACTGCACGCCGTGGTGCGGTTCCTCGAGCCAGACCAGCTGCGGGATGCCGTCGAACAGGGCGAACAGCACCGCCGGCGACAGTCGGTCTTGCCGCAGGGTGGGGATTGCGGCCTCGTTCATCTGCTCCTGCGTGGGGTTCGGCCCCAGGTCGGTGCTGAAGGCGCGGACGTCCATCGCGGGCCAGCCGGAGACGGCGGCCGAGCGGAGCAGGAAGCCGGTCAGCACGTTGGCCGGTGCATTGTCGGTCACCGGCGTGATGCCGCGTTGCGTGGCGCGTACGGTCCGCTCGGTCGTGTCCACGGCGGACTGCACGTCGGCGGAGTGCGCCTGGTGATGCGCCTGTTCCCTGCTGCCTGTCTTGCCGACGGCGATCGCGCCGTCCACCAGCCGGTCGGTCCACGACCGGTCCAGGTAGAAGAAGCGGATCGACTCACTGGGCAGCAGCCGGGCGTCGGGCACCAGGTAGCCGAACGGCACGCCGAGCAGCAGCCGCAGCCGGGCCAGGAACATCTCCATGTACGGCGGCATCGCCGACTCCTGCACTGCCGGGTCAAGCTGGCCCGGCGTGGTCAGCCGCTCGCGGAGCGCCTCGGCGGCGGAAATGGTCGCCTCACGCATCGGGTGCCTCCAGCGTTCGCACGGCGTTGGCCTGGGCCTGGTTCCGGTAGGCCGCCAGCCGGGCCAGGCCCGCGGTGTCGGCCGCCACGTCGGCGAGCGTGGTGTCGCCGCGCGGCGAGGCGGGCGGCGGCTCGGCCACCGCGCCGAGCGTGCCGGGGTCACCGAGCAGCGTGGCCGCCTCGGCGGCGGTGATGTTCCACGCCGTGGCCAGGGTGCCCGGGTCGAGCCCGGGGTAGGAGCCCGCCGCCAGCACGCCGTGCGGGTCGCGGGCCGGGACACCGCTGGCGGCGATCGACTGGGTGGCCGACAGCGCGACGACCGGCGCGACCGGGGTGTGCAGGCGCCCGTCGGCGTCGGCGGGCAGTCCGGCGGTGGCTTCGGCCGGCAGTGCGCCGATTGTCGACTGCCGTGCCGACTGCTTGTACGACTCACGCCGCCAGCGCATCAGCGCCTGGGCGAGCCGGGGATCGGCGGCCGCCATCAGGCGGCCGGCCTCGAAGGCGGCGGCGTAGGAGATGTCTTCCGCCCCGGTTTCCGGTGTGACCCGGCGGGCCTGGTCGGCGCTGTGGTACGGGCCGAGCGAATCGCGGGTCAGGTTGTACGGGACGAGCGGGCCCCGGTAGAGCACCGTCTCTGCGGCCCCGAGGC
>Ga0335073_10006118_pt1 | contig 16912 bp, 6 predicted proteins | sample Lox_Sample_22_FD_207093 | JGI IMG/M metagenome (GOLD analysis project Ga0335073, IMG submission 207093) | Soil microbial communities from Loxahatchee National Wildlife Refuge, Florida, United States - Lox_Sample_2.2 | ecosystem: Environmental > Terrestrial > Soil > Wetlands | place: USA: Florida... | reverse complement strand
GCCGATGAAAGCGACAGCCTCCGGTCCGATACGGTCCGCTTCGGCCTCGCCGGCGACGGGGAGTTGCTCGACGATCTTGGCACGGACACCGGGTCTCGCGTGGTCCAGTGGTATAATGGGCGCGCGCAAATCCGCCTCCGGTCGAACGGCGACCACGCGGTGGCCAGCCTGCAAAGCGAAGGCTTGCCGACACAATTCCCGGAAGTCATCAAAGATCTGCCGGCCACCCCGGTCCCGGATCCGGCCTTGACCATTAACGTGGCGGCCATTGACCATGACAGAATTCTCCGGGCGGCGGACGCGGTGCTCAAGTTGGAGCCCATAACCATTACCAAGTGCCACGCCAAGCTGAGCCGGGGTGGAACAAATGATTTCTATTCCAACGCGGATTATTTCTGGCCCGACCCGAAGAAACCCGACGGGCTGCCTTACATCAACCGCGACGGTGAATCAAATCCGGATAATTTCTGGCAGCACCGAGTGGCGATGCGTAATTTGCGCGATGCGGTCGCGGCGCTGGCGGCGGCCTACAAGATCAACGGTGAAGATCGCTATGCGACCAAGGCAGCGCAATTGTTGCGTGTGTTCTTTTTGGATCCCAGGACGCGGATGAACCCGAACCTCCAGTACGCGCAGGCTGTACCCGGCAGTTCGTCGGGTCGCAGCTGGGGCATCATTGACGGGCTCCATCTGATTGAAATTCCCCCGGCCATCACCGCCATGGAGAAATCGTCAGCATTCACTCCGGAGCTGGTCGGAGGATTGAAAGAATGGTTTCAGGAAATGTCCGATTGGATGCTCACCAGCAGTAATGGCTTGGCGGAGGCGGCTGCCCATAATAATCATTCCGTGGCGTTCTGGCTGCAAATCGCCTGTTATGCCCGTTTCACCGGGAATGAAGCAAACCTGGCCGAGTGCCGCCGTCAATTCAAAGAGGTGTTCCTGCCGAACCAAATGGCGATGAATGGCAGCTTCCCCCTCGAACTCGCACGCACGAAACCCTACGGCTATTCCATCTTCCAGCTTGATAACATGGTCACTCTCTGCCAGGTGCTTTCGACGCCGTCCGACAATCTCTGGAAATTTGAATTGCCCGATGGTCGCGGAATTCGAAAGGCCGTTGCCTATTTATACCCTTATCTGGCCGATAAATCCAAGTGGCCACTCAAGCCGGACGTGCAGGCATGGGATGCGTGGCCGGCGCGGCAGCCCGGACTGCTGTTCGCCGGGCTTGCCTTTGATCAACCCAAATATTTGGAACTGTGGGAAAAGTTGCCCGCGGATCCGACTGATCCCGAAGCCCGGCGTAACATTGCCATCACGCAACCAATTCTTTGGCTTCCATAAGGGTATGAAAATGTTTCTACATTTGCTGTTAGTGCGCCAACTCGCGCCGATAATCCTGTGCGCGTCATGTCTTTGCGCTGTCATCGTTCAAGCCCAAAGCGCCCCCGGGTTTAACGTCATTGCCTTTTATACCGGCAAAAACGATCTGGCTCACATCAGTTTTGACCGCGAGGCCAATCAATGGTTCCCCAGGATGGCCGAGAAATACAATTTCACATACCAGTCAACGACAAATTGGAATGAATTAAACGCGGACATCCTTTCCAATTACCAGGTGGTGGTCTTTCTCGATACTCGACCGGAAGAACCGGCGCAGCGGGCGGCGTTTCAAAAATACATGGAGAACGGCGGCGCATGGTTGGGGTTTCATTTTGCCGCCTTTGCGTTGACCCCGTCGGCGTTTCCTCAGAACTGGGACTGGTATCACAATCAATTCCTTGGCTCGGGTGAATATCTCAGCAACACTTGGCGGCCAACGTCGGCCATCCTGCGCGTTGAAGACCGGTACTCTCCTGCCACCCGGCATTTGCCCAAGACATTTAAATCTGCGCCCAACGAATGGTATCGCTGGCAAAACGATTTGCGGAAAAATCCGGACATCAAAATTCTGGTGTCCATTGATCCCGCCAGTTTTCCACTCGGCACCGGCACAGGCGCAGGTGGCGCCAGTGAAATCTGGACGACCGGTTATTATCCGGTGGTCTGGACCAACACGCGTTACCGGATGATTTACGTGAACATGGGGCACAACGACATGGATTACGAACACAAATACGACAACTCGAACAGGACGTTGTCATTCACGTTTGAAAACCAAATCCAGGACAAACTCGTCCTGGACAGTCTGTTATGGTTGGGCAGCCGCAAAAAGTAAATTCCGGTCAGCTGTCCACCTGTAAATAAGCCAATTCGTGCTTAGGCCCGGCATTGCCAAAATCTTCAAATTACGCGGCGGACATTTTCGCAGGAACGGCGAAGCAGGCACCCGGCGGTGGAAACACCGCCTTCGGATGGTGGACAGTTTTGTTGACAGACCCATGCACCCTGCAGCCGGCTCTGTTTTTTGACGCTATGCCCGGATCCTGACGCAAATGTCCCGGTTGCGCCGGACAATCACTTGCGTGAATGATCAATCGTCTCCGGCGCGAAAATCCCCACGTCAATGCCCTGGCCGCCGGTGGTTTGATGACAGTGGACGGCAACGGTGTTTTCACCGGGATGAAGCGCCGCCGCCGCTTCATTCGAAATTTCAAATTCGTCGTAATCGGTGATGTAGCCGGGAAGTTTCACTGCTTGCACGCCGTTCAAATAGACCTCGACATCCTCGTCGTGGAAAATTTGCAGTTTGATTCCCGACAGGTCTTCCGGTTTCAATGTGAAATTCCGGCGCAGCCAGATGTCTGACGTTTTCCATTCGGTATTCAGAACGATGGCCGGCGTTCCGGTGCTGCCGAACCCGGCGACACCTTCCTTCCAAGCAGAGTCATCAAACCCGAACCGGAACCAATCTCCGATCGGTTTTTCGGTGGTGTATTTCCAAGTCGTCCGCCCAAACAAGGCGTTCGGTAAGATGACCTTCACCGGCACTCCCCAAAACCCGCCGCGATTGGCGACCCGCAGAACGTCCGGGGCGATCTTGGTCACGGCGCGGTCGTAGGTTTGCAGGCCGTTGCATTCTGTTTCCACGTCGGCCACCTGGGTATAAACGGCGGCGCTCAATCCGCGCAACCGGTGCAATTCCCAGACCTGCTTCAACACCTGCGTGTAACGCGCCGCCAGATCTTCGCGACTCGCCAGCGTCACATACGCCCAACAAGTTTTGGACCAACTGTGGCCCGCCACGGTCATTCCCAATCCGCCGAATTCACCCAACACTGCCGCACGATGCGGCCCAGGCGCCGGCGAATCCGGGCCGGGATAGTTGTGCATGTCAATTACGTCACCGACGCGCATGTCCGTCCAGCCGCTGGCGTCGTCCACCAGCCGGGAGGGGTCCATCTCCTTGATCCATTGCGTCAGCGATTCCGTGTCAAACTGTCCCCAGCCTTCGTTGAAAAGATCCCACTGGACGATGGCCGGATGGTCATAGAGTTGCTTGAGCATGTGTTGCAGTTCGATTTCGAATTCCTGGCGGGAAGCGACGGTGGCATTGTTGCCGCTGGGCATATCCTGCCAGACCAACAGACCGAGTTTGTCGCACCAATAATACCATCGCGGTTGCTCGACCTTGACGTGCATGCGTACCAGATTGAAACCGGCCTGCTTCAGAAATTCCAGGTCGGCGCGCAACGCCGCGTCGCTTGGCGCGGTGTAAATGCCGTCCGGCCAAAATCCCTGGTCCAGCACGCCCAGTTCGAAAATGAACTGGTTGTTCAGCGCAATGCGCGTGACGTCCTGATCATCCGCGCGCAGGGCGATTTTTCTCATGCCAAAATAACTGGAAACGGAGTCGAGGATTTTATTCCCGTCTTTCAACGTCACTTTCAAATCATAAAGGAACGGATCGTCTGGCGACCAAAGGCGCGAATTGGGCAGGCTCAAAGCCAAGTCAACATTGGCGGGCCCGGCAACTCGTGCGACTTCCCTTCCGTCCGCGGACGCCACGGCTTCGATCTGGAGATTTTCAGAAAGACTGTTGACTGCCACGTGGAGGCGCAGCGCCTGCGCGTCAACGTCCGGAGAGAATTTCAACCGCTCAATGCACGGTTCCGGCACCGGCTCCAGCCAAACGGTCTGCCAGATTCCGGAGGTGGCTGTGTAAAAAATGCCTTCCGGCTTGAGTGACTGCTTGCCGCGCGGCTGGTCGCCGTTATCGGTCGGATCGCTGACGCAAACCTGCATCTCTTCCGCGCCGTTCCAGCGCAGCGCGTCCGTGATGTCGAACGTGAAGGCGTCGTAGCCGCCCCGGTGCTCGCCGATTTCACGCCCATTCACCCACACCCGGCAACGCCAGTCCACCGCGTCGAAATGCAGCCGCACCCGGCGCCCCCGCCACGACGCCGGCACGGAAAAGGTCCGGTGATACCAGAGATTGCTGCGTTCATCGAGATGAGTCATCACGCCGGACAGCGCGGACTCCACTGGAAACGGAACCAGGATTTTTCCCGCAAACGGCGGCGGCTGGTTCGCCGAATTAGGCGTGATGGCGTAGTCCCAAAGCCCGTTCAAGTTTTTCCAGTCCGGCCGTACAAGTTGCGGCCGCGGATATTCCGGCCAGACATTGGTCGGGCTGACCTCCGCCGCCCAGCGTGTCATCAACGGGGCCGTGACCGGATGCCAGCTTTCACTGCCGCAAGCGGCATAAATCCAGCCACCGATCAACACCGATGAGACACAGATCAAAATGAAGACGGATTTCGGACAACCACGCCGACCAAGAACAACTGGCAAGAGTCCATGGTTCTGCATCTGCGAAAATCCGTGTTTCATCTGTGGCTGATCACTTTCTCATTTTTGCAAAAATTTGGCCACGGCTTCGGTGCGGGTATGCACGTGGAGCTTCTCGTAGATTCGGCGGATGTAATTCCGCACCGTGTGAATGCTCACGCCAAGCTGGTCGGCGATTTGTTTGTAAGCAAGTCCGCCGACCAGTCCGTCCAGCACCGACTGCTCGCGCGGCGAAAGCTCCGCCGACGCGTCGCCGCGCGCCGGAAGAGCTTTGAAGGATTGAACCACCTTGCGCGCGATGGGCGCCGACATGGGCGAACCGCCCGCATAAACTTCCTCGATGGCTTCCAATAATTTTTTCGGCGACATCCGTTTCAGCAAATAGCCGCTGGCACCTGCGGCCAGCGCGCGGAATATCTTATCGGTATCTTCGAAAACCGTCAGCATGACCACCTGCGCTCCGGGCACCAGCGCCGTCAGGCGGCGGACACACTCAATGCCGTCCATGTCGCCCAGGTTGATGTCCATCAGAATCACATCCGGTTTATCCTGCGGCAAATGCTCAAGTGCCTCCGCCCCGCTGGCGTAAGCGCTTTTGCACCGGACATTCCCGGCAGCAGCGAGATAGGCGGCCATGTGCTCACGAAGGTCAGCCTCATCGTCCACGATGGAAACGGTGATGATTTTTTTCATGGTTTGCCGGCGGATTTTTCATTCAACCGGATGCGGATGGTGACCGTGGTGCCGGCGCCGGGCTGGCTGGACACCTGGCAGTCGCCGCCAATGGCCACCAATCGCTGGCGCATGTTTTTCAATCCGTTGCCGCCCCGGCCGCCGCGTGGTTGGCCGTTCGCCGACACGGAGGTGTCAAAACCCCGACCATTATCCGTGACTTTGAGCTCGAATTCCAGCGCATTGACGGTCATCTCCATTCTCGCCTTTGTGGCGGCGGAATGTTTGAGCACATTGTTCAAGGCCTCTTCGAACGTCAGGAACAGGTTGTGTCGCATCTCCGATGACAACGGAAAATGAGGAATCTGTTCGGGCAACCTCAACTCGCATTCGACGCGGGTATTTTGAAAGTATTCCACGGCGTAGCTGCTCAGGTAGGCGGCCAGATTCTCCAAGGTGTCATTGCGCGGATTGACCGCCCAAACGATTTCATCCATAGTCTTCAACAGCTCCCGTGAGGTTTGGGCGATGGCCTCGATTTTCTCCGCGTGCGAGCCGTCCGGTTTTGCATCCATTTGCGCGCGTTCGCTCAAGAAGGAGATCTTGGTCAGCTTGGAACCCATTTCGTCGTGCATGTCGCGGGCGATGCGCATCCGTTCCCGTTCGAGGGCCTGCTGCTGCTCCAACCGGGCCAGGGCAGCCCGCAAACGCCGGTGCGACACCGTGCGGACGATGCCCGCGATCAGGGCCACGCCCGTCAGCAGATACAAACCGACGGCCCAGGACTGAAAATACAGCGGCGTGGGGACAACGAAGGCAAACGTCTCGGTCGCTTCACGCCACTTTCCGTCGGCATCACGAGCGGCAAGACGGAAACGGTAATGGCCATAAGGCAACCGTCCATAACGAGCCGAGCGGGTGACGCCGTCGTCCATCCAATCCGGGTCAAAACCTTCCAGCTTGTGCCGAAACTGAACGTCTTCGGGCGCGGCAAAATTTAAGGCGGTAAAATGAACTTCCAGAGAGCGCACATCCACCGGTGCTCTGAACGGAGCGCGATTTTTAGCCGCCGGCGACCATAATGGGCCGCGGAGCAGGGAAACCGGCGGTTGGCCGTTGAACGCGGCGTTCTCGACGTAAACCGGAAAGGAGGTCGGCTCGGCTCCCGACTGGCGCGCGTCCACGCTTAAAACGCCCTCCGAAGTGGCAAACCAAAGTTCCCCGTCCGGCGCCAGCGCGGCGCGGGTCCCGCCTTCAACAACTCCGGATTCAGGCATGGTCTTGGCGTCGGAAATCCACTGGCACGCCAGCGGCGTTGAAGCGGCGGCTTGCCGACCCGCTTCAACGCTGTAACGCTTGGTCGCTGCGGCGAAAGCCTTGCGCAGATCGCCGCGGTTGACGCGATAGATGCCCGCTGCCGTGGCCAGCCATAAATTCCCGGCGCTGTCTTCCGTTATGCCGGCCACGATGTCGTTGGGCAGGCCGTTGCTGGAATTCCAATTCATCGCCATTCCGCCGGCCAGACAAGACAGGCCGCCACCGTCAGTGCCGATCCAGAGCAGCCTCCCTTTTTGCCCGGAATTGCGTTTATTGTTAAACGCAATTCCGGCTGCAAAAAGGCCGCCCTGTTCTCCTTCGTGCAGCGCGAGCACGGCATGTTGGCCGGGAATTTTTGCCGCATCAATGACACGGAAGTTGCCATTGATTCCGTACAGGATTTGACCGTCCTCAGTTCCCAGCCAGAGCCCGCCGTCCGCCGACGGAATCATGACCGTCACGGGTGTTCCCGGCAAACCTTGCGTCGTGTCGTACCGCATCAGGGTGTCTCCCAAAAAACGGTGAATAGTACCGGCGCTGGTGCTGGCCCAAATACCGCCTTCGGAATCCGCGCACACCGCCAACACGGCGTCATCAGCCAGGCCGTCCGCCGTGGTCAGATGAATGCTGCGTCCGTCACGCAAACCGTATAACCCGTCGCCCAGAGTGCCTGCCCACAGACCGCCATCGCGGGCCAGGCAAACGGACGAAATCAAATTTTCCACATCCCATCCGTCGTCACTGCCGAGTCGGTCGAATCTTCCTGATTCGCCGACGAACAAACCGCCCTGTTGCAAGCCCACATAAGCCCGCCCGTCGGCGCCCAAGGCGAGCGCCGTCGGGGGACTGTCTGGCAAGGCTTGCCCAGCCTGCATGACGTGGACGGATTCGGGGCGCATTTGCATCAAGCCGCCGCCGGAAGTGCCGAGCCAAAGATTGCCTTCCTGGTCTTCACAGATGGTCCGGACGTCGTAGGGCCGGCGATTCTCGCCCAGAATTACCGGTCGAAAGCGGTTGTCTTCAAAACAGAACAGACCGCCGCCGCTGGTGCCGATCCAAAGCCGCCCATCCTCGCCTTCACACAAACTCCAGATGCGCACGTTCGCCGGCTGGGAACTGCGGAAATAATTCAACCGCTTGTTTTCGGACAGATTGATGAGGTAAGTGTCGCCAAAGGCCCACAAATTTCCACTGCGGTCCTCATAAACGCCAAGGTATTCGGGGCTGCGGCCCTGGCTTTCGGTTTGGAACTTGTAAGGCACAAGGTGCTCGTTGATGAACCGGCACATCCCAACGTGCGTCGTGATCCAGACCGTTCCGGAAGGCGCCACGTTCACTCCCGAGACGAATTTATCCGGCAGGCCGTCGCGCGTGGTGAAGGATTTGAAACGTTCACCGGTCCAAAGGTTCAACCCAACCGGACTGCCAATCCAGACAGTCCCCCGGCTGCCGGCCGCAAGGCTTGTGACGTGATTGTCCAGCAGCCCCTGTTCCGTCGTAAAATGCCGCAGGGTTCCCTGCTCCAGTTCAAACAAACCATTTCCCTGCGTTCCGATCCATAAATCTCCCTGATCGTTCTCGCATAACGCCGTGATGTGAATCGGATGATCGGTAGCGGAAGCCGTCAGTTTCAGGTCGGTGAATTTGACGCCATCGAACCGGACCAATCCCGCGTCGGTGCCGATCCAGAGAAAACCGTCACGGGTCTGGATGACCGCCGTCACGGACTCGGATGGCAGGCCGTCGGGGGTATGCCAGTGCGCCATGGCCCCGGCGCGCTCCGCCAAATCAGGATTCGCGCCGCCGGCCCGGACGACAAAAAGCGCCAGGCCGGCAAGGCAAACGACCAGACCGACAGGCACTTTTCGCTCTAGGTTCAAATCAGTCACATGTTAAGTGACAGGTTACGAGTGACAAGTGACAAGAACAGCCGGCTCGAGCGCCGCGTTCTCCTGTCACCTGCCACTTTAACCGCTCCATTAGGGATTGACCAAAACTTTGAAGAATTGATTCCCGTTCGTCGCCGGAACGGCATAAGGCGAAACCGCGGCGTTGTTGGTGGTCCAGGGGCCGAGCAAGGTCGGCGCCTGCAGGAGCGTTCCCGCCTGCCAGGTGAGCACGGCGTTCGATCCGGATAGCGTGACGCTCAAATTTACCGGGCCGGCGTAAATACCGGCAAGGAGGTCCTGCACCTGAGCGGGGGTGAGCGCCTGGGCAAAGATAGCCGCGTGGGCGATTTTGGCATTCAGCAACCGTGCCGTTCCATAATCAGGCGAGCCGCCAATCCACACGTCGAGGCTGTCGCCGGCGGGAGCCGTCGTCACATTTTGGCTGGCCACCAACGCCCCGTCCACGTAGAGCAGGCCATTGTTGTTCGCGCCGGGGTTTCCCGAGTACGCGTAGGCAATCATGTGCCAGTTGCCGTCCACAATACCGATGGACGAGGTGGCGTCCGTCGAGTTGCCGTCTGAAGCGCCCGGATCGCCGCTGCCATTGACGCTCATGCGCCAGGAGGCGTCCCCGTGCCCGAAGAGTCCCGCAAAACTCGGCACGGACAAAACATTCACCCAGGCCACCGTGGTAATTCCGCCAGTGATGTTGAACGGTCCCTCGGGAATGTCCAGATACCCGGATGACCCGTCAAAGAGGGCGGAACGGCTGGGAGAACCAAAGATTGAGTTTGTTGGTCCGGACTGAGACAAGGTACAACCGCCAACGTAAGTCCCATTGTAATTGCCGATCAGGTCATGGGCGACAGTACCGCTGCTTTCATTCAAAGGCCAGTAAGCAATCGGGTTGAGCGGCAACAGGGACTGCTCATACGCCGTCGGCGTGACCACCGTCAGATTCAATGGTGTGCTGGGCGCGGTGCCGTATTGGTTGCTGACCACGCAAGAGTAACTGCCGGCATTGGCCGGTTGCAGATTGGAAACCGTCAGCATGGGGCTGCCGGAGATGCTGATGGGGTACGCGCCGTTGTTAAAATACCAGCGATAGACGAACGGTGGGCTGCCGCTATTGCCCACGCTGGCATTGAGCGTCGTGCCGGCCAGCAGGCTCTCCGAGGCCTGCGGCTGTTGCGAAATCACGGGTGGACTGGACGTCACGGTGACGGCAGAACTGGTTCCGGTGACACCATTGAGGACGGCGCTGATGGTGGCGTTGCCGGTGTTGACCGCGGTAATCAATCCGCCGCCGTTCACCGTGAGAATGCCTGGATTGCTGCTGCTCCAATTGGTGACGAAGCCAGTGACCGGCACGCCGGACCCCGCTGGAAAATTTCCCGCCGCCGAAGCTTGCTGGGTAAATCCGGCGCCCATGTTGGAATTGGGCTCCGTGACGGTGAGCGACAAAGGCGTCAAGTTGGTTGCCACACTGCCGGGTCCGGCAACCGCGCTGACGGCCAGGTACAATGGCGAAACTACGCCACTCCAAATCCGAAGTTCGTAGATGGTGCCGGAAAACTGGTCGTCACCGTACACGTCGTTGCCCAACATATTTTCGGTCGTTCCGCCGGTGCCACCGATCGTGCCCGGAGTATAAGTACCGTTGGGAAGTGCGAGTGAAGCGACCAAAGTGCCGTTGGTGTAGAGATCGCCTACGAGGCTGGAGGCATTATACGTCACGCAAACGTATTGCTCGGAACCATTCGGGAAGGGAACGGCCGATTGCAAGTCCGCCTCGCCGCCATTCGGAGTGAAAGCCACCTCCAAGTTATGGTTGTTATTGTTCGGATAGGGAATAAGCCCGAAATTCTGGCTGCCGTTGTTGCCGAAATCCCAAATCTCAGCCCACAAATTGGCCTGATTCTGTGTCACCCAGCATTCAACAGTCAAACTGGTCGTCTTGGTCAACAAACCGGTGGGCAGGGAGACATAACCTGAATAGCCGAAAGTCGCAGTGGTGCTTCCCGGCAGGAAAAGACCGTGGTTGATGGTGGCGACCCCTCCGCCATTGGGAGCCACGATGGTCCCATTGGCGCCACCCACCGAATCGGAGGCGTCGCTGACGAAGCTGTAACGATGCAACAACGTCAGCGTCGGTTGCGCGACCGTCATGGTCACGGAATTGGTAACGCTGCCGGCGGCGTTCGAAACCACAATACTGTAACTTCCCGCATTGCCTAAAGCGACATTCGTCAGGATCAGCGTGTTGTTGGTCGCGCCCAAAATCGGCGCAGCATTGAAATTCCATTGATAACTCAGATTTCCACCGACCGCTTGTGCGCTGAAAGACGCCGTACCGCCAACATATGTGCTCTGAGACGCGGGCGGCAGCAGAATCGTCGGCGGCGTCTGGGGAAATGCGCCGTTGTTATAAAGCGCGGCCACTTCGTTGTTACCCAGAGCCCGGTTGAAGATTTCAATTTCGTCGAGGCTGCCGTTGCAATACCCGCCGCCGGACTCGATTCGCCCGAACGCCAGGGAAGCGGACGCGTTCAACGAATTGGTATTGCCGCTTCCGGTGGCTTGTAACGCGCCATCCAGGTAAAGGCTGATGACCCCGGTGGATTGCACGCGGGTCGCCACGCAGAGATGCCAGTTGCCGTCGTTGATCGGCGTCGTGGACAAAATGGTGGTGTCGGGATTCCCGACTCCAAAGGCAAATTTGTCACCGAGCAAAGCCGTGCCGAAGTCGTTGGCCGTTCCCGACGAGTTCCCGTCCACCAGGCCGGTTCCCTCATACCATTGCCCGGTTCCAGTGGTCTGGCTGGTTTTGACCCAGAACACGATGCTGAAGTCGTTGCTGACGGGGTTGGGAATCTGGACGTAGCCACTGTAACCGTTAAAGCTGAGGCAGCCGTTGACTTTGCCGTTGGGGTTCCACGTGGCTCCGTACAACGTCCCGTTGTAACCATCCCCGGTTGCATCCATGGCAACGGTCCCGCTCGTGGCATCCAGCGGCCAGTAGCCGATTTCATCAGTGGGAACCGTGAAAGTGTTGGCAATGAGGTCCTGATCGGAAATGCCGACATCAATGAACTGCCCGCCAGTGGTCTGGTAGCAGGACACGGCCAAAAGGTTGGTGCCATTGGGAATAATGGCCGCGCGGGCTTGCTGGCTCATCGGCAGGTTGACGTAACTGGTGGTGTAGCCGGGAGCCGAAGCGGCAAGCATGCCGTTAATGTAAATAGCCGCGTCTTCATCGTGATAAACCGTGAAGCCGAGGTCGTTGATCTGCTGCGGCGTGAGCGAACCGGGATTGAAGGTGCGGCGCAGATAAATGTAGCCCAACGTGTTCCACGTCGTGTTCGGTGTCACACCCGGATCAGGGGTGCCGAAACCCGCCAAACCCGCGCTCCATCCGGAGTCATCGAAATTGGTGGTGTACCAGTTCGCCGCCGGCGTGTTGGTGGTGTACTTCCAGGTTTGCGGAACGACTTGGGAAGCAGGCACCACGGGCGTTACGGTGAGATGACCGGTGATGGCTTTTAGATTGGAACCGTAAATCCTGTCCATGTCCGGCTTGACCAAGCGGTCGTAGCTCATCAGGCCGTTGCATTCATTCTCCACGTCGGTAATCTGGGTGTAGATGGCCGCGTTCAAGCCCCCGTTGGCCGGGGTCTTGTAGTTGATGGCCTCGTTTATGTAGCCGTCATAGAGCGAGGCGAAATCATCCAGGGAACTGGCGAGTAAGTAGCTCGTTCCGGCCTGAGCCGGATTCCATAAATGGCCGGTGACATGCCAGGCAATCCCGCCGAATTCACCATCCACCGGCGCCTGCGTGCTGCTGGAAGGATCGCCGGGATCGGGGTAGCTATGTTCGTCAAACACATCGCCCGCGCCGAAATAGCTGCCGCCGCTGGCTTCGTTCACCAACCGCGACGAGTCGAGCGTCTTGACCAGGCTCACCAGATAAGCCGTGTTGGTCTGGCCCACACCGTTGCCACTGCCGGCCTCACCCTGGCCCTCGTTGAAGATGTCCCACATGATGATCGCGGGGCTGTTCCAATGGTTGGTGACCATCGCGCTCAATTCGGCGATGAAATCCAACGCGTCCACCGGCGGCGGATTGGGATTGCCTGTGTAGGAATTGCAAGTCGGCATGTCCTGCCAGACCATCAGTCCCAGCGTGTCCGCCCAATAATACCAGCGTTGGCGCTCGACCTTGATGTGTTTGCGAACGGCGTTGAAGCCGAGGGCCTTTTCAATCTGCAAATCATATTCCAGCGCGGCGTCCGTCGGCGCGGTGTAAATGCCGTCCGGCCAAAACCCCTGGTCCAGCGGTCCCATTTCAAAGTACGGCCGGTTGTTGAGATAAATTTGCGGCACGCCGTTGACCATCTGAATGGAAATTTTCCGCATCCCGAAATAGCTCGTCACACTGTCATTGGTTACGCCGTTGTGAACGGTCGAAATTTGAAGGTTGTAGAGAAACGGATTGTCGGGCGACCACAAATTCGGGTTCGGCACCGGAATATCCAGTTCCGTTTGTGGACTGCCGGTGCCGGTGTTGATGGCCACGCCATTGCTTAATACGGTTGCCGCCACCGTCACGCCGTTGGTCGCATAACAATTGACTGTCAGCCGTAGTCGCGAATTATCCACGTCCGGCACGATCAGCAAATTGTTGATGCCGGAAGCGTCCACCGGCTCCAGCCAGGCCGGCTGCCAGATGCCGCTGGATGACGTGTACATGATGCCGCCCGGGTACAGCGTCTGCTTGCCCCGCGGCTGGCCACCGTTGTCTTCCGGACTGTAAACGTTCACGATCAATTCGTTTGTCCCCCCGTTGAGATAGGACGTGATATCGTAACTGATGGGATCATAACCGCCTTTGTGGGTTCCGATTTTTTGTCCGTTCACGTAAACCGTCGCCTGCCAGTCCACGGCGTCCAGGTGCAAAATTATTCGCTTGCCGCTCCACGCCGACGGCACCGTGAACGTCCGGCGGTACCAGGAAAACTCGGAATACTGCATGACACCGGAAATGGCCGACTCCATCGGATAGGGAACCAGAATTTGATTGGACAAAGTCTGGCCGGCAGGCACCGGGTCATTGGTGGCGCCGGGCTGGAACTGCCAGATGCCGTTTAGATTCATCCAGTTGGTCCGGACCATCTGCGGTCGCGGATATTCCGGCAACGGTTTGTTGGTGTCCACCAGCGCCGCCCACGCCGTCATCAGTGGCCCTTGTTTCATTTGCCAGGCAGATGTCGTAACAGCGGTGATCAGAACCAGTTGGCAAATGCAGATTTTAAGGGAACAGGCCAAACAGCGCGACAGGTTCATTGAATCTTTTAATGTCGCAGGTAATGTGAGGCTGTCATGTGGCATGAAATGGCCACAGACTGCGGCATTGTGCGGGCACAGGTCCGACTTCATAGTACTCCCGCACCCTGAGTGGAAACCTATGAAACATGCGATTTGGATTCTAATCATCTGCCTCGTCGTCGGTTCGAGCCTTGGACTTTTGATCGGCTGCGCGTCCCTGACGAAATCGGCCGGCACCATCACCCCGGCTCCATTTGGGACCATGCCCGATGGGACGCCGGTAAGCATTTACACGCTGCGCAACGCCAATGGCATGGCAGTCCGCATCCTGACCTACGGTGGCATTATCCAATCGCTCAAAGTCCCCGACAAACATGGCCACCTCGGTGACGTCGTTCTGGGTTACGAGGATTTGGACAGTTACCGGACCAACAGTCCTTACTTTGGCGCGATGATCGGCCGGTACGGCAACCGGATTGCCAAAGGCATGTTCACGCTGGATGGTGTGACCTGTCACTTGCCTATCAACAACGACCCGAACTCGCTGCACGGCGGGACCAACGGCTTTGACAAGGTGGTGTGGACCGTCCGAAAGGCCGAAGTTACCTCGCGCGGACCGGAATTGGAACTTGGTTACCTCAGCCCGGACGGCGACAACGGCTATCCCGGCGACTTGCAGGTGACGGCCACTTACACGTTGCTGGCGCGCGAAAACGAATTGCGACTGGTCTTCCACGCGACGACGGACAAGGACACTGTGATCAATCTGACCGCTCATTCTTATTTCAACCTGACCGGACGGGGAACGATTGACCATGACGTGCTGACCATTCCGGCGGATTCTTACACTCCGGTGGACAGCACGTTGATTCCCACCGGCGAAATTGCACCGGTGTCCGGCACGCCCTTTGACTTCCGCAAACCCACGCCCGTCGGCGCGCGGATCCATGACGACAACCAGCAGCTTAAATACTGCAACGGTTACGACCTCAATTGGGTGGTCAACAAACCGGCAGGCAAATACGGTCTGATGGGGCGCGTGTACGATCCAGTCACCGGTCGCGTGCTGGAGGTCTGGTCCGATCAGCCGGGAGTGCAATTTTACACCGGCAATTTTTTGAACGGTTCAATGACGGGCAAGGGCGACTGGGCTTATCAATTCCGCGATGCGCTTACGCTGGAGCCGCAGCACTATCCAGATTCGCCCAATCATCCGAACTTTCCCTCAACGGAGTTGAAGCCCGGACAAACTTACCAGTGCGTAATCGCTTACGAGTTTTCCACCGAATGAAATAGGAAATCGTCCTGTCTGCGTACCGGGTACGACGGCACATTTGGACTTGGGTGCTATTGGGTGTCCGCCGAAGGGGACGCGTCTTGTTTCAGAATCTCAATGCCGCTGATTTTGGCGTTTTGATCGGGGCTGTCCGCGGTCGAGGTGATCCGAATGGAGATATTACCGCGACGATTGGGATGGATGCCGGGAAATTCCTTGACCAGCGCCTTGTTCATTCCGCCGGCGGCCGTAAAAATATCGAAGTTGGTCAACACCGGCCGGCGGTTGACGTAAATGTTTTCCAAACGTGTGCCGGCGGCATTGTCAAAAATCTCGGCAAAGTGCAGCCGCACGAGATAACTTTGTCCTGCGGGCACTGCAAACCGGTAGGTGAAATCCTTGCCATAACGCTCGCTCTGATAAACGCCGGCCGGCGCGGCATCGGGCGCGCCGGCGTCAATCTTCGTATTCGCATGATTCACGTCGCCGTCAATCATGTTCGGGTCGGGAATGAAATCACCGACCGGGTCGTCGTTCCCGCAGACAATCCGGATAGGCAGGGACAGTTGAACGACCGGATTCGTGAGTGGCGCCGGGGCGGGCAACGGCGGGTACTGAAAACCGGCGGGCATCGTGGGCGGCGGAGCACCGGCCGGAGCGCTGCCCCAATCCGGATTTGGAGTTGGGCCCATGACGAAACGCAGCGTGCCGCCCGAAACGACTTCATCGCGGGTAATCCACGGGCGGTTCAACGGTTTGCCGTTCAGCGTGGCCGATTGGACGTAAACGTTGCTCGCGCTGTTGTTGTCGGCAACGACGGTGAACGTCCGGCCATGATACCTGTCCCGATCCAGATGGATGACCGCTTTCGTCACCGCCGGGCTGCCGATGACAAAAATGCCACTGCCGGGATTCACCGGGTAAAAGCCCAAGGCGCTGAAAACATACCAAGCCGCCATCTGGCCACAATCCACGTTGCCCGGCTCGCCCGCCGGTGTATCGTTGTATAATTGAGACATCGCCTGCCGCGCCCAGTATTGCGTCTTGTAAGGCGCGCCGGCGTAATCGTAGAGATAGGCGATGTGGCAGGATTGTTCGTTGCCTCCGACATATTGTCCAATCCGGCCGCTCAAATCGGGAAGAGCGGTCTGGATGGTCGAGCTGGTGGCAAACAAAGCATCCAGTTTGTCAATAAATCCCCGGTCGCCACCGTAAAGCGCGATCATGCCCGGAACGTCCTGTTGAATGGCGAAGGCATATTGCCAGGCGTCGGCTTCGGTGTACTCGTCGTTGACCATCCCATCGGCAATAAAGGGCATGCGCCAATGGCCGTTGGCCAGACGCCCGCGGAAGAACTCCGTCGTGCGGTCGAACAAATGGCAGTAATTGGCCGCGCGCCGATAAAACAATTGGGCATCATCTTCATGCCCCAAAGCCTGGGCCAGGCGCGCGATGTTCCAGTCGTCCACCGTGTATTCCAGCGTTTTTGAAGTGGCCGATCCGCTTGGCGTGGACGGGACGTAGCCGATGTTTTTGTAACTGTCCAATCCGTTGCGATCCTGCATGGCGGTCTCGCGCATCTGCTGGTAGGCGGTCTGCGCATCAAAACCGCGAAAACCCTCCAGGTAAGCCTCCGTCATCATGTCAGCGGAATGATACCCGATCATGCACCAAGTTTCATTGGCCCACAGCGGCCAGA
>Ga0335073_10006117_pt1 | contig 16914 bp, 13 predicted proteins | sample Lox_Sample_22_FD_207093 | JGI IMG/M metagenome (GOLD analysis project Ga0335073, IMG submission 207093) | Soil microbial communities from Loxahatchee National Wildlife Refuge, Florida, United States - Lox_Sample_2.2 | ecosystem: Environmental > Terrestrial > Soil > Wetlands | place: USA... | reverse complement strand
CCCGCGGCAGCGCGGGCGATCCGGCGGACGCGGGCGCTCGACGGGAGGTCCTCGAGCAGCACGGGCTCGCCGTCGGGGCCGCAGAGCGGCACCCGCCAGTTCGGGTACTCGCTGACGGTGCCCGGCATGTTCTGCGCCCTGACCTCTCCGGCCGCCTCGGCGAGTGAGACGCCGATCAGCACAGCGGGCGTCTTCGCCAGGTACCCGTACAGTGCCGCGGTGAAATCGTCGGCGTCAGGCATCGTCCCTGGCGGGAGCAGGCCCTCCTGGACGAGCGCGCCGAGCCAGTCCGCGACTGCCTTGTCCGCCTCCGCGCGCTCCTCGGCTTCCGAGCGGGTGAGCAGGCCCAGCCGGGCGCGGTCGGTCACCTGCGCCCCGGTGAGGAACGCCGCCGCGGGCGCCATGTCGTGCGTGGACACCGTGGCCAGGCAGTTGCGCCGCCACCATTGCGGCGCCAGCGGCTCGTTCGACCAGCCCCGTTCGAACCACAGCATCGACGTGCCGAGCACGCCGCGGGCGGCGAGTGCCTCGCGGCACCACGGCTCGACCGTGCCCAGGTCCTCCCCGATCGCGACCGCCCCCGCGCGGGACGCCACCCCCGCTAGCACGCCCAGCATCGCGTCCGCGTCATAGGACACATAGGAGCCCTGCATCGGTGACATGCCGTCCGGGATCCACCACAGCCTGGTCAGCCCCATGACGTGGTCCATCCGCACCCCGCCGCCCGCCGCCGCCGAAGCGCCGATCAGGTCCGCGAGCGGCCGGTACCCGCGGGCGGCCAGCTGGCCCGGATGCCAGGGCGGCAGCGACCAGTCCTGGCCGCGCTGGTTGAACTCGTCCGGCGGCGCGCCGACGCTCATGCCGCGGACGAACACGTCCTGCCCGGCCCACGCGTCCGCGCCGCCGGGGTACGCGCCGACCGCCAGGTCGTGCACGATGCCGATCTCCATGCCCGCCGCACGCGCAGCCGACTGCGCGGCGGCCACCTGTTCGGCGACCAGCCACTGCACCCACACGTGGAACTGCACGCGGGCGGCGAGCGAGCCGCGCAGCACGGCCACCTCCGCCGACCGCGGCTCGCGCAGCCAGGCCGGCCAGGCCCGGAAGTCGGGCCCGTGCACTTCGGCGATGGCGCACCAGGTCGCCCAGTCGTCGAGCGCCTGCCCCTGCCGCACGCGGAACTCGTCAAGCGCGGCCTGGCGCGCCGGGGACAGCGGCACCCGCCTGAGCACCTCCAGCGCGGCGCGCTTGGCGGTCCAGACCGCGTCCCTGTCGATCAGGGCGGCCGTCCGGCTCGCGGCGCGCAAGGGCTCACCGAGGGCAGTCACCACGGCTCGTTCGGAATGATCGAGCTCTTGATATTCGGGAATGTCTTCGACGCGCAGGTAGAGCGGGCTCACCCAGCGGCGGCTCATCGGCAGGTACGGCGAGGCGCTGACCGGAGCCAGCGGCTCGGCCGCGTGCAGCGGGTTGATCAGCACGAACCCCGCGCCGAGGTCGCGGGCCGACCAGGCGGCGAGCTCCGCCAGGTCGCGCAGGTCGCCATGGCCCCAGGAGGACGCGGAGCGCAGCGAGTACAGCTGCACGGTGAACCCCCAGGAGCGGTGGCCGGGCACGGGCGCGCTCAGGCCGTGCGCGGCGAACTCCGGCGGCGGTCCGGCGTGCCGCTGGCCGTCGGGCGGCGCGTCGCCGAGCGCGGCCAGGATCGCGGCAAGCGTCTGGTCGGACACGGTGACCTCGCGCCCCTGCCAGTCCCAGTAGGTGATGGCCACGCCCATCGCGGCGGCGCGCTCGCGCAGATGCCAGCTGTTCACCGCACTAGTGTGCCGTAGCCATGTCAGGCGAGCGACGCGGCATGGTCGGGGACGTAGGTCTGCATCTCGCGGGGAGTCCTGACATACCCCGACGATGGCGGCCGGGGCGGCAGTTCAAGCGACGGCGGCTGGACGTCGTGATAGGGGATCGTGCTCAGCAGGTGCGCGATCATGTTGAGCCGGGCGCGCCGCTTGTCATCGGACTCGACCACGTACCAGGGCGCCTCCGGGATGTCGGTCAGCGCGAACATCTGGTCCTTGGCACGGGAGTAGTCCTCCCACCGGGTGATCGACTCGGTGTCCATCGGGGACAGCTTCCAGCTCCGCATCGGGTCGTCGAGCCGGGACCGGAACCGGCGTTCCTGCTCGCGGTCGCTGACCGAGAACCAGTACTTGCGCAGCAGGATCCCGTCCTCGACGAGCAGCCGCTCGAAGATCGGGCACTGATGAAGGAACCGGCCGTACTCCTCCTTCGTGCAAAAGCCCATCACGTGCTCCACGCCGGCCCGGTTGTACCAGGAACGGTCGAACAGCGTCATCTCGCCCGCCGCGGGCAGGTACTCCACGTACCGCTGGAAGTACCACTCGGTGCGCTCTCGCTCGGTCGGCTTCGGCAGCGCCGCGATCCGCGCCAGCCGCGGGTTCAGGTACTCGGTGACCCGCTTGATCGTGCTGCCCTTGCCGGCCGCGTCGCGGCCCTCGAAGACCACCACGACGCGGGCGCCCGATGTGCGCATCCACTCCTGCATGCGCACAAGCTCGGCCTGCAGCCGGTACAGCTCCTTCTCGTAGACGAGCCGCGGCACCCGCCCGGCCGCGCCTGGCTTGTCCTTCGCTTTCTGCCTGCCCGCCATGGTGCCCTCCGTTCCGGGCCGCTGGGTTTCCCGGCCGCTGGCGGCCCGCCGATTTCGCCGCTCCCCCTTGCTAGCATGAGCGTCGTGGGTGACGACCAGCCAGTCCGCCGTTACGAGACGGTGGAGCTCTACCGCGAGGGCGCGGCCGCCAAGATCGTGCTGAACCGGCCGGAGCGGATGAACGCCTGGAGCAGCGGCCTGTCCGATGACCTGCTCACCGTGCTGCGCGACCTCGCGTCCGACGACGGGGTGCGGGCGGTGCTGCTGACCGGCGCGGGGAAGGCGTTCTGCGCGGGCGCGGACCTGAAGGAGGGCGCGGACAAGGCGGTCGCCGGGGAACTGGACACGTACACGGTCCTGACCCGCTGGTACCACCCGATCGTCACCACGATCAGGCAGATGCCCAAGCCGGTCGTGACCGCGGTGAACGGTCCTGCGGCCGGGGCCGGCATGTCGCTGGCGCTGGCCGGCGACCTCGTCGTGGCGGCCGAGTCGGCGTACTTCATGCTGGCGTTCGTCGGCATCGGGCTGGTGCCCGACGGCGGCGCGTCGCTGTTCGTGCCGTCCCGGGTCGGCTTCGCGCGGGCCGCGGAGATGGCGATGCTCGGCGAGCCAGTGCCCGCCGCGAAGGCGGTGGACTGGGGCCTGATCAACGTCGCCTGGCCGGACGCCGAGTTCATGGCGAAGGCGGAGGCGCTCGTGCAGCGCCTCGCGGACGGCCCGACCCGCTCCTACGCGGGCACCAAGCAGGAGCTGAACCACTGGCTGTACGAACGCATGGCCGCGCACCTTGAGCTGGAAGCGTCCCTGCAGCGCGAACTCGCCACCAGCGCGGACTTCATCGAGGGCGTGAGCGCGTTCCTGGGCAAGCGCCCGGCCAAGTTCAGCGGCAAGTAAACCCTTTACCGTAAGGGCATGAGTTCTCAGAAAGCGGCGGTCGTGACCGGGGCTGGCTCAGGTCTCGGCCGCCACATCACTGTCGCCCTGGCGCAAGCCGGCTGGCACGTCGTCGCGGCCGGCCGCCGCCTCGCGACGCTGGAAGCGACCGCCGCGCTTGCTCCGGCGGGCCACGTGCTGCCCGCGGTGGCCGACGTCACGGACGCCGGTTCCGTCGCGTCCCTGTTCACCCTGATCGCGGACCGCCACGGCCGGCTGGACCTGCTGGTGAACAACGCGGGCACGGGCGCGCCGCCCGGCGCGGTGGACGAGATCGCGATCGAGGGCTGGCAGTCGATCGTGGCCGTGAACCTGACCGGCTCGTTCCTGTGCGCCCACCACGCGGTGCGGATGATGAAGGCGCAGGACCCGCAGGGCGGCCGGATCATCAACAACGGCTCGATCTCGGCGCACTCGCCGCGGCCGGGCAGCGTCGGGTACACCGCCACCAAGCACGCGATCACCGGCCTGACCAAGTCGATCTCGCTGGACGGGCGGCCGTACAACATCGCCTGCGGGCAGATCGACATCGGCAACGCGGCGACCGAGATGACCCAGTGGATCGCCGCCGGCGCGGTCCAGGCCGACGGGAGCGTGATGGCCGAGCCGACGTTCGACCCGCGGCACGCCGCGGAAGCCGTGCTCTTCATGGCCGAACTCCCGCTGGACGCCAACGTGCAGTTCATCACGATCACCGCCACGACGATGCCGTTCATCGGCCGCGGCTGAGCGGGCACGGCAGATGACGGCGAGCACGCGGACGGCCGCGGTGATCGGCGGCGGCATCGTCGGGCTCGCGGTCGCCCGCGAGCTGACGACCCGCTACCCGGGCCTGCGAGTCACCGTCTTCGAGAAGGAAGACCGCCTCGCGGCCCACCAGAGCGGGCATAACAGCGGCGTCGTGCACGCCGGCATCTACTACACCCCGGGCAGCCTGAAGGCGCGGCTGTGCCTGCGCGGCGCCAGCCTGCTGCGCGAGTTCTGCGCCGAGCGGGGCATCCGGCTCCGCGAGCTCGGCAAGCTGGTGGTCGCCGCCTCCGACGCCGAACTCGGCGGGCTCGCCGAGATAGAGCGGCGCGCGCAGGCCAACGGCGTGCCTGGCATCAGGCGCGTCCCCAAGGCCGGGATCTGCGAGATCGAGCCGCATGTCCGCGGCGCCGCCGCGCTGTACTCGCCGCACACGGCGTCGGTCGACTTCCCCGCCATGTGCCAGGCCCTGGCGCGCGAGGTCACAGGCGAGGGCGGCACGATCCGGCTCGGCACGCGCGTGAGCTCGGTCGCCGAGCGCGCGTCCGGCGTCACGGTCAGGTCAAGCGCGGGGGAGTGGACGTTCGGCCAGCTGGTCGTCTGCGCCGGGCTGACAGGCGACACCCTCGCCGCGCAGCTCGACGGTCTCGGCGGCATGCGGATCGTCCCGTTCCGCGGCGAGTACTACGAGCTGGTCCCCGCCGCCCGTGACCGCGTCAACGGCATGGTGTACCCGGTGCCCGACCCGCGGTACCCGTTCCTCGGCGTGCACCTCACCCGCGACGTCGACGACGGCGTGCACGTCGGGCCCAACGCGGTGCTCGCCCTGGCCTTCGAGGGATACCGCTGGCGCGATGTCAGCCCCGGCGACCTGCGCGACATCGCGCGCTGGCCGGGCACGTGGCGGCTGTTCCGCAAGCACTGGCGCTACGGCCTGGCGGAGATGTCGGACTCCCTCGTCAAGCGGCGTTACCTGGCCAACGTGCGCACGTACCTGCCCGGCATGCAGCCTGGCGACATGGTCCGGTCCACGGCCGGGGTCCGGGCGCAGGCGGTGCGCAGGGACGGCAGCCTTGTCGACGACTTCGTGCTCGAGTCCACGGACCGCGTCATGCTCGTCCGCAACGCGCCGTCGCCCGCCGCGACCTCAAGCCTGGCCATCGCCGAGCACATCGTGTCCGCGCTTGGCGCACGCGCGCGTCAGTAGGGACCCCGATCGAGGATCGGCCACGATTGGTACTGCATCCGGACGACTGCCGTGGACGGCTTGGCGGCACCGGGCTGCCACGCCGAGATCCGCCATTGGGGCTGCCCCGGTATGTTCAGGGCCACGTCGGCGATCAGCTGATGGCTTCCTGGCTGCCAGCCGAAGGTAACGCCGTTCCCGTCGGCGAATGTTGTTCCTGGCACGGCGGTGATCCGACCGTTCGCGACGGCGGTGACGACGAGCCTGCCCGCTACGGGATGGCCGTCTCGTGTCACTTGGGTGGCCAGCAGGAATGCGAGGAGCCGGCCGTCTGGGCTGAACGCGCCTTTGAAGGCCTGGCTTGGCGCGGGCAGTGAGATCCCCTTGACCTGGCCGTCGGCCAGGTCAAGCACCTGCACCCGGCAGCGGGTGGTGCAGGGTGGCAGCCAGGCGATCTGGGTGGGACTTGCCGCGATCACGTTCGCGAAGGAACGCGTCACCCGGCCGGTGCCGGGATCCCACAGCTCGTACCTCGCTGAGGCCGACTCCGGGTCCGCCATTTCCTGCGCCAGCAGCAAGCCCGCGCCGGTTCCCTGGTCGATCGCGTACCCGGCGGGCAGCCTGAGCTGGTGCGCGGGTCCCTGCCCAAGCGCGGCGCCGGTGACGCTGACCTCTCGCGCGTCGCCAGACGCGGTTGTCAGGTTCGCGCCAGGCGGGTAGCTGACCAGCCACAGGGCGCCAGGAGTAGCGGCCGGGGCGGCGAAGCCGGCCGTGCCGATGCGGTGCGCGACCAGCGACCCGTCGGCGACGTAGTAGACCGGCAGCGCCACGGCGGCGCAGTCGTCGCAGCTGGGGTGCACGACAGGGAACGGCTGCGCCGCCCAGCCGCCAGCGACGCGCAGGAATTGATAGCTACCGCTGCCACCGGGCAGCCCGCGGATCGGCTCAGCGCGGCCGGTGGCCAGCGAAAGCCAGGCTGGCTCCTGGCCGGCGAGCAGCAGTGACGGGCTGGGGTGGCCTGGCAGCGACCCGATCAGCGTGGCGGGGTTGGACGGCGACGGAGACGGCGCGACGGCAGGCGCTCTGGGCCCTGCGCCGACTGCGGCGCTCGCGCCGCCCGCACTTGGATCCGCTCGCGCGCCGTCCTGTCGCAATGCTGGCAGGTACCAGACAGAGGTGGCGCCCAGGGCGAGGACGATACCCAGCACGGCAACCGCCAGCCGCCATCGGCGCCGACGGGGCTCACGGTCCTCGCCGTATCGGAGGGTTCCGCTCACTGCCACCCCCACGACCGGCTGCTCCTGCTTTGCCACAACGATAGCCATGGATAGCCGTGCCTGTGACCGAGTTGCCCGCTTCGTCAGAGTTCGTGACTCTGGGTGCCCCCGCCGCCTGTCACCCGGTCAGCGCGGCGAACGGCGGCCGCCCGCCTGTCCGGGCTGCCGCCCGCCTGGGTCAGCCGATCTTCCTAGGTTCCCCGCAGATCCTGCGGAAGGCATCCGCGTCCGCTATCGCGGCGCCCTCCTGGTCGTTGTTGAAGTACGCGTACACGGTGGCCTCGCCCGGCCAGGCGTCCGCGATCCGGCGCGCCCACGCGCTCAGTTCGGCGCCGCCGTACCGCGGCCACGGGTCGGCCGTGCCCTCGTGGAAGCGCAGGTACCCCCAGTCGGCGGTCCGCCATAGCGGCGTCACTGCCGACCCTGCCCGGTCCGCCCAGCACAGCGCCGCGCCGCGAGCGCTGAGCACCGAGCGGACGTCGTCGCTCCACCACGACTCGTGCCTGGGTTCCACGGCGACCCGCACGCTCGCGGGGAACTGGGCGAGACAGCCGTCGAGCAGCGCCGCGTCGGCGGCCATTTGCGGCGGCAACTGCAGCAGCACCGGGCCGAGCGCGCCCGCCAGGCCGCGGGCCGCGTCGAGCATCCGGTGCACCGGCTCCGCGGGCTCGCGCAGCCGCCGCACGTGGCTGAGATAGCGGCTGGCCTTCACCGCCATCACGAAGCCGTCTGGCGTGCGCTTGCGCCATTCGGCGAACGTCTCCCGGCTGGGCAGCCGGTAGAACGTGCCGTTGTTCTCGACCGCGTCGAACCGCTCGGCGTAGTACTCGAGCCACAGTCGCTGCGGCACCTGCGGCGGATAGAACACGCCGCGCCAGTGCCGGTACTGCCAGCCCGAGGTGCCGACGAGAACAGGCATGGCGGCGGCATCGCTCCTCATCGTGTGGTCTGACGATGCCATCCCCGAACCCGTGGCGCCCGAATCCACCCGAGAAAAAAAGTGGAGCCCCCGGATGGGGGGGGCATCCGGGGGCTCCGCGCGGGGGAAAGCCCTATTGCCAAAGCGCCACCCCCCGCCTGGGCGTTACACCCCGTGCGGAAAATTTTTAGGTAATTTGTCCTTTACGGTGAGTAGCAGTCAGGGCTGGGTCGGGAGCACGCCCGCGGTCGCCTCCGGCTCGGGCCGCACCCGTGCGATCTCCGCCGAGTCGGCGATCCGAAGCTTGCGCCGTGCCCGCTGGTAGAACGTCGTGCGGCCGAGCCTGACGACGGCGGCGGCGCCAGGCCGCGCCGTGACGTCCAGCATGTCGCCCGGCCCCGCGTAGCCGGTCACCTGGCCGTCCACCTCGATGGCGAGCTGCCCGCTGCCAGGCAGCACCTCGAGGCAGACCGGGTCGGCGACCGACAGCACGATGCCGCGGTTGTACGCCGAATGCGGCGCGGCCGGCGTGACGAGCAGCGCCTCCACAGCGGGACTGACGATCGGGCCGCCCGCCGAGAAGCTGTAGGCGGTTGACCCGGTGGGGGTCGCGACGATGATCGCGTCCGCCACGTACGAGACGAACGGCTGTCCGGCCGCGCGGACGGCCACCGCCGCCATCTTGTCGCCGGGGATGCGGACCACGGCGATGTCGTTGAACGCCGTGACCGGTTCCCCGGCCACCACGCAGTCGACCGCGAGCCTGGGCTCGGTGGTGTAGTCGTGGGCGTCGATCGCGGTGAGCGCGGCGGGCAGGTCGGGCACGTCGACTTCGGCGAGGAACCCCAGTTTGCCCAGGTTGACGCCGAGCACGGGGGCGTGCTGGCCGTCCGCGAGCCGCATCGCGCGCAGCATCGTGCCGTCTCCGCCGATGCTCACGAGCAGGTCGCTGTGCTGCCCGAGTTCGTCGGCGGGCACTCCCGTCGCCGAGCAGTTCAGCCTGGCGATCTCGTTCTCGATGCCGTAGACGGCCGCGTTGTTGCGGGCGGCCCAGCCGAGCACGGCGTTGACCGCCTCGGCGGAGTCGCGCTGGGGGTGCAGGACCATGCCGACCGAGTGCATCGCTACAGCCCGTACTTCTCGAGGAGGCGGAGCCAGAGTTCGCTCATCGTCGGATATGACGGGACGGCGTGCCACAGCTGATCCAGGGTTACCCCGCCAGCGATGGCCACGGTAGCGGCGTGGATCATCTCGCCGACCCCAGGACCGGCGAGTGTCAGGCCCACGAGTTTCTTGCTGTTGTCATCGACCACCATTTGCGCGTGCCCGGTGTACCCATCGGCGAACAGCGAAGCCCCGGCGACGTTGCCGATCTCGTACTCCACGACGCGAACGGTCGTTCCGCGCGCCCGCGCCTGCTCCGCGGTCAGCCCGACCGCTGCCACCTCGGGCATCGTGAACACCACCTGCGGCACGCAGGTGACGCTGGCCCGGTCGGTGACCGTCGGCTCGTCCCCGCGCGCGCGGGCGGCGATCGCGTCGCCGCAGATCCGCCCCTGGTACTTGCCCATGTGGGTGAGCAGCGCGCGGCGGTTGACGTCGCCTGCCGCGTACAGCCAGCCGCCGTCCCCTCCTCCGCCGCTGACGGCGCGCACCAGCATGGTGTCGTCCACCTCGAGCCACGAGCCGGGCGCCAGCCCGACCGCCTCGACGCCGATGTCTTCAGTGCGCGGCGCCCGCCCGGTCGCGGCGAGCACCTCGTCGGCCACCAGGACCGTCCCGTCGTCGAGCGTCAGCGTGACAACCCCGCCTAGGTCGTCCCGCGTCGCCTCGGTCACGACGGCACCGAGCCGCACGTCCACCCCGGCGCCACGCAGTCCCTGTGCCACGAGTTCGCCGGCGAAGGCAGGCAGCCGGTCGAGCAGCCCGCCGCGCGACAGCAGCGTCACGCGGGCGCCGAGCGCCTGCCAGGCGGCCGCCATCTCGCAGCCGACAACGCCGCCGCCGACGATTACCAGCCGCCCCGGAACGGACTGCGCGCTGGTCGCCTCCCTGCTGGTCCACGGCCGCACCCCGGCGAGCGACGGCGGGACGACCGCCCGGGTACCCGTGCAGACGACGACCGCGTGATTGGCCTCGAGTTCGGTGTCGGCCACCTTCACGCGGCGCTCGCCGGTGATCCGCCCGGGCCCGCGGAAGAGGTCGATCCCGGCTCCCTTGAGCCACTCGACCTGGCGGTCGTCCTTCCAGTCGTGGGTGAAGGAGTCACGCCGGGCGAGCACCTTCTCCGGCTCGAGGCGGGCGCCGGTGACCCCGCGGACGTGCGCCGCCTCCGCCACCACGGCGGCCGGCCGCAGCAATGCCTTGCTTGGCATGCACGCCCAGTAGGAGCACTCCCCGCCGACAAGCTCGGACTCGACGATCGCGGCGGTCAGCCCGCCGCGCACCGCCCGATCGGCGACGTTCTCGCCGGTGGGACCCGCCCCGATGACGATCACGTCGTAGCTGCCGGCCATGCCGCCTCCTGCCTGTAGTCGTCGCGGCCGCGTTGACCCGTCTTCGCGGCCGCGTCGTGCTGCCGCCGCGGCCGCGACCGCCGTGCCGTCACCGCTGACCGTCTAACCGTCACCGCTGACCGCCTAACCGTCACCGTAGCGGGCCGCCGCGTTACGCCGTGCCGGGGTCGCCCGTGGCGCCCGTATCGCCGGCGTCGCCCGTATCGCCGGCGTCGCCCGTATCGCCGGTGTCGCCCACCATGGCCGCCGGGTCGATCACCCGGTCGAAGTCCGCGGCGCTGATGTACCCGGACGCCAGTGCGGCCTCGCGCAGTGTGCTGCGCTCGGCGGTCGCCTTGTGCGCGATCTCGGCCGCCCTGTCGTAGCCGATCACCGGGGACAGCGCGGTGACCAGCATGAGCGAGCGGCTGACGTGCTCGGCGATCCGCTCCTCGTCGAGTTCGGCGCCCTCCACGCAGAACACGCGGAACGTCCGGCAGGCCCCGGCCAGGATCGTGGCCGAGTGCAGGAAGTTGGCGATGATCACCGGCCGCATCGTGTTCAGCTCGAGGTTGCCCTGCGCGGCCGCGTACGCGACCGTGGTGTCGTGCCCGAGCACCTGAGCGCAGACCATGAGCATGGCCTCGCACTGGGTGGGGTTCACCTTGCCGGGCATGATCGAGCTGCCTGGCTCGTTGGCGGGCAGGACCAGCTCACCGAGCCCGGCACGCGGACCTGACGCCAGCCACCGGATGTCGTTGGCGATCTTGGTCAGCGGGACGGCGAGCCCGCGCAGCCCCGCGGACGCGGCCGCCACCGCGTCCGCGCCAGCGAGGGCGGCAAACTTGTTGGGCGCAGTCCGGAACGGGTAGCCCGTCTCGACGGCGATCTGCTCGGCCACGGCCGCGGCGAAGCCTGGCGGGGCATTCAGCCCCGTGCCGACCGCGGTGCCGCCGGCGGCGAGCTCGTACAGGTCTTCCGCCGACCGCTCGAGCCTGTCCGCCGCCTGCCCGAGCTGGCGGGCGAACCCCGACCACTCCTGGCCCACGGTCAGTGGGACCGCGTCCTCTAGGTGGGTGCGGCCGATCTTGACGACGTCCCGCCACAGCCTGGCCTTGGCGTCGATCGCCCGCTGCAGCGCCCGCACGCTCGGCAGCACCTCCTCGTGCACCGCCCGCACGGCCGCGACGTGCATCGCGGTCGGGAACGTGTCGTTGGACGACTGCCCCATGTTCACGTGGTCGTTCGGGTGCACGGGGACCTTGCTGCCAATCTGGCCGCCGGCCAGCTGGATGGCCCGGTTGCTGATCACCTCGTTGACGTTCATGTTCGTCTGCGTGCCCGACCCGGTCTGCCAGACCCGCAGCGGGAAGTGCGCGTCGAGCTCGCCCGCGATCACCTCGTCGCAGACCCGCGCGATCAGCCCGGCCATCCAGGCCGGCAGCCGCCCGGCCTTCCCGTTGGCCAGCGCCGCCGCCTTCTTCACGTACCCGAACGCGTGGTACACCTGCCGCGGCATCGAGTCCGCGCCGATGTCGAAATGGACAAGCGACCGCTGCGTCTGCGCCCCCCAGTACCGATCGGCCGGCACGTCGATGACCCCCATCGAGTCAGACTCCCGCCGGTGCCCAGTGGCCCCGATCCCCACCGGCAAGTCCCGTATCCGCGGCACTTCGTCCATAGCCCCACCCAAGCACACCCAAGGCCCCCGATCACCACCCCCGCTCCGCTTTGGCAGCCATCCCTCTCTCTCCCAATCCACCCCAATCCACGCTTCCGGCAGCCATCCTTGTCTCCCAATCCGTCCGGCTCCCGCAGCAGTTGTCACACAGGCCACGGGCGTCCACTTGGCGTACTTTGTGACGTTTTTCTGCCCCAATATGCCCGGAATGTCCATGCGAAAAGTACGCCAAGTCGTATCACCGTGACTTGTGGGGCGACGTTATCAAGGGCACCGGATGTTCTCCTTCCCGTCACCCGCTCTTAAATCGGACTCTTGACGCATGAGAAACGCGGGGTGACGATGACGAAGCCTGCGGTGCTCACTTTTGGGTCAGAGTGTGCCGGCTGGTAACTCCGCGTGCAGGAAGGGTCGATGATGATCGGACGTGGCGGCGGACGTACGACGACAGCGCGACGCGCGATGCGGCAGGGAACCAAGCGGCAGGGAACCAAGCGGCAGGGAACCAACCGGCAGGGAACCAACCGGCAGGGAACCAAGCGGCAGGGAACCAAACGGCAGGGAACAAAGCGGGGAACAAAGCGGCGGGGTACGAGGTGGCGGCTCGCCGCGGTCGCGTCGGGAGTGACGCTCGCAGCGGCGGCCCTAACCGCCTGCGGCACCTCGAGCGCCGCGACCGGGCCGGTGACGCTGAACTTCTACCTCTACCCGGACACCTCAGGCGCGACGCAGGACGCGATCAACAACTGCAACGCCCAGAGCCATGGCCAGTACCAGATCTCCTACCAGCTGCTGCCAAGCGCGTCCGACACGCAGCGACAGCAACTCGTCCGCCGGCTGGCCGCGCACGACACGTCGATGGACATCCTGGGCCTTGACGTCACCTGGGAGGCCGAGTTCGCCCAGGCCGGCTGGATCGTGCCGTGGACCGGCACCTACAAGGCCGAGGCCGAGGACGGGACGCTCAAGCCCGCGCTGCAGACGGCGACCTGGAAAGGCCAGCTGGTCGCGGTGCCCGACAACTCCAACACCCAGCTGCTGTGGTACCGCTCGGACCTGGTGAAGACACCGCCCACCACCTGGGCGCAGATGATCGCCGACGCCGAGCAACTCGCCAAGGAAGGCAAGCCGCACTACATCGAGATCCAGGGCGCGCAGTACGAGGGCGCGACCGTCTGGTTCAACACGATGGTGGCCAGCGCGGGCGGCAGCATCCTCAACGCGAGCGCGAGCGCGCCGGAACTCGGCGCCCCCGCCGTCACGGCGCTGTCGATCATGAAGGAGCTCGCCAGTTCGCCGACGGCGGACCCGTCGCTGTCCGTGCAGATGGAGAACCAGAACCGGCTCGCGATGGAGGCGGGCACCGCCGCCTTCGAGCTGAACTACCCGTTCGTGTATCCGGCGATGAAGGCCGACAACCCGGCGATGTTCAAGAACTTCAAGTGGGCGCCGTACCCGGAGGTGACCCCGGGCGTGCCCGCGAAGGTGACGATCGGCGGCATCGACCTGGCGGTCAGCGCGTACTCCCAGCACAAGAACCTCGCCTTCCAGGCCGCGCTGTGCCTGCGCGACGCGCAGAACCAGTTGATCGGCGCCACGGTCGGCGGTGTCCCGCCCACGATCGCCAGCCTCTACAACGACCCGAAGATGTTCCCCGACTACCCGTTCCACGCGGACATCCTGTCCAGCCTCGAGAACGCGAGCGTGCGCCCGCAGACGCCGGTCTACCAGGTGGTGTCGATCGACATCTCGCACCTGATCTCGCCGCCGTCAGGCATCAGCCCGACCGGCACCGAGCAGTCGATGGTCGGCCAGATCAACGACGCGCTGCAATCCAAGGGGCTGGTGCCATGAGACCCGTGAGACCCGTGAGATCCATAAGACCTGTGAGACCCACGAGACCCGCGAGCCCTGCGACCCCCGTCAGCAGTAGGAGTGGCCGATGAGTACCACCACGCCGGCAGTAGCCACCGAAGAGTCGGCCGGCCGCCCGGCGAAGAAGGCCAGGCCACAGCTCTCGGAAGGCGCGAAGGCCGAACGCAGGCTCGGGTTCCTGTTGTGCGCGCCCGCGGTCCTCGTGATGATCGCGGTCACCGCCTACCCCGTGGGGTACGCGATCTTCCTGTCCCTCGAGCGGTACAACCTCGAACTGCCGCAGGACATCAAGTTCATCGGGTTCAGCAACTACGCCGCGGTGCTCAGCTCGCCATACTGGTGGCAGGCGCTGGCGGTGACCCTGATCATCACTGTTTTCTCGGTAAGCATCACCCTCGTGCTCGGCATGCTGCTCGCCATGGTGCTGCACCGGACGCTGTTCGGCCGCGGCCTGGTGCGCACCGCCTCGCTGATCCCGTACGGGATCGTGACGGTCGCCGCCGCTTACAGCTGGCAGTACGCGTGGACGCCGAACCAGGGCTACCTGTCCTCGGTGTTCAACAACGGCGCCCCGCTGACCAGCCAGGCCGAGGCGATCATCGTGATCATCATCGCGGAGATCTGGAAGACCACGCCGTTCATGGGCCTGCTGCTGCTCGCCGGGCTCTCGCTGGTGCCCGAAGACCTGCTCAAGGCCGCGAAGGTCGATGGCGCGACCGGCTGGCAGCGGTTCACCCGGATCACGCTGCCGCTGATGAAACCGGCGATCCTGGTCGCGCTGCTGTTCCGGACCCTGGACTCGTTCCGTATCTTCGACAACATCTTCATCATGACCAGCGGCAACAACGGCACGGGTTCCGTATCGATCCTCGGCTACGACAACCTGTTCAACGCGCTGAACCTGGGGATCGGCTCGACGATCTCGATCCTGATCTTCATCTGCGTGGCGATCATCGCCGTCATCTTCATCCTGGGCTTCGGCACCGCGGCCCCTGGCTCCAACACCGGACGGAGGTGAACCGCTGATGGCTGCCATCACACCGCAGCAGCGGGCTGGCTGGACGGCCGCGAACTTCGTGGTCATCGCGCTCGCGCTGATCCCGGTGCTCTGGCTGGTCTCGCTGTCGTTCAAGACGCCCGCGGCGGTCCTCGACCCGTCGTTCATCCCCTCGCAGTGGACATGGGGAAACTACAGCGGGATCCTGACGAGCTCGCAGTTCCTGCGGCCGCTGGTGAACTCGATCGGCATCGGGCTCATCTCCACGCTGATCGCCGTCGTGCTCGCCTCGATGGCGGCGTACGCCATCGCGCGGCTGCAGTTCCCCGGCAAGACCGTGCTGATCGGGCTGGCGCTGCTGATCGCCATGTTCCCGCTGATCGCGCTGGTCACCCCGATGTTCACGATCGAGCGCGCGCTCGGCTTGTTCAACACCTGGCCAGGCCTGATCATCCCGTACGTCGCGTTCGGCTTGCCGCTTGGCATCTACACGCTCAGCGCGTTCTTCCGCGAGATCCCCTGGGAACTGGAGAAAGCCGCGAAGATGGACGGCGCGACCCCATTCCAGGCCTTCATCAGGGTGATCGCCCCGCTCGCCGCCCCCGGCATGGTGACCACCGCCATCCTGGTGTTCCTGGCCTGCTGGAATGACTTCCTGCTGGCGATCTCGTTCACCTCGACGATCAGCTCGCGGACCGCGCCGGCCGCGATGGAGTACTTCAGCGGCGGGTCGGTGTTCACCGTGCCCACCGGCCCGATCGCCGCCGCCGCGGTGGTCATCACGATCCCGATCATCATCTTCGTGCTGTTCTTCCAGCGCCGCATCGTCGCCGGGCTCACCTCCGGCGCCGTCAAGGGCTAACGGGCTAGCGATCCTAAGAGGAGAAACGACAAGTGGCCGAAATCGTGCTTGACCACATCAGCAAGCGCTACCCCGACGGCTCGCTGGCGGTCAACGACTTCAACCTGGACATCCGCGACGGCGAGTTCGTGATCCTCGTCGGTCCGTCCGGCTGCGGGAAGTCCACGACGCTCAACATGATCGCCGGGCTCGAGGACATCACCGACGGCGAGCTCCGCATCGGCGGCCAGGTGGTGAACAACAAGTCGCCCAAAGACCGCGACATCGCCATGGTCTTCCAGAGCTACGCGCTCTACCCGCACATGACCGTGCGGGAAAACATGGGCTTCGCGCTCAAGCTGGCCAAGCGCCCCAAGGAGGAGATCAAGGCCAAGGTGGAGGAAGCCGCGCGGATCCTGGACCTGACGCAGCACCTGGACCGCAAGCCGGCCAACCTGTCAGGCGGTCAGCGCCAGCGGGTGGCGATGGGCCGGGCGATCGTGCGCGACCCGGCCGCGTTCCTCATGGACGAGCCGCTGTCCAACCTGGACGCCAAACTCCGCGTCCAGATGCGCACCGAAGTATCCAGGATCCAGCGCCGGCTCGGCACCACGACCGTGTACGTGACTCACGACCAGACCGAGGCCATGACCCTCGGCGACCGGGTGGCGGTCATGCGCAGCGGCGTGCTGCAGCAGGTCGGCAGCCCGAAAGAGCTCTACGACCGGCCCGGCAACCTGTTCGTCGCCGGCTTCATCGGCTCGCCCGCGATGAACTTCCTGTCCGGCACCGCCGAAGAAGGCAAGCTGCGCACCAGCCTCGGCGACTTCCCGCTCACCGACCGGCTGCGCCACGAGATGTCGCGGGCCAAGGCCGAGCGCCAGGTCATCGTCGGCATCCGGCCGGAGAACTTCGAGGACGCGGCGCTCGTGCCCGCGGAGAACCGCGGCTACGGGATCACGTTCCGCACAAACATCGACGTCCTGGAGTCGATGGGCTCCGACGTGTACGTCTACTTCACCCGCGGCCGCGAGACCGGGGTGAACGCAGCCGAGCTCGAAGAGCTGGCCAGGGACTCCGGGCGCTCGGACACAGGCGGCAGCGGCGACACGATCGTGGCGAGGCTCGACGCGGCGACAAGGGTGCGCGAGGGCAGCGAGGCGCAGCTGTGGGCGGACGCCCGCGCGATCCACGTCTTCGACCCGGCCACAGGCCGCAACCTGAGCTTGGGCGACACCGCCACAGACTAAGGAAACCGCGACAACCTACCGGATCTTCTCCCGCAGCCGCTC
>Ga0335073_10006115_pt1 | contig 16917 bp, 14 predicted proteins | sample Lox_Sample_22_FD_207093 | JGI IMG/M metagenome (GOLD analysis project Ga0335073, IMG submission 207093) | Soil microbial communities from Loxahatchee National Wildlife Refuge, Florida, United States - Lox_Sample_2.2 | ecosystem: Environmental > Terrestrial > Soil > Wetlands | place: USA... | reverse complement strand
CGCCGAGTACGGCGTGCCCGGGCACGGCGGCCGCAGCCCGGTGGCCTGGGTCGGCCCGGCGCCCTACCGGCGGGCCGACTCGGCGGTCGGCGGCCGCCGGCCGGTGGTCGCCATCCTCGACACCGGAGTCGGCGACCACCCCTGGCTCGGCCCGGACATCGTGCACCGCAACCCGCTGGTCGACGGCCAGCCGATCGGGCTCACCGACGCCGCGACCGACCCGGAATCGCCCGAGGTGCGCGACAATCCGCTGATCGGCACGCTGGGAGCGGACTCCGGTCACGGCACCTTCATCGCCGGGCTGATCCGGCAGAGCTGCCCGGATGCCGACGTGCTGGCCGTGCGGATCATGCAGGCCGACGGCGTCGTCTCCGAGGGTGACCTGATCGAGGCGCTCAACAAGCTGTGGCTGCGCCAGCTGCTGGCCCTGCAGCAGGGCGACGCGGCCAGCCTGATCGACGTGGTCAGCCTGTCGCTGGGCTACTACCACGAGCAGCCTGCCGACGCCGCGTTCGACCCGCTGCTGCTCACCCCGCTCCGGGCGCTCAGCCAGCTCGGCGTGGCCGTGGTCGCCTCGGCCGGCAACGATGCCTCGTTGCGGCCGATGTACCCGGCCGCGTTCGCGCCCTATGCCGGCGGGGCCGTGCCGGCGCCGGAGCCGGACGCGGTACCGCTGACCGCGGTAGGCGCCCTCAACCCGGGCGGCACGGTCGCGCTGTTCAGCAACGAGGGGCCCTGGGTGACCTGCAAGCGGCCGGGCAGCGCGCTGGTCAGCACCATCCCGATCGGCTTCGACGCGGCCGGCCAGCCGACCTTCCAGACCACCTACGACGACGAGGTGCGCGAGACCCTGGATCCGGACGACTTCCGGTCCGGCTTCGCCATCTGGAGCGGGACGTCCTTCGCGGCGCCGATCCTGGCCGGCGAGATCGTGCAGGCCCTGCTCGACGGGCCGGCCGGCAGCCTGGACCAGCTCGACGCGGCGAGCGCGGTGACCCGCACCCTTGCCGCGCTCGCCGTGGCGGCGCCACCGGCCGGTCAGCCGGCCGCGACCGCCCGGTCGACGCAGCCGCAGGCCGCCGGTACCGTGCCGGTGGTGAGCGGCGGCCAGCGCCTGGTGGTGAGCGTGGAAGGCGGCGTCTCGAGCCGATGAACGACGGTCCCCTGAACCGGCCCGGCGGGTCCGGTCCCGGCGCGGAGCCGGACCCGGCCGCGGTCGAGCGGCTGGCCCGGGGCGAACTCGACCCGACCGACGCCGCCGTGCTGGAGCGGTTGCGGTCGCTGCTGGAACGCTCCGACCCGCTGCCGGCCGACCTGGTCGAGCGGTTGCAGTTCGGCCTGATGTTCAACGCCATCGAGACCGAACTCGCCTCGCTGACCCGGCTCGAACCGGCCGCGGCCGGCGCGCGCTCGACCGATGCCGACATCGGGCAGTCGGTGACGTTCACCCATCGCGACTTCAGCGCGGTGGTGCGCACCGTCGCGACCGCCGGCGACCTGCTCACCATCGAGGGCTGGACGACCGCCGCCGGTGGCACTCCGGTGGAACTCACCCTGGACACCGACGCACCGGTCTGCACGGTGGTGGACGAGACGGGCCACTTCCAGTTTGATGGGGTGCGGCGGGGACTGGCCCGGTTCGCCTTTCGCCGCCCCGGCAGTTCGGCGATCGTGACTCCAGCGATGGAGGTCTGAAGCACGGGGGTTCGCAGGTGCGGTACCAGTCTGCGCTGGAGCAGGCTCGTGAGTTGCACCGTCGGGGCGTCACCAGCTACGACCGCGGCCGCCCGTCCGCCGCCGCCGCCCAGTTCCGCCGGGCGCTGACCTGCCTGGGCGCCCGGGACGGCACCGAGGAAGCGGTGCTGCCGGCCGGTGATAAGCCGGACGCCGAACGGCACGAGCTCCTCACCCGGGTGCTGATCAGCCTGGCGCTCAGCGAGGCCGACATCAGCCACGTGGACCGCGGGCTGAGCATCCTCAACCACGCCACCGCGCTGGCCGAACGGTCACCGGAGCTGTCCGTCCTGGCGCTGGCGCAGAAGGCACTGCTGTTGCTGCGAGCCGGCCGGTTCGGCGAGGCGCTGACCCTGTTCGACAGCGCCGTCGAGCTGCTGGCGCACGCCGAGACCGTGGACCAGTGCCGGATCCTGCTCAACCGGGGCGCGCTGCTGCTGGGCAGCAAGGACCTCGGCCGGGCCGCGGCCGATCTGCGGCGCTCGGCGGAACTCGCGCAGGAAGCCGGCCTCGGGGTGATCGAGTACAAGGCCCTGCACAACCTGGGTTACCTGGAGTTCCTGCACGGCAACCTGCCGACCGCGCTGCGCCTGATGGCCGAGCCGGGCGGCACCGCGGACCGGCCGCTCGCGACCCCGCTGCTCGACCGGGCCCGGGTACTGATCGAGGCCGGGCTGCTCACCGAGGCCGATCGCGCGCTGGCCGGCGCGATCGAGATCCTGCGCAAGGACCGGATGACCCAGGAGGTCGGCGAGTCCGAGCTGTTGCGGGCCCAGTGCGCACTGGCCCTCGGCGAGCCGGCGCTGGCCCGGACGCACGTCCGGCGAGCCCGGACCCGGTTCCGCAGGCGGGGCAACCGGAACTGGGAGCTGGTGGCCGACCTGCAGTTGCTGCAGATCGAGCTGCTGGACGGCGCCGTGCCGGCGACCGCCCTCGGCCGGGCCGAGCGGCTGCGGACCGAGCTGGGCCGGATCGGCATGTCCGAACCCGCCCGGACCGCGGCGCTGGTCGCGGCCGAGGCCGCGCTGCGGGCACCGGCCGCCGCGGCACGGACGCCGGGCTCGGCGCCGGCCCGGATCCCCCGGCTGCGCCCGGACGACTCGATCGCGCTGCGGGTGCACACCCAGGCGGTACGGGCCGAGGCCGCGCTGCGAGCCGGTTCCCCCGCCGTCGCCCGCCGCCAGCTGCGCGCCGGGCTGAAGGAGCTGGCCGCGTTCCGGGCGAGTTTCGGCAGCATCGAGCTGCAGGTGGCCAGCGCGGTGCACGGCACCCGGCTGACCGAGCTGGACATCCGGATCGCGCTCGACCGCCGCGACCCGGCCGCGGTCTTCGACGCCCTGGAACGGGCCCGGGCGGTCTCCAGCCGGATCCGCGCGGTCACCCCGAAGGCCGAGCAGTCCACCGCCGATCTGCTGTCGGACCTGCGCTACCTCACCGAGCAGCTGCGCGAGGTGCCGTTCGAAGCCAGCTCCCGGGGCCGGGTGAGCGAGTTGCGGGCCCGGATCGCCGAGCTGCAGGACCAGCTGCGCATGCAGCGCTGGCACACCGAGGGCACCGGTGCGGCCGAGCAGCCGGCCCGGCTGGCCGCGGTGCAGGCCGAACTCGGCGCCGACGCCGCCCTGGTCAGCTTCGTCCGGGCCGGCGGTGCCCTGCTGGCCCTCCGGACCGATGGCAGGCAGAGCCGGATGATCGACCTCGGGCCGGCGGCCGAGCTGGCCGAGCGGGCCCGGCGGCTGCGGTCGGACCTCGACGTGGCTGCCTTCGGCGAGCTGCCCGTCGCGCTGCGGCAGACCATCGAACGGTCCGTCGTGCGGTCACTGGCCGAGCTGACCCGGCTGCTGGCCCCGGTGCTGGAACCGGCGCCGGCCCGGCTGGTGGTCGTGCCGGTCGGCGAGCTCTGGGGAGTGCCGTGGAACGCCCTGGCGCCGCTGCGCCGGGTGCCGGTGGTCGTCGCGCCGTCCGCCTCGGCGTGGCTGTCCGCCCGCGCGCCGCGGCCGGGGCCCGGTGCCCCGCGGGTGCGCGGCGGTGTCCCGCGGGTGCGCGGCCTCAGCGGGCCCGGGCTGACCCGGGCGCGGCAGGAGGTGCTCGACCTGCGGCTGGCCTGGCCGGCGGCCGAGGTGGTGCCGGAGGCCGGCCGGCCCGACCTGGTCGCCGCGCTCGACGGCGCAACCGTGCTGCACATCGCCGCGCACGGCTCGCACCACCCGGAGAGCCCGCTGTTCTCCTCGCTGCAGCTACACGACGGGCCGGCCTTCGCCTACGAACTGGACGCGGCCCGGGAGACCCCGGAGCACGTGATCCTCTCCTCCTGTGAGCTGGGCATGAACCGGATCAGCGCCGGGGACGAGGCCCTCGGCCTGACCAGCGTGCTGCTGCGCCGCGGCGCCCGCTCGGTGGTGGCCAGCACCGTGCGGGTCCCCGACGACACCGCGGCCGAATTCATGCTTCGCTACCACCGGCAGCTGGCCGGCGGGCGGGACTCGGCCGCGGCGCTCGCCCTGGCCGCGGACGAGCTCGGTCCGTTCCCGATTCCGTTCGTCTGTTTCGGCAGCGCCTGGCGGGCCGCCTGCTGAGGGACTGCCGGCGGCAGGATCAGATCTCGACCATGGTGGTGGCCACCGGGGCGTGCCGGTCCTCCGGCGCCAGCCGTACCACGAACCGGGTCAGTCCTGGTTCGACGGTGGGAAAGGCGAACCGGCCGTCCGGATCCGCATCGGCCGTCAGCACCCGGTTGCTCTGGTGCAGCTCGACCCGGCCCGCCGAACCGGGTGCCAGCCAGCCGTCGATGCGCTTGTGGCCGGGCCCTTCCGATCCGACGTTCACCATGATGGTCAGCGCGTCGCAGGTGAAGGTGAGCGTCTGCACGGTGCTGGTCTGCTCGGTGCGGACGGACAGCAACCGGTCGGCGTCGACGACCAGCACGGCGAGCTCGAATTCCAGCGCTTCCAGCGAAATCGCGAACCGCAGCTGGTCGACCAGGTCGGCCGGCACCGGATCCAACCGCTCGTAGAGCACTGCGGTCCGCGCCAGGATCTCCGCGTCGACCGAGTCCATCGGCTCGTCGGCGAGAGATTCCCACGCTGGAATCTCGGAAATGTTCATCGAAGCTCCCATCGAGCATCAGCGGTCAAGGAAGCGCGCAGCTTCGCCAGGCACCGGCCACGGGTCGGGCCGATGCTGCCGATCGGCATCCGCAGGGCGCGGGCCAGTTCGGCGTAGTCGGGACGGTCGGCGAAGGCGATCACCCGCAGCAGCTCGCGGCAGCGTTCGGGCAGTGCCGACACGTGCGCCCAGAGCACCTGGTCGTCGGCGTCGCGCAGCGCGACGTTCTCCGGCAGCTGGTGGTCCGGGGTGGCCATCGCGTCCTCGTCGATCTCGGCCGGCGTCTGCCGGGTCTGCCCGCGCAGCAGGCGCCAGGCCTCGCGCCTGGCCGCGACCAGCATCCACTGCAGCACCGCGCGCGGGTCCGCGATCGACTCGGCGTGCCCGACCAGCGCCAGCCAGGTCGTCTGCAGCACGTCCTCGGTGGATTCCCGATCCAGCCGCTGCGCGCGCACGGTGTGCCAGAGGATCGGCGTCAGCAGGGCGACCAGCTCGCCCATCGCCGCCGCCTCTCCGGCCCGGTAGCGTTCGAAGAGCTCACCTGCCCGGCTTGCGAGCGTGCCTTGTTCGGCTTCGGCGTTGATCATGGCAGCCATCCAGATTCACAGACTCAGCTCGACAGCCCGGCCCGGGATAGCCGGGGCTGGAATGAGCCTAGGACGTCCTCCCTCTCAAGCGGAGAGGTCGGCGGCCGGGATCTGATACACCAGTGCGCCCATTCCCGGCCAATCCACGCGGTTTCCGAGCGGGGATCGAGCGCGTCTCCGGCACCCGGACGAAATCATTCCGGCCGGAACGTATCACCGGCAGCCGCCCACTCTCCTTCTCGCTGTAGCCACGGTGAGAGCCGGCGAGTCCACCTTCATCGGGGGGATGAACCTGGCAGCTGGGCCGGGCGGGCCTCGGCGGCGGCGCTGTCCAGGCATCGCACGGTCACGCTGAGCAGGCATAGGTGCCGCCTTCCCTCACCGTTCCGCCCGGCGGTCCCACCGCCGGGCGGCTCGGCACGGGGCCGGACGGATGGGGGATCCGCTCCGGCCCCGGAGCCGGCAGCGATCCGGCAGCCCGAGGCGCCTGCCGGGTGATGCCGGCCAGCCGTACCGTTCGTCGAGCCCTTCAGCCTGTCGGCCCTTGGCCCGTCAGCTCAGCGGCTCCCGGCCGGCCGGCTGTCGAGGCCGGGGCCCGGCCGGGGCCGGCAGGTCGGGCACCGCGAGATCCAGCGGCGCCTCCGCGGTCAGGATGTGCGACTCGCCGTGGTGGCGGATCGTGATCGAGGCCTTGTCGGGATGCTCGATGGTGTAGCGCACCTGGGCGCCGTCCGTCCGCACCCGGACCTTGCAGCCACGCCAGCGCACCGTGAACGACAGCAGGCCGAGCCGGTCCGGCAGCCGCGGCGCGAAGGCGAGCATGCCCTCGTGGTCGCGCATCCCACCGAAGCCGCAGACCAGCCCCAGCCACGCCCCGGCCAGCGAGGCGACGTGCACCCCGTCCCGGGTGTTGTGCTCCAGGTCCTCCAGATCCATCAGCGCCGCCTCGCGCACGTAGTCGTGGGCCAGGCCGAGGTGCCCGACCTCGGCGGCGAGCACCGCCTGGGTGCAGGCAGACAGCGACGAGTCCCGCACGGTGAGCTGCTCGTAGTAGTCGAAGGCCTGCGCCTTCTCGCCCGGGCTGAAGGAGTCTCCGCACCAGTGCAGGGCGAGCACCAGATCGGCCTGCTTGACCACCTGCTTGCGGTAGATGTCGAAGTACGGCCGGTGCAGCAGCAGCGGGTACTCGCCACGCTCGGCGGAGGTGACGAAATCCCACCGGTCTCCCCTGGTCGAGCCCCGGAACTGCTCCGACATGCCGTCCTCGGCGCGCGGCAGCGCCATCGCGTCGGCCGCTTCCAGCCACTGCTCGGTCTCGGTCCGCGACACCCCGAGCCGGGCCGCATCGCCCACCAGTTGCTGGGCGGTCAACGCGGCGTAGCGCAGGTTCCGGGCGGCCATCAGGTTGGTGTAGGTGTTGTCGGCGACCAGCGCGCTGTACTCGTCCGGTCCGGTCACCCCGTCGAGGTGGAACTGCTGGTCGGCGCCGAAGTGCCCGAGCGAGTACCAGAGCCGGGCGGTGTGCACGAGCAGCGGCAGCGCACAGTCCCGCTGGAACTGCTGGTCGCCGGTCCACTGGACGTAGCGCACCGCGGCCAGCGCGATGTCGGCGTTGACGTGGAAGGCCGCGGTTCCGGCCGGCCAGTACGCGCCGCACTCCTCGCCGTGGATGGTTCGCCACGGGAACGCCGCGCCCTCGTGACCGAGCAGTTCGGCCCGCGCCCGGGCCGGCTCGAGGGTCGCCGCCCGCCAGTGCAGCGCGCCGGCGACCGCCTCGGGCGAGGTGGCGGTGAGCACCGGCAGCACGAAGGACTCGGTGTCCCAGAACGCGTGCCCGTCGTAGCCCGGGCCGGTCAGCCCCTTGGCCGGGATCGCCCGCCCCTCCGTACGGGCGCCGGCCTGCAGCACGTGCCACAACCCGAACCGGACCGCCTGCTGCACCTCCACGTCGCCGTCGAGCTCGACGTCGGCACCGTCCCAGAACTCGTCCAGGAAGTCGCGCTGCTCGGCCACCAGCCCGTCCCAGCCGGTGTGCAGCACCGCGGTGAGCGCGGCATCCACCTGGTCGCGCAGCGCGGGCACCGAACGCTCGGCCGACCAGCCGTAGGCCACGAACTTGGTCAGCCGCAACCGCTCCCCCGGCTGCAGCTGGGTGCCCACCGTGGTGCGAGCCCAGTCCGGCTGCGCGAACGTGTGCACGCTCAGGTGATTGCCCGAGTCGATCAGGTGATCGGCGGCCACCGCCAGCCGCAGCCGGCTCTGCCGGGTGCGATGCACCAGCAGGGCCCGGTTGCCGTCCTGCAGCTGCTCCTCGGCCTCCAGCGGCCGTTCCAGGGCGGCCGCCACCCGCGGGTCGCCCGTCGCGGCCGGCACCGACTCGTTGGCGACCAGCTCCGACTGCAGCACGACCCGGGCCGGGTCACCGACCGCCTCCACCTCGTAGTGGACGCCGACGATCGCCCGCTGGGTGAAGGAGACCAGCCGGGTGGAACGGACCCGGACGATCTGGCCGGCCGGCGACGCCCACTCCACCACCCGGCGCAGCACCCCGGCGCGCAGGTCGAGGATCCGCTCGTGGTGCAGGATGCGGCCGTAGCGCAGGTCGAACGGCTCGTCGTCGACCAGCAGCCGGATCAGCTTGCCGTTGGTCACGTTGACCACCGTCTGGCCGGACTCGGGGTAGCCGTAGCCAGCCTCCGCGTACGGCAGCGGGTGCTTCTCGTAGAACGAGTTGAGGTACGTGCCGGGCAGCCCGTACGGCTCGCCCTCGTCGAGGTTGCCGCGTACCCCGATGTGCCCGTTCGCCAGCGCGAAGACCGACTCGGCCTGGGCCAGCCGGTCCAGCCGCAGCCCGAGTTCGCGGACGTGCCAGGGCTCGGCCGGGAACCGGTCGTCGCGGATCACGCGGCGCCGTCCAGCAGCTCGGCCAGGTCCTCGACCACCCGGTCGGCGCCGTGCCCGGCCAGCTCGCGGGCCTGGCCCACCCGGTCGACCCCGATCACGCAGCCGAACCCGCCGGCCCGGCCGGCCTCGACGCCAGCCAGCGCGTCCTCGAAGACCGCCGCCCGGCCCGGCTCGACCCCGGCCAGGGCGGCACCGGCCAGGAACGAGTCCGGCTTCGGCTTGCCCGGCAGGTGCTCGCGCGCCAGGGTCACGCCGTCCACCCGCCCCTCGACGTACTCGGCCAGCCCGGTCACCTCGAGGACCAGGCCGGTGTTGGCGCTGGAGGACACCACGAACCGGCGCAGCCCGGCATCCCGGGCCGCCTGCAGGTACCGCCGGGACCCCTCGAACACCCGCACGCCATCCGCGCGGATCCGGCGCTGCACCTCCGCGTTCTTCCGGTTGCCCAGTCCCGCCACGGTGTCGCCGTCCGGGCCGTCCGCCGGCAGCTCGATGCCCCGGGACGCCAGGAAGTCCCGCACCCCGTCCTCGCGCGGCTTGCCGTCGACGTAGCGCTCGTAGTCCTGCTCCTCGAACGGGCGGAAACCGGCGCCCTCCCGCCCCCGGAGGAACGCGTCGAACATGTGCTTCCAGGCGGCCTCGTGGACGGACGCGGTGTCGGTGAGCACCCCGTCCAGGTCGAACAGGCAGACCTCGATCTCGTCGGGCAGGCCAAGCCTCATTCCCGCGACTCCTCTCCGCCGCACGGCGCAGGCCCAGCACGGGCGGACCCGTGCGGCACCGGGACCTCGTTGTCCCCTACGAACCTAGTTGTCGGGCCTCGGGTCCGGCCTCGCCGACCCGGCAACCCGGGCACCGGAGGGTTCGCCCCGCCCGGCGCCGGCACTTGCCAGCCCGACGAGCTGTCGCGTATCGGGTCGAGTTTCACCTTGCGAACATGACCGAAAGGCCGATCGAATCGGCTAGCACTCGCCAGCCGAGAGTGCTAATCTCGAACCTGAGCACGAGCTACCCGCCGGGTGGCGGGCAGCATTGACAACTGGTTCATGGTGGAGGTGAGCTGCCGTGCTTCGCTTCGATCCGTTCCGTGATCTCGACCGTCTGACCGACCAGCTGCTGGGTGCCCAGGCCGGTCCGACCCGCGTCCCCCGGTTCATGCCGATGGACCTGTACCGCTCCGGCGACCACTACGTCCTGCATGCCGACCTGCCGGGCATCGACCCCGGTTCGGTGGACGTCAACGTCGACAACGGCACCCTGACCATCCGCGCCGAACGCAGCGGGCGCACCGAGCAGGACGTCCAGTGGCTGACGAACGAGCGCTTCACCGGCACCTTCCAGCGGCAGCTGTCGCTGGGTGAGGGCATCGACACCGAGGCGATCAGCGCCACCTACGACAACGGCGTGCTCTCGGTGACCATCCCGGTGGCCGAGAAGGCCAAGCCGCGCAAGATCGCCGTCAGCGGGCACTCGACCCGGCAGGTCATCGACGCCGGTGCCTCGCCCGAGGCCGCCGACTGAACCGGGCGGGGGCGGGCGGCAGTGCCGCCCGCCCCCGCCCGGTCAGATCTCCAGCCAGCGCCGGCCACCGAGCACCGCGGCCACCGGCCCGTCGACCGGGCTGCCGAGCAGGGTCGCGACGGCGAAGTCGGCCGCCAGCCCGTCGAAGTACCGGTGCCGGCGCAGCATGGCGTGGGTGCCGCCGGACACCCGGACGAAACCGACCCTGGCGTCCGGCGCCAGCTTGCCCGCCACCGTCACCGCGTTGCCGATCCTGGCCACCCGGTCGCGCTCGCCGTGCACGAAGAGCACCTGCCGGCCGGCCAGTCGCCCGGCCGCATCGTCGGGGTAGAGCCAGGGTGCGAGGGCCACCACGCTGCGGACGGTCGGCGCGTCCCCGGCCAGCAGCGCGGCCCGGCCACCCAGGCTGTGGCCGACCAGGCCGACCGGCAGTCCGCCGCCGAACCGCCCCGCGAGCTCCTCCAGCGCCCAGCGCGCGTCGTCGGCCGGTGTGTGCCGGGAGTCCCAGCCGCGCACCGAGTTCAGCAGCCGGAACACCGCCAGCCGGCCGCGGCCGGCGTGTGCGATCCGCTGGGCGACCGGGATCATCCGCAGCACCGACAGCTGGACCGGGCTGACCGCCATCTCCGCACCCCGGCTGCCACCGCCGTGCAGCACGAGCACGGCCGCATCGGGCCGGTCCGGCACCCGCTCGGGGACCAGCCGGGACCGGACGCCGACCTGCGTCTGGGCCGGTTCAGCGCTCACGCGACCCCTTCCTTCCACCCGTCGCCTGCCATCGGGAGCCGATCTGCTCGTGGGCCCGTCGGGCGCGAGTCCCCTTCACGGTAACCAGTTCCGACACCGGGCAGGGACCGGCCGCAGGCGCGGTCGTGCGAGGTCGGCTACCGCCGACGTCTCCGGAGGGCGCCGCCCGTCGCGGGGTGCCTACGCGAACGACGACCGCCCGGCCACCATGCGGTGGCCGGGCGGTCGTGGTGTCCAGCGCGTGATCAGGCCGAAGCGGCGTCTTCCAGCAGGTTGCGGGTGCGGTTCACGTCCACCTGGATGCCCGGGCCCATCGTGGTCGAGAAGGTGACCTTCTTCAGGTACTTGCCCTTGGCCGACGCCGGCTTGGACCGCAGCACCTCGTCCAGCGCCGCGCCGTAGTTCTCCACCAGCTTGTCGGCGTCGAACGAGGCCTTGCCGATGATCAGGTGCAGGTTGGCCTGCTTGTCCACCCGGAAGGTGATCTTGCCGCCCTTGATGTCGGTGACCGCCTTGGCGACCTCCGGGGTGACGGTGCCGGTCTTCGGGTTCGGCATCAGGCCGCGCGGGCCCAGGATGCGCGCGATCCGGCCGACCTTGGCCATCTGGTCCGGCGTGGCGATCGCGGCGTCGAAGTCCAGGAAGCCCTCCTGGATCGCGGCGATCAGGTCGTCGCTGCCGACCCGGTCGGCGCCGGCGGCCTCGGCCGCGGCAGCCTGCTCACCGGTGGCGAACACGATCACCCGGGCGGTCTTGCCGGTGCCGTGCGGGAGGCTGACCGTGCCGCGGACCATCTGGTCCGCCTTGCGCGGGTCGACACCGAGCCGGATGGCCACCTCGACGGTGCCGTCGAACTTGCTCGGGGATGCCTGCACGGCCAGCTTCGCGGCCTCCAGCGGGCTGTAGATCCGGTCGGCCTCGATGAGCTTGGCCGCGGCCTCGTAGGCCTTGCTGCGCTTTGCCATGGTGTGGTGCTCCTGTCCTGGTCGTGGTGCTGACGGGCGCCGGCCTTCGGCGCCCTCCCACTGGTGCCCGGCGGGCCGGGCGGGTCGTGCTGCGGGCGAGGACTACTCGACCGTGATGCCCATCGACCGGGCGGTGCCGGCGATGATCTTGGCCGCCTGGTCGAGGTCGTTGGCGTTCAGGTCTTCCATCTTGGTCTGGGCGATCTCGCGCACCTGGTCCATGGTCACCTTGGCGACCTTGGTCTTGTGCGGCTCACCCGAACCCTTGGGCACACCGGCCGCGGCCAGCAGCAGACGAGCCGCCGGCGGGGTCTTGGTGACGAAGGTGAACGAGCGGTCCTCGTACACCGAGATCTCGACCGGCACGACCTGCCCGCGCTGCGACTCGGTCGCGGCGTTGTAGGCCTTGCAGAACTCCATGATGTTCACGCCGTGCTGGCCGAGCGCGGGGCCGACCGGCGGTGCCGGGTTGGCGGCACCGGCCTGGATCTGGAGCTTGATGATCGCGGTGAGCTTCTTCTTGGGAGGCATGGCTATCTCTTCTTCTGATGGGCTGACGGGCTGGGATTGCCGGGCGAGCTAGATCTTGGACACCTGGCTGAACGAGAGTTCGACCGGCGTCTCCCGACCGAAGATCGACACCAGCACCTTGAGCTTGGAGTGCAGCGGGTCGATCTCGCTGATGGTCGCCGGCAGGGTCGCGAACGGGCCGTCCATGACGGTGACCGACTCGCCGACCTCGAAGTCGACCACCTCGACCGGCGTCGCCGAGCCCGCCGCGGCGGCCTCGGTGCCGGTGGCCTTGCCGATGCTCGCCGCCTTCTGCGTGGCCGGCGCGAGGATCTTGATGACCTCGTCCATCGACAGCGGCGACGGCTTGGAGGTGGCACCGACGAAGCCGGTCACCCCCGGGGTGTTGCGCACCGCGCCCCACGAGTCGTCGGTGAGTTCCATCCGGACCAGGATGTAGCCCGGGAACACCTTCCGATTGACCTGCTGGCGCTTGCCGTTCTTGATCTCGGTGACCTCTTCGGTCGGCACCTCGACCTGGTAGATGTAGTCCTCCATGTCCAGGGAGGAGATCCGGCTCTCGAGGTTGGTCTTCACCTTGTTCTCGTAGCCGGCGTAGGAGTGGATGACGAACCAGTCGCCGGGCGCCCGGCGCAACTCGGCCCGGAGTTCCTCTATCGGGTCCTGCTCGGCCTCCGGCTCGCCGGCCGGCTCCTCGGCGGCGTCGACCGTCGCCTCGGCCCACACGGCGTCGGCCTGCTCCTCGGCTGCCTCGTTGTACTTCTGCTCGGCACTCACGCCGTAGACCTGGTCCTCGACGTCGAGCGCGGGCAGGCCGTTGACCTCGGGCTCGGCGGCCGGCACAGCGGCGGCGAACTCCTCGTCGGTCGATCCGGCATGGTTCTCGAACTCGGTCACGGCTCTCTTCCTTGCTGTTGTCGGCACGCCGGTTCGACGTGCCGGGTGCGGCCCGGGTGCCGGCGACAGGTCAGCCGAACACCGCGATGACGAGCTTGGCGAGCCCCAGGTCGAGCAGCGCCACCACCGTCACCATGATCACCACGAAGACCAGCACGACCACGGTGTAGGTGGTCATCTCCCGGCGGGAAGGCCACAGGACCTTCCGCATCTCCGAGACGGTCTCCCGGGTGCGCCGCTGCAATGCCCGGAGCAGCATCGGCAACCAGCGCCACAGCATGCTCAGCCCACCGCCGCGGCGATCGTCCCTGTCGGGTCGCGACGCCGGCGCGGGCGCAGCCTGTGTCTCAGTCACCGTTTCTCCTCTCGGACGCTGTCCGGTCCCGCTCGCACGGAACCGGACAGCGCTCTGGCGCAGGGGCGACAGGACTCGAACCTGCAACCGCCGGTTTTGGAGACCGGTGCTCTACCAATTGAGCCACGCCCCTTCAGGCGTCCGCACCGTACCGCCCCATCACAGGACCGGCCCGGCGAAGGCACCGAAGGCGGGACACGCACACCGGCGAAACGACCGCTGCCACGTCATCGCGTCGCCCAAGGCGACGGATACGCGCATGCTTGCGCACGGCCGGCGTGAGACCCGACAAGTCAGTGTAGAGGAGCGGTCCGCCGTGTCCAAAAGCCACTCCCCAGCGCGCTCGCGGGCACCTCCGGGGGCCGCACCAGTGTCTCAATGAATGAGACTCAAATCCCGTCTATCAGAACAGCGGTGCCGTCTGGAACGATGGTGCCATGGGTACTCGCATCTCCGACCGGATCGCTGCCATCGCCGAGTCCGCCACGCTGGCGGTCGATGCCAAGGCCAAAGCCCTCAAGGCCGCCGGCCGTCCGGTGATCGGCTTCGGCGCCGGCGAACCCGACTTCCCGACGCCGGACTACATCGTGCAGGCCGCCGTCGCCGCGGCCACCGACCCGAAGTATCACCGGTACACCCCGGTCGCCGGCCTGCCCGAGCTGCGCGCCGCGGTGGCCGCCAAGACGCTGCGCGACAGCGGCTACCAGGTCGAGCCCAGCCAGGTGCTGATCACCAACGGCGGCAAGCAGGCCGTCTACAACACCTTCGCCACCCTGCTCGACCCGGGCGACGAGGTGCTGCTGGTCGCGCCGTACTGGACCACCTACCCCGAGGCGATCCTGCTGGCCGGCGGGGTGCCGGTGCCGGTGCTGACCGACGAGAACAGCGGCTACCTGGCCACCGTGGAGCAACTCGAGGCCGCCCGCACCGCGCGCACCAAGGTGCTGCTCTTCGTCTCTCCGTCCAACCCGTCCGGTGCCGTCTACCCGCCCGAGCAGGTCGCCGAGATCGGCCGGTGGGCCGCCGAACGCGGCCTGTGGGTCGTCACCGACGAGATATACGAACACCTCGTCTACGGCGACCGGGAGAACGTCTCGATCGCCACGGTCGCCCCGGAACTGGGCGACCGGGTCGTCGTGCTCAACGGCGTCGCCAAGACCTATGCGATGACCGGCTGGCGGGTCGGCTGGCTGATCGGACCGTCCGACGTGGTCAAGGCCGCCAGCAACCTGCAGTCGCATGCCACCTCGAACGTCGCCAACGTCTCACAGATCGCCGCCCTGGCCGCCGTCTCGGGCGACCTGTCCGCGGTCGCCGAGATGCGGGCCGCCTTCGACCGGCGGCGCAAGCTCATCGTCGGCATGCTCTCCGAGATCGACGGGGTGCACTGCCCGGAGCCGGGGGGTGCGTTCTACGCCTACCCGCAGGTCAAGGGGCTGCTGGGCCGGCCGCTGCGCGGGCGCACGGCCGACAGCTCCATCGAGCTGGCCGAGATCATCCTCGACGAGGCCGAGGTGGCCGTGGTGCCCGGCGAGGCGTTCGGCACCCCGGGCTACCTGCGGCTGTCCTACGCCCTCGGCGACGACGACCTCGCCGAGGGCATCGGCCGGATCCAGCGCCTGGTCGCCGAGGGCTGACCGGCTGGGCGCCGGCTCAGCCGGGCACCCGCAGCTCGGCCAGCGCCTCGTCCCGGCGGTTCTCGGTCTCGATGTTGCGCTGCACCTGCTCCGGCGTCTGGCGGAACCGGACGGTGTAGTAGAAGATCGCCAACCCGAAGATCACCACGACCAGCGAGTCGATCCAGTCCGGCAGCACCTTCTGGGCACCCGTGCCGTACCGGCCGAGCACGCTGATCACAGTGAGCCCGGCCAGCCAGGGCAGCACCCATCCGAAGCCGCGCAGCTCCAGCCGGTCGAAGGTCTGGTTCACCGAGGCGCCGATCGCGAAGATCACCAGGCCCAGCACGATGGCCAGGTCGAGCTTCCACATCACCTCGAACCCACCCCAGTAGATGATCAGGTTGGCGAAGACGAAGCCGAGCGGCAGCAGCACCGACGGAGCGGGGATCCGGTAGGGCCGTGTTCGATCGGTGTCCTGCTGCTGCAGGGCGGCCAGCGACACCGGCCCGAAGGCGTACATGATGGCGGTCGCCGAGGTCACCACGCTCACCAGTGACTGCCAGCTGGGGAACGGCAGGAACATGATCAGGCCGACCACGAAGGCGAGCAGGATCGACACCCACGGAACGCCGCTGCGGTTGATCTTGGTGAGCGCCGTCGGCAGCTCGTCCTCCTCGCCCAGCGCGTAGCTCACCCGGGACGAGGTGCCGATGTAGACCAGGCCGGTTCCCGCGGGCGAGATCACCGCGTCGATGACCAGCAGTGCGGCCAGCCAGCCGGCCCCGGCGGCGAGCGCCAGGTCGTGGTACGGGCCGTAGTTCCCCTTCCCGATGGGATTCGCCCAGCCGTGGGTCAGGTTGGCCGGGTTGAGCGCCCCGATGAAGCAGATCTCGAGCAGGATGTAGATCGCCGAGCCGATCAGCATCGCGGTGATGACGGCCCGCGAGACGTCCCGCTGCGGATCCTTCGCCTCGCCGGCCAGCTGCACCGCCTGCTCGAAGCCCTGCAGCGCGAACACGACACCGGCCGGCAGGGCCGCGAACACGCCGTGGCCGCCGAACGGGGCGAAGCCGCCGCCCGCGTGGAAGTTCGAGGCGTGGAAGCTCAGGGTGATCAGCACGACCACCGTCAGCACCGGGATGGCGGTCTTCCAGATCACGGCGACGGCGTTGCTGTCCGACAGCAGCTTGGCACCCAACAGGTTGATCATGGTGAACAGCAGCAGCGCCAGGCTCGCCACGATCAGGCCGGTCGTGTTGAGCGTCCCGTCGTTGCCGCCGCCGGTGTGCAGCATGCGCAGGTGGTGCTGTGCGAACTCGGTGCTCTCCAGGTACGTGATGCTGGCCTCTGCCTCGATCGGGGCGAGCGCCACCGCCTGCAGCCAGGCCGACCAGCCGGCCACGAAGCCGGTCACGTTGCCGAACGCGAAGTAGGGGTAGCGGGCCGTGCCACCGGCCACCGGGTAGGACGCGCCGAGCTCGGCGTGGATGAGGGCCAGCACCGCGAGCATGACCGCGGCGAGCACCCAGGAGACCAGCGAGGCCGGCCCCGCCACGGTCGCCGCGGTCAGCGCGCCGAGCAGCCAGCCCGAGCCGATGATCGAGCCCAACGAGACGAACATCAGCCCCCAGAAGCCGACCGATCGTCTCAGTCCCGTCCCGGAACCCGCTGTCGCCGTGCTTGCCATCAAGCCTCCCGCAATCGGCCGAACGGCGACACGGAAGGACTGCCCGCCACGCCGCCGACAACTGTCAGAACATCCGCAGGCCAGGCGCGGCCACGGTGTTGTGCAGTTATGCCCGGTTGCTGCGGCGGCTATTCCGGCCAGCTACTCGGCGAGGTCGGCGAACTCCGGGTGGGCGGCGAGATAGTCGGCGACGAACGGGCATGCCGGATCGACCCTCAGGCCCTGGCTCCGGATGTCCTCCAGCGCGAACCGGACCAGCCGGCCGGCG
>Ga0335073_10006113_pt1 | contig 16918 bp, 18 predicted proteins | sample Lox_Sample_22_FD_207093 | JGI IMG/M metagenome (GOLD analysis project Ga0335073, IMG submission 207093) | Soil microbial communities from Loxahatchee National Wildlife Refuge, Florida, United States - Lox_Sample_2.2 | ecosystem: Environmental > Terrestrial > Soil > Wetlands | place: USA... | reverse complement strand
TTTAGTGTGGCCCTGTGGCCGAAAACTTCACCGCGACGCGAACGGCAGAATCATTCTGAGATGAGGGGTCGCGAGCGTGGATTCCTCTTCCATTTTCCCGGTGCGCTGTGATAACACGATATGCGGGCTGCAACTGCGGCGCTTGCAGCCTGCATCGAACGTCGTGCTATAATCGCGCGCCGTTGCAGCATCAGCTCCGGCGGTCTTTTAGTTTCTTGTACCCGGCAGAAGTGGCGTGCCGTGCCCGCGCCAGACCAACAAAGATTTAGGAGGAAGCAATGACTTTCTACAACCCCGCACTCTACGGACGTGATGACGAAATGGATGAGTTCGGCGACAGCGGCGCATACAGCGAATCGCTGGAAGAGGACTTCGAAGAAGAGGAGGAGGAGGAAGAAGAGCCGGGGATGTCCGAACCGGCTATGGGTGAATCGATGACCCCGCCGCCTCCGCCTCCTACACCCCGACCCGCAGCAACTTCGGGCGGGGGCGGTCCCAAAAAGCCGGCCGCCAAGAAGAAGGCCAAGCCGGCCAGAAAGAAGGCTGCGAAGAAAAAACCGGCGAAGAAGGCAAAGAAAAAAGCCGCGAAGAGAAAGGCTCCGAGGAAGCCAGCGAAGAAGGCGAAGAAGAAAGCAAAGAAAAGCCGCCGCCGTTAAGTTTGTCGGCGACGCACGACCACCCTCAAGGTCTGCTTCTCAAGAAACAAGACCGCGGCCGTAGAGCCGCGGTCTTCAACATTTTAGAATCTGCTACCCGGAATTTTACTCCTTACCTTCCCTCTACTGCGGCCCGGCACCTGCTATAGAGCTCGAGCAGATGTGCAGCGTAGTCCTCAGGCTTTGAGGCCGCGCCTCCGCCGGTAAATCCGGCTCCTCCACTGCTGGCCGTCTTGCCATACCCCGTTGTCATGGCGATGAACTTCATCAGGTCGAGTGCGATATCTGCATTCCGACGCGCGTTTGCGCCCGTCGCTGGTGCTTCATCCATGAGTCCTTCTCCTGATCCGGAAATGACAGGAATTTCGTCGTCTTCAAAGTCCTGCATAGTGCCTGCCTGCATACTCCGCCAGCGATGATAGCAGGGCGGCCTCTCGGTGGAGAAGACGGCCAATTTTTGGCATTGTCCTAAACTCACAGGTTTAGAACAAGGCCCAATTTTTCTGATTCTGACAGTATCGAAGTCTTTCACGTACACTGAAACTCCGGTTGAAGACCCTCGGCCACATCCTGAAACGCTACACAGCGTGGGTCTGGAGCCTGCTCGGTCCGCTGGGCATCTGGGGAGTGTTCGTCATCACCTTTGCGGATTCCGCGCTTCTCGGCATGCCGGTGGATGCGGTGGTGGCGGCTTACGTCTACAACAACCGCAGCCATTTTCTGATTTATGTAGTTCTGGCTTCAGCCGGCTCCGCGCTGGGTAGTGTTCCTCTCTATCTTTTGGGCTATCTGGGCGGGGAAAAGGTCCTGCGCAAGCGAATCCCGGAAGAGCGTTTTTTGAAGATTCATGCTTCGTTCGAAAGTCACGAATTCTGGGCCTTGATGTTTCCCGCGATGCTCCCTCCGCCATTTCCGTTCAAGATATTCGTGCTTGGGGCAGCTGTCTTCGAGATGCGGTTTGTACACTTTCTGGCGGCCATTTTCGGCGGGCGATTTGTGCGTTTCCTTCTACTCTCCCTGTTGACGTTGTGGCTCGGGCCAAAAGTGGCGGACTTGCTGGGGAGTTTGTTCCGGCAGCATTTCCCCTGGGTACTGGCGGCGCTGGCGGGCGTACTGCTGCTGTGGATGTACTTGCGCCTGCGCAGGAAACAGGTAAGGCACAATTCCGAACCTGGATGCTGATCCAGCTGATGCTGATCAGGAAGACGGGCAAGACCCCTCAACCACTGCACGTCAGGCAGCAGCGATGTGGTCGCCCGCCGACTTATGCATCCACGCCGAAAGAGCTTGCACGAAGACCGGCGTGCCAAAGAAGGCTATCGAGAAGAACAAATCGCTTTCGACAGTTCCACGGAAAAACGGAATCCCCGCCGTGTACGACATCATCAACCCGCCAAAAGTGTGGGGATACATCTGCGGCCACGCCGCCCATACGGCAAAGTTGCTGATCACAAAGAAGGAAACCGAGCAGCTCAAAGCTGACCCGACCACGCGAACCGGACCGGCACTCCTGGCCAGCATAGTCGCGCCCAGCCACAACATGGCAGCATACCAGGCCCAAGTAAACAGCTGGTCCCAGGTGAGCACATAAGCGTAGACGAACCTGGTGAGGACAACGTCGGTCGCAATAAGCAGGACCAGCGGAATCCACATCTGACGTCGCGAGCCGCGGGCTCCGAAATACAGCAATGAGGCACCAAGTGGCGTGAAGTGCCAGGCGTGGGGCAGGAAGTTCAGCGGGCCAAGAAACGGCAGGAAGCGTACCGCAACAGCCAGCAGAACGAATAAGTAGGGCAGCATGAGCACCTCAGCGTTAAACATTATTTTGGGCGTGCAGCCCGAACCCGTCAAGACCCCTCGTTCTGCTACTTCGGCTCGGGCACAACTACCTGATCTTCCCCGGAACCGAGAACATCGCCGACAACATGCAGATTCCTATCCAACTCCACGGCAGCGCCTAGTCCGGTTCGCGGTTTGCCGCCGGGTCCTGCCCGGCGTCGCATCAGATGTTCGAAAAAGGCCGGCCCCTGCAGGTAACGGAGGTCTTCGAAGCGAACGATATAGCCTTCCTGCGGCGGCTCCAGCGTTTCCGTCTCCGTGATCGGATACTGGGCCCAGTCGAGAAATACACGTCCCCAATAGGACTTCTTCGCAGCGAGCGTAATCGGCGTTTCTTCGGGTTTGTAGCGGATTTCGAGCCGTCCTTCAGGATCAACTTCCGGAGCTAGAGAGTCCACGGGGGCGAGCGCGAAGAAGTTCGAGGTTTCCACCACACCGAACCAGCGAAACGGATTCACAATCGTGGGGTAGGCGGAAACCCGCAGCGGATCCGCCCCCAGATAAAGGCGGTTTTCGAGCGCGGCGACCGCGCGCCGGTGCTCAAAATCACGCACTCCCCACATGAGAACAATCCCTATCAATGCCAGGGACGCAGCCAGACGGCCGCGAGGCCCACGCGGGCGGGCGCCGATTTCTTTATCAATCAGCGAGAACAGGGCCGGCACCAGCAAGCCGAGCAATAACAGCACCCACATCACCGGCTCCCAGATGAAGACGATGTCCCAGGAGTACCACCTTTCGGAAAACGGCCAGAATGGCCGCACGCCGTAGTTGTTGGTAAAGTCCAGCAGAATATGGCTGAGGCCGGCCAGCCAGGCATAAAAGAAAAGCAAGCCCCAGCGCGCCGGCAGATTGGGATCTTTCGTTTTGCGCTTGCGCAGCTGCCAGATCAGATAAACGAAGCCGACAACCACGGCGGCATCCAGAATTATCCCCAGAAAAGAATGGGTAAATCCGCGATGGTGGGCGAAGCCAAAGGCCCGCCCGTGAAAGCTGGCAAGAACATCGAGGTCAGGCGCCTCGGCGGCAAGCGTGAGTGTGAGCGTGGCCAGCGCAGTCTTGCGATTCAGCCCCGCTCGGCCCATACAGGCGCCAGTAAGGAAATGAGTGATGGGTTCCAAGAGCTCCGAAGGATGATCTCGTCGTGAAAATGCTAACACGGGAGCAACTGGGAATTGGCAGCCAACTCAGGGCGAGAGGATGGTTACTGCATCTGGGACAATGGTGATTTCTGCGGGGAGGGTTCCGAGGAGTTCTCCGTCGGCCTCAACATAGACTTTTGAGGCTGTGGTTGCTCCAGTTTCGAGCGCTGGCAAGCGGCAGGCGACGCTTTTGCTGTCGGCAAGTTCGACCCCCGGCACATTCCAGCGCTGCCCCAGCAATGCGCGCAGCACATAGAGCAGGTAGGAGGCGCGCTTTTCGCTCTCGCACAGCACCAGCCGGAGCTCGTCGTTTTGCAGGGACGCGCCGGGAGCGAGTTCGCGGAGAACGCCCCCGAAGTTGCGTATGCGCACGGCCAGCAATTCGGTCAAAGTAGACCGTTTCGTGCCGGCATCTCCATTCGTTGCGAATTCGGCCTCAAAATGGCGCATGCGGTGCGTCAGCCAGAGATGCCAGGCCTTGGCGTAATAGGCGCCCATTCCAAGTTTTGCCTTCACCGAAGGATTCAGCTTGTAGAACAGATGAGCATCCACACCGATCCCGGCCGCGATGATGAAATAGCTGCTAGCCGGGTGTCCGTCAAAATCCATGTACCGGATGTGGCCCAGGGCTACACGTCGAGGAATCGCATTGAGGATCGCCCTGGCTGCAGCGACGGGCCGCAGGGGAAGACCGAGATCATGGGCCAGGGCATTGGCGGTTCCCAAGGGCAGAACCGCAAGCGCCACCTGCGAGCCTGCCAACACCTGCACGATGTTATGTATGGTCCCGTCTCCGCCGCAGGCGAAAACGGTATCGCAACCGCTGAGGATGGCTTGCTGCACCCTTTCTGCGGCTTGGCCGGGTAACTCTGAAAGCAGCAGGCTGGCTTCGATGCGAGCTTCGCGAAGCAGGGTCAGAACGGAATCAAGTTCGGGCTGCCGCTGTGTGCGACGACCGCCGGAATCAGGGTTGTAAAGCAGTGCCACCTTGCGCATGATCGCGTGGGAGCTCAGCCAACGAGATTCGGCTGAAGGCTGGATTGTACCTGAGTCGCGAAAACTGCCGAGGGTGGCGCGAGACGCTTCTGTGTCTCAGCTTCCGCCACCCAGCCGCACGGGCTGGTTTGAAAAAGCATCACCTCGATCCCCATTCCCAGAGTCCGAATGCAATTTTTGGTGGCAATGGATAGCCAAGCTGCCTCGCCAACATAGCAATCTGGCCCCGATGGTGAGCATCGTGAGCGACAAGATAAAAGAGGAATCCGGCCACATCAGGACGGAAGCCCCTGATGCGGCCGTCGCTTTCCAGGGCGCGGCTGATCACGACGCTCAGGGCAAGACGGCTCTGCTCGATGGCGCGCATGGCCTGACCCGGGGTTACCCGTGTGCGGTCGAGCTGCGCGGGAATTTTGCTGCCCTTGGCCGCGGTCTTGAGCCACATGACGCGCACATTGTGCATGTGAGCGACGATGGCAGCAATGGTGCGTCCCTTGGCGTCGGGAGATTTGGCCCGCCATGCCGCCGAGGGAATGCCATCAATGAGGTACTGATTGATGCGGTTATTGGTGTTGAAGGCGTTGAGCAAGGCAACCGGCAACCGGCCAGGAAACATTTTCCGCACAACCAAGGGCGAGGGGTCTGGAGCTTTGGGCATTGTGAAACCTGATCGCCGCGGCCACTGCTTGGCAGGCTTTTAATTTGGCATAAGCCGCTTCCAGTAGCAACAACCGATTTGTAAAATCAGAGAGAGAATTCCAGTTGCGACGGTTCTTTTGCTTTCCAAAACAGAACTAATCAATATTCCCTAGAGAAAACACCGCAGGGAAGCTGTTCTTCGCCTCCGACATATAATTCTTCTCGCCATGTCCGTGCTCTCCCGAGGAATTGAAAAGACGGTCGAATCCCTGCGCGAAAGGATTCGTCACCACGAACATCTCTACTACGTCCTTGACCAGCCCGAGATCAGCGACGCCGAATTCGACAAGCTGATGCAGCAATTGAAAGACCTGGAGGCGGAACATCCCGAGTTGATCAGGTCCGATTCGCCGACCCAGCGCGTCGGGGGCAAGCCCCGGGAGGGATTCGTGAAAGTCCCACACACCTCCCCCATGCTGTCGCTGGACAACACTTACAACGAAGAGGATCTGCGGGCCTGGGAACGGCGGGTTCATGAACTGACCGGGCAAAGCGGTGTGTACTATGTTTGCGAGTTGAAACTCGATGGCATGTCGCTGGCGCTGATATACGAGGATGGCAAGTTATCGCACGGCATCACCCGGGGCGATGGAACCGTCGGCGAAGATGTGACTTTGAATGTGCGCACCGTGCGTTCCGTGCCGTTATCCATTTCGAAAGACAGGCTGAAAAAAGCGGGGATTCCCGTGGACTTTGAAGTTCGCGGCGAATTGCTCATGCCGATTGCGTCCTTCAAGAAGATGAACGAAGAGCGCGAGGCCAGGGGTTTGTCGCTGTTCGCCAATCCCCGCAACGCAACCGCGGGCACGGTGCGGCAGCTCGAATCGAAAATCACCGCAGAGCGCCGGCTGGACTATTTCTCCTACATGCTGCTGGAGGACGGCCGCACTTATTTTGACTGTCACTGGAAGACCCTGGAAGCGCTCGACGCCGCCGGATTCAAAGTCAATCCTAACCGCAAACTGGTGCATACGATGGACGAAGTGTGGTCGTTCATCGCGCGATGGGAAGAAAAACGCGACTCTCTGCCTTATGAGATCGACGGCATCGTGGTGAAAGTCGATCGTACGGCTTTGCAGGATGAGTTGGGATTTACCGGAAAAGCGCCTCGCTGGGCGATTGCCTACAAATATGCCGCGCGGGCTGGAATCACGAAGCTGGAAGACATTCGCGTGCAGGTCGGGCGTACAGGCAAACTCACGCCGGTTGCGATGCTGGCCCCGGTACTGATCGGCGGCACCACCGTCAGAAACGCCACCTTGCACAACATGGATGAGATCGAGCGCCTGGGGGTCAAGATTGGCGATTGGGTCCAGGTGGAACGCGGCGGCGACGTCATCCCAAAAGTTGCCAAGGTGATCGAAGACAAGGATCATCCCCGCGGACACAAGATCTTTCACATGCCCGAAACCTGCCCGGAGTGCGGAACAAAAGTCGTGCGTACCGAGGGTGAAGTCGACTATCGCTGCGTCAATGCCAACTGTCCGGCCAAGCTGCGCGAGACCATCCTTCACTTCGCTTCCCGCGGAGTGATGAATATTGATGGCATGGGCGAAGCGCTGGTCAATCAGCTTACCGAGCGCGGCCTGGTCGAGAATGTAGCGGACATCTACAAGCTGACCAAGAAGGACCTGCTCAGCCTTGATCGGTTTGCCGACAAGTCGGCACAGAATATTCTCCACGAAATCGAGCAGTCCAAGAACCTGCCTCTGGACCGCGTCATCTACGGCCTGGGCATTCGCTTCGTCGGCGAACGCACCGCGCAATTTCTCGCCGAGCATTTTGGATCGATGGAGGCTCTGGAAAAAGCCGGTACCGAAGAGTTGCAGGAGGTGAATGAAATTGGTCCGCGCATCGCCGAAAGCATCGTGGAGTTTTTCAGCATCGCCGCCAATCGCAAGCTCGTCGATCGTTTGCGCGAGGCCGGGCTTACCTTGACCGGCCAGAAGAAGCAGCGCGGCACAAAACTCACGGGCAAGACCTTCGTGCTCACCGGCACGCTGGCGCGCTTCACGCGCGATGAAGCCAAGAAGCTGATTGAAGACGCCGGCGGAAAAGTAGCAGGGTCGGTCAGCAGGAAGACAGACTATGTCGTGGCGGGCTCGGATGCGGGATCGAAGCTCGATAAGGCGAAAGAACTGGGAGTAGCGGTGATCGACGAGAAGGAAATGGAGAAGCTGGCTGGCTAAATGTTGCAGCAGGTTCGGCTGTCCCAAAACTATCGGCGCAGGACTGTAGTCATCCTCTTCCACGTCTCATCCAGGGTCTCCGGCAGAATTCTGGTTTCCCCGATCACCGAGACGAAATTCGCATCTGCCACCCAGCGAGGCAGCACGTGCATATGAATGTGTCCGGCGATTCCCGCTCCGGCCGCTTTGCCGATGTTCATCCCCAGGTTGATCCCATCGGGATGGTAAAGTTCACGCAATACTGTCTCCATCCGCTGCGAAAGCATCATCATTTCGTTTGCCGCCTCGGAAGGCAGCTTTTGCAGTTCGTCCATATGCGCATAGGGAACGATCATCACGTGCCCGGGCGTGTAGGGAAAAGCATTCAGAATGATGAAACACATCGCGCCGCGATACACGATGTGCGTCCTGGCATCGTCGTTCGCCTTCACCGCCTCGCAGAACACGCATTCCCCAGTCTTCTGCGTGCTTGCCACGTAGGCATAACGCCAGGGCGTCCAGAGGTAGTCCATCGTAGGGCAGGTTAGCAGAAGCACGCAGCAAGAGAGTAGTGCCCCAGTTTGAGATCTCGGCAGGCGTCATCCCGAACGCCCGCGCTTTCACCAGCCGGCGGAGGGATCCGGCGCGGGCCGAAAGCACAGCCGCTACGCGCTAGATCCCTCGCTCCGTCTCGAGAAAACGGCTCCGCTCGGGATGACGCGGCCGAAATGAAGTTCCTGAAATTCAAACTGAGGCACTACCAGCAAGGGGGAAATTGCGAGGGCGCTCAGCGAGCGATCAGGCGGCCTGCATTCAGCCCACGCCGTGCAGGAATATGCAATCAACACCCCTGAACAGGATTTGCAACGCTTTCACTTCGAAGTTACTGAAGTCTCTTCGCAACCCATCGCTCCTTTGGTGAAACACTCTTGTAACATGCGCGGAATTTGCGTTTGACACCCTTCCGAAGGCGTTGCTATAGTCGAAGAGTTCCCTTGGGACGCGGGTTTCTGTACAACGTCCGACAGCTGGGATTGTCCAGGCTCATTCGCCAGGGTGGGCCCAACACAACCACACGACTCCTCCAGCAGTCCGCCGGCAGCCTGCATCCTTTCGCACGCACGTGCGATCTATAGCTGAGAGGCAATGACCTTGCTCGACGACACCAGCCACAATCCCGACTCCATCGCAACCATTGTTTCCGAACCCGAGCCGTCGCCCGCTGAAAGCCACATTGCGGACGCGCTTCACGACGCCCAGCCTCCGGTCGCAGCCGAGGAGAGGCCGGTTCCCGCCGGCAGCGACGATTTTGCCGCAGCCCTCGAGACCTTCACCACCGAAGCCGAGGAAGCCGTGAGCGAAGACCGCGTCATTAAGGGCACGGTTCTGAAGCTGACGCCAACGCACGTGGTCGTTGACATTGGAGCGAAGTCGGAAGGCATGCTGCCTATCGCCGAAGTCATGGATCACGAAGGCAAGCCCAGGTTTCAGCCGGGCGACGAAATTGAAGTCATGCGCGACAAGGGCGAGACGGAAGAGGGCTACATCAATCTCTCCCACCAAAAAGCGGCCCGCATTCACGCCTGGGATGAAATCGAGAAAGCACACAACGAAAAGAAGCCGATTAAGGGTGTCGTGGTGGAACGCACCAAGGGCGGCCTGACCGTCGATATCTTCGGCGCCCGGGCCTTCCTGCCCGGTTCGCAGGTCGATTTGCGTCCCATTCGCAATCTCGATGGCATGAAGGGCCAGACCATCGAAGTTGCTGTGATCAAGCTCAACAAGAAACGCGGCAATATCGTAGTTTCGCGCAAGGAACTCCTCGAAAGCGAACAGGCCGAGAAGCGCGCCAAGACCCTCGACCACCTGGATGAAGGTGCTGTGCTCACCGGCGTGGTGAAAAATCTCACCGAGTATGGAGCCTTCGTCGACCTCGGCGGACTCGACGGCCTGCTGCACATCACGGATATGTCCTGGGGACGGTTGACCCATCCCCGTGATCTGGTCAACGTCGGCGACCAGATTCAGGTGAAGGTGCTCAAGTACGACAAGGAAAAGCAGCGAGTTTCTTTAGGCTTCAAGCAGCTTACGCCAGATCCCTGGCTCGACGCCGAGCATCGCTATCCGGTGGACGCGCATGTTACGGGGCGCGTGATCAGCGTGACCGATTATGGCGCGTTCGTGGAGCTCGAGCAGGGCATCGAAGGACTGGTTCATGTCAGCGAAATGACGTGGTCCAAGCGCATGAAACATCCCTCGAAACTGGTAAATGTGGGCGACCAGGTCGAGTGCGCTGTGCTTAATGTGAATCCGGCGGAGCGCCGCATTTCCCTGGGCATGCGCCAGTTGGCGGCTAATCCCTGGGACTCCCTGCACGACAAATATCCCGTTGGCATGACGGTGGAGGGCCGCGTGCGCAACCTTACCGACTTCGGCGCCTTCATCGAGATTGAAGATGGCATCGACGGCTTGGTGCACGTGAGCAATCTCAGCTGGACCAAACGCGTGAAGCATCCTTCGGAGGTGTTGAAAAAAGGCGATCGCGTAAAGGCGGTCGTGCTCGCGATTGAACCGGATAAGCGCCGCCTGTCTCTCGGCATGAAGCAGTTACAGCCCGACGTTTGGGAAACTTTCTTTGGCACCCATCACATTGGCGACGTCCTTCATGGCAAGGTCTTGCGGGTAGCCGCGTTTGGGGCTTTTGTCGAGATTGCGGAAGGAATTGAAGGACTCTGCCACAAGTCGGAAGCGGTCGATGGCAACGGCCAGCCTTTGCACCTTGAACCAGGCATCGAGCATGATTTCAAGATCATCAAGATGACTCCGGAAGAAAAGAAGGTCGGGCTGAGCATCCGCGCCGTGGGCGAAGAAGCTTCACGCTCGGAGGTGGAAGCCTACAAGCAGCCGGTCTCAAGCACCAGTTCCACCATCGGCGAACTCATCTCCTGGAAGCGCGCCAGCAACGAAGGGAATTAGGCGGTTTTCTAGACCTTGTCGCCCTGAGCGAAGTATGTCGCGCTCAGCGCGTGCGACACGCGCAGTCGATGGATCTCTATCATCATCCCACACCCCACCCTGCTAGAATCATCCGTTTGCCCATCCTCATCTGTTCTTACCAGTGAAGGAGCACCGCTTTGCCTGAAACCATTTACGATGTCGCCATCATCGGCAGCGGGCCTGCCGGATACACCGCCGCCATCCGCGCCGGCCAATGGGGCCTGAAAACTGCGCTGATCGAAAAAGACAATGTTCTTGGCGGCACCTGCCTGCACGTTGGCTGCATTCCGACCAAGGCTTTGCTGTTCAATGCCGAACTTTGGGACCACCTCAAAGAAGCCAACGAATTTGGTATCGAGGGCGTCGACGCGCGCAAACTCAACTGGGCTGCCATCCAGGAGCGCAAAAACAGAATCGTTACCAAGCACACCAAAGGCCTCGATTTCCTCATGAAGAAAAATAAGGTCGAGACTATTAAAGGCTATGGCAGAGTGACCGGCGGGCCGCAGAACAGGATCTTCACGGTCGAAGTGGTGAACGATAACAAAGCCAGCCACATCAAGGCAAAAAATGTCATTCTTGCCACTGGCTCCGAAGCCCGCATGCTGCCCGGTCTGGAAGCGAGCGACCGCATTCTGACCAACATCGAGATTCTCAGCTTGAAAGAACTTCCCAAGTCTCTGGTGATCGTCGGCGCGGGCGCCGTTGGAGTTGAATTCGCCTCGATCTATCGCTCATTCGACTGCGAAGTCACCATCGTCGAAATGCTGCCGCGGCTCGTCCCGGTCGAAGATGAAGAAGTCTCCAAGGAACTCGCGCGCGTCTTTCGCAAGCGAGGCATTAATTTCCATACCAGCGCGAAAGTCGACAAGGTCGACAAGACCAAGAACGGAATCGCGGTCACGATCACCGCCGAAGGCAAGCAGCAGAAAATCGAAGCCGACAAAATTCTGATCGCCGTTGGCCGCAGGCCGCGCACGGAGAATATCGGCCTGGAGCGCACCAAAATCAAACCTGACCGCGGCTTCATCCAGACCGACTCCTGGATGCAAACCGCCGAACCCGGCGTCTATGCCATCGGCGATATCGTTCTCGGCACGCCTCAACTCGCCCACGTTGGCGCGATGGAAGGCATCTGTGCAGTCGCCAAGATCGCGGGCAAGCCCGGCAAGCCGATCAATCCCGAGCACATTCCCGGCGCGACTTATTGTCATCCTGAAATTGGCAGTGTCGGCCTCACCGAAACCAAAGCGCGCGAAGCCGGATATAACGTGAAAATCGGCAAGTTCCCCTTCACCGCCAACTCGCGCGCCTCGATCGTCGGCCAGCACGAAGGCTTCATAAAGATTGTCAGTGACGCCGACTACGGCGAGATTCTCGGCGTGCACATCATTGGCCCGCAGGCGACCGAACTGATCGCCGAAGCCGTCGCTGCCATGGAACTCGAAGCCACGGTGGAAGATTTAATGTGGACCATCCATGCGCACCCGACTCTGGCCGAAGCCATGCTGGACGCGGCTAACAGCGTGTATGGAATTGCGATCAATGCGTAATGTGTTTGCGGCCTGACATAAAATGAAGGTACGCGAAACAGGCTGGTTTAAAGAAATGAAAAAATACTCGATCGTGGTGGAGAAAACTGGTACCGGCTACTCGGCGTACTCGCCAGGCCTCGATGGCTGCGTTGCCACAGGCGGGACACGCGAAGAGCTCGAACGCGAAATGCAGGAGGCGATTGCCTTTCATCTGGAAGGAATGGCGCAAAATGGTGGAAAGATTCCAGAGCCTCTCGCCTATTCGACCTACGTGGAAGTACCAGCGCAAGCTCGCTGACTTCCTGTGTTCCCCCGTGTTCTCTGTGTTCATGTTTTGATTGACCACTGCGAATCCGCGTGAATCCGTGGCAAGTAAAATGATCTCCGTCGTCCAACTCGGCACCGTCGATTACGCGCTTGGCCTGCGCCTGCAGCAGCAACTCGTCTCCTTGCGCAAAGAAGAAAAAATCGGTGACGTACTCCTTCTGCTCGAACACAAGCCCGTCATAACGCTCGGCCGCAACGCCAAAGCCGCCAATGTCATCGCCTCGCCCGAACTTCTCGCCCAGCGCGGCGTTGAGCTCTTCGAATCCGACCGCGGCGGCGACGTCACCTTCCACGGCCCCGGCCAACTCGTCGGTTATCCGGTCTTCGATCTGCGAGCGTTTACACGAGAACCCGCGGATACAACCGGCGATGGCCATGTGGGGACGGCCGCCCTCGGCCGTCAGGTCGAGCGAAGCTCGACACCTCGCAAGCATCTCGGCGCTGTCGATTTCGTCCGCCGGCTGGAAGAAGTCTTGATGCGCACCTGCGCCGACTTCGCCATCTCCCCCAAGCGCATCCCTGGCCTAACCGGGGTCTGGACGGAAAACGAAGCCAAACTTGCCGCGATCGGCGTACACATCTCGCGTTTCGTCACCTCGCACGGCTTCGCGCTCAACGTGAACACCGACCTCAGCTATTTCGACCTGATCATCCCGTGCGGCATCACCTCGAAGCCGGTCACTTCGATGCAGCGCGATCTCGGCCGCGAACTTGATCTCAACGCGGTCGCCGAGTCCATCTCGCGCAACTTCGGAGTCGTGTTCCAGAGCCAGATGTTGTGGGTGGACACGCTGGATGCGCTGCTGGGAAGAATACTCGGAGTTCCGATGCAGGTGCCTTCTGAACTTCGTCGGATTCATGAAAACGATACCTACCGGGCGTAGACCTTCGCGTTACGGAACAAACACCACGCGCCGATCTTCCTTCTGGTTCCACGCGATCTCAACCTCGGCCAGCGGAACCTTTTTCGTCTCCAGTTTCAAATCTCCCCGCGCTGCATGTTCCAAAATCTGCGGAACCGCTGCTATAATTGCCGTCATCGGCACGCTTCCGCCGCCGGCGCCGTAGATCTCCAGTCCAGAGCTGCGCAAAGCCGCGCCGGGCAAGGCAATCGTCGGTCCGGCCATCGCGCCAATTTCAATCAGCCGCGTCGTGCGGGATTCAGCCATAAGATCGTGCCCGGTAAGCGCCTCGATCAGAGCCTCGGTCGGAGCGCCCCACAGATAATCAAGAACGATATCGATTCCATCCTTGGCGGCGGCGGCAAAAGCATCGACCAGATTCTCCTGCGGCTGCTCAAGCTGAATGGTAGTATCAGCGCCCAGCAACCGTGTCACTTCCAGCGCCTGCGGATTCCGTCCCGCCGCAATCACGCGCCCTGCGCCGAGCAGCTTCGCAATCTGCACCGCCAGCTTTCCGGCCGCGCCGGTAGCACCAAGTACTAATACCGTTTCACCCGGCTGTAGCTTCGCTCGCCATTTCAACGGCAACCAAGAAGATCCTGCAGGATTTGGAATTGCCGCTGCCGTAGCATCATCGAGTCCATCCGGAACTGGAAAGCAGAACACACGCGGCGCAACCGTCTTTTCAGCCATCGCCCCGAAGGGCTTCCGACAGCCACCAAATAAGACGCGCTCGCCGGTTTCCAGCGTTCCCACGCCATCAACGCCGCAGATGACCGGAAGCTCGCGGTGGCTGGCGTAGTGGCCGCCGCTGGCCATGCCTTTGTCGATCCACTTGAGCGACGCGGCGAGAACCGTGATCAATGCCTCGCCCTCATGCGCAACGGGATCTTCGAATTGCTCGTAGCGCGGAGGAGAACCGAATTTGTGTAAGACGGCAGCGTGCATAAGAGCGTCCTTTGGTCGGAAGCAACGCGCCATCCAGCTTACATCAGCCCCCGTGGCGCTAGCTCTTGCCCCTCTTCTCGCGATACCATCAATACATCGCGCCTTCCGCGCTGCATTCATGCCCAACAGAAAAACGAAGTCCAAAGCAAGCTCGAACGGCAACCGCCCGCGCAACGGGTCGAAATCCGACAAAGCCCATGTGGGGACGGGCGCCCTCGTGAGCCTGCCCCGAGCGAAAAGCTCGACAGCTCCCGACAATAATCTCCGCACCTACTCCATCCCCGACACGCGCCTCGAGCACCCGAACTTCACGGTCCACCAATCCATAGAGAAAGATAAAGAAGGCGCGGAACACGTTCGCTACGAAGTCGAAGGCGATCTCAACGCGCCGGTGCCGCCGATTCGCGACTCCAAATATCTGAGCAAGCAGCAGGCCATCGAGATTTACCGCTACATGCTGCTCAACCGCAAAATGGAGACCGCGCTCGAAAATCTCTACAAGCAGGGCAAAGTGGTGGGCGGAGTTTATTTCGGCCTCGGCCAGGAGGCCTGCTCGTGCGCCTCGGCCTACGCGCTCGATAAAGACGACTGGTTCGCGCCCATGATTCGCAACCAGGGCTCGCTGCTGGTGCGCGGCTTTCGCGCCTCCGACACGATGATGCAGTACATGGCCAAGGCCGATTCGCCCACCAAAGGCCGCGACGGCACCTCGCACTTCGGCGACATCGAAAAGCGCAACATGGTCTCGCCGATTTCCATGCTCGGCGACCTCATCCCCGTCATGAGCGGTGTGGCTCTGGGCGCGCGCCTGCAAGGCCGCAACCTCGCCGTCATGACCTGGATCGGCGACGGCGGCCAGTCCACCGGCGTCACCTACGAAGGCATCAACTTCGCGGCGGTGCAGAATCTGGGATTGGTGCTGGTGGTCGAGAGCAACGAGTGGGCGTATTCGACTCCGTCAGAAATGCAATATCGCTGCAAGGATTTGGCCGAACGCGCCATTGGATACGGCATTCCGGCGGTGATTGTGGATGGCACCGATGCGTGCCAGGTTTACGACGCCGCGCATGAGGCGGTCGAGCGCGCGCATCGCGGCGAAGGCCCGACGATGATCGAAGCAAAAATGATGCGCATGAAAGGCCACGCCATCCACGACGCGGCGGCTTATGTGCCGAAAGAGATGTTCGATTACTGGAAGAAGCGCGATCCGATTGCTCGGTTTGAGAATTACTTGGTGAAAGAGAAGAAGTGGTTGTCAGCAAAAGAGCATGCTGAGTTAGTCGCAGAGGTCGAGCACGTTATCGAAAAAGAGCGGGAGATCGCGGTGAATTCCCCAATGCCGACGCCGGAATCAGCCGAAGGCGGCGTCTTCTGCGAAGACGGCTGCCATGCGATCAAACCGAAGTATGGAATGCCAAAGGTGAAGAAGGGGGCGGGAGGGTATAAGGAGACGGAAGCGGCAGTGCATTTGAAGTAATCAGGTTGGATAGAATTAGACCTGTGCAGGCTTGAAAAGCAGGGGCTGAGCCGCAACGGCTTCTGAAGAACACGCAGGATCCCAGGGGTAATGTCCCTCGTCGAGGTCAGGCCAAAAACACTGAAGCGCGGGAAACTGCTCACCGTTGTAAAACCAAATCGCCCATCCCAGGTAGTCGCGATAGAAAACGGGATCAACGGGCCGGAATTGACAGCCACATTTCGCGAAGATGTCTTGATATTCATTGCCCGGCTCGAACCTTTGCCCGTTTTTAACTGCGTCTCCTATATTGTTAACGACCCCTTGCATGATGTTGAGCTCGAGCCCAAAGATGACTACCTCAGGATGCCCGAATGTGTGAAACAGCCCCGTGGAGAAAGACCATTCTGGTCCGGTCTCGCCTTCGCGACGGAACACGTTTGTAACGGTCCAGCCATATTCCTCGACCTGCCTTAGGAACTTCTGGTCAGCCGGGTGGGAATTGTCTGGATGATTGCGGTCGCGAGGCACGGGCGGAGAATACCACGAAAATGCGGAAGACACTGCGAATTCCGTCCTAAGCACACCAGTTGGTCGCAAGTGTTGAATTAGCTAGCACATCCTTCCGGTGCCCGATCCGCACGATGACGATCACGATTCGCCTTCCATCGATGCGGTAAATCACTCGATAATCGCCGACACGAATCCGGAAATGATCGACTTGGCCTTTGAGTTTCTTACTGCCTGCGGGGAATGGATCGTCGCAAAGCGCGGTAATCTTATCTGTGATCCGCCGCTGGAGTTGTCGGTCTAGATCGCGAAACTCACGCGAGGCCGACGCAGTGAATTCGAGGCTGTAGCGCATGAAAGCGCCATTCAGACTACAGGCCCAGATCCTTCTTTATTTTCGACCAGGGAATCGTCGGTTCGTGCAAACGCTTTCGCGCTTCTTCAACGTCGATACGATCCTCAAGTTCTTCGAGAAATTCGTAGTCTTCCACCGGCACGATAGCGGCGACAGCCTTCCTGCCGCGATGAACCAGCACCCGTTCGCGTCCGAAAGCTGCACGGTTTAGAATGTCAGAGAAGTTTTGACGAGCAGCACTTGCAGATAACTTAGGCATTAATGATCTCCGTCAAATTCTCACACAAACCGTACAATAGAACATTTTGTACAAATTGTAAATTCGCCTGATAGTGGTGCAGTTTGAATTTCGCAAATCTCGCATGGCGTCATCCCGAAGTGCCCGCGT
>Ga0335073_10006112_pt1 | contig 16921 bp, 13 predicted proteins | sample Lox_Sample_22_FD_207093 | JGI IMG/M metagenome (GOLD analysis project Ga0335073, IMG submission 207093) | Soil microbial communities from Loxahatchee National Wildlife Refuge, Florida, United States - Lox_Sample_2.2 | ecosystem: Environmental > Terrestrial > Soil > Wetlands | place: USA... | reverse complement strand
GTTGCCGCAGCCAGGGCGGCATCCACGTTGGTTTGCGTACTCTTCAGCGGAACCACATAGCGCAACGCTCCCACCGTACGCCCAGCCTGGGGATTGCAATTGAGATCGACCAATGCCGGCTGCACAATGGTGTCTCCGGCCCGCGCCTGGTCCGATTCCGCCAGGACATGGTTGTTGCTGAGAATGTACAGATCGCCGTTCCCATCCGTGACCAGCGCTCCCAGCGTGCCCCCGCAGCAGTCGTTGACATATTCATGTCCGTTGCCGTCCTTGCGGGAGTCATAATCGTTGGCGTTCCCCCCCGAAGAGCCCATCTCGACATAGCCTTTCTGGGCCAGTTGATTCTGCAGACCGGAACTGTTGAAACCAGCCCCATTCAGAAGAATGTGCAACGCCGTCGCCGAATGGGCATTTCCTCCCGCCAATCCGACCAGATAGACGGACGGGCTTCCCTGCGGCAGCCCCCGAGGAGCCGTGTAGGTTGCCGTGCAGGTGGTGTAGGCACGGCTGGAGTGGGAGCATCGGGTATCGCTGACGCTGCCATAGCTGTCGCCGGGATCCGACCCGCCGCCCGGCGTTGTTGACAGGCTCCAGCGAATCGTCCCGGATTGGATCTCGGCAATTTGCCCCTTGACTTGCACGGTGGCGCCCGGTGTCAGGCTGGCAGTCTCAGGTGTCAGAACCTGGACGAAGCCCGGGGTGATCGTCAACACGTAGTTCGCTGTGGTTGCCGGGTCGCTGCTCAACATCGCCGTGACTTGAACCTGAATCTGGTCCTGGGAAAGCAGCTGGGGCGGCGTATAGACGCCATTCGCACTGATGGCGCCCTGACCCAGTCCGGGATCGTTTTGGCCGCCTGTAATGGTCCACTTCACGGTCGCAGGCGCGCCGGATGACAGCCTGGCGCTCAACCGATCGGTCGTGGTTGTGTCCAGGGAGGTCTTCTCCGCGGCGATGACGAGCCCCCCATTGGCCGCGCCAACAGAGGGGCTCATAGCCCCGCAGCCCGCAAGCAGCAGAGCCAGAAAGGGCGTCATCGGAAGCAGAAGACCTGGCTTGGATTTGCGCATATCCGTTCCCTGTACTTTGCCCGGGCCTGCCACTGGTATCAGGCGATTGCGATTCCCAAAATGGCCTACGCCAATGGTAAGGATATGCCAGCCGTCGTGCCGGGTTTTATGAAATTACCGCGCAGTTGAAACCTTGATTGGCAATCACCCCAAAAGTGGGAGTGACAACGAATGCGCCGGGGTGGCAGGCGGAGGGAAAAGTTAAAAGAACATCAGCGGCGTCACGAAGTTTACCGCCTTGGCAATAAGGCACTGTAATAGTATCTTTTGCGCTGAACTCGCGCGGGAAAGGAAAAGCTCCGTACCCGGGGTAAGGAGATTCTACCCAATGATACGGAGCTTTAGCTTCTTCTTGAGCTTCACGCCTAGGCGGCGGCGTTCGACTTATTAGCACGGCGAGTTAGAAAGCCGTCCGCATTCATCGAAGTAGAAATCATCGTAACCGCGCCAGCAGTGGCGGCCTTCATGCGCCGCACTTCGCGGGCGCTCAGTGGGGTCATCCGCTCGGTCGAGTAGTAGATCTGCTTACCGCAGTCCAGACAGACTTTATAAGTCTGCTGCTCGAGCGTAAATGGCCTCGTTTGGCTCCAGTGGCGGCAGCCAAAAACGATATCGTAGAAAAAACCAAGCAGGCTCTGAATCCAGTTCATAAAATGCTCCCTTGTTACAAGCGCCGGGGGATGGTCGGTTGAAATCGTACTGTTAAGATGCATTCTGCACGAAAATGTCGCGTTTGTCGTAGGGAAAATACAGCTTTCGGGCCATCGGATCACCCAAAAGTTACTGGCCTTTTGGTAGTCCTGCAATTTCAGATAGATAGCAGCATATGGCTGGAATTACCTTGGGGTTCAAGCAACAACCTGAATTACGATTTTCCCGAAATGTGACGACTGCTCCATCGTTTTAAGAGCTTCGCGAGCCTCGTTGAAGGCAAAGGTCTTATCCACTACCGGGACCATCCGCTCGGCCGAGATCGCCCGGTTCATGGCCTCGAAGTGTGCTCGTGAACCCACGTAAATGCCATGAATGCGTACCTGCCGGTGAAGAATCAACGGAATCGGCAAGGGCTGATCGGAATGACTCAGCACTCCGATTTGCGCCACGGCGCCACCGATACGCACTGCCTGCAAAGACTGGGCGAAGGTCCCGGCGCCGCCGACTTCGACGATGAGATCCGCGCCCCGATTGCCGGTTTGCTGCTGAACCCATTTGGCCCACTCCGGAGAATTCCGGTAGTTGAGGCCAGCCTGCAATCCAAGTGATTTTGCGCGTTCCAGCTTCTCATTACTGCTGGAAATGCCGATCACCGTGGCTCCTGCAATTCTTGCGAATTGCAAGGCAAAGACCGAGACACCGCCTGTCCCCTGGATAACAACCACGTCTCCGGGCCTAACGTGGGCAGCATGTTCGAGCGCATTCCATGCCGTGACCCCGGCACAGGGAAGAGTCGCCCCTTCGCTGTAGGAAAGATGCTCAGGGATGGGGACCACGCCCTGCTCGTGTAACACTACGTATTCAGCCAGCATGCCATCAATATCCCCACCCAGGGCGCCGCGCGTCGTTTCCGCAGTCGGGGCGCCGTCGAGCCAGTTCTGCATGAAGATCCCGGCAACCCGCTGGCCCACTGCTACGGTCTTGACATCCTCGCCCACCGCCACCACTTCGCCTGCGCCGTCGGAGCAGGGAATGCGGGGAAATGCCAACTTCGGGTTGTACCGGCCGCTGACCATGAGGAGATCCCGGTAATTCAGGGATACGGCGTGAACCTTCATCAGGATCTCGCCCCGGCCGGGGCGGGGTTGGGGCCGCTCGGCGAGCGCCAACTGATCAATTCCGAATGTTGAAATTTGCCAGACTTTCATGATTCCTCCGTAAGTAGTGCCAGGTAGGGTACTTAGCGATCTGTTTAACGCCAGGGAGAAACAGAACGGTTGCGCTTTGGCGTAACATTAAGGATATGGCGCGCGGTTGGGAGAGCAAGTCCGTCGAAGAGCAGCAAGCAGCCGGAGGCCCGGCTGCTTCGAGTTTCCCGGCCGATCCTGAACACCAGCGGCTGGAACGAGCGAGGGTCGAGCGGCAAAGGCAGGAACTCGACCTGCAGCGTGAGCGCATTCTTTCCGAACGAACTTCCAGTCCAGTGCGGCGGGCTGCTTTGGAGGCAGCCTTGGCCGAAATCGAATCTCGCCTGGCGCATCTAGCCTAGGCTACCCCGCTCGAAGAACTGAAAGCAGCAACCCACTACCTTACTGCGGAGGCGGGTTGCTCACACCCGTTGGGGGCGCCGGGTTCGCCTGCGGTTGGGGCTGGCTCGAAGGCGAAGGCGCTTGTTCCTGCACGCCGATGGAGCTTCCCGACACGACCATTTGCACCCGCCGGTTCTGTGCCCGTCCCGCGGCCGTCGCGTTGTCGGCGATGGGATTGCTCATGCCATAGCCCGTAGCTGTGATGTTGTCAGGACTGACACCCTGGGAAACGAGATACGCGCGTACCCCGTCCGCTCGCTGCTGCGATAGGTTCAGGTTGTAAGGCTCGCTTCCGACATTGTCTGTATAGCCCTCTACCTGCACCTTGAGATTCGGGTAGGCAAGAAGAATGCCAGACACTTTTGCCAGTTTCTCTCGCGCTTCGGGCTTTAGCGTGTATTTTCCCGTGTCGAAGAGAACGTCCGACATGTTGACAATCAAGCCGCGCGCGGTTTCCTGCGTCTGTAGAACCTGGCTCAGCTGCTGGCGAAGCCGTTCCCGCATCTCTTCCGTTTGATTGTTCGCTTGCTGCGCCTGGCGCTCTGCGGCCGCCTGCGCGGCTCTCGCATTGGCTGCGGCCGCCGCCGCTTGTGCTGCCGCCGCATCTGCCTGGGCTCTCTTCAGCGCCTGTTGCTGGGCTTCTATCTGGGCCTGCTGCGCTGCCATCTGTGCTTGCTGCATGTTCAACTGCTGCTGGTGTTCTTTCTCCTGCTGTATCCTGCGCAGCGTGCTCACACGCGCATCTTCCGCGTCCTGCACCGCCCCCCGGGCATAGGTGATCATTTCCTTGCGCTGGCTTTTCTTTCTGTCCAGTGCCTGCGCGTTCTCCAGTTCCTGCTTTGCCTTCGCGAGAATATCCGGAGCGTATTTATTCGCGCCGGCGGCTTCTGCGATCTGTACTGCATTGATCGCCTCGTAGAGCTGCAATGGCGACTTATCGCTGGGCTTTACCGGATTCAGAACCGCATGCTGGCCCGCGGTCTGCACATAAGCCCCGCGCGGCAGCAGGTTGTAGTGCACATTTACTGTATCGATGATGCCCGTGGTCTTGTCTTTGTTGACCGTATTTTGCATGACTACCAGATCGCTCGGAGTCGTCACGGCGAAATAAGGCTCAGCGGTGACGATCAACGCAAACTGCTGCAGATTCGTTGTCACGTGCATTTGCGCCTTCGAACCGTTGGGAATGATTTCTCCCAGGTTCACCGGGCGGCCTTGAGGCGTAATAGCCCACAGCACGTAGGTCAGATACTCAACACCGAAGCTGTTGGCAGGCACAAACCCTTCGAATTTGGCATCGATAAAGGTCTGCCCTTTACTCGTGACGCTTGCCTGTCCTTTCCCCTGGGGAAGAAGACTGGTTCCGGCAAACCCGATCTTGGTACTTCCGCTCCGGTGCCAGTAGTTGATGGCCGGAATGTCACGGCCTACGACCTGGATCTTGTACAAAGGAATGTTATTGTTGCCCGCGGCCGCCGGCTCGATGGGTTGTTGCTGCTGGGGTTGTGCGGTGGGATTTGGTTCCTGCCCATGAAGCGGGGTCAGGAAAACGCAAAGCAGAGCAATTCCAAAGAGTCGTCCAGAGATCATTTCGTTCCACTCCCTTGTCAGATTCACCTACACGCCTGCCCAGCCGGCGCCACGGCAACCGGTTGAGGGGCCGTGGCGTCATTCAGAGGCAAGTTATCAGATGCGGGTGTGGAAGGTTGTGTTGATCTGGAACGCAACCCTTTTTGGTGAAGAGCTAGTTCTGTAGTGCGACCAACTGGTGCGCGATGGCGAACAAAGCCAGTTCCAGGCGAGTGGAAACGCCCGTCTTGTCGAAGATATTGGAGAGATGGCGCTTCACCGTTTCTTCGCTGATACTGAACTGCTTCGCTATATCCCGATTGCTGCATCCCTCGACGATACAGCCAACGACTTCCAGCTCGCGGGGTGTCAGTCCATAGGTCTTGCGCTCGGGCACGGCGGCCTGCTGCATGAGTTCGTGCAGCGCGCCCACCAGGTTAACGACGCGTTTGCCGCCAATCCAATAGTCACCGGAGGAAACGGCGCGAATTGCCGTGGTCAGATGGTCGGCAAGGGCATCCTTAAGCACGATGCCGCGGGCGCCAATCTGCAGCGCCTCAATGATCTGCTGGGTGGTGATGGTGCTGGTCAGCAGCAGAATCTTGACCGTTGGCGAACCGCTCATAATAGCCCGCATTGCCTCCAGGCCAGGCAGACGCGGCATCTGCAAATCGAGCAGGAGGATGTCGGGCAGCAGTTCCAGCGTGTTGGTGATGGCCTCATCGCCGTCCGACGCCTCGCCGATAACATCGAGGCCTGGATCGCTTTGAAGCATGTTCTTGACGCCGATGCGAACGACTGGATGGTCGTCCGCAATGACAATGCGAATCTGATGGAGGCGGTCGTTAGTGGTTTTGGGTGTTGCCGGGGATGTGGTTGTGGTCATGGTGGGGGGCCCTAGATTTTGGTTAGATTTCCTGCCAAAAGCATACGCTCCAACTCGCTGCATGCACGCAGCAAATCGTTCAAAGCACCGGGGGTGGCCGCTTCTTTGCTACCCCCCGTCTCCAGGCTGGCGGCAAGCCGCGCCAGACGGACTGCCCCGATCATGGAGGCTGCGCCTTTGATCCGGTGTGCAAGCCGCCGGACACCATCATTGTGGTGAACCTGGCCTTGAAGAGCATGAACGCAGCTGCGGGTGTCGGCAATACAGGCCGCAATCGTATCCTGCAGCGCATCCAACGGCATCATCGTTAGCAGCTTTTCGATGACCGCGATGTCCACAATATCGGTGGAGGCGGCCGGCGCCTTGCTTCGATGGACATTGCGGACGCCGGGGGAGCGGCCTCGCCGGTGTTCTTCCATAGCCTTTCGAAGATCGTCCGGCGCGAGTGGCTTGAGCAAAAAGCCGTCGAACGCAAGTAGCTGTTGTCGCGGAACTTCCGTTGCGCTCATCGCTAACATTACCGGTCCCGATCTCTCCGTGGCCCGAACCTTTTCCGCCAGCTGGCCACCGGAAATGCCGGGCATTTGAAGATCCACCAGAAGCACATCGGGGTGCTTCGTCCGGTCAGACAGCAGTTTGAGCGCGATACCGGCGTCATTTGCCTTGAGTACCTGGTGGCCCTCATGAGCCAGAAGCAGGCCCACGATTTCGAGGCTTACGGCGTCATCATCTACCAGAAGAACTTTGTACCGGGTCTGCTCCTTGGTGGACCGGGACATTAAGCGAGACGCCTCCAGGGGTTGGTTGCCTTTTGCAGCTTAAGGCATTCCGTGCCAAAGTGCACTCTAAAGTGCGGCCTGGGTACACCGAGGTAACTTGAACCGCTTCATAATCCGGGTAGACGAGAATTGCTCTACAGTCGTTGACATGGCATCGGACGACGATCTCCGGCAGGAACTGGCGGATTTGTCAGCGCGGATCGCCTCCCTGGAATCCAAGGTCGCTTCGCTTCAGGCTGGGCAGGCGCCGTCGCCTGAGAATCAGCCTGCCCTCCCTGGCGGGAAGGCTCCCCGGAACCAACCGTCCAAGGTCGAGGTCGGCCTGCCTCCCCGCTCGTCCCTGGAAAACCGGATCGGAGCCCAGCTCCTGAACCGCATCGGGATCCTGGCTGTGCTCACAGGTGTGGCGTGGTTCCTGAAACTGGCCTTCGACCGTGACTGGATTGGCCCCTCGGTCCGAATCTGGATCGGTCTGGCGGGCGCTGCCGGTCTGATGGCCTGGTCGGAACGATTCCGCCGGCGGGGATTTCCTGCCTTCGCGTATAGCCTGAAGGCGCTGGGTACCAGCATCGCCTATCTTTCGCTCTGGGCCGCTTCGAGCGTCTTTCATCTCGTTTCCCCCTGGCTAATCTTTGTGGCGATGACCGCGGTGACCGTGATCAACGCGGTGCTGGCCCGCCGTCAGGACTCGGAAGTGCTGGGCCTTTACGCGCTGGCCGGCGGCCTGGCAACACCCGGGCTGCTGTCGATGGGCCACAGTGAGCTTTTTCTCTTTTCCTACCTGGTCTTGCTCAACGTGGGCGCCTTGCTTCTTCTGGCGCTGCATCCCTGGAAGCGGCTTGCCTGGGCTGCCCTCGTGGGAACGGCCTTTTATTACATCACCTGGAGCTGGAACGAGAATGATCCCTCCCATTTTCTTCCCACCGTGCTGTTTCTGGGGTTGTTCTTCGCCGGCTTCACGGTTGCTCCCTTTTTCCAGAAGGCAATCTCACCCATTGGCTTTCCCATCGCCAATGCGGCGGCAACCTGGTTTGCCCTGATGGCTCTGTTCGCCGCCAGAAACTGGCATTTCTGGCGCCCCTGGGTGACGATCGCGCTTGCCGGCGGATGCCTCGCGGTTGCGGCTGCAGCCCATAGATTCGCAGCGCTTGGGCGCACCCACCTGGGCCTGGCCATCTTTTTTATAACGGTTGCGATACCCCTACACTTCCAGGGCACGAGCTTGACCTTGTGGTGGCTGGGCGAATCGCTCGCTCTGGTCTTAGTGGCGAGGTCCACCTCACTCGCGACCCTGCGGATTTTTGCAACCGCAGTATTAACCCTGGCTTCGCTTTCTCTGCTGTGGGATTGGCTCATCGGGACCTCGCAGCCACAAGCCGTCCTGGCCAATATGCACTTCGTCACCAGCCTGACGGGTGCAATGGTGTTTGCCATGGTTACAATTCTCAGCCTGGGACGTGGAGGGCGTGGCTTCGCCAGCTGGAATTACCTGGCAGTGTTCTCTTCGATTGCGTTCAGCCTCACTCTTCTCGTAGCGGTGAGTCTCGAAATCCATCATTATTGGTTCTGCGGAGCCGGCTTCTTTCGTGACTTCTGTGGCCGTTACGGACAGTTGGAGCGCCGCACTATCGCTGCCGGATGGGGTTACAGCGCGTGGTGCATGGCTTACGGGGCAGCGCTCATGACCGTGGGCTTTCTGCGCCGCAGCGCTTTTTTGCGCTGGCAGGCTCTGGTCGTGCTCGCCTTCAGCATCGCCAAGGTCTTTCTGAACGGGGTGAGCCAGCAGAGCCAGGGCTATCGTGTGCTCAGCTTCCTGGCCCTGGGAGTCCTGCTCCTCACCATCAGCTTCGCCTATCAGAAGGACTGGCTTCGCCTGCGAGGATAGGCCAACTGCGATTTGCTTATCCCGCCACTACACGTCTGCGCACACCCGCAACGAAACGTAAACACGCGTCGCAGAATGAGAAAGGTATGCTACCTCCCGATACACGCTAAAAACAGGGCGCCTAAATCACAGATCCGAACAACATTGATCGTCCGCCTCCGTTCGCTACCTCGAATACCTTGCTCGCGTGGCCGCCTGAATGTAATGCTGAGCATTCTCAGAGGCCACCCGATAAAGCCGTCAACCACCGAGGAGCACGAAATCAATGCCAAACAGTAGAATCCCTGCTCGCATACTTCTACGGAAAGCCTTTTGCATCGGCGCGTGCCTTATCTACGCCCTGCCGGTTCTGGCCCAATTTGGCCCGCCAGAGCCGCAGGGATCAGGGCCGAAATTGAAACCACCGACAGCCTTTCCGGCTCCGGGCATCTTTCCTACCACGGAGTCCGTGACACTACTCGCGGAACCGGGAGCCGTCATCCACTACACCTTCGACGGCAGTACCCCTACCTCGAAAAGTGCGGTTTATGATCCGCTGCAGGTTCTCTTTATCGGTGGCATTTACGAAGGCGACAAGGGCCTCAAGGCGGGCTATACCATTCGCGCGGTCGCCATGAAGCCCGGCAACACGAACAGCGATATTGCCGATTTCCAATACACCGTGGACCGGCGGGATCGGACAGCTTACGTCTCCGAGCAAATCCTTCCCGGTGTGAGGATGATCCGTGACTCCGACAACGACAAGATGTTTCTTGTTCAGGGACAAAACAAGTACGTCCTGATTGACTCGGGGCAGGGAACCGGGGAACTGAAGAAATACCTCGAGCAATATACCGGCGGCCTGCCGATAGAGCCCGTCTTCACGCACAATCACGGTGACCATATCGGCCAGGCTGATCAGTTCATACGCGACAGCGTCGAACACATCGGAGAAGCCGATCGCCCGGGCGCCGTGCGCCTGCTGCGGTCGCGAGGCATTCCGGACGACGTCATCAGCAGCCACCTGCTCGCGATCCATGAAGGGGACCACATCGACCTGGGAGACAGGTCTCTGGTGATCCACGAAACGCCGGGCCACACTCCCGGTTCCCTGGTCATCTTCGATCGGAAGAACGGGTACCTGTTCACGGGTGACTCCTACGGCAGCAATTCCCCTACAATTCCGGACGCTCTCTGGATGCAGTTCACTAAGAAGCCGGTCGACAATTACCTGGCCGTTATTGTCAATTCACGCGCGAAATTCCGCGGCCAGGTCAGGTACATGATGACCGGCCACAATGATCATCCACTCATCGGCGAGAGATACCTCGACAACCTGCAGGCAGCAATCCAGGAGCTGATGGATCAGGGAGACAAGGTTCTGGTTCCCTCGTACCGTCCCGCTGGTCTTCTCCAGGTGGTGGTTGGCGACCGGTTCACTGATCCCAATTGGGTGGCCGTCAATGTAAACAAAGACAAATATCTCCCGGCTCCGATCGATCAGATTGCAGGCGTAGTCGGTCTGCAGGTGGAAGGTGGCACGGTGCATCCTGCATTTTCCCCAGAGGTTCATGAGTACACGCTCACACTCCCGCCGGGAACAACCTCGACCAATGTGACGGTGACGCCAACCTCGTCGCGATCCACGGCGCTTACGTGGAATGGCCTGGACATCCTGGGGAAGAAGGGGGTACACGTCAGCGTGGGTAAAAGTCCTGTGACGATCAGAGTTACTGCGCCTGACGGCAAGACGCAAACGAGTTATACGCTGAACGTCACACGTGGCGATCGCTCGTCTTCGCTGCTCACCCAACCAACAGGCAGCGCCAGCCATCCGCAAGGAGAACCTGAGTGAAGGAGCTTGAGGCAAGCTGTTCGAGACGCCGATTTCTCTCTACAATTGCCGGCGCGGGTGCTGCCATGGCGCTGGGCGCATGCTTCGCCTGGGCAGCCGACATCACCGATTCTCGCGTAGACGAAATTGTAGCCACGACGATCGGCATTGACACCCATAACCACATCGACGTTCCCCTTACCGCTGCCGATATGCCCGGCCCGGATATCGATCTGAGGGGAGAAATGAAGCGTTCCGGCTTGTCAGCCATTTGCATGACCTTTGCTACTGACTATCAGCCCGGCGATGCTTACGACCGATTCCTCAAAGGAATAGGGTCGATGGACCGACAACTGGAGCGCAACGGGATGAAGCGCGCGCTCAGCGCTGCTGACATACGCGCCGCCCATAAGGAGGGCCAGCCAACCGTCATCCAGGCAATCGAAGGCGCCCATTTTCTTGAGGGCCATCTGGAGCGGGTGGAGGAAGCCTATCACCGCGGTTTGCGGGAGTTTGGACTGCTTCATGACAGCGATGCTTCCGTGCCGTTGGGCGATGTTTACACCAACCCTCCGCGTTTTGGTGGGCTAACCGCTTTCGGGGCGTCCGTCATCAAGGAATGCAACCGTCTGGGCATTCTGATCGATCTTGCTCATGCGGACGTGGCAACCACCAAAGCCGCGCTCAAGGTCTCAACCCGGCCGGTCTTTATCTCCCATACCGGCCTCGATACGCAGTTGGGGAACGATCCGCGCATGGCGCAGATGATGCGTCCAAGACTCATCGGCAAAGAGCAGGCCCGGATGGTCGCCGATGCCGGAGGCCTGGTCGGTGTCTGGACCCACCTGGCGGATACACCCTTGGATTACTCGCGGAACATCCGCGCCCTCGTCGATGTCATCGGCATGGATCACGTGTGCATTGGCACGGATACGAAGCTCACTCCGCCCAGTCCACGCCCAGGCCCGCAGCATCCGCGAGTGGGCGAACGAACCAACCAGGCGTGGCAGGATCAAACCGCCGGCTTCTACTACGTGGTCGTTGATGCCATGCTGAAGACCGGTTTCACTCGGGGTGAAATCGGAAAAATCGGTGGCGGCAACTTCCTGCGGGTATTCGGTGAGGCTGTTAAAAAATGAGCTGGGATAGCTTGATTTGCCTGCGACCGTTGAGGCGCATGATCGGCAAAAGGAGATTATCAGCCCGACCGAATTGAGGAGCCTGCTCTTTGGAGACCCATGACACCTGGGCTACGATAAGCCCCAACGCTTTGCCAAGGTTCGGTAGCTGCCGTCCTCGTGCATTCGCACCAGCGTGCGATTCGTCATTGCAACCAGGGCTGTGTTCGATTTGTTAAAGCCGATTCCCAGGGGCTGCGGGTCGTCGGGAACCTGCGCAAGAATGCGCAGTTCCGGCGTGTGTTGCACGATCCAGGCCGAGGCTGGGTACACCTTCATGACTGCCTGAATGCGGCCTGCGGTAAGGTCTGCAATGGCGCTACTCATTCGCGCGAACGAATAGACTTTGACGCGGCCAATCTTGCCGTCCTTCTGCATGGAGACGGCTGCATCGTAGTCAGTCGTGGCCGCCTGCACTCCGATGGTCCCACTTTGCAAATCGCTCAGGGTCATGTTGGCGGGTGATCTCGCGGTGTCGACGAGCATACTGAGTGTCGTTGTCATATACGGAACTGACCACGCCAGTAACGTTCGGCGTCGAGGCGTGATGGTGATGCCGCCCATAATGCAGTCATAACGCTGCTCCTCTATTTCGCCGAAAATACCCTCCCATTTCGTTTCCACGAACTCAGGCTGGAGATCGAGCCGCCGCGCAGCCTCCGTCATGAGATCCACCTCGAAGCCAACCCTTTGTCCATGCGAAACGAACTCAAACGGAGGATTGTCGAAATACGTTCCGATACGGAGAACGCCGGGCTTCAACGTGGGAAGCCCCGACAGGGCGTGGGCCAGGAGATGCTGCGGGACCAGCAAAGGAGTCGCGAGCCCGGCCCCCATGACCCGCAGCAAGCGGCGGCGCGACAGCCAGTTTGGGCTGAGCAGTTTCGCCTCTGGAGTTGCTTGGATCGGGTTCCTCATGCGAATCGCGCCGTGAGTCTCAGAAAAGGCTCAAAAGAAACAGGCTCTCCGGAATATACCTTCAGCGGCTCCGGTTCGCTAGCCGCCGCATTGGAAAGAGGACGTTGCCAATCCAGGCGAACGTTACCTCTATGGCGGATTCTGGCTGCTGAGATCTATTCCAGGTCGGCATGACGAACAAAATCGGGTCTAGCCACTCCCGCCAGTCTTCGGGCAGCAACGCGCAAATTTTCTGGCACAAATTCTCCCCGCCCGTCGTTATAGAGGTATAGATGTGGTGAGCATGACCGATCGCTGGGATGAAGCGGAGTTCGAAGCCCTCTTTCGTGAACAATACGCGCGCATCGTTCGCGTCATCCGACGCATAGTACAACGCGACTCGGAGGCGGAGGAAATCTGTTCCGAGGTCTTCCTCCGGCTTTATCGGAGCGGTCCAAGGGCGGCGGCTGATGGGATGGCCGGCGCCTGGCTTTATCGCACTGCGACCCGAGCGTCGATCGATCTGCTGCGTGCTCGCCGGCGCCAACAGAGTAAGGAAGTTGACGAGAACGATGGCAGCCAGGCCGAAGACCCTGCCGAGGACGCGCTCACGCTTTTATTGCGCCAGGAACGAATCGGAGCAGTGCGCGAGGTGTTGGCCAGGATGAAGGTAGAGAGAGCGCAACTGCTGTTGTTGCGGCACAGCGGCCTGAGTTACCAGGAACTCGCCCAGGCCATGCAGGTGCACATGGGCTCTGTAGGGACAAAGCTGGCCCGGGCCGAAGCGGAGTTCACTGCACTGTACCAACGATGCCAGCGACGCCAGCAGAAGACACCGCAGTTACAAACCGCAAAGGAGGAGGGGCGATGAAGCACACTGAGAGAGGATTGCTGAGAGCGTACCTCGATGACCAGCTCGATCCCCAGGAGCATACAGCTGTCGAGCAGCATCTCGAAGACTGCGCTGTCTGCAAGGAGGAGCAAGCCGCCCTGCTCAGGCATGCAACGCGTGTTCATGAGAGCCTCGAGCAACTCCCGTATCTTCACGGTGAAGAGAATGTAGCCACGGCTTGGGCTGCGTTTCAAAAGAAACAGGAAGACTGGAAAGAACGAGAAGAGAAACGTTGGCCCCTGAGCCGTAGATTGCTCTTCGCGGGCGCGGCCCTCAGCCTTGTCACCATCATTTTGGTCCTGACCGTCGCTCCGGTTCGGGCGTGGGCGGAGAGCCTCTTAGCTGTCTTCCGCGTCCAGCGTCTCACCGTGCTCCAGATCGATCCCGCATCCCTGAAAGCCGGCGAGCTACAAAGTAATCAGTTGCTGAATCAGGCTATCGGGCGCCTTCTCTCCGATCAGATTACGGTGACCCAGAAGCCGGAAAAGCCGCAGCTGATTACGGATCCCGCCACGGCCTCGAAAATGGCCGGTTTTGCCGTGCACCTTTTGCCCGATGCAACACCGTCGAGTCTTCTCTTGAAGAGCGGGGGCGGAATGCAGATGAAACTAAATCGTGACCGCATTCAATCCATCCTGGACGAAGCCGGACGCAGCGATGTGCAGATTCCGTGGTCCGTGGATGGAGCTACCATCGGTGTGCGCATACCTACCGGCGTGTTGGCTTTTTATGGAAACTGCGGCGATATCGCGTCTCGTGTGGCAGCCGGCCGGGAGCAAAACAACCCAAGACCAGTCGAGAAAGGCGATACCAGTTGTATTTCGCTGATCCAGCTTCCCAGTCCGGTAGTGTCTGCCCCGCAGGATGTCGACCCCGGCCAGATCGCCCAAGTGGCGCTCGAGTTCCTTGGTATGAACGCCAACGATGCTGCCAGCCTGACGCAAACCGTCGACTGGACCTCGACTCTTGTGCTTCCCGTGATCCGTGGCAAGGTGAACTACCAGCAGGTACACGTCAACGGCAATGAAGCAGCGCTGTTGCGTCCCACGAATGGAGCGGAATCCAGCCGCTACACCCTAATGTGGGTGGACAATGGAATCGTATTCGCGCTCTCGGGATTCGGAGACGATGCCACGGCGGTCAACCTGGCCTCGCAATTGTAGTCGCAGAAGATGCATGGCAAGTCTCACCATCGACGTCTCGCAGCTTCGAAAAACCTACGGAAACCGCGCCGCCGTGCGCGATCTGACCCTTCAGGTCGCGCGCGCTGAGGCGTTCGGCTTTTTAGGACCGAATGGCGCGGGCAAAAGCACCTCGATCAAGATGCTGCTGGGCCTCGTGAAGCCGACCAGCGGCCGCGCGCTGCTGCTGGGCAGGCCGGTAGGCACGCGGGAACTGCGGGCCCGCATTGGCTTTCTTCCGGAGCACTTTCGTTTCTATGATTGGCTCTCCGCTTCCGAGCTGCTTCAGTTTCATGGAAGACTCTGCGGTTTGGCGGATGACACGCTAAGGCACAAGATTCCCCGATTGCTGGAACGTCTGGGCCTGGGTGCTCACAGTAGCAAGCCCTTACGCACTTTTTCCAAAGGCATGATGCAGCGGGCCGGTTTGGCGCAGGCGATCCTCAACGACCCGGAAATCCTCTTCCTGGATGAGCCTACCTCCGGTCTCGATCCTGCGGGACGGAAACTGGTGCGCGACTTGATTGCCGAGCAGCGGGCCCGCGGTGCAACGGTTTTTCTCAATTCGCATCTCCTGAGCGAAGTTGAGCAGAGTTGTGACCGCGTAGCTTTCATTCGCGAGGGCCGCATCATCGCCATGCATGAGATGGGCGCATGGCAATCCGATCGGACCGACGTTGAAATCAACGCCGCAGGGATCAGCGCAACTGCGATAGAACGCCTCAAAGCGTTCACGCAGGATCTTCATCTCGATGGGCAGTTGCTGCGATTGCGCATGATACAAGCAAACGATCTTCCCGAAATCATTCGCTGCCTGGTGGAAAGCCGTGCCGCAGTCTTTTCCGTCGTTCCGCAGCGGCAGAGCCTGGAAGATTTATTTCTGCAAATGATGGGACCCGACACCGGCCTATGAGAGAGAACGCCATCCCGGTGGGTGAGGCTGCAGCCACACTGCACTCTACAGCCCTCGGCGTTGCCCGTGGACCCAACGCTTTGCGCACCACCTTATTAATGGCCCAGGTCACCTTTCGCGAAGCGGCCCGTCGTAAGATTCTCTGGATCGCTACCTCAGCCGGAATCGCGTTCCTGGCCTTTTTCTGGATGGCCCTTCACTTCGCTATTCGACGCAATGCGCCGCGCGCTACCATCGTCGAGGTTCGCGAAGGCATTCTCATGATGACTATGATGGTCCTCTATGCAGGCAGCATGATGACCTCGCTGATGGCGGTGCTCACGTCTTGCGACACCCTGTCTGGTGAGATCGCCTCGGGCACCATTCATGCCATAGCTACCAAGCCGGTCGAACGTTGGTCACTGGTCCTGGGCAAATGGATCGGTTTTGTCGGTATGCTCACGCTTTACGTGCTGCTGATTGAGGGAGGCACGATCGTGCTTAGTTGGGGCGAAAGCGGCTACCTCGCGCACCATGCTGTCGCTGTTCTCAGCCTGGTCTGGTTGCAGGCGGTGGTGCTGCTTGGGGTCACCATGGCGGCTGGCAGCTCGCTTTCTTCGTTGACCAGCGGCGCTGTCTCGCTGGGACTTTACGGACTCGCCTTTGTGGGAGGATGGATCGAACAGTTTGGATCCTTGCGTCACATCCCGGGACTGGTCGACCTGGGAATCCTCGCCAGTCTTGTCATGCCCAGCGACGCCCTCTGGCGCCGTGCTGCCTTCAAGTTCCAACCGCCCCTACTTGGCAGCCTGGGCGTTTCTCCCTTCAGCAGTAATGTGGTGCCCAGCAATGCCATGGTGGTCTACGCCGTTCTCTACGCCTTGCTGGCTCTCCTGCTCGCTCAGTTTCTGTTCTCCCGCCGGGATCTTTAGGGAATGGGGTGGCGGAAGAGCGCTGCCGAAGCAGGTCAGGGAAGCAGCGTCATACCCCGCAGGAGTTGTGCGTCACCGCTGTCCTCGAGTTGTTTTGCAGTCATTTCGCTTTCGCCTTCGGGAAAATCCGGCGATACTCCCGCTGCCAGGGCCGTCACAATATTCGGTGTGATCCCTTTATGCCAAATGACGCTACCCGAGGGAGTGAGCCATTCTTCAACGGCAAGCAACAGCGCCGATCCGTCCGCCAGATTAAATTGGGTAAGCAGGGTACCCGTCCCAAAAGTCGTTTCCCCGACCAACAACCCGCGATGTGCGTCTTTTAAAGCGCCTGCCATAATTTCGGCGCCACTCGCAGTGCCTTGATTCACGAGCACCACCAGGGGAATCGCGGTTGCCACGCCACCCGGCTTGACCGGGACAGGCCGTTCCTGGCCGCGCGCATTCTTCGCCAGCAGGACGTTCCCTCCCTTGAGAAACTCGCTGGCGCAGTCTACCGCCTCGCCCAACAAACCGCCGGGATTGTTGCGCAGATCCAACACCACGCCATCCGCAGGCTGTTTTTTGATCGCAACCAATGCCTTGCGCAGGTCGGCGGATGCGCCCGTCTCGAATGCGGCGATGCGCAGCTGCGCCAGGTGGGTCCCAGGAAGCATGCGCCAGGTAACGTTGTGTAATTGGAACACGGCGCGCGTGATGGTCAC
>Ga0335073_10006111_pt1 | contig 16921 bp, 13 predicted proteins | sample Lox_Sample_22_FD_207093 | JGI IMG/M metagenome (GOLD analysis project Ga0335073, IMG submission 207093) | Soil microbial communities from Loxahatchee National Wildlife Refuge, Florida, United States - Lox_Sample_2.2 | ecosystem: Environmental > Terrestrial > Soil > Wetlands | place: USA... | reverse complement strand
CGAGTGAAGCAGAGAGATTGGTTATGATATCGGATGATATCAGGGCTTTGACCGCAGCAGTCCATTCGCTCGTAGATGTTGCCAGATATGCGGTAAGTTTTGCTCCATACATTCGCTTCGATTTGAGTGCGCAACCGTCACGATATGAAAACGTAACTGACTCATTTGATCACAGGCTGGCCTACCTCCAATTTCCGACGATGTTCTGCAGGAACAATGGGTTGCACTACCTACTCTAGAGGAAATCATCAACGGAGAAGTTGATGATGTCGAAGGCAATGTACCTACCTCTAGAAACCGTCGCACAACCCGTGCGCATCGTCGCCGCCGCCCACGTCCTACGCCTCCTCCTGTAGCTAGTGGCGAAGAAGAAGCCGCAGTTGAGGTTGAGGTTGAAGATTCTCAAGAGCAGAGTGGTGAAGAGCAGAGTGGTGAAGAGCAGAGTGGTGAAGGGAATGGCGAGGAAGAGAATGGTGAGGAAGGAGCTGCAGCTGAAGACGCTGAAGCTGAAGCTGAAGCTGAAGCTGAAGCTGAAGACGCTGAAGTTGAAGCTGAAGCTGAAGCTGAAGACGCTGAAGTTGAAGCTGAAGCTGAAGCTGAAGGCGGAGAGGAAGAGGAAGTTGCTGGTCCGCTTGGCCGTAGCGCACGTGAAGCGCAGGCCACAACTGTCGAAGAAGAAGATAATATCTCTCAGCCTCGAGACAGTCCAGATCCGTCTGGCCACACCCTTATTACACCAGTGCAAGCCATGCAGAGAATTCTTCAACCAGCCACTGGAAGCAGGTTACTCTCACCCCGCAATCTCATTGCGCAATTTCGTCATGGCATTCTTCCATCTCCCATCACGCCTACAAAACGCAAGGCTAGCGCATTGTCGCCGCAAGCGGAAAGCTCTTCCCGACCAACCAAAAGAACTCGATAAATCGAGTTATTCGACTACTTTTCTTATTTCTTTTTTTTTCTTCTTCCCTCTTTCATATAAAAGGCAGTTAGTTTTAGAACCAATAGGATGCCCATCAAAATCGTCACCATTGTGAATCATCGTCGTGAATCATGCTCATTCCCCTCTCCTACGCTACGTTTATCAATAGTTAAAGCGTTATATAGACCATGTCACCTTCTATTAGCATATTTAACGTTCTCATGCTTGTAGCTAATGTAGGAACTTATTATTTCGTCACTACGTTGCGGTTGCTCGGATGCGGCGATACCATCACCATCACGTACTTCCATCACTCGTTTGCAGGTAAACAAAATTTACAATAATAAATATTCTTCGTTCCACCCACCAAATCTTACTCACCATTTACTATATGGCTACGTTTCCAACCTCAACCATGGCTACTCAACTAAATATGCTAATATGCCTCAACTGTGCCAAGCATTTGCTTGACCATCCGGAGTATGCTGAAGAGTGCGACAAAACCAGAATTGGACCATGTCCAAACTGCGTTAACAGTCATATCAAATGCGAACCCGTAAGTACAGCGCATGTATCACGAAGCGTTCACGACTAACTTTGATTACAGGTCCCTCAAGCTCTCATCAAAGATGCCAACACCTTGATTGAGTTCAGAAAAGATCTTTCCAGCGGCTCCCACCGAGGAACCAACCTGACCACTGAACAACTCACTCGGTTCAGGGAGTACTTTGTTCTAGCTACTGAAGGATTCGTCGAAAAGTGTGCTGAATTGCCTGAAGGCGTCGCAATCCCTGCGCGCACTATGGACCCTCAACATTCCGACATCGTACCCATTTTGAACGAGTTGACAGGCGAGCTTCGCTCCATCGGGCAAAGTCTCCAACAACTCCAGAGCATTCTCCAGAAGCGGGTAAGTTCTTGTTCCACACAGTCGCTTCATTTTGAGCGCGCAACTATCCCGACTTGATAACGTAGCTAACTCGCTTGATCACAGCTTGACGCTCCACCGCAACCCTCTAGTGCCAACAAAAAGAGGGTTAGGATTGATACGGAATCCGAACCAGACTCTCCTCCTCCTCCACCGAAAACGCCTGTGACGAGGCAGGCGAACAAGGCCGCTCAACAAAAGAAGAAAGGCGTCGCGAAGGTAGTAGCGAAGCCTCCCACCAAGCGGGCCAAAAGTGGATAGTATGGCACAACAATTCATCATTTCCTTTTTCCTCAGATCTTTCCATGTAGTTCTATAGTCAATATGAAGTTTTGGTTCTTGAAATAGCCACCGTCGCGAATCATCGTTGTTAATCATGCTCGTTCTTCGCGCTTACTATGTGTTTATCAATGGTTGAAGCATAATATAAACAAAACAAGCATTTTGGTCATATATTTAACGTGTTTCACAGATATAAAGGTATTATTTTACGCCTATTCCACTCTTGCGCTCATGAAGCGATATCATAATGATGACGATTGTGCAAAAATCGCGTATCATCGTAATGCGTTTGCAGGTAAACAATGACCATAACAACCATCAACAAAAATCTCTACATACTCCTCACACTCTCCAACCCGTCGTTTTCAGTACTCTAAATCATAAGCAACAAAGGTGAATAAATTTGAAAGAGAAAGAAAAATAGAAAGCTGACCTATCCTAGATATTCATTTGACCTTCGATACGCCGATGGAGCGCATGGTTCAACCTGGCGGTGTGTCAACGCCAATCGTACAAGGGTCCTCCCGGCTTTCCAAACCTGTCTGCATAAATTGCATCGTTCACGCCTCTCAACTCCCTCAACTGGTGGCGGATTGCCATAAAACCTCCTTCAGTAGATGCCAGCAATGCGCTGACAATAACGAAACGTGTGAATACGTAAGTACAACGCATATACCGCGATAGATTTACGACTAACTTTGTATGCAGGTACCAGAAGCCCTAGTTGCTCACGCGAATCGTATCATCGAATATGTCGATGCCATCCAGACTCGCTCACATAAAGGGCATCCTCTCAACAAAGACAATCAGAAATGGTTGCAGAATACACTCGCGGAGGTCACCGATCTCTTCAATCAAGCCGCCATCAACATAACGAAAGAGAAGCATGCCAATTTCAAGCCTGCACCTCACACGACATTCAATGGTGACTTCCAGGTTCTTCTGTTGGACGAATTTCGAAGGCATAATCATATATTGAACGAGTTGTTTAGCTACGTTCGTTACTATGTAAGTCTTACTTCATACGGTCACTTTCAAAAATACCGCGTCATGATAACGATATGAAAACGCAGCTGACACATAAATTAGATCGATATGCAATCAATCCTCGACATAGAACAACATAATCGGTCACACGTCGATCCTCCTGCTTCTGCTCCTGCCTCCACTTCCTCTACCTCTCAGCACACTCACGCCGATGATGTGAAAATCGGTACTTCATGGGGCACACCAATCAATATCCCCAGTGAACCTTCTACCTCAGTTGGTAGTGATGATGAAGATAACGAACCGTTTCCTCCGCGCAAGGAGAGCGCAGGTGAAGATCATGAAGATGATGAGGATGAAGATAACGAATCGCTGCCTCCGCGCAAGGAGAGCGCAGGTGAAGATGATGAAGATGAAAAACCGACGGCTTCAAGCAATGAGAGCGCAAGTGAAGATGACACACATCCAATTCACCCGACTAAAGATACACAGGTTCATCGAACTGCTAGTCCTGTCATCTGTACCACAGCTTCTCGTTCCTCTGCTCGGGTTAGCCCCGTCGTTATCATACCACTGTCAGATCGCCCTCCAATTACTACACCCGTACAACTTAAAGAGATCATCTCTCCACGGGAACTGCTGGCTAGAATGAGCCGTGAGCATGTTACTCAATCAAGTCATCATAGAGATGATATCACAAGCATCGGTAGTAAAGCCTTCGTCACTCCGATTAAACGAAAGCTCGGCGATAGATCACCGCAGCAAAATAGCGGTACACCAACAAAGAAACGTGCGACTTCCAATCGGATCTGAGACTGCAAAATGATTAATTTACTTCATCATGTGGCTGGACTTTCTTATTCTTCATTCATATCTCATAATACCTAGTCCATGAAATATTGAAATTTGGAACACATTGAAGGTATAGTTACGTGGATACGTAGTGAAACAACAATGAATACACAAGTATGAAGCACTGGAAGAGTAGTGAAAGCGCATGTAGAATATGCAGCAGTACATATGTTGCGTAGCATATACTACAACGTTTTCTATGAATTTTGTTATTATTGTTCGCGCACAGTCAACACCTACACCGCGACGCCACAACGTGGCGGTGAATAATAACTCTCCCGACAAACTTCATGCCTTGAATAAGGTAGCCACATATACTGGATGCGTAATGAGGGTTCGTTATTGAAGTACGCAAACAGATACCCTAACTAGTCAAAATAGGAAATCAAATGTCGATGTTGAACGCATGCGTTTAGAATGTACCTACCCCTTTGATTTCTTTGTTCCACCATCTTCACCTACATACGTACATACAATAGCATCGCAGTCTCATTTCACGTATGGGAATGCATCATATCGTTTGCGTATTCATGAAATCCTTTATTTGCGAGTTGTGATGTCTCGTCGTTGTTCCTATGATACCGTTGCTCGGATCCGACGATATGGTTTATTTGACGTTGCGACGAATTCTCACCGTCATAAGTCTACCGACAAACGCCGCTCGCACTCATAATAAACAAACCTCTTCAACTTCTCCAATTCATCTCTCCTCCATATCTCTCCCCAATCTCCTCAACATCCGCAATCCCTCTTCATTTCTCAAAGCAACACCAAACTGACAGGTAAAAGCATCCCAGTACTCAGGAAAGACTGTAGCCAACACAAGCAAGAATATATGGACCCGGCAAGGATCCCAGTGCTGGCGCCGCGCACGGCGGACGCACCAGTACCGCCCTCCCCTATCGCTGTGCGTTCTACTGCAGCCCCTGTTCAACTAATTCGAAGGGTATGCATGAGGTGCATCAAGCATATTCACGACCACCCTGAACATGCTGTGGCTTGCGCAACGTCGCAACCGTTTTCAAAATGCGCGCACTGCGCGCATATACATCAAAATTGTATTCCCGTAAGTACAACGCATGCAAAGCGACATGTTCATAACTGACTTTCAATGTAGATTCCAAGTCAATTGATCATCGACGCCAACAACCTCCTCACCTTCCGGGACGCATTTGACTCCGAATCGTACAATGGCAATGCCATTGACAACGACGCACTCGCGCGCATCAACGATCGCCTTCTGCAGGGGGCTCGGCAATTCGCGAGGCTTAGCATACAAATGACGAAGACTGAGAAGAAGCGTGGTCAAAAGAAAGCCCCAGCGAGTGAAGCAGAGAGATTGGTTATGATATCGGATGATATCAGGGCTTTGACCGCAGCAGTCCATTCGCTCGTAGATGTTGCCAGATATGCGGTAAGTTTTGCTCCATACATTCGCTTCGATTTGAGCGCGCAACCGTCACGATAGGAAAACGTAACTGACTCATTTGATCACAGGCTGGCCTACCTGCCATTTCAGACGAAACTATGCAACAGCAGTGGGTATCACTACCCACTATTGAACAACTCATCAACGGTGAACCGGAAGCCGCAGGCGAAGAGCCTACTCCTCGCACCCGCCGCACACGCCGCACTGTCCGCAGCCGCACTACACGTACCGCTCCCTCTCCTGTTACTCGAGAGGGTAGTGGCGAAGAGGCATCAGGAGAAGGGCAAGAGTCAGAGGAAGTACAGGAGTCAGAGGAAGTGGAGGAGACGGAGGTAGAGGAAGAAGCTCCTGCTCGTCCACGCGCCCGTGGAGCACGCAGAGCGCAAGCTACAACCACAGAAGTTGTAGAAGAAGAAGAAGTTGAAGAAGAAGAAGAAGTTGAAGAAGAAGAAGAAGCTGAAGAAGAAGAAGCTCCGGTTGCTCCAGTCAGACGTAGCGCAACAACAGCGCAGGCTACAACCGCAGAAGCAGAAGAGGAAGCAGAAGAGGAAGGAGAAGAAGGAGGTGACGGCGACGATATCGCTCAGCCTCAGATCACTCCAGAACAGCCTGGACGCACCTCCACAATTATCACTCCGGCGCAAGCTCTGCGCCAAATCCTCCGACCAACAACCCAAAGCAAGTTTCGCTCTCCTGGCGACATCTTGGCAGCGGCGCGCCTTGGCGTTCCTCCAACTCCCATTACGCCATCAAAGCGCAAAGCTGGCGCTTCACAGTCGGAGGCAAGCGCTTCCCGACCGACAAAAAGGGCTTGATGAGTCGATCTATTCGACTATTTTCTTTTTTTCCCATTTTCTTTTTTTTCCCTTTTCCTCTTCCCCTTTTCATATTTATCCAGATTGAAATGGTTGTGGCATCACGAGATATTATTATCTAGAATGGATTACTTTCTCTATGTATCATATAGCATAATGCAGAGTATTTTGGAATGCATTGATTCATTAAAAGGTTCATTAACTCCCATACATTCATCGGATTATTCTCTGCTTGTCCCGATTATGTTCCGATTATTTGTTGTTTATGTTGCGTTATGGGTATGTTGTTGATGTTTTATGGTTGCTCGGATACGTCGATACTTTGTTCGATGATAAACAAATACACTAGAAAGCGAATACCCTTCTATCATTTATTGAGACAACAGTTCAATAGATCCATAACCACAATTACGAAGGGAAGGAAGGAATAATAAAGAGATCATGCGCTCTCCATGCGTAAAGTCTTTTGCGATCGTATGGCAGATAAGTTCAGAAAAGATTCGACAGTCTATTGATGACATTGCAGATAGTCTCCGTTATTCTGTAAGTCTTACTTCACATTGTTGTATCAAATTGAATGCGCAATGATCACGATATGATAACGTAGCTGACTCGCTTTATCACATATGGAATTACCGCCAAACTGAGATGCTTCTTATTACGAGGACGTTTATCGTATTCCTACCTCTCCCGTTGCCAGCGTTACGTCTTCTCTTGTTACCGACATTGACTTCTTTTCGCCATATGACCGGCGCCGCCGCCGCGGTTCAAGTTATCTCCTCCTCACCGTATGACCCACGTCGCTCGCAATGGGTCCAACCATATCCTTTCCGTCGTATGACCTACGATATGCCGCCGTGGCGACTCCAGCCATCTCTCCTGTCATTGCATTGACTCAAGACTACCTACAGAGTGTTGGATTTAATTCATGGCTCTACGAATTCCCTCCACTTTCAACTACCTGCCCTCCTTATCACAATGACCTCTTATCACACTCAGAATGTGATTGAAACAGTCGTAATTCCGAACAAGCATGTCAACATTGACAGTGGTAGCGATACTGTAGTCATTTCTATAAAGAGCAAAGGAGGCAAAATAACAACGCGACGGACAACTGGTTTGGGCGAGAAGAAAATCACCGAAGTAGCTTATTATGTTCATACCAAGGAAGATATACATACACGCATGCGTTACGCCTACGTGATGGCGTCGCACATAATGCCTTTACATTATGTTATCATATCTCAAGCCAGTATATACTCTAGAATTCAATGTATAACTTGATTCACCAAAATTATATCATCAAACGTTGTTGATTATGAGGTCGTGAATGTATACATTTTGCTCCTTCTCACTCTCACATTATCAAGACCCCCAACCACGGAATTAATTATCGTATGACACTCTTGGGACCTTGCTTTTTTTCGATCGCATATTCAACGTGTTGATAATTACATTTGCCGAGTGCGTGATAGATGTTAAATTTCTCCTTTGATGTTTACTATTAAATATTATGTAAATACAGATAAAATAGTAGTCAATAATTACTGAAACGCATTTGTTTAGAACGTGCCCAGCCGCCGATTTCTTTGATCCACCACTTTTAAAAGCGACCCACCGTCTTCGCTTCAACAAATCAAGCTGATTCAAGAAAAAAATATTGCATCTTTACAGCGTCACGGTTTCGTTTCGTGTGCGAGAACGTCTCGCATCGTTTGCGCATTAATTGCGTTGTTCGTTTTTCCTTTCTTGTTGCCGTTTATCCGATCGATAAGTTGTACATACAGTATCATTGCTCCGGTGTAACGATATCATACACTGTGCACTGTGTAAAACCTTTCACCTCATCTACCTGTATGTATACACTACTCTCGATCATGTTAAACAAAGTTCTCCTACACCTTATCCACATTTTTGAACCAATCGTCGTCATCATCCAACATCAAACACTAAACAGTAAAGGCCTTAGCAGTCGCATTACTCTCATACATATTGAGAAGAGCATCAAAGTAACATAGACATAGAAGATGGAATCCATCGCCGGGACGCCGACATCGCAACATATTGGCTGTGGTATCCCATCAACGACCACCGCACAGAGATCCGCGCAAGCCTCGGTACAACTTGCAAAATCGGTCTGTATGCGATGTATCAAGCAAATCTATACAAACCCCCAGTATATAGCGGAGTGTCACAAAGATCCACTTCGAAAGTGTTTGTACTGTGCACGCTTGCATCAGGAATGTAGTGAAGTGAGTACAGCGCATATATCGCGACACATTTACGACTGACTTTGAGTATAGATCCCAGAGATTCTTGTTGTCGATGCCAACCATCTATTGGAGTATCGTGACATCATAGACACTGGTGTATATATGGAGAATAAGCTCAGCGATGAAATGCGTCAATCTCTCCTCAAAGCATTACGTGATGGTGTCAAAGAATTTGGGAAAACCGCCATTGCTGTTACGAAGAAAGAGAATAAACGTGGTGGTAAGAAGGTGCCACGTACAAGCGTCGATGTCGGCCTTTTGATCTGCGACGAGATTCGCGGTCTCAATCAAATCATGAGCCAAGTTGTCGATGTCATGCGTTATCAGGTAGGTTTTATTCCACATATTCACTTTCAATATATCACGCAATAATCACGACATGATAACGGAACTGACATACTTAAAAACACAGGCCAATATGCAGTCGATTTCAGCAACCCATGGTCAACAAGGATTGAATACCATGACTACCGAAAATGAGCCCATTCTGGAAACTGACAATGATACGAATGCTGATGATGCTTCTGCACTTACCGACTCTCCCATCAATGTTTCGCTATCTCCTGCATCTCACCATCGTCGCACTCATACCACGCCTCATCAAAGTATGGAGGAATTCGAAGAATTTGACACTGATGATAACAACAATGACGAAAATACTGAAGATATAGGGCATCAAAGCAAAGATAATGACAACCTTGAGGATGAACCACCGGTACCAGTACCAATACTGCGCAACAAACCTCGTATTCACCCTACAACTCGTCCAAGTCCACATTCCAATACTTTGTCCAAATCATCAAGGACCGATATGTCAATACTCTCCAAAACTGAGCCGATAACACAAATGAAGAGTAATCAAGACGTTGATAGTAGCTCGATAGTCACTCCAACAAAACGCAAGATTGGCGATAGAACCCCGCACCGGTTCAAAGAATCTGCGACCAAGAAGTCTACTATTCCGCGTTCCAGGTTTCGTCTACAAGAAAATTGAGCACATCAGATCATGTGCTATGAAAAGGCCTACCACATTCTGATATGCTTTTGTAGTTGAAAGTGTTCAGATGGGTGGGAATTTCATTTTTCATTTTTCGTATTTCCTTCTATCATAAGTTGAAAAGTACATCTGTATCGCACATGCATGATTATAGCACCGTTGATTATATTTCATACCACACGACCAAATTTCAAATCATATGTATATTATAATCAGTTACAGTCATCCATATCATCAAAATATTTGTTACCAATCATGGTACAATGCCTCGAATGAATCCTGTCATATCTTACTAACGTTTAACCATCGAGAATTATATACTTAGATGGGAGTGTTACCTTATTTCGCCTTTCTTCCTCTTTCATATGTCATCTTATCTCATGAAAGAAATTCACATATGCATCATAAATGCGTGAAGCATGCGTTACACTTGCGTGGAGCATGCGTGAAGCCTGCGTCACACGCAGCATTTGGAACGCACTTGCATGAGAGGTTTTAGACCCAATATGTACCTTCACTATTAATATACTGACACATAATTGGATAAATCTCGTCGACATGCGGTCGCATTATGCACGAGAGGTATACATCTTTCACATCCAGCCCGGTCTGTCGATAATACGTTAAAGAGTCGGTGTGCAATAATTACATATATGTCAAGTTAAGTCGTCAAAAGAGTGATATCTTTATTCACCAATTTGTGTCGCAACAATCAATCATGGAAGACGCACCGATAGAGTCGAATGGTACCACTGAAGGTCAAATGCAAGGAGAAGCGTCCGAGGCCTCAATATCACAAACACGAAAGAAACGTGGCCGACCACTCTCTACTGATACTAACGACCCTACGATACTTCGGCGTCGAGCGAAAACAGTGGAGAGAAATCGTAAATTTCGCCAACGATTACAAGAGAATAGAGAGCGGATACAACAATCTGCTGATGTAGTAACAGCATCCGTTGTAGATATGCCGACAATTACACAGCAACAGCAGGCCGAAAATATTATCGTGCGACCTTTCCATGAGGAAAGTGTTGTAGATACTATACCGTCCTTGGGCCTACGAATCCAGAATCTCACCTTGAGCAGTGATATAACTATGACCGCGCAGCTACAGTCGGATGCAGAACCTGTCGATGAACATGATACAATTTACGAAAGACGAAATCTTGCCACCGCTGCCGCCTCAGAGCTCAGCGTCGTATCTCAAGAGGCAAATTTGCAAGTGGCTTCGTTAGTGTCAAAAAACACGCATGATCCTAGCAATGTCAGCGCAGGGTTCGCGCAACCGCGACGCCATGTCTCATCGAACCAAACGACTTTGGGTCAATTCTTCTGCAGCCTTCCCCCGGCAAACCCGTTCGACCAAATGGCGGTCACGACGGCCAATATTGATGTGACCCCATTGGCAACACATGCGGATATGCAGCCAGTACCCCCTATTCCACCTCCGGTAGTGATACAGCCAATATCAAATGAACGCCAACAACCGGTAATAAACGAACACAAGTCAATAACAAATGAGCACCAAGCAGAACCAAATGAATACCATCAGGCAGTAGTAACAGTTGAAGACTACTTTGAACCAATTAGCGACATTGAGAGAAGTTTTGATGCAGAAGAACGGGTACACGATTCGGATGGTGATAACGATTCTGACAATTATCGACTTGAGAATTGCCAACCAGAGCAATCTCAACAACGAGCAATACCATTATTTGATGATTCCAATTCAGATAGCAGTATTGACTTCCCATTGATAGGACGACATTATGGAGCAGTCGTTGAGCATGTTAGCTCAGAAGAAGAAGAAGAAGAAGAAGAAGAAGAAGAAGAAGAAGAAAAAGAAGAAAAAGAAAAGGAGAAGTCTCCACTCGAATATACTGCGGATATGATTGTAGAGCTCCTTCATGGCAATTTCCATGGTTGCACACCAGAGAAACATTCAGAGGATCTCATAAAGCATTTACAAGATATGGGAGAATCTAAATGCCATGGTCTAGATGACGTTTCCAACGACCCAAGCTTTCCTTCAGTACTTGGCATCCAAGGCTTTCTTTCGACAGACCGTTTGATACGACAGGGTAACGCAACCGTAGCGCAATGGCAGGCAATGTTTTGTGGTATGAAGGACACACAGTCGACCGATGAAAGACATGATCATGAGGATACGAATAGCGAAATTGGAACCAATCCAGACGAGAGCAACCATGGTCGAAATATCCCGAATGTGAAACACGTTTGTCTACATACCGAACAGACACAAGCAGTGGAAGCAAGCATCGCATATGACATTGACAGTTATCTTGGCTTCACTACCTCCCTCGCTGTCGCTCGTCAGGGTATATTATACCAGCCAGTACCACTGTATATACAAAAAATTCAGAAAGACATCCATGTGCGTCACAAAATCCTCCGCCCCCAGGTTAACAATGATGAAGAGCAGGATGATGATATGGATGATGAGGAACGACAGAACCGGCAGAGATTGAAATATCGCATGGCAATGCTGAAAGACATCCCGCATTTCGTCATCGGTACGGTGGTCAGCGCCTTGGAGATTGAGCTGCTCGTGCTCTTTCCTCACCTTCCTCTACCGGCATCAGGAGAATTCGCTGCATTAACGAACGAGCAACATAAGCTATGGTTTGACGGTATATTCACACCGGCATTGCATCTGTACTATGAAGCACACTATTTGCAGCATATCCCAGCCACCTTCATGCATGCATTTTTGGATACGACGGCCAGACGCATTGAAGGTTGCAAGACAAACGCAACAAGAACGCAAACACAACGCAAGATCAAATATCACCTTCAGCCTGAATTCCTTGATGCACTCTGGTCAACGATCAAAGAGACCATCGAAAGTGACCCAGATCGCTACAGCATATTCAAAGAACCGCAGCTATTCTTCGAAGCCAAGGGTACCAAACTGCACTTCAAGACGAGCCCCTCTAGGCCGACAGTGGTGGATGCAATGGAGAACTTCCAAAATTACTTCGAAAGGAGTATGGATTGTTCATTCATTGATCCGTCAAGGTTCTGGGTCGATATAGGAAAGGAGATTTGTCCTCGGGTGAGTCTTCCTCATAAACAGCGCCTTCGCGTCGGTGACGAAGCGCAAGTGTATCTGTGGAAAAAATGCTGTTTGGAGCAAAACCTTCGCTGGATGTACGAAAATAAACCGCCGACCAAGAACAATAAGGGACAACGTTATTATTGTAACTCAATGATTCGTGACGAAGGTAATCTTACAAGTGAGACACCGAGATTTCACAAGATTCGTGAAGGAGGCCTCATCTACAGTCAATTCTACTCATCCGTGAAAGAAGTGTGGGATACATCGAAACAAGGCCCATTCAACAACGACGACCTAGAAGAACTAGCCCTGGATCCTCAGATTCGCAAGTCGGCACTTTCCATTGCTAAGAGTTATCGAAGGGATATCGCCGCCTTAGAACAGGCATACTTTGCAAGTAAAAGACGCACGACGGAGATACTTACGGGCTCTCAAAATAAATCATTCGGGGTCAGATGCGAATTCAGAGTAACCAAACCGCTGTATGAAGCCATCTTGAGGCGATTAGGACGCCGGTCCTATTCAGAACTTGAGGATGTCACACTCGATGATTGCCCATCGTATGTATGGCCAATCAAAACACGGACATTCTTGAACTTCAAGTGGCGTAATGCGGATAAATTCGCGACTGGTTTCGAGGTGGTCAGGGCTCGCTCCAATCGTGGATTGGTTTCATGGGAAGAGACCAAAATAATGGCTGCGTTTATACGATGCCTTTCCTTCGTTTTCCCACCGCATCAGATACAACGCGAAAGTGCACTTTGGTGGAGTCGTCGAGACGGTCCCAGATATGACCCAGAAAGAAGATTCTATGGACTGGGGTATCAAAACACGTTACAGCGATACGGCTATTGTTGGATGGAACCGCGAATCGACTGGGAAACACTGACATTCTACCCAGAGGTTACAGATAACATCATGTTTGGTAACCGCGCACTGAAAGCAACGTATCTGCGAAACGGTGGCAAGATGCGTAACTTCATCACATTGACAAAGTGGCTGGAGCGAGCACTGTCCTGGTTAGACAAATACAAAAGGAATGAGAATATACATACTCGGATGCTAGTCTGGATCGTTCATATTTGTCTGATTCAGTTCAGGGTCGACATTCTCACGATGGTGCAAAAGGAAATCATGCCAGAAGAGGTACATGATGCAATGAACGCGCGACATGCATTCAGTTACGGATATCTCGATAGCATCATGAGGGAAGAGCTTCACCTGGTGATGGGGAATAAAAGTGCGTTCAAGGATCCGATCGAATTGCGCGAATACCTGTTCGCATACGATGACGGCAAATCACGTATTAGATGGGAAGACAAACCGTACCGGAAGCTCTACCAGCGTGCACACAAGGCGCTGAGTTTGATCAATAAGGATATAGGAACAAGCTTTGAGACGAAAGTGCGGACGCTTCTATTCGGTTATCATTGGGTGCTTCCATATCCCAGTAAAGGTACAGATGGGTTTATGCAAACGACAAAGCACTCACAACGCATGTGGTACTCCATCGACCTGAAAAAGGGAAATGTGACCAATGACTGGAAATGGGTAAAGGATAGATACAGGGCACGGAAACCACCAACTATACCAGAGTACGTTTGGTGGGATACAGTGGAATGGGAGGAATGGATTGCAGAACAACTAAAGGAAGAGGCTGAGAGATTGAGACCAACAGACACACAGTATGAAGATAACACAAAATGATGAAAGCGTCGGTGAAAACGGATGAATGACACGGTAATGACATGGAGAATAGTAATGACATAAAATGCATATACGTACCAGCTATCGACCCATCTTACAAGCAAGTGTCGCGCCGGATTCACATAGGTATAGCGCAATGTTGTACTTAATCATATTCATGTATGCACCCTTGGAAAATCGCAAGATTGAGCAGTTTAACATAGCGTACTTAGGATTCCCTCACACTTTGTGTAACACACCGGACCATGTAAACGATTTCAGTGACTGGTGGTGCGCAAATATGAAGTGCATATTTCCCAGGTCTACCTACCTCCATAACTCGCCCAAAACAGATACAAATAACTCAAAACTTGCACAGTTTATAGAACTAGGCTAGGTAATAATGATGTAGTTGTCCGCTTTATGGGAACTGTTCTGGTTGTTGAGATAGTTGATGATGTACATGAAAATTTCGTATGCTCATAACTCATTACGCGGTAGTTCAATTGATCTAGAATTAATACCATGTATGCGCCTACAGATATGTAGAGAGATTGTAAATTCAGATTGATATGAAATGACTTTGATGTTGAGATATTTGATGATTTATAGAGAATGTTCGTACGCTCATAACTCATTACACGGCAGTTTAATTAACTCCGAAGTCATACCATGCATGCAAAAACAATGGGTATATATGGTTATTAAATTAGATTAATTAGAAATGGTCTGCTTCTTGAGGTATTTTATACATTGTGAATACAGTTCAGACGCTCATAATGCAGCATGCTGTTGTTGAATTGATTCGAAACTCACACCATATTCATAAGATATTGAGATACACATAGTTATCAAATTTAATTGATAAGAACTTATCCTGTTGCTGAGATAATTGACATTATGTGAAGGTGACTTCTTTGCATGTGATTCGCTCGAAACAGAGCCAACAAGCACGAAACTTGGAGAAAACGACGGCCAATCCGAGGTTGCAAGAAATACATGACCTGGGCGATGAAACACTGGCAAATTGTGAAAACATTCATAGATTTACGTGTTAACTTAATACGCACACGGGGCGCATGCAAAGCGTATGACGAGCGCATGTTGCCATGTTGTCTCATTAAATACACCACTAACACCTTATTATAAGCTCAGGTAACAATGAACACTACAGTGCCTTTCATGCTTGTGTGGAAAAACGCAAAATCGGTCAGTTTGACTTAGTCGTTTTCAAACCTTCGTTGAATTTTTATCAGGGAGAAAAATTCCCATTAGCTAGTCACTCCAGCCGCATACGTCACCTACCCCTGACCTAGCCGCATCTGGGAATGTGTTTGTTTATCAAAACAAACAACAAACAAAGGAGATATTCGAACTCTCCCACATAGACTTCAACAGCAATACCGCGATAATAACTCCGCCAATAATAGTCCAATTGACACCAAATTCGGGAGACATATAGACCTATATATACAAACACACCTACTGAAATCCGTTTCTAAAAACAGCTACTGGTTGTTGAGATATTTACGATTTTATACCACATCGATTACCTGTACACAAATACACATGTATCTCTGTCAATAATGATTTAAATGGCCCCAAATTTGAGTTGATCGCGTATTTTAACTTAGATTCAATGCTTATATAAGCAAATCATCCATCGCACTATTAGTTGTTGAGATATTCGCATATTTGTACCAACAACTTAGCTATTTTGAACACGCAAATACTCACACAATTACAAGCTTAATTAACCATTATTTGGCAATAAAATACAAAATAAATCTCGATTAATAAGCACATCAAATCCGTATATTAATAACTAACTTAATTAATGAGATATTAAGTACTTTATACCACACCCATATTTTCACAACAAATTCGCATATATCTCGGCAACCAATGATCCAATCAATACCAAATTTTAATACCATATACACCCAAACCTAATAAACACTCTCATCAAATCAAATCACTAATGAAGTACGCAGTTCAATAGATATTTACCAATTAATACTTGATGCCTTACCACCTTATCGACACCTTAATGCCTTAAAATATCTCTGCCTTACTGCCTTGCAGCCTTAATTTTTACAACCCCCTTCAACTCCTCCATAATTAATATATAACAGGCCTTCGGCCTGACCTCTATAGCATTAATTACAATGTTTACCGTCTTAATTACTAACTTTTCCTTCTTAAATGTTAACTTTATAGGTTAATAATCTAACTTTTTCCTTTAAAATGTTTACTTTTAGGGTTAAAAAACGCCACAACTAGGGTTAGGGTTAAAATCAAAAAATCGTTAAAATCTGAGCATATAGACACTATTTTGTTCAGACCGAAGGTCTGAACGCAGCTATCTTTTAATCGTCAACGGCTAGAGCCACTATTTTAAAAAATCCTGAAAGGATTTTTAACTCCACCGAAAGGCGAAGGAGCGAAGCGACTGACGGGGAAAGAAACAACAACAGAAGAACTAATCCTAAGACGAGACTGGTTAGGGTTAGTGGAGGAGCGAAGCGACGGAACGGGTGATAGGCTAGTTGGTTAGGGTTAGGGTTAGGGTTAGGGTTAGGGTTAGGGTTAGGGTTAGGGTTAGGGTTAGGGTTAGGGTTAGGGTTAGGGTTAGGGTTAGGGTTAGGGTTAGGGTTAGGGTTAGGGT
>Ga0335073_10006110_pt1 | contig 16923 bp, 14 predicted proteins | sample Lox_Sample_22_FD_207093 | JGI IMG/M metagenome (GOLD analysis project Ga0335073, IMG submission 207093) | Soil microbial communities from Loxahatchee National Wildlife Refuge, Florida, United States - Lox_Sample_2.2 | ecosystem: Environmental > Terrestrial > Soil > Wetlands | place: USA... | reverse complement strand
TGCCTTTAGACCCTTGGTCGCGGCGCGCCGCTCCACGACGCTGATGAGCAGGCAAGCACGGCACGTTCCACTGTTCGGGATCACCTCCAGCACTCCCTCGGTGAGCGCGCTCACCGAGGCCGTCGATTCTGCCAGTAACCGAAGACGGCGGCCCAGGGTGGTCAGGACTGGCGGATAGGCGGAACAGATTCCTTGCGGTGAGGAGATTGCCTCGTACTGCCAAGTGTGCAGTCCACAGAATCCCCCTTGTTCGGCGTGGCTGATCTGGTCCTTCTCACTCACACTGAGCTCATACTGACGGTGGCTCATGAATTCAAAAAGCGCGGCCTCCACGTCGCGACAGATTTTGCACCGCGCGGTCAAATCCGAATGCGGCACATGGCTCAGATCGAGAGTGCTCGGTTGGGTTGTCGTGCTGATTCCGGAGTCCATGAAGTCGACGGCGGACACTACGGCATCTAGACGGTCCCGGAGCCGTTGCAGGTTGCTTTGCTGATCGGGCTGAACCCCTTTTTGGAAGATCTGACGTTGCGCGTTAGCGCTGTCTTCGATGACGTCCGCCACTCTGCGATCCAGGCCTTCCGCCCAGTCCTCCGCTGCGTCCCGTAACACCGTCGCGAGTTCAGACCGGTAGGCGGCGGCTATGGCCTTCACGTTTCTCAGGCTCCATCGGGCGATCAGAGGTTTGATGAGGGGGAGGACTACCAGAAGCTCAATCCACCAAGGAATTTCGAATTTCCACGCGCCGGGATCGCTAGTCCGAAAGACGACGGAATCGTCTAGGAGGATCTCGTTGAGTCGCGTCTCTACTGAAGAATCCTGCCACGGAGCACCGGCGGCATCCGATCCGAATTGAAACAACCGGGCGATGGAGTCCTTCATTTCCGCTAAGGCATTCCGGCCGGCATCTTCAACGAGCTGCTGAAGTTCATGCTTGTGCTCCTCCAGCCACGCTTTTGAGATACGTTGTCCGGCAGCGTGAGCATCCGCATCTAATTGAGATTCCAGGGAGTCGTCCCTGAGCAGATCATGGGAGTTCACGCATTCTGGGACACGTTGCTGGAGCGCGGCCTTGAATTCTGTAATCGCCCCTTGCACTTCTGCTTCAAATCGACGCTGAACTTCCAGCCCCAGCCGGCACGGAAGGTCGCGACCGATCTTCTCGCGCTCCTCGCGAGCGGTCGCCAGGCGTCTATTGAGGTCCGCCTCGAACGCTTTCATCTGCTCGTCACTCGTACCTAATTTCTGAATGAGTTCGAATTGGACGCCCAACCGGGACAGAATCGCGGACGTCCGATCAGCAGCTCGGCGGAGGAACTCCCGCGTCTTGTCCTTTTGTAGAAACTCAAGCAGATCCGCTTCCAGGGTTGGAAGGCCGCTCCGCGACAGCTTTTCCGTGTCTGCATTCTGCTTGGCGTTGAGCGCATCTCGAGCGGAGATCGCGTAGACGCGGGGATGCGTCTCGCCAAATGCACGGTTTAGCGCGGCCTCAACGAACGCGATTACCGCGTCGTGCTGTTCGGCAGGCACCAGGTCACGCTTGTTGACGACGATGAAAATTTTCCGGACATGCCGGCGGACCTGATCCAGGAACTGGAGTTCGGACTCGGTCAGCGGGGAATCGAAACTGGTGACAAATATCACCGCGTCCGCTTCAGGTAGGAATTCCGAGGTGGTAGCTGTATTTGCAGCAATGGCGGAACCGACGCCGGGCGTATCGATAAAATAGAAGCCCAAGCGTAGAAGCTCGACCGGAAGCTGCACTTCCGCGCACCGTACACGCCGCTCGTTCCCAGGGTTGCCCTCTTGGGTTACATACTGCGGAAGATCGTTGAGAGAGACCTCCGATGTATAGGACCACCAGTGCCAATGGATCAGCACTCGTTCACGATCTCCGTAGGACACCGATGTAATCACCGACGTCAAAGGCAGGACACTAGTCGGGAGTCGATCGACCCCCAACATCGCATTCATTAACGATGTCTTGCCCCGGCTGAACTGACCGACGACCACCAAATTGAATCGGTCCTCAGCCAGACGCGAGAGGAGTTTGCGGCATTCGTTCGCTCCATCTTTATCGTTTCGGTCCTCCGCCATTTGCCGAAGGGAACGAAGGATACCGGCGAGTTCCAGCTTGAGCCGGCCATAATCGCGCAGCATTCCAGCGGTTGACGCACCTGCTTGCTGCTGGGGTTCCGTGATCTGGTCGCTAGGCATGTGAGTCCTTGCCGCCTTCCCTCGATGATGCGGGCGGCCTGGAGGCTTCGACATTGCGCTTCACCCGCAGTAGTGTACGCAGCGCGTTATCGTTTACCCGCTGCTGATCGGGGAAAGCGTTGCGCATTGCCAATTCAGCTTCGATAATCTCTCGGGCATCTGCATACAAGCTGGTTAGGGATGTTTCGATTTCCATCCGGGCAAACCAGTCCACCGCGGGCAGAACATCGAGAAGCCGGTGAGCGGCGGCCGTCTTGTCGGCCCTGGTCCCCATGCGCACAGCAATCTTGGATACAGCGATGACCACATTGGGGTAAGGCTCATTAACGAGAATCCGCAATGACGGCCATGCATCCGGTGGCAAATCCATTTCGGCAAGAAGTTCCAGTGCGCTTGCGCGCCGTCGAACGCTCGCCGGCCTTTCCTCCTCTGCGGAGGGCAGGTGCGTCAGTGCTGCCTCGGCTAGGGCAGGTGCGGCCATGGTTCCAAGCGTCCGCAGAGCCTCCTCAGCCGACCCACGGCAGATGTCATCCTCCAATGCATGAACCATATATGGAACGGCCTCAAGCCTCCGGAACCGCCCTAGCGCCTCGACGAACCCAAGCTGAGATCGAGGGCGAGAGATTTCAAGGAGTGTTTGAAAAGTGTCGTCATCTTGCCAACGCGCCAGTGATCGGGCGGCCGCATTTTCTACTGGCTCCTCACCGAATCGCACCATCGGATCGGCGATTGGACGTTTTTGCTTGAGATATTCGATCAGGACATCTCGCGCGCCAATCCCGGCAAGCGCCTCAACCGCCCAGCGCCTCGGCTGATAAACCACACCGGGCCTGCCCTCAATCAAGAACCGACGTAAAGCCGGAATGGCAGATCGTCCATAGGCGATCAGTATCCCGACATTCATCTCCCCCTCTGCCAAGGAATTCAAATTCTGTACGAGACGCTCAATTTCGGCTTCTTCGTGAAGCTCGGCATCTGGCATTGCTGCGGATTTGTTGTTCATTCTCCGACTACTCCAGTTCTGTCAGGCGCCCAGGACCTCGACTTTGAGCCTGAACCGGTGAGACTGTCGAGGTCTCGTCGGATAATTTCCTTCTCGCGCGTTGATGCCGTTCCTCGCGCCATCAGACGATCCAAGTGCGCCCGGTAAGCGTCCGCGCGAGCCTCGAACCGACGCTGCATTTCGGCTTGCACCCTGCGTTCCCAAGCTTCGAGCATCCTTCCGTAGCTCGAAAATGCCTCTTCGATGATTGGTCCAACCTGCTCGCGGAGCTTGCTTTCGATCCATCGCTTTGCGAACCCTTGCCATACGTTCATCAAGATATTCGGCCGAAGATCCACCTCCAAAGTGCCCAGATCGATGCGCGGCATTTCCTTAAGCACCAATCCCAGTTCGTCTTCATTGGCTACAGGCAGATTCAGGGCGTGAGCAGCCGCCTCTAACACCGACGAGAGGTCCTTGGCGACCGTATCCAACGTTTCGAAAACCGGCCGGGCTCGGTCCGCGGCGACCCTTGTAACGGCATTCACCATAATGGATGCGGCGTTTGGTATCGAGTGGTCGTTCTGCTGCCAAGCTTCCAAAATCCGTGCAGCGGCCATTTTGATGCCTTCGTCGCTGCCCCTCCGAATTTCGTCCGTGACAAGGTAGATACCACGGATCTCCTCGAATCGGCCCGCAGCGTTGCGCAGCACGCGATCGATCTCAGCCAAGCCCTCACCGTCTGCCGGTGGTACGTCGCCCGGGCCGTTTAAACGAATCTTCAATGTCGTCTCGACCGACTCCCTCAGCGAGCCGATCTTTCGGTGGATTGACTCTTGTGCGAGCTGTTGATGCCGATCGTACAGGGGTATGATGTCCGTTTTCAACCAGCAGTCCAATAGCGCGGAGCTGCCCGACTTTGTGCTGACGGGATGCACAGACAGGGTGAGCCCGAGCTGGGTTTTGACATGATCCGCAATATACTTCAAAGCCTGGTTTCGATCCTCGGACGACAAAAGGTCGGCTTTGCTAAGCAAGACCGATGCCGGAACGCCTGCATCGTAAAGAGCTTGAATGGTCCCCAAGTCATCCTGCGTGAGCGTCGAGCCGGCATCGATCAACACGACCCCCAAATCGCATCGTGGCAGGTAAGCGAGAGTCTCCACTGCTCCCGCGGTTGCGAGAGAGCCCAAGCCTGGAGTGTCGACCAACACCACCCCGTCGCGCAGCCGCGCGGAAGGAAGTTGTACGGTGATTTGCGTAACGTGCTTCGAATTCGCCGGGTTCAACTGCTCAGTAACGAATTCCGGCAGGTGCCCGACCTCTAACCGTTCGGCGCTCTTATGAGCAAAGCGTACGGATAGAGCCGGGTTCGGACCGTAGGCAAGCCTTGTTGGTACCGCCGTGATCGGATTCACCCCGACCGGAAGAACCTCCGACTCAACAACGTAGTTTAGAAGCGATGATTTGCCGGAACTGACTCTGCCGAACACTGCAATCTCGAACGCTTTATTTTCCAGGCGGTCGAGAATCATCGAGAACGCCGGCCGGAATTCGACTAGGCCATGCTGATCGATGACGCGCTCCAGGCGGTTAAGCAGGTCGATCTCATTGCCAACCCGCTGCAACTTTTCGAGCCGGGCGTGAAGGTCTTGTCCCAGCCCTTGCGCGAGGTACTCATTCAGCTTCTCTACGGCGGCCGTCATCTCTCCGACTATGCCGTTCAACTCCCGGACCTTAGATCCCGGGATCTCCCCGTAGCCCCGCATCTTGTTTGGCGCGCATTCCTCAAACGCAACGCGTACGAAGGCCAGCGTGACACGGATAGAGTGGACTGAACCGATATCGGCAAGAGGTGGCTGAATCCCCTGGCTTGCGAGCATGCGCACCATTTGGGCGCGAATCCGGGCCAGATAATCCTGCACGACCTTAGCCTGTGCCGGTGCGATGTCGCTCTTGAATCTTGGAAACGGAGATTTCGACGATGCCGCGGAAAGCACCGTTTCGATTTCGGACAGCAGCTTGTCAGCGTATTGGGAACTAGTCAGGAGGTGCAACTTCTGAGAGGAATTGAGAGCGTCCGCTGCGGCCTTTGATTGCGTCATAGATCACCACCGTACACGTACCCCTTGTCGCACGAGTGGTGCGAACCGAGGACTCATTCACATGCCGGGAATCTACGACGAAAGCAACGCGGCGCAAGATGTTGGCGTCGCCTCCGCAGAAGAAAGCCCGCAACAGGAGTCATCTTCCCCATGCGGGGCGGTTTTCAAGGCGAACTCCAACACCCGGTCCCATTATCCGACCCCAAAAAGGCAACGTCAAGCATGCGAACGGCCCCGTTGGCCCCGTGGGGATTTGGCTTGCGCGCTAACCTTCGAGAGGTAGATAGCAATTGCCGAAGCAAGCAAATGTCAGTTGTAGCTTGACGCGGCAACACCAACCGGGATAGTCTAAGAGACGCGGTGGAGTTCGCGTGAAGTCGTCCCCACGACCAATGACTCCTGTGGCGGAATTGCTGCGGGAAGTCGTTCCTTCCTGAGTAGTTTCCCAGAAAATTCAGCAAAGGAGGCAGGGAGGATCCGTGTACCGCGGGGGAGCGATTTTGAGCCGGCGGTCGCAGTAGTACCTCGTGACAGCATGCCACTTGCGAATACGCTGCATCACATTTCGGGCATCCGCGCAAGTTTTTCACCCCTTGCGCGCCAGTTGAACAAGTTCTGCGATCTCACCGCTTGGCCGGTCGGGACACATTCCAGTGAAACACGATCTGCGCCGCAGGGTGCCGCAGTCCACGAGTTGACCGGACACACTTTGTGAGCAACCCTTCAGGGCGGCGCCTCCCGAGGAGTTCGAACGAGCACATTCGCTTGATGAATATGAGTGCCGTCGACGCGGAGGCAGTTTTCTGAGCGGTTCTCAAATGGTTGGCTTCTGGACCCGATCACGGGATCTGAAACCTGAGAGAGAAGCTAGCGCCATGTATTTGGAAAACGCCAAGCACTATGAGTTGCGATACGGCGTCATTATGGCGAATGCACCGCGATCGTCCGGGGTCTATGCCCTGTTCAATGGTGAGGAGCTGCTTTACGTTGGAGAGGCAAGGAATATCTTTTCAAAATTGATTGAGCATCTGCATGGCGGCAACCCTATTCTAATGTTGGAGGAGCCGACGGCCTTCGCATTTGAGTACTGTTCCGCAGAAGCCCGCACGGTCCGCTTCATGGAGCTGGTCTTCAAATGGCGTCCTCCTTATACGGAGCGCCCGGAGTTGAAAATTCAGGAAGACTAGCTCAAAAGTTCGGATGAAGATTGCCAGGGGATCATACCCCAGGTAGAATTAATTTGAGGCGGTGGAGTTCGCCAACCGTCGCGTAGTTCTTGCGGCCGATGACTCCTGTGGTGAGGACACCCTGGAGTCGGTGCGTCGTACCCTCCTGGTGCTTCCGATTCGTTAGCGAAAGGACGCATAATGCTATCAAAGCTCTGGGTAGCATGGTGCCGCGCAGGATACAGATCCTCGCCTCGAGCACCGGAAATTTTCTCGGAACTGAAAATCGAACCGATCATTCCTCGCGTGCGCAGGACGTGCCCGCACGTCCGGCCACGCCAGGGGCGGGTCCTATGAGCGCTTCGACGTGCGGTCCCGGTCTTTGGAATGCCCCCAGGACTGACGTGTGGGCTGAGAAAGCCTATGCGTTCGTGCTCCCGAATCGGGAGCGGATCGTCTGCGGCCCCGGACCAGTGGCATTCGAGTTCGTCTTCCAACAAGCTGCAGACTACGCAAGGTTCCTTGCAGAAGATGTCTTTTCCGCTGCGAAGGAATTCATCGAAGGGCGCTTCGATATTCGCGGCGACCCGATCGGTGCAGTCTCCTTCAAGACGTCCCACCCCGGAACATCGCTGCACGACTGGAAGGGAGCGTTTCTGGCGTTGGCTTCCGCATGCCGCATTGAATCCCTGGTCCAGTCTCGCGCGCGTGCGCGTCAGAATATTGAATTTCATTACGATCGATCGAACCAGTTCTACTCGGCGTTCCTGGATTGCAGGATGGTTTACTCCTGCGCCTACTTTCGGACACCAAACGAATCGCTGGACGCTGCCCAACTGGCAAAGTTGGATCTGATTTGCCGCAAATTGGACCTGAGCCCAGACGAGCGATTCCTCGACATTGGCTGTGGCTGGGGCGGTCTTCTGTTACACGCCGCCGGCGAGTATGGAGTCCGCTCTGTGGGGTGTACTCTCAGCGCCCAACAAACCGACTACGCAAAGGAGGCGGCCGTCAAGCAGGGGCTAACGCCCCGTGTCAGCATAGAGAACTCCGACTTTCGCCAGATGACTGGGACATTTGACAAGATCGCATCAGTCGGAATGTTCGAGCACGTTGGCCGCAAGAGGCTCCACAACTATTTCACCAAGGTGTTCGACCTGCTCGCTCCGGACGGCTTGTTTCTGAATCACGGTATCGTTCGTCCGCAGTGCGTGCGCGATGGGCCTGAAACCAGATTTCTCAGAAGGTTTGTGTTTCCGGGGGGTGAACTGGCGCATCTGGCTGACGTCATCAAGGCTGCTGAGGAGACTGGCTTCGAAGTCCTTGATGTAGAGCAACTCAGGCCTCACTACGCGATGACATGCCGCCATTGGGTTCAGCGTCTTACTGAGGCCGAGGAATTCTGCACGCAAATTGTCGGACGCCGAACATATCGCATCTGGCTGCTCTACCTTTCGGCATCATCACTAAGTTTCCAGCAAGGCCGGACGGACATATGCCAGATATTGTTTGCGAAGCGATCTGGAACGATCAGACGGCTCACACGGGGGTATTTGTTGAGCAGGTGAGTTGCTGTCGGAAGGAGCAGCGATCTTGCGCAATGAGCCCGCAGATGCCACTACACAATCTCCAGATTGAGACGATTCACCTCGACAATATCCACGGCGCAACCGTGATCCTGGATATCGACGGCACCATCACTGCCGACGGGCAGGTCGAGTGTTCATCCGGTGTTTTGGCAACTCTCCGAGATTTGGCTGCGCGGAACAATGTGTATCTGGGCTCCAATTACCGGAACGGCGCCAGAAACAGGGCTATCGCCCGAAGGATAGGGTGCTTCTGCATCGAGACGCCTCACCTCAAACCCAACAGCAAGGTGTTTGAAGCGATACCTGCCTGCCACAGGACCCAACCGATCGTTGTCATCGGTGACAAATACTTGGTTGATGGTTTGTTTGCTCGACGCATTGGAGCGCTTTTCATCAAAGTTGGACGCATAACCTCGACGGATGATCGCAGATTCGTGAAGGTAGCGTATTTCCTTGACGATTTGGTCTCGACAATTGCCGGATGGTTAGATCGCCCTCGATAAGTTTGGCGCCGCCCACTTCTACTCATCGGTAACACAGCCCAGACTCGCACTTCGGACTTGCCGGATGTATTTCGCAAGCGTTCCCCGAGTAGCTTTGTAGGCGGGCATTTTCCAGTCTTGTCGTCTGGCAGTGAGCTCGCCTTCGGGTAGGTCAACGTCGAGCGAATTCTTGGTGGCATCGATCGTGATTATGTCGCCGTCTCGGATGAGCGCAATCGGTCCGCCCACCTGGGCCTCGGGTGTTACATGTCCGACAATGAAGCCGTGCGATCCACCCGAAAACCGGCCATCGGTAATCAGGGCAACATCCCTGCCAAGGCCTGCGCCCACGATTGCGGATGTAGGAGTGAGCATCTCCGGCATCCCCGGGCCGCCCTGGGGACCTTCGTAGCGAATGATGATGACGTCGCCCTTTCGGATTTCTTTCCGTTCGAGCGCTGCCAGCATCAACTCCTCTGAGTCATAAACGCGCGCGGGCCCAGGGAAGCGGAGGCCCTCCTTACCGGTGATCTTGGCGACGGCGCCGTCAGGCGCTAGATTCCCGCGCAGGATCTGGATGTGGCCAGTCGGCTTCAACGGGTTGGAGAATGATCGCACGATCTGTTGGCCGGCCTGGAGGGAGGGGAAGGCTCTGAGGTTTCCTGCAACGGTCTTGCCGGTTACCGTAATGCAGTCTCCGTGCAAAGCGCCCGCCTCAAGAAGAAGCTTCATGACGGCCGGAAGGCCACCGACATTGTAAAGGTCCTCCATCACGAATGGCCCGCTCGGCTTGAAGTCCGCCAGTAGCGGCACACGATCACTCACTGTTTGGAAGTCGTCAATCGACAGATTCACATCCACCGAGCGCGCCATCGCAATGAGATGCAGTACAGCATTGGTCGATCCGCCCAACGCTGAAACGACAGCCATGGCGTTCTCGAAAGCAGCCTGGGTCATGATTTCACGAGGCTTGAGGTCCAATTCTAAGAGGTTCTTGATAGCGGCCGCCGCCTTGGAACACTCCTTCAGCTTCAGTGGATCTTCCGCAGGAGTGGACGCGCTGTGCGGAAGGGCCATGCCCAATGCCTCGATTGCCGAGGCCATCGTGTTCGCTGTGTACATCCCTCCGCACGCACCCGGTCCGGGACACGCGTGCCTCACGATCGCGCGTCGCTGCTCGTCATCGATATTTCCAGCCAGATACTCGCCATAGCTCTGGAACGCCGAGACAATATCGAGTTTGTGTCCATTGTCGTGCCCGGCCCGGATAGTGCCGCCATAGATCATGAGCGACGGCCGATTCAGCCTCGCCATTGCCATTATGCATCCGGGCATGTTCTTGTCGCAGCCGGGAATCGAAACGTTGGCGTCATACCACTGCGCCGCCATCACGGTCTCTATGGAATCCGCGATGAGCTCCCGCGATTGGAGAGAGAAGCTCATGCCATCCGTTCCCATGGCAATGCCGTCGCTGACGCCGATGGTATTGAACCGCATGCCGACCAAACCAACAGCAGCTAGACTCTCCTTCACCTTTTCGGCTAATTGAAGGAGGTGCATGTTACACGGATTGCCTTCAAACCAGACGCTGGCGATTCCGACCTGCGGTTTGTCCAGGTCCTCTTCTCGAAGGCCGGTCGCATACAGCATGGCTTGCGATGCACCTTGCGATCTGGGTTGCGTGATTCGCGAGCTGAACTTGTTCAACTGAGCTGGCATTTCGGTGGTTTCTCCGGTTTGTGCGGTAGGGGTGGAAATCGTTCTAGGCCTCGGGCGCAGGCGCTTTTTCGATGCGCATGTATTCGACGTCCGAGGTGGCAATCATGCCGGTATCCATCATTTCTTCGACCTCTGGAATCAGCCTCTCCAAGTTTTCCGCGGTGTCCACGATCGTCACAATTATCGGCAGATCTTTCCGAACGAGGTGATGGCGATGGATCTCCGCAGTTTCGCCAAAACCTTCCAGACCTCGAAACACTGTCGCGCCGGCGATCTTTAGTTCTTTGCAGCGGTTCACTATCGCTTCGTACAGTGGCTTGCCTTTGTATTGTTCGTTCTCATTAAAGTGCAGCCGCAGGAGCTTGGCTTTCTTGACTGTTCGCATGCTAAATCTCCCCAGCAGGACCGCTGTGGACCACTCGAATGAGGTCCACCTCCGACAAGACGATGATTCCGTCCTGCATCATGGCTTCGATTTTATCAATGGCCTTGGCCAGTTTATCCTCGGAATCGACTACTGAAACCATCAGCGGCAGATCATGCGACAAACCAAGGCGTGTGCTCTTATGCGTATGGCCCTTCGCACCGTACCCAAGAATACCGCGGTAGACGGTTGCCCCGGCGATGTCCATCAGGCGCAATTGTTTTATGATCGCCTCATAAAGCGGCTCGCCTTGCCATTTGTCTGATTCGCCCATGTAAACACGCATAAGGCGTGCTGAAGCCCGTTTCTCCGTATGAGGCGCTTTCGAGGGCGCCGGCTTGTCTTTATTAGCAATCTTGATAATTTCAACATCGTGGACCTCGATGACGCCGTCCGTGACCATATCGTAGAGCGTCGACATGATTTCATCGACCTTGTCGGGAGAGTCGCTGAATTCGATGCGAATCGGCAGGTGGTCCGCGAGCACCTCGATCTTCGTCGTGTGCATTATATGGTGGGATCCAAAACCTGCCATCGCGCGACTGGCTGTTGCCCCTGCTACTCCCTTGTGAAGCAAGAATGTCAGAATTGCGTCACAAAGGGAGCCCAGATGATGCTGAGCATCCTCATTGATGTAGATCGTTACTTTCTTCGCCAACCCCTTCTGGAGCATGCCGATTCCTCTGGCGCGTCATCGCCGCGCCAACACAGCCCCGAGCCAAACCGCCGCGTAGCCCAGCGCCGTGCTCGAAACAATATTGAGCATTCCAGCCCAAAGACCGCCATCCCGAATCGCGGTGTAGGTCTCCCACTCAAAACTCGAAAACGTAGTATAGCCGCCCAGAAATCCAACAACGAAGAGGAGCCGCCAAGCGGGATCGAGCTTAAATCGCTCTGTCAGCATTGTCATCAAGAAACCAATCAGGAAGGAGCCAGTAACGTTGATCACTAGAGTGCCGATCGGGAATTTCCCGCCGAACCTTGTCATGATTGCGGAACCCGCTGCGTATCGCGTGACAGCCCCGATTCCACCCCCAATCAACACCAACAAGTACCGGCTCAATGGACCGGCCTCCAACCTTCAGGATATGGCGGCAGAATCATGCCTGCTCCTGGCCGAGGGACTCGCGGGCATTTCCCAGGCGTTCAAGATCGGCGCGGATCAGCGGCGCCCTCTCAATCGTGCTGGTCTCCAGGAGTCGATCGATGGTGCCGATCAGTTCGTCCAATCGGCGGTTCGCCTCTTTCTCGACGGACCAAAGCGCGGCGTGTATACTTTCCTCCCATTGCCAGCTAAGCCGACTGAGGTTCTGATAAACGAGGTACGAGATCTTCTGCTCGAAATGATGGCGCGCCAGGCCCTTAATCAGCGGTACCGGCAGAACCGGTGAGAGCAGTTCCCAGTTACGATCGAAGATACGCGCGACTCGGATATTGGGCGTAGATGGCTCCGTCACGCCGATCTCTGTCTCGGTGGTGCGCAGAGGCACGCCGAACGCATGCATCGTGCGCTCCGACAGACGATCCCGAAACTGCTGAAGCGCACGGAAGCCCTGCTTTTGGACTTTGCGTAGCGGTACCAGGAACGCATTGCGCTCGCGGATGGAGAGAACGGTCAGATGGTCACGCAACTGGTCCGCGAGCCAGTTTTCGAACGAGGACAACATCGTCGCAAGACTATGGGTCCATTTCGGGAATTCCTCCGCAAACTCTTTCAACAGCGCCTGCTCCAATTCGTTTTGGTGTGCTTCGAGTTGACGGCTGACTGTAGGCCTTGTTTGGGCGGCAGCATTCTGAACCACGAGACGAATCTGTGACTTTACCTCGTCGAGGATCTCTCTTTCCCCAACAACCTGTTCCTTGAGATCCTGGCGTTCCGATTGAACGCGTTCTGCCGACCTGAGGCTCAGCGTCAAGTAGTCGCCCGACTCCCGCAGTAAAGTATGCACTTTCCTGGCGAGTATGGCTGCCCGTTCTTCGGCGAGATTCCCCAGCGTCTCGCCGGTCAACATGCCATCCAAGGCCTGGCGAAAACGCTCAAACCCTGGTTTCGTGGAATAGGGGAACACGCGGGGTGTTCCCGGAAAGTGCTTGGCGAGTTGTGAACGCACGTATTCCACTACTTCAGTCAAGTCGCGCTCGGCCAGCAGGTCGGCCTTGGTAAGGAGTATTCCCACCTTGGGCGTGTACTCGTACAGGCTTTTCAGAAGCTCGATATCGCGCTGGGATAACGGCGGATCCACGCTGACAGCGACGAGTGCGAGCCCCACATTCGGCAGCCAGTCCACCGATGTTTGGGTGTTGTGAGCTAGAGCGCTTTCGAGCCCCGGCGTATCGACGAATTTCAAGCCCCGAAAACGGTTCAAATCCCGCAGTTCGATACCAAGCAAAGCGACCTGCTTCTGGTTCTCCGGATTCTCCTTTTCAGAAATATACGCGCCGACCTGCGCGACCGGAATCTCCTGCTGGGTTCCATCGAGGCGGTGGACTATCGCCCGGTCACGTGGGCCATAACGCATTTCTGTCACAACGGCAGTCACCGGAACGACCCCTACGGGGAGGATTGCGCGCCCGATGAAGTCATTGAGAAAACTGCTCTTTCCGGCCTTGAATCGTCCGAGCACTGCGACCGTAATTTCATCCTGGCCAAGTGCGGCCCGCGTCGTCGCCAACAAACCGGACAGCGCCGTAATTTCATACCGGGTAGTCACATCCGTGACTACCTCCAACGCTCGTTGCACGGACGAACTGGATGGCATTTGATAGAACCGCTGGGCCGAAACGGAAGAACGCTCGGTTCCGTTCGATACAGGGTAGGCTTCTCGCGCTTTCGCAATCATAGCTCTCTTGAGTCCAGGAGCTATCAGTCGCGAGTTTGGCTCGAGACGGTTGATGGCGAGCTCCATCACCAACTGTCTAAAACAAATTATACTTCGTGGCGCCGCACGGCGCGACCCCCTGTTCACGACGATCGGACGCGTGGCACGCCGGACGGCCTTGCCGACAACCGTAACGTTGTTGTGACTCTACACCATCGGCCAGGCTTCACAGCGCTGACAGAGTGCTCCACAGCGCTTGCAGCGCCGCGTTCAGCCCATGTACAATGGCCCTTCACATTTTCTGGAAGGCGATGGAGTCTCGCCTCTAACCGTCCCTGGGCCCTGGGGAATGATAGCTCCTGCGAATCGCAGGAGCTATTGTCGTTTTAGGGGACCGGAATGTATCAGAATGAGGAAACCACGAACGCTTCTTGTACCCACAGTCTTGCTGGCGATGTGTGCTACCTCCGCCGTCGCTCAGCCCACTCCTGGCCCCCTCACATTAGATGAATGCGTTCGCATGGCCCAAGAAGCGCAATCGATCGTGACGATTGCCCGCCAGCAGGTTGAAATTGCACGTAACGCCCGAGTTCACGCTACCGCGAACTTTCTACCGCAAGCGTCGGTCGGCAATCTCTTCATCTATAACAGCCCAACGAGAGTGCTCGGCAGCCCAAACCCGTTCAGTTTCGTTTCGCTGAATGGTGTTCACGAATACTCCACGTTGGGGACTATCGGACTTGAGGTGGACACCTCGGGACGGCTGCGGGCGGAGCTTGCTCGGGCGAAGGCGGATCAGGACGCAGCAGCCGCGGGCGTAGTTCTGTCGCAACGTGACTTGCGCCGGGCTGTCGCAGCGTCTTTTTATCGATTGGGACTGGCCCGCAAGCTCATCCAGGTCGCCAACGACAGTCTCGTCGAAGCGCGAAATTTCGAACAGCGGAACCAAATCCTGGTCGAGCAACAAGAGGCCGCACGGGCGGACCTGGTGAAAGCGTCGGCCCAGGTCGCTTTTTTCGAACAGGCGCTGAGTGCGGCAGAACTCGAGGCCAAGTTGGCCAATCACGAACTGGCGTCCTTTTGGACCCGGGATGTGGAGACGGCGGTCCCGATTGCTGAGGTCTTCGACACTGATATGCCACCACCTGAGCCAGCCGCGCCGGCAGCGGCGCCATTTTTGCGGCGCCCGGAGTTCCGCCTCTTTGATGCGCAGCGTCGCGGATTCCTGGCGGATGCCCGGCGCGCACGTTCTGACCTCTTCCCCCAGTTGAACTTCGTCCAGCAGTACGGTATCGATGCCACGCACTTCAGCATGGCTAACCGCGGATACGCGACCTTTTTGCATCTGAACATTCCAGTGTTTGATTGGTCTCGCGCCCGGAGCGCTGGCCGGCAATTCTCATTGCAGGCGGCCCAGTTGGACACGAATCGGCAAATTGCAGAGCGGACGTTTTCCAAGGAATATCAGGACGCGCTGGCACGTGTGGATCTAGTTTACTCGCAGATCGCCATAACAGATAAGCAAGTAAAGCTCTCCGAGGACAACCTGCGATTGAGCCGTGTTCGGTATGAAGGAGGCGAGGGACCAGCCTTGGATGTTGTCGCCGCCCAGACCCAACTGGCCCAGGCGCGCGTGAACTACTTTGGCGCCAAGGCCAGCTACCTGACCGCCCGCGTGGACCTGGAGGTCGCAGAAGGCCGATGAAATCGCTTCCCTTTTTCGCGGTCTTGCTGTTGTTGAGCGGGTGCGCCCGTCAAGAGGAGACGACTGAGAAAGCCCTCGTCTCCGTTAAAGTGGCCCCGGTGAAGTTAGCCGAAGTGCGGATGAGCGTCGTGGCTCCAGCGACGGTTTATCCGCGGGAACAGGCCAACATATCCTCCCGAATCACTGCCCACATCCAGGAAATGCGTGTCCGCAAAGGCGATACCGTAACGCCGGGACAGGTGTTGGCGGTGCTCGAAAACCGCGATTTCCTCGCGCAGCGGGACGAGGCTCGCGCGGCGCTCTCTGACGCCGAAGCGAACTTTCAGAAAACGTCGGCAGGCACGCTCCCGAGTGAGGTCGAAAAAGCCCGAGGCGAGGTTGCCTCTGCCGACGCCGCGTTGAACCAGGCACAGAAGAACTATACGCGACGGAGTGAGTTGTACCAGCAGGGCGCGATCCCTGGCCGTGACCTCCTCGCCAGCGAGACGGACCTCGCCCAGGCAAAGGCCAGCTATCAGGTCGCCAAACGCACGCTGGATCTGTTGGAACAGCAATCCCGCGGGCTAGATATAAAGATTGCGGAAAGCCAGGTGGCGCAAGCGAAGGCTAGGCTCGCGAATATCGAGGCACAGCTCCAATTCGCGCAAATTCTCAGCCCATTTGCAGGAGCCGTTACCGAGCAATTCATGTACCCGGGCGACTTGGCGAAGCCGGAAAACCCTGTCTTCACTGTAATGGATCTAGCTGTCGCCGTTGCTCGCGCGCAGATTCCGGAATCGGAAGCGGCCAGCGTGAAGTCTTCTCAGAGATGCTCCTTTACGCCGGTAGACGCGTTGGCGGTCGGCGCGACTGGAAACGTCACGGTCGTCAACCAAGCGGTTGATCCAGCGAAACGAACCGTTGAGGTGTGGTGCGAGATCGCGAACGCGGACCGAAGACTACGGGCAGGCGCCTTCGGAAATGTAATGGTGACGACAGGCTCTGTGCCCAATGCGCCGGTAGTGCCGGTTTCGGCGGTTCAGTTTACTGAGGGAACGCGCTCCGGATCGGTATACGTCGTCGATGCCAAACAGGTAGCGCACAAAATCGATGTCGAAACCGGCGAACGGTCTGAAGGAAATGTACAGGTTACCAAGGGCTTGAATCCCGGCGACCTGGTTATTGTCGAAGGCGGATACGGGCTTCCGGATGGCACTCAGGTGAGGATCTCGGAGGCTGGCAAGTGAACTCTAAGTTGGCCCAGTTCGTCGAGGCGCATGGCCGCGCGATGGTCCTTATCGTGTTCGCCTTTGCCCTCGCGGGCTTGCTTTTCATTTTCAAACTGCCCATCTCCATTTTTCCCCAGACGGATTTCCCCCGTATCGTCATCCTTGTGGACAACGGGATAACACCACCGGATATCCAACTAGTGACGGTGACCAGGCCAATCGAAGAAGCCATTCGGTTGGTACCCGGCATCACCACCGTCCGCTCGGTCACCGCCCGCGGTTCGAGCGAAATCAACGTCTTCTTCCGCTGGGATGTGGATATTCTGAATGCCCTCCACCTCGTGCAGGGCAGGATCTCGCAGATTACTCCTTCACTTCCGACTGGCGCTCGCTTTTACATAAATAGGCTCACGTTTTCCGTGTTCCCAATGGTCGGGTTCAGCATTACCTCTTCAACGAGGACACCGTCGGACCTGTGGGAACTGGCGTATTATGACCTCGCGCCGC
>Ga0335073_10006108_pt1 | contig 16924 bp, 14 predicted proteins | sample Lox_Sample_22_FD_207093 | JGI IMG/M metagenome (GOLD analysis project Ga0335073, IMG submission 207093) | Soil microbial communities from Loxahatchee National Wildlife Refuge, Florida, United States - Lox_Sample_2.2 | ecosystem: Environmental > Terrestrial > Soil > Wetlands | place: USA... | reverse complement strand
GCAGCTCACTGGGCACCGCCTCGCTGACGCAGGTGGCGATCACGATGGGACCGAGGCCGAAGCCGAAGAACCCGCTGGCCGCCGCCAACAGCCGCATGGTGTCGAGGTCGAAGCCGCCCATGATGTACGCCGCGAGAGTGGCCGCGCACAGCAGGGCCGCGCCGGCGATCACGGGACGGCGGCCAAGATGATCCGACAGGAATGGCAGCGCGATCTGTCCCGCGGTGCCGGCAAAACCCCACACCGACATCACCGTGCCGGCCTGCACCAGACTGAAGCCGCGCATCCTGGTCAGGAACAAAACGTTGTATCCCACCGAAAGCTGTAGCCAGGCCAGCGTGGCGCAGCCCATCAGGGTCAGCAGCAGCACCGACGGGTCGCGCAGCAGGCCGGCGGCGGCACGCCACTCCACCTTGCGGCGCGCGCCACGCGCGGCGGGTTCGCGCATCACGGCGAACAAGGCGAGGCAGACCAGTGCGGTGACCACACCAATGATCGGGAATACCCAGCGCCAGCCGAAATGCGCGGTCAGCGTGGTGACGATCAAGGCGCCGAGGCCGACGCCGAAGAAGCTATAGCCCGCATTGTACAGCGCCTGGTTCATGCCGCGACGCTGCGGCGCGGTTGCCTCGCTGATGGTCGCCTGGCCCACCGACCAGCCGATGCCGTCGCCCAGCCCCAGCAGGTCGCGCACGATGAACATCGAGAGGAAGTCCCAGGTGGCGCCCATCGCGGCCGTCATCAGCGCGGTGAAGCCGACGGCGGGCACCAGCACGATGCGGCGGCCGCGGTTGTCGGAGATCCAGCCGCCGATCCAACTGCTGAACGCCCAGGTGATCGAAGTGCCGGAGATCAGCAGCCCGGCCTGCCACAGCGCCATGTGGAATTCGGGCACGATCTTCGGAAAGATGAAGCCGATGCCGACGCGGTTGAGGCCGATGCAGCCCCAGAACAACACCAGCAGCACCATGATCATGAGTTCATAGGCGCCCGATCGGCGGCTCGGCATACGGTTCCTCCGGTTGGTCGTGCGATGCTTTCATTGCGATGATAGCGGGGCGGCAATGGGTGGCAAGGCGGCGGGCTCGGTCGTCCAGCGGCTGGCTGTGCGCTCGATCCGAGTGGCTCGTCGCAAGCCGCCCGATGCCCGCTGTCGGTGCCGCACGGATCGGGCGACCAGCGGCATTGCGGCACGGATCGGGCGACCGCCGTCATTGCAGCACGGATCGTGCGACCGCTGTCATTGCAGCACGGATCGGGCGACCGCGGTCCTCGCGATGACATAGGCAGCCAACAAACGCTCGGAGACCGGCATGCGCGAATTGGCCGGCAGGACGGCCTTCATAACCGGCGGGGCGAGCGGCACCGGCTTCGCGCTCGGCCGCGCCTTCGCACAGACGGAGATGCACGTGGTGCTGGCCGATATCGCGGCCGACGCCCTCGATGACGCCGTGGCGGGTCTGCGCGACGTTGCCGCGGCGGCGCGCAAGGGATCCGCGGTGTGACGACCTGGCGGTGTGACGACCTGGCGGTGTGACGACCTGGCGGTGTGACGGCCTGGCGGTGTGACGACCTGGCGGTGTGACGGCCTGGCGGTGTGACGGCGCGCGATGCTCGAAGCTCAGGCCGCGGCCGGCAACGGTCCCACATAGACCGATTGTGGCCTGATCAGCCGCCCCGCGCCGCCTTGTTCCAGCGCATGCGCCACCCAGCCCGCCACCCGGGCGCAAGCGAACACGCCGGTAAACGCGTCGCGCGGCACTTGCAGCGCCTCCAGCAGCAGCGCGGTATAGAATTCGAGATTGGTCTGCAACGATCGCGCCGGCTTCCGCTTGGCCAGCACGGCCAGCGCGGCTTGCTCGATTTGCTCTGCGAACCGCAGCCGCCCGAGGTCGCGCCCCAGGGACTCCACGACCGCCTTGACGACATCCGACCGCGGATCGGTCACGCGATACACCCGATGGCCGAACCCCATCAGCCGGTCGCCGCGGACCACCGCGGCGTCCAGCCACGCCTCGGCATTCTCGGGCGTGCCGATCTCATCCAGCATGTCGATCACCGGCCCTGGCGCACCGCCATGCAGCGGCCCCTTCAGCGCGCACAGCGCGGCGGTGACCGACGACGCCAGCCCCGCCGCCGTGGACGACACCACACGTGCGGTAAACGTCGATGCATTCAGTCCATGATCCATCGCGGAGAGCAAATAGGTCTCCAGCGCCGCGATCTCATCGGCCGCCGCGGGGGCGCCACGAAGCATCCGCAGCAGATCCGCCGTGTGCCCCAGGGTTGCATCCGGCGGCACCGGCGCTGCCCCGCCTCGGGCGCGCAAGGTCGCCGCCAATCCGACCGCCACGGTCGCGGTCAGCCGCAGCGGCAGATCCGGTGCATCGTCAGAAATCGCCGCGACCAGCAGCCGCAAGGCCTCGATCGGCGCCAGCCGGCTCGCCTGGGACAGCAGTGGCAGGATGTCGTCGAATACGGCCACGCGCATCGCCGCGAGATCTCGCCGCACCACCGGTTCGGACAGGTTGCCCTGGGCGAAGCCGCGCCAGAGCTCCGCGATCAACCACTCAACACTGCGCTGACCGGCGATGTCGGGCAGCCGATGGCCGCGCAGCACCAGGCGGCCGGCCTCGCCATCGACCTCGCTCAGCACGGTCTCCGCGGCGACGACCCCTTCCAACCCGTTATTGAATGTCATGGTGTGGCTCCTGCTCGCCGTTGACCGGCGCGAAAGCAGCGCGGAGAGTATTTCACGTCAATCTTGATCAAGTGAATCAATATGACCGACCCTTCGGCCGAATGGCTCACCGCCGAGACCGCCCTCAGCCGCCTCGGCATCGCCCGCCAGACGCTCTACGCCTATGTCAGTCGCGGGCTGGTGCGGACGCGGGCGGCTGCCGACGACCCACGCCGAAGCCTTTACGACCCGCGCAGTATCGACGCGCTGGTGGAACGCCGCCGACGCGGTCGCGCGCGTCACGCCGTCGCGGCCGCAACGATTGACTTTGGCGAACCTCTGCTGGCGTCGCGGATCACGCAGATCGCGGATGGCGCCCTGCTGTATCGCGGGCACGACGCCATTGCACTGGCCGCATCGGCGACGTTGGAACAGACGGCGGCCGTGCTTTGGGAAACGCCGGCGTTACCCGACGTGGCCACCGCCGAGTTCGTGTCCGCCGACGAACTGTCGGCGATCGCGCGTTGCCTGCGCCGGATCGCCAGCCTGCACGGTCGGAGCATCTGGGCGCGAAACCCCGCAGCTTTGATCGTGGACGCGGCCATGTTGCTGCGCCATGTCGGCGAGGCAGCCAGCAACACAACTGCCGAGGGCCCGCTGCACCTGGTGCTGGCGCGCGCCTGGGGGGTGGACGCGGGCGGCGCCGACCTGATCCGTCGCGCCCTCGTCCTGTGTGCCGATCACGAACTGAATGCCTCGACCTTCGCGGTCCGGGTGGTTGCCTCGACCGGCGCTGCGCTGCCCGCCTGCTTGCTCGCGGGCCTCGCCGCACTCACCGGCCCGCTGCATGGCGGCGCGACCGAGCGCGTCGCCGCCTGTCTTGCCGAACCGGGCATGGCTGCCGACCCACACGCGGCAATCGGGGCGCGTCTGGCACGCGGCGATTCGTTGCCCGGGTTCGGCCACCGGCTGTATCCCGATGGCGATCCCCGCGCGGCGGCTCTGCTGGCGGCCCTGGATCCGGATCCGTGGTGGCATGCCGTGCTGGCGGCAATCCACGACCTGACCGGCCTGCAACCCAACATCGATTTTGCCCTGGTCGCGCTCGAGCGCCGATGTCGCCTGCCACCCGGCAGCGCCCTGGCGATCTTCGCTGTTGGCCGCGCTGTCGGCTGGATCGCGCACGCGCTGGAGCAACATGCGGATGGGCGGCTGATCCGGCCGCGCGCGAGCTATGCCGGTGTTGCCTCCGGCCGCCACCAGCATCGGATCAACGTCGCCGATGCGCGATAAGGCTCGGGAAGCGGTTTTCACCACGGCTGCGGTCTTCCGCCTGAGCCGGGGATCGCGCCTGAGCAGGGGATCGCGTCTGAGCGGGGATCGCGCTTGAGCCGGGGATCGCGCCTGAGCCGGAGAGTGCCGCCGCGCGGTGCCCTGGATGCGCCTATCCGGTTAGCGCAGGTTGGTGGCCTGGCCGGCGCCCCCCGGCCGATCGTGGCGCGGTTTCCCGCGCCAACCGGATAGGCGCATTCCCGGATCAAGACGGGTCGCCGGGGTGAGACGCGCCGGCGCCAGTTCGGACGGCGTCAACCGGGATGCAAAGACACCGTCCATGCGCATCGGCCGGAGCTGACGGTGCCGTCGATCGCGGCCGGGCCATCGGCGGGGCGGTTCATGGTTCCGACAAACCGGATGGTGACGCCGTTTGCTCCGGGCACGGTCCTGGTCGACTCGCCCTCGAGACGACCTCGCTCGACCTTGCCGGCGATGGCTGTCACGCTCTGGAAAGGATCGAACGAGAACCGACCCCCGCCCAGCGTCATCAGGCCGGTGGTCTGCTGGCCGCAATCCGCACCGGTCGGGACCACAGGACCGGCCCAGCGGCTGCCCTCAGACAGGTCCGTCCCGGATTGCAGCGTCTCGCGGATGCGATCGGCGCATCCCGTCAGCGCCAGCGCCAGCAGCGACAACGCCAGCAACCGGTGCTGTGCTGCCCGGCCCGGCAGTCGTCTGGCACGGCTCTGCAAGCGTCGCGGGCCGGCGCGGCTAGCGTTCGACCTGGAACACGATCTTTCCCGTCACGCGATAGGCGATGATCCGGTCATGCTCCACCACACACTCGAGGTCGCTCACCTTGAAGGACATGATCCCGCGCAGGGTCTTGGCGGCCTCGGCCACGGCGCCACGACACGCGTCGTCGAAGCTGACCTGCGATTGCATGGTAACATCGATATTGCGGACGATCGGCATGTTGCGTGCCCTCCTTGGCTGATGGGGTCGGCGGCCTGGCCAGCTTGATCCGCCGCTGCCTCTGAGAGTAGGGCCGATCGGCGTTCCGGTTCGACCGGAGAATGCGTGAGCCGGCGCATGCGCCGCCGGTTATGTCCGCGCTCTGGCGGCTCCGCGCAATGCCCGGCGCGCCCGCACGATGGCGTGAACGATCACCCGGCGAACGCCTGCCATCCGCGCACTGTCGTCGGTTGCCCGGCGACGGCAACCAGGGCCACAACGGGACCGCCATGACCCGCGACCAGCTTCCGCTGCCGTTCCCCCACCGTCCCAGCTACGCCGCCGCCGATTTCCTGGCGGCGCCCTCGAATGAGGCTGCACTGACCTGGCTGGACCGCACCGAGGATTGGCCCGATCACCGGCTGGCGCTGTGGGGCGCCTCGGGCTGCGGCAAGACGCATCTGCTGACCCTCTGGTCCGGCCGCCGTGGCGCGCGTCTGCTGCCTGGTTCCGCCCTCAGCATGCTGCCGGAACCGCCATCGCCGGCGGGCATTGCGCTGGACGATGCCGAGGCGCTGGCCGATGAGGCAGCGCTGCTGCACCTGCTGAATGCGGCACGTGAGGCGGCAGTGCCGGTGCTGCTGGCGGCCCGCACGCCGCCGGCGCGGTGGCCCGTGCGCCTGCCGGATCTCGCCAGCCGGCTGCGCGCGATCACCGCCGTCGAGATCCTGCCGCCGGAGGATTCGCTGCTGCGGGCCCTGCTGCTGCGATTGCTCGCCGACCGGCAGCTCGCGATGGGACCGGGACTGCAGGACTGGCTGCTGCTGCGCGTGCCCCGTTCGCCCGCCGCGCTGTGCGAGGCGGTGGCACGGCTGGACCGGGCCGCGCTGGCCGCCGGCGGGGCGGTGACGCGGGCGATTGCCTCGGCGGTCGTGGCGGAGATGGGCGGCGGCGACGTCAGCGATGCGCGGTAGCGTCACCCGTTGCTGATGCGATCTGTGCCGCGTTTGCCGATGCCGTCAGCGCCGCCTTCGCTGATGCGGTCGGTGGCCACTTTGCCGGTGCGGTCAGTGTCGACTTTGCTGTCGCGGTCAGTGCCGAGGAGCGTATACAGCAGTTCGTCGCGCCAGGCGTTCCCCACCCGCAGGTTGTCGCGCAGCGTGCCTTCGCAGCGGAAGCCAGGCTTCCCGGCCAGTGCGCGCGACGCGGCATTGTCGGGATGGATGAACGCCTGCACGCGATGCAGACGGAGCATATCGAAGCAGTGGTGGAGCATTGCCGAGACCGCTTCCGTGGCGATCGCTTGCCGCTGGCATGCAGGATTGATGATGTAGCCGATCGCCGCACGCTTATTGCGGATCTGGCCGTCGTGATAGTTGACCATCCCCCGGCAGCGATCGGTCGCGGCATCGGCCACCGCCCAGAATCGATGGTAGGAGGGGGTGCAGTCGATGCACCGGCGCACGGCCCGCTCGGTCTCGATTCGTTTGACGTGGGGTGGCGTGTTCCAGAATCGCATCGCCTCCGCGTCGGCGAAGCATTCGTGCATCGCGTCGGTATCCTCAATGCGGAACTGACGCAGTCGCAGGCGAGGGGTCAGCAGGGTCGGGTGCGGCGTAGGCTGTCTTGTCATGTCGGGACTGGTGGTTGGGAAACGACGCGGCGGGACTGGCGAATGCGAAACGACGATGCGGGACCCGTGGCTACGAAGCAATGATACCGGACGGGTGGCAGCGAAGCGATGAAACCGGTGCCGGGCGCCGGGGCAGTCCCGCGGTGCCGACCACGCCACGAATTCATCACTCGTCCCCCTCTCGCCGACCGCGCCGTCCCTCTTGTAGGATCGCCGGCATGAACCCCCCGCCCGCCCAGGCTGCGCTCGCCGAGCCGGAATCAACGACGGAGCGAGAAGCCCGGCCCCCGCAGGCTGTGCCGCCGGGACCGCCCGCCATCGCTCCCGACAGCCCGGAGCGCTTCATCAACCGCGAGCTCTCCTGGCTCGACTTCAATCATCGCGTGGTGGAAGAGGCGGAGAACGCCCGCCATCCCTTGCTCGAGCGCCTGCGCTTCCTGTCGATCAGCGCTTCCAACCTCGACGAGTTTTACTCTGTCCGGGTCGCCGGCCTGATCGGCCAGGCCAAGGCGGGCCTCACCAAGACCTCGCCCGACGGCCGCACGCCGAATCAGCAACTCGCGGAAATCCGCGTCCGCGCCGACGCGCTGCTGGGCGACCAACAGCGGGTCTGGCGCGAGCTGAAGACACTGCTGCAAAAGGAGCGGCTCGAAGTCTGCGCCGCCGACCGCCTCACCCGTGACGACCTGAGCTGGCTGGAAGCCTGGTTCATGGAGCGCGTCTTCCCCGTACTGACCCCGCTGGCGATCGATCCCGCGCACCCGTTCCCGTTCATCCCCAACATGGGCCTGGTCATGGCCCTGTTGCTGCTGCGCGAGGAGGACGGGCAGGCGATGCGGGCACTGATCCCGCTGCCGTCCCAGGTCGAGCGTTTCGTGCGGCTGCCGCCCGATCCGGCGCGCGCCGACATGATCCGCTTCATCATGCTCGACGACCTGGTCGTGCTCTTCCTTGACCGTCTGTTCCCCGGCTTCCGCATCACCGGCGAGGGCATGTTCCGGCTGATCCGCGACACCGACGTCGAATTCGAGGAAGAAGCGGAAGATCTGGTCCGTTCGTTCGAAACCGCGCTGAAGCGGCGGCGGCGCGGCGTGGCGATCCATCTCGGCGTGAATGCGACGATGCCGCCGGAACTGCGCGATCTGGTCGCCGACGAACTCGATGCCACCGACGACGAGATCCATGTCTCGGCCGGCATGTTGGGGATCGCCGATCTGCGCCACCTGATCGTGGACGATCGCTCCGACCTGTTGTTCCAGCCCTACACGCCGCGCTTCCCGGAGCGCATCCTCGATTTCGGCGGCGACTGCTTCGCAGCGATCCGCGCCAAGGACATCATCGTCCACCACCCCTACGAGAGTTTCGACGTGGTGGTGCAGTTCCTGCGGCAGGCGGCGCAGGACCCGAACGTGATCGCGGTGAAGCAGACGCTGTATCGCACCAGCCGCGATTCGCCGATCACCAAGGCGCTGATCGAGGCGGCGGACGCCGGCAAGTTCGTCACCGCGGTGGTGGAGCTGCGGGCGCGGTTCGACGAGGAAATGAACATCCAGCTTTCGCGCGCGCTGGAGGCGGCCGGCGTGCAGGTGGTGTTTGGCATTCCCGGGCTGAAGACGCACGCCAAGCTGTCGCTGGTGGCGCGGCGCGAGGCCGGATCGGTGCGCAGCTATGCGCATTTCGGCACCGGCAACTATCATCCGATCACCGCGCGCATCTACACCGACCTGTCGTTCTTCACCACCGAGCCGGCGTTGACGCGAGATGCCGCGCGCTTGTTCAACTACGTGACCGGCTACGCGCGGCCCGAGCGCATGGAGGAAGTGGCGTTCAGCCCGCTGACCACGCGGCACACCCTGCTGGAGCTGATCCGCAAGGAGATCGAATTTGCCCGCGCCGGACGCCCCGCCAGCATCTGGGTGAAGCTGAACAGTCTGGTGGATGAGAAGCTGATCGATGCGCTGTATGAGGCGTCACGCGCCGGCGTAAAGATCATGATGGTGGTGCGCGGCATCTGCTGCCTCCGGCCCGGGGTGGCGGGGCTGTCGGAGAACATCCGGGTGAAGTCGATCGTCGGGCGCTTCCTGGAACATGCGCGCATCTGTGCGTTCGGCAACGGCCATCCGCTGCCGAGCAAGCATGCGCGGGTTTACATCAGCTCGGCGGACTGGATGGAACGCAACATGGACTGGCGGGTGGAAACGCTGGTGCCAATTCATAATCCCACCGTGCATGCGCAGGTGCAGGACCAGATCATGGTGGTGAATTTGAAGGATTCGCTGCAGTCCTGGGAGCTGAAGCAGGACGGCACCTGGCGGCGCGTGACGCCCGGGAAGAAGCCGGTGTCGGCGCACGATTATTTCATGACCAATCCTTCGCTGTCGGGCCGCGGCTCGGCGCTGCATGGTCCGGCGGTGTTCACACCGCTGGGGCCGCACCGGCGGCAGGACCGGGTGAACCAGGACTGAAGGCTGCCGTTCCCGGCTCCGGCTTGCTCATTTCGCCATGCTGGCCGCCCGATCGAAATCGATCGCGGTGACGTAGGTGCGCAAGGTCGCCTCCGGCGTGTCCTTGTTGCCCGCCACCTTGACGATGATCTTGTCGGCGATCAGCGCCATGTAGGTGTTGTCGTTCGCGGTGTAGGACGCGTTATGGCTGCCGATCGTGACGGTCTTCACGCCGGCGGCCTGGGCGTAGGGGCTGGAGAGCAAGGTCGCCATGTTCAGCAGCATGGGACTGTCGGCGGTGATCTCCACGTCCACCTGCTGCGACCCGTCATGGTAGGTGCGGCTGGCGGAGATGCCGCCGCCCAGCATCTCCATGCCGACGGCGCTGGTCTTCGCGGGGTCGGCGGCCCAGCCGGGCAGCGGCACCGGCAGCAGCGTTTCCAGCGCCTCGGCCCGGGCCTGGCGCAGCAGGTTGCCCGCGGCGTTCAGTGCGGCGAGGGTTCCCTGGCTGTCGTGCGCCTGCCATGCGGCGGTGGCTTTGGCGATCTCGTCGGCCACCTGATCGGCACGTGCCGCCGGGACGCCGGCCAGACCCATCAGCACCACCAGCCCCGCGGGACGCAGCCGCATCGACGTTCCTCCGTTTGCGCGGCCGGAAGCTACGGAGCGCGCTGGCGGCGCACAAGCCGAACGTTCAGATGCGTCGCACCGGCAGCCACCAGGCCATTGCCATGCCGCCGGTGGTGAACAAGGAGACGGTGAGGAAGGCGGCGCGGAAGGCTTCCCGGATCTCGCTCTGCACCACCGCGCGCCGTGCCGCGGGCAGTGCGGCCAGCACGCGCGGACCTTGCTCGGCGAGCGCGGCGAACGAGGCGGCGGTGGCGGGATCGCGCGCCGCCAGGGCGGCGAACAATACCGCGCCGACCAGGGCGGTGCCGAATGCCGCGCCGACCGAGCGCGAGAACTGGACCGATGCGGCCGCCGCGCCGAGCAAGCTCGGGCCCGCCACCACCTGGACCGTCATCTGCACCACCGGCATGGTCGGGCCGCTGGCGAGGGACAGCACCGCGAGCGCCGCGATCAGCGTGGCGTTGCTCATCAGCGGTGCGAACCAGGCGAGGATCACCAGCACGCCTGCACTGAGGGCGAGGCCGATAGAGGGCATGATCGCGGTGCGGCCGGTGCGGGCGATGGTGCGGCCGCCGATCAGGGAGCCGATGGCGACGCCGAGGGTCAGGGGCAGCAACAGCAGTCCGGAATCTTCCGCGCTCTCGCCGCGCACGACCTGTAGATACATCGGCAGGAAGCTGACCATGGCGACCGTCTGGGCGGCGACGGCGGCGGCGAGCAAGTCGGTGCGCCAGATGCCGGGCTTGCGGAACATCTGCACCGGCAGCAGGGGGGAGGGGGCGCGGCGTTCCTGGCGCAGCAGCATCACCAGCGCCGCGGCGGCGCAGGCGACCAGCGCAGCGACGATTGGCAGCGCCGCGAGGCTGAAGCGTTGGGCGCGCTCCAGTGCGAGCAAGGTCGGGGCGATGACGGCGGCGAACAGGATGGTGCCCCAGACGTCGAATTGCAGCCGCCCGGCGCGGACGGTGGGGGCGGGCAGCCGCGCCACCAGGCCGATCGCCAGCGCGCCGAGCGGGAGGTTCACCAGGAACACCGACTGCCAGCCGTAATGCTGGGTCAGCCAGCCGCCGGCCACCGGGCCGAAGGTGGCGGCGGTGGCATACATGCCGGAGAGGTAGCCCTGGTAGCGGCCGCGCTGGCGGGGCGGCACGGCCTCGGCGATCAGCGCCTGGGAGAGGGTCATCAGCCCGCCGCCACCGAGGCCCTGCAAGACGCGGGCGAAGCTCAGCATCAGCACGCTGGTGGCAGCGGCGCAGAGCAATGAGGCGGCAACGAACACGGCGAGTGCGCCGAACATCATGCGTCGGCGGCCGAGGGCGTCGCCGAGGCGGCCGTAGACCGGTGCGGCGATCGTGTTGGCGACCAGGTAGCCGACCACCACCCAGGATACGCGCTCCAGGTCCCCGAGGGTCGCGCCGATCGCCGGCAGGGCGGTGGCGACGATGGTCTGGTCCAGCGCCGCCATGAACATCGGCAGCATGACCGAGGGGAAGACGGTCAGGAACAGGGACCGGCCAGGAGGTGGGGCGGCGAGGGCGACCGGAGCGCCGGGCTGCGCCGGGAGGGGGGCGGTGGTGTCCGGGGGCATCCGGCCGAAGGTATGGTCGCGTCGTGCCGGGGGAAAGCACGATTGCATGCGCGGCGGTCATGGCTGTTGCGGCAGGAGCCGGACCCTGGAGCGCCAAACAACCCCGGATCAGATGGCACGGCGGCGAGGCGGCAATTTCGGAATGTTGACGGTCACCTGGGTACCAGGACTTGAGGTCTCGACTGCTGCCGGGATCCGCTGGCTGGCGACCCTGATGGCCGGCCAGAAATTTGGATCGAGGACGACCAGGATCGGCCGGCGGCCAGCCATATTCCGCTGATACCGGATGGCGCACCCTCGCGTGGTCTGGCGCCTCGCCGCGAGGCTCGGGTTCAGCGCTCGAACCAGCCGATTGTGCTGCCGCGCCGGGCGCAGCGGTGCCGAGATTGCGCCCAGCCATGCCGAGGTTTGCTCGGGCGTCTTGCCGCGGTCAGTGCACGATCCGGAAGAGAGCGGCAAAGTCGCTGGATTCCAGCAATTGCAGTTTATCCGGCATGTAGTGGTGCAGATCGCCGGCACCACCGGCATCCAGCAGCAACACGTAGTCGAAGTCGGTCTGCCAGTGTGCCAGGTACGGGCTGACGGAGAGTTCTTTGGCCGTTATCGGATGTTCAAGCACGTGATAGTCCGGGGGAACGCCCTGTTTGCCGTCGAGCCGGTCGTACGGTGGCAGCAGCACCAAGGGCTGTTTGCCGCGCGCGGTGAACAGCAGCGGCCAGAACGAGCGATGCTCGATCAACAGCAGCGCGGGCAGGTGAATGTCGGTGCGAAACAGGCCTGGGATCCAGCGTCCCTCGCGCATCGTCAGCCAGTACTGCGGGTTGTCGGTCGGCTCCAGCGAAACGACCAGCGTGCGGCTGCCGGCGGGCACCGGGGCGATCACCTGTCGCAGCTCGCGGAGATCGGCATTGTGATCTTGCCACACCGCCATCAGTCCGACGGTCTTGATGGCAAACGCCGCAGTCAGCAGCACGACGATCGCCGATCGCGCGACGGCCGGCAATTGTTGCGGCCTGGTGCCGGCGAACAGCATGAACCCGAGCATCACTGGAAAGCGGTCGCCGATGAATGCCGTGTTGTTCATTATGAACGGGCAAACGGCATAGACCGCCAGCAGCACCAGCATCGTCCAGCCAGCCCCGGGAGCCAGGCGGCATCGACGCTGCCTTACCAGAACGAACAACAGTGCCAGGAACAGGATGCCGATAATGAGGCCGGTGAGCGGGTCGTAGGTGATGAACGGCTGTAGCAGCAATCTCAGCCGATCGGCGGGTGGACGCCAAACGACCATGCCGCGCGCATCGGCGATCGGTGCCAGGCAGCTCAGCACGAGCGGTGGCAGGAACACGGGCGTCAGCACAGATGCCGTGCGCAGCATGTCGGGCAGCAGGCGGCCATGCTCGCGCCGCAGCCGCAGCAAGCGATCGAATTCCCATCCGCCGATGATCAACACGAGAAACAGCAGGCCGAATATGTGCGCGAAGAAGATTGCGCAGGACCAGACTGCCCCGAGGACCGCGAGCGCGAAGGGACGCCGTTGGCGCCAGGCGACCCATGCGGCAGCGCCGAGCAATGCCATGCCGACGCTGATGAGGAAGTTCATAAAGCCGAGCAAGAACAGTCCGTTGTAGGCGACCAAGCCGCTGGCGAGCGGCCAGAAGGAGCGGGTCTGAAACGCCGCGCGGTGATAGGCCGCAACGCCCGCGACGGGCAGCAGCAACGCGAGTGCCAGCATCATCCGCCCGGCGTCGTACAGTGGCACGATATGCAGCAGGGGCGGCATGACGATGTCGATCGCCAGGTTGGGGATGATGCCCCAGGACTGGCCGTAGATGCGGGACAGGATCGGGTCGTGGGCACCGAATGCCAGCACGAATTCACGCGCCAGGTGGTTTGGGTAGTCGGTCAGGGGAGGGATCTGGACGACAAACAGCGGCGCGACCAATGCCAGGCACAGAGCCGCGTAGAGTGACCACCAGCAGGTACGGCCGCCGGTGAGGCGGTTGATGAGTGCGGCCGCCGCGCCGACCGGATCGAGCCGCCGGCCGGCAGTCAGCGTCGAGTCAGTCGCCTGCATCGAGTGTCGGCGATTGATAGATATCGCTGATGATGAACAGGGGACGACGCTTGCCTTCGAGGTAGATGCGGCCGACGTATTCCCCGAGCACGCCGAGGAACAGGAACTGCATGCCGCCCATCGCGAGGATCATGCATGCGAGGCTGGTCCAGCCGGCGACGGTCATGCCGCGCAGCCATTGGATCACGGCGTAGGAAAACAGCAGCATGCTCGCCATGCCGGCGAACAAGCCGGCGTACGACACAAGGCGCAGCGGCACGACAGAGAAGCCGGTGATCGCATCGAAGGCGAAGGCGATCATCTTGCGAAGCGGGTAATGCGAGCGACCGCCGTGTCTCGGTTGGCGATCGTAGGTAACCGGGACCTGATGCAGACCGATCCAGCTTACCAACCCGCGAACGAAGCGAAATTGCTCCGGCATCGCCTTGAAGATGTCGACCGTGCGGCGGCTCATCAGGCGGAAATCGCCGGTGTCGCGTGGGATGTCGATGTCGGTCATGCGCCGCAGCAGGCGGTAGAACAGGGCGGCACTTGCGGTCTTGAACGCGCTTTCGCCGGCGCGGTGGCGGCGCTGGGCGTAGACCACGTCGTAGCCCTCGTCCATCCGCTGCATCATGTCCGACAGCAGTTCCGGCGGGTCCTGCAGATCGGAATCGATCACCAGCACACGTTCGCCGCGGCAGACGTGCAGACCGGCGGACAAAGCCTTCTGGTGACCGAAATTGCGCGAGAGGTTCACCGCGACCACGTGGGGGTCGTGTGTGGCGAGGGCACGTATCAGGTCCAGGGTGCGGTCGCGCGAGCCATCGTTCACCAGCACGATCTCGTAGCTCGCGCCGAGCGCCATCTGTGCCGCCGCGGTGGCGCGGCGATGGAATTCGAGCACGCACTCTTGCTCATTGTAGCAGGGCGCGACGATGGAAAGCATGGGGGTGGTGCGGGGCGCGGCTGCCGGTTCGAACGCCGGCAACGGCGACCACACGGGGCCGCCGGGGCCGAGCACCGGTGCGCCGCCTTCGGTTCGATGCAATGCAAACCCACGTCCGCCGTCTGCCATGATGAAGACGCCGTGCCCGATCGTTCGGGTCGACAGTAGCGGTGAACCGGTTACGGGCGTGTTTCGGATCGCGGGCTGTCCGGCGCGGGACAGGCCACTGCGCGGTCACTGCGGGCGGATTCGTTGCATCATATGCGAGTAAGGCGCGAAACAAGACAACCTAAGCGTGAGGCTATTTTCGCCGTCCGCTGCGACTCCGGACTCCGAACATGACGAGCACAGGCCTGGGTGGGGCGCGGAGTGTCGCCCCGGAAGCGTGGAGTGCGCAGTGTCGATGTGGCAGCGTGCGGCACGGAGTGTAGCGCTGGAACGTGGACCGTCGGGCGTGCTGCGTGCCGCGTAGGGCCCAAAGCAAAGCCGTAGCGGGAACCGAAACACCCATGTAACTGCCACCGTGGAATCCTGCTGCCGAAGAACAGGCTTGCTGATGCGCTTGTTCGCCGTTGCCAGAGCACTGTCACGCGTCAGCTACGCCACGTTCGATGACCGCAGGAGCCGGGACATGCTGATGGGCCGAAAGGTGGTTGTGGTCCTGCCGGCCTATAACGCAGCGCGGACCTTGTTGCGGACCTACGCCGAGATCCCGCATGACGTCGTCGACGATGTCATCCTGACCGATGACGCCAGTGCGGACGACACGGTGGCATTGGCGGAAAGTCTGGGCATTTACACGCTGCGGCACGACAAGAACCGCGGCTACGGCGGCAATCAGAAGACCTGCTATGCCGCCGCCTTGCAGCGTGGCGCCGATATCGTCGTGATGCTGCATCCCGACTACCAGTATTCGCCGCGGCTGGTGACGGCGATGGCCTCGATGGTCGCGTCAGGCCACTACGACGCGATCCTTGGCTCGCGCATCCTCGGCGGCGGCGCGCTGACCGGCGGCATGCCGCTCTACAAATACGTTGCCAACCGGTTTCTGACCCTGGTCGAGAACCTGCTGATCCGGCAGAAGCTTTCGGAATATCACACCGGCTATCGCGCCTGGAGCCGACAGGTGCTCGAGCGCCTGCCATTGCTCAATTGTTCCGATGATTTCCTGTTCGACAATCAGATGCTGGTGCAGGCGGTGCATTTCGGCTTCCGCATCGGCGAGATCTCATGTCCGACGAAATACTTCGCCGAGGCTTCGTCGATCAACTTCAGCCGAAGCGTGAAGTACGGAGCTGGTGTGCTGGTCACCGCCGCCGCCTTTCGCTTGCAGCGGATGGGGCTGGCGCGATGGTCCTTGTTCGATGATGGGGCAGGACACCTGCCCGCGGCCGCGCCGGTTCCGCTACCCGCCTGATGCCTGTCTCGCCAACAGCCCTGACCGGGTCGTCCTGGCCGCGGGGCGTAGTGTTGTTTGGCATTGCCGCCTGCGGCGTCGCCGGCATGCTGTTGGTTCCACACATCGCGCCGGCCATCTCGGCGGATCATGGTGATCCGGTCGCAATGGCCGCCATGATCGCGCGGATCGGCCGGATCGGGTGGGTCCCTTTCCTGCTGGCGCAACTGGCGATCGTGATCAGCGGAGTGCTGCCAGCCTCGATCGTCGGCATTGCGGCAGGGCTGGTATATGGGTTTGTGCCGGGTCTCGCTCTGGCCGCTGTCAGCGTGCTGGCAGGGGCGCTGATTGCGTTCTTGCTCGGCCGGTCCCTGCTGCGTCGTTGGATTGCACCATGGGTAGAGCGGCACGGTCGTTTCAAGGAATTCGACCGTCTTGTCAGCCGTGACGGCTGGAAAATCGTCTGTCTGCTGCGCGCGTCGCCGGTCATGCCGTTCGCCGCCACCAGCTACGGCCTGGCGCTCTCCTCGATTTCGACGACGAGTTATCTGGTGGGAACCTTTGCCTCGCTTCCCGCGTTGGCTGGCTTCGTTCTCGCCGGCGCGCTGGCTCGTCATGGGCTATTGGCGCCGGGGTGGCAGCCGTTGCAGGCCGCCAGCATCGTGCTCGGGGCCGCGGCGACATTGCTCCTTACCGTGAGGCTCGGCTGGTTCATGTCGCGATGCGGGTTGCTCGGCACATCCGCGCGGCCAACGTAACGCAGCGCGAGATTCCCCGGAGGCGACGCCGTGAACGCAACCGTTCGAACACTGGGTGACGACGCGCCTCGCGCCGGCGCCGTGCCGCGGCTCTGGTTTGCCGGAGCACGCGACTCCGCCTGCATTGCCGACCTGATCATGGGTGTCGCGTTTGTCGGCCTGATGGCGATCGGAATCGCCCACCACCAGATGTGGCGCGATGAGACAAATGCCTGGGGCATCGTGCTGGCCAGCCCGACGCTGCCCACGCTGTTCCACCATCTCCACTACGAGGGCCATCCCGGTCTGTGGCATCTGTTGCTCTGGTGTGCCGCCCGGGTGACGTCGGACCCGGCGGCAATCAAGGTCGTGCAGGGCATCATCGCGGCAGCGTTCATTGCGCTGATCGCATTCCGCTCGCCCTTCTCCAGGCTGGAGAAGGTGCTGCTGCTGCTAAACTACTACGCGGTATTCGAATACGCGGTGATCAGCCGCAATTACGGCATCGGGTTGTTGCTGGCACTGATCTATGTCGATCTGCGCCTCAGGCGGCCCGATCGGCTCATCACTGCCGCGCTGGTA
>Ga0335073_10006107_pt1 | contig 16924 bp, 16 predicted proteins | sample Lox_Sample_22_FD_207093 | JGI IMG/M metagenome (GOLD analysis project Ga0335073, IMG submission 207093) | Soil microbial communities from Loxahatchee National Wildlife Refuge, Florida, United States - Lox_Sample_2.2 | ecosystem: Environmental > Terrestrial > Soil > Wetlands | place: USA... | reverse complement strand
GCACAAAGCAATAACCGGGAGTGCTCCTGTTGGTCACTACGTCGGAATCCGTTTCACGGTCGGTGTGCCCTTCGAACTAGATCATGTCGATCCGACTGTCGCGCCGTCGCCGTTAAACATGACTGCGATGTTTTGGAGTTGGCAATTCGGATACAAGTTCATTCGTGCCGAGATAGCCACGGTCCCGAATGCCGGCGCTGATAAGTCAACCTTGCCACCGGGTTCCAGACCAAGATCCAGCGGATTTCCCGTACATATTGGTAGCACAGGGTGCGGAAGTGCCAACCCGACTTCTCCTCCGGCAAATCAATGCAAAAATCCCAATCTCATTAGCGTAGAGCTACCGCACTTCGATCTCGCACGAGACGTCGTCATCGCCGATCTCGGCAAACTCTTTGCGGAATCTGACGTCACTACAAACGCTCCGAATACGGCCCCGGGATGCATGTCGAGCGAGAACGATCCCGACTGCGCTCCGATCATGAAGTCTCTTGGCCTCCCATATCAGGGAGTGCCGCCGACACCGCAGATCGTATTTTATGGCGAGCGAAAACAATGATCCGAGGCGTTCCCCATTCTGGCGGGTCGCAACGCGCATTCTGGCTATTGGTTCTACCCATGCTGTGTTGGCTAACTGCGGATGCCGTCGTTTGTGCGCGCTCTCGGTCAGTGCGAGATGCGTCTGCTTCAGGTGAGAACTTTCGGTGGACCAAGCCCGATTGGGCGCCAACTCCTCTGGTGCCCAAAGATAATCCGATGACCGACGCCAAGGTCCGCCTGGGCCGATTCCTCTTTTACGATAAGAAGCTTTCGATCGACCAAACCATGTCCTGCGCCAGTTGTCATCAGCAAAGCCGCGCCTTTACGGACGGACAGCGCAGCCACCTTGGTGTGAATGGTCTTCCCGGCAACCGCAATGCCATGACCCTGACAAACGTAGCGTTTTCCCCCTCTTACACGTGGGCCAATCCGCTGATTACCTCGCTCGAAAAACAGATGCTCGTTCCCTTGTTCTCTGACTTTCCTCTGGAAATGGGCATGGCCGGACACGAAACCGAACTTTTCTCACGCCTCTCGCAGGATGCGAGCTATCCAAAACTGTTCGCCGAGGCTTTTCCCGAGGATAGCGGGCGCATCGATTTACGCAATGTCACTCGCGCTATAGCCGCATTTGAACGGACTCTATTGTCATTTGATTCCCCATACGACCGCTTCAAGCATGGCCAACCCGACGCCATTTCCGCCTCAGCAAAACGTGGCGAAGCTCTCTTCTTCGGCGAAACGTTGGAGTGTTATCACTGCCACGACGGTGTCAATTTCACCGACAACGATGCGGAACAAGGGCAGGCTTTCGAAGAAAGAGGCTTTCACAACACTGGTCTGTACAACGAGGATGGCAACGGGTCTTATAAGGCTTGGGATCACGGGTTGCGTGAAGTGACCGCTAATCCCGAAGATGAAGGCGCATTTCGCACCCCTACCCTGCGAAATGTGGCGGTCACCGCTCCCTACATGCATGACGGTTCTCTACCCACCCTAGAAGCCGTCATTCGAGAACACTACGCGATTAAAGGGCACAGCAGTTTTTCGGGTAAAGGTCCAAACCCATTGCGCAGTGAATTCATTGAGGGATTTTCTATCAGCGACCGGGAAGTCAGAGACCTGGTGGAATTCCTGCGTTCGCTTACAGATCAGAGCTTCCTGACAAATCCGGCATTTTCAGATCCCAATTCAAGGGTTAGCCAGAAACTGGCTCGCAGAAGTCGCTTCGTCACAAGGCAGGTGTCCGAGTAATCACATGCAACAGCACTCTGGATCTTTCATATTACCGGGCGCCCCGAATCCTTCTTTCCGCGAATTACCGTGGGATAGCATTCTGCTTTGGGTCGTACGGCTGCGTTTCACCATTTCCTCAGTCCAAATTCTCCTCGCCCTCAGTGTTCAATTCGTTCTTCGCATCGATCTCCCTCTGGGCTGGATCTTTTTGATAGCCGGTGTAACAGCAGTGAGCAATCTAGCTCTCTATTCGTATATCCAGCACCCCCAAGAGAGTTGGAAGCTTCATCCGACATCTCTGGTCACCTTATTATTCTTGTTTGACACAGCCACACTGACGATCCTTCTCTTGCTGACAGGTGGGCCTACCAATCCCTTCACCGTGGTCTATTTGGTTTATATGACCCTTTCTGCAGCAACCCTCAAATCAGGGCAGACGTGGGTCCTCGGTTCGTTCTCCACCCTTTGCTTCGGTCTTCTTTTTCTTTTTTATCGGCCGATAGCCCAACTGGAATTTTCTCACCACGGCTCTGGAGCCAATCTTCACTTGGTGGGTATGTGGATCGGTTTCCTGATTACTGTTTTTCTAGTGGCAACGTTCGCTGGCACGGCATCCAAGCTCTTGAAAATTTGGCAGAACTCACTACTCGAATTGCAGAAGAGCCTCGCAAAGAAGGAGCGTATGGCGTCGCTCGCAACCCTAGCTGCTGGGGCCGCACACGAGCTGAATACTCCCTTGGGCACGATCGCGATTCTCGCTAAAGAACTGGAGCACCAAGCCGAGGCTTTGCCTGTACATCCCGATTTTGCGGAGGATTGCCGCGTTATCCGCCAGGAAGTCGACCGTTGCAGGCAAATTCTCCTAAAATTAAGTGGAGTCGGCCCAAATTTGGAGGCTCAAGCGCAGGATCGCAGCTCCTTAGCTGATCTGGTAACAGAGATCCGGTCCTTTTCTCAACGGCTTGGTCATCCGGTCGAGATCATCCTTCAAGACAATCCAGATTTAGATGCGGCCTCGTTTGTGCGTTATCCCGTTTTTCAGTCAATAACTGCTCTCCTGAAGAACGCCGCCGACGCCAGTCCACGGGATTTGCCAATCCATCTGTCGATCGGAACGCGCGACGGTCGCGTTCAGTTTCGTATCCAGGACCATGGTTCCGGAATGTCCGACGATACGCTTCGGCGTATCGGTGAGCCATTCTTTACGACCAAGGAGCCCGGCAAAGGGATGGGGCTCGGTGCATTCCTTGCTTGCACTTTTGCCGAGCAACTCGGTGGCCAAGTGTTCTACCAATCAGCTCGCAAAAAGGGCACTCTGGCCGTCTTCGAAATTCCTCTTGCTGTAGTTTCGGGAGATCCAATTGCTCTCTGAATCCGCGCCTCTGCATCGAACTGTGCTCGTCGTCGACGATGACGATATTTTTCGTCGACACCTATGTCGCGCACTGGAAAAACGTAATTGGAGTGTGCGTCAAGCGTCGGACGGAGTCCGTGCGATCGAGTTAGCGCAAGCGCAAGCGCCCGCTCTCGCTATCGTGGATCTCCGCCTTCCTGGTATGACTGGCCTCGAAATTGTCCAACGTTTGCGCGCTTTGAGTGAAACAACCGCCATCATCGTCCTGACCGGATACGGCAGTATCTCGATAGCTCTCTCTGCCATTCGTGTTGGTGCCAACGACCTTCTGGCCAAGCCTGCCGATGCGGATCAGATCATGGCGGCTTATCAGAAGGTTGTTTCCATTCCGCCACTGGAATCCCAGGAAATCTCCGTTCCTAGCTTGGCTAGAGTCGAGTGGGAGCACATTCAACGTGTCCTTGACGACTGCCACGGCAACATTTCTCAGGCCGCCCGACTTCTCGGTGTCCACCGGCGGTCCCTCCAGCGAAAATTAGCCAAATATCCGCCTCGGAAATGAACGCTTTGCCTGCGACGATTTGCCACATTCCGTACGTTGCAGCTTTTCTTTAGGCTATTCCCAGGGTCATAAAGGTGAGATCACTACCGTCAAGGTGATCTTGTCTGGTTGTTCGAACACTCGCGAAATGGACCTCCAGTTTCGTGGAGCTCTCGATGGCCCCATGTTGTATAGGGCAGCGGCCGGGACCTGGTCCGAACCTTCCTCGCACCCCTGCGACCTGAACCACCGGTCTCGGTTTCCGAGCTGCTGCCTGTTTTAATTTCCTTTGCGCTGGGTATCAGCCGATGACATACGCTACGCACGGCCTCCTATGTCGCCTGAGCCTCGTGTTCATAGTTGTGCTCGCGTCCGTCACTTCAGTGTTACCGCAGGAACTACCACCGAAAGAAATGACGCGCATCAAGAAACTCGAGGACTCTTTGCTATCTCCCTGTTGCTATGGCGAGCCGGTATCGCGGCACATGAGTGACATCTCATTTCAAATGCGAAAGGAGATTACCGAAAAAGTGCTAGCCGGACAATCGGACCGAGAGATTTTGGACTATTACAAGGGCCTTTACGGGGAACGCGTCCTCGTCGAACCAGATGGCTGCAAGAAAGTAATCTTGTATTCGCTTCCTGTATTGATTTCACTGATGGGCCTGGCTGTTGTTTTGCTCTTTCTGCGACAGGCATTAAATAGACATTCACACCGTATGGAAAAGGGAAGCCAGGAAAAGCGGATAGATACCAGAATCGCCGAGGCTATACGGAGTGCCACCGACGCCTAAACCACAGCTCGACGGTCTCGACGGAAATCTGGGCAAAACTGCAACGATCGTGTGCTGAAGCTTATCTTCCATGGGTACCGGGAAGAAGATGTCCGGCAGGACTAACCGGGCACTACTCTGGAGATGTCAGCGAAGATCCTTTCCCGTGCTGGTTAGAACCAATTTACCGTGCTTGACGCCTCGCATCGCGGTCATGTGGTCGGCAAGATGTTTGATCTCCCCGCTCTTTCCTTTCATGATGACTACTTCCAGACAATTATCAGCGTCCAAATGAACGTGCGTAGTCGCCAGGACGTTGCCGTGCGCGTGATGCTGAATCTCATTAAGTTTGTCTGAAAGCATTGGGCTATGGTGGTCGTAAATCATCGAGAGTGTTGCCACGACACTCTTGTTTTTGTCCACAGCCTCTGACACGAGGCTCTCTCGAATTAGGTCACGGATAGCTTCCGAGCGGTTCCTGTACCCTCGACTGGTGATGAGTCGGTCAAACCGCGACAGCAGATCCTCCTCCAGCGATACTCCGAATCGCGTTAGCTTCGTCATAGTCATTGATCCTCGCAATTCGGAATATAGCGCACAATTTGATCTCGTACACAAGCAAGCCGAATCTGGGCCTTTATTGCATTTTTAAAAGTCGTGGCACGTTTTCTATTTTCGTGCTACATTGATGCACATCAGCACATTCCTCTCGCTCCTTGGAAAAATCATGGACCGTCCTCGCTTGGCTTTGCTCCGAGGCCCTCGCCTTCTTGTTGGTTTCGCACTCGGTTTTCTGTTCACTACCGCGCAGTTAGTTAGCGGGCAGGTGCCCGATCCGCAGGGCCCTCCGGCGGCCACACAGGTAAAAACGGCTGCACCTCAGCTATCAGGAACGATCGTAGACCCGTCTGGCGCGGTGATTGCCGGTGCGACTGTGCTGATCCGGACTTCGGATGGTTCGGTACAAAAAACGACGCAGTCGGATGCGAACGGCTCCTTCAGCATTTCTGGAATTCCGGCGGGAGATTATCGACTGATCGTAACTAGCCCGGGGTTTGAGACCAAAGAGCTGCCCGTCTCCATTGGCAGCCCCGAGGCGTCGGCCCCGTTACGCATCTCACTGGCGGTAAGTGCCGTGAGCACCACCGTAACGGTGCAGGGCCGTGAGGATAGCCTTATCGGGATAGCCGATTCCGCCACGCAGGGAACCGTAGGCGCGAAGGAACTCGACGATCGTCCGATTCTCCGTTCAGGTGAAATCCTGGAGACGATTCCGGGTCTGATCATTACGCAACATGCCGGCGGCGGTAAGGCCAATCAGTATTTCCTTCGAGGTTTCAATCTCGACCACGGAACAGATTTCGCCGTATTCCTGGACGGTATGCCTCTGAACCTACCCTCGCACGCGCACGGCGAGGGCTATTCGGACATGAACACAGTCACGCCGGAGTTCGTGCAACAACTGAATTACGAGAAGGGTCCGTATTACCCGGAAGTCGGCAACTACAGTTCGGCGGGCTCGGCCAACATCCAATTCTATAAAGAGTTTCCCCAGAATTTCTGCTTAGTGGAACTCGGCATGTATGACTTTGGGCGGGCCGTTTGCGGTGCGTCGCAAAAGCTCGGCTCGGGTACTCTGCTCTACGGCGGAGAGGCGTATTACGATAACGGCCCGTGGGTACATCCGGATGCATATGCCAAATTTAATGGGCTGCTCACCTACAGCCAGGGCGATGCCAACAACGGCTTTAGCATCACAGGCCGTGGTTACGATGGAAAATGGAACTCCAGCGATCAAATCCCGGAAAGTGCCATACCTCTGGTTGGCTTCTTCGGCGCACTGAACCCAGCCGACGGCGGCAACTCCCAGCGCTATAGCGTACAGGGTGAATGGCATCGCCAGAGCGAAGATTCCGCGACCACCATCATGGGCTATGGCTTTTATTATTATCTGAATTTATTTTCCGATTTCACTTACTACCTAGATGACCCCGTAAAAGGCGATCAGTTCGAGCAGCAGGATAATCGCTGGGTGGCCGGTTTTGCGGCAGCCCACACGATGTTCAACCATTGGTTCGACCGCAAGATGGAAAATACCTTCGGCGTGCAGTTGCGCAACGAATGGGTCAATAACGGTCTTTACCGGACGGAAAACCGCATGCGCACGGACAAGAATGACATCAACGCCTGCAATGACGAACCGATCCCCGCGTGCGAGAGCAATCCGGATCTGGTTGCGGTGCTGCCTGCGTCGACGGATGTGAATCGGTTCACGGACACGATAGTCAGTTTTTATTTAGAAAATAAAACCCAGTGGACGGAAAAAATCCGCTCCGTCCTGGCCTTCCGCGGAGACGACGCAATCTATTCCAACACAAATCTAACTCCATCTTACACTGCCTCAGAATTACCTGGCGCTCCGGTAATCAACTTTGCCGAGCTCAATTCCGGTTCGGTCAGCAAGTTTCTGCCCAGCCCCAAAGGGAGTTTGATTTTCGGCCCATGGTCCAACACGGAATTCTATGTACAGGGTGGATTCAGTTTTCACAGCAACGACGTGCGCGGTGCAACACAAAGGATGGAACCGATTTCGCCCGACTTTCCTTTTCCAACTCCCACCACCCCAATTAGCCCCCTAGTTCAGACCAAAGGTGCGGAAGTCGGCGTGCGTACCCTCGCTGTCCCCCATCTGCAAAGCACTCTTTCGCTCTGGTATCTACACAGTGAATCTGAACTACAGCAGGACGGCGATACCGGAGCCACGGTTCCTTCTACATCCCCCAGCAATCGCTACGGCATCGAATGGGCAAATTACTATACGCCGTTCAAGAACGTCGCTTTCGATCTAGATTTCGCCGATTCTAAGGCTCTTTTTACCGAAGTCGACCCGGATGACGCCGCGTACACCAACGTGCCTGGCCACTATCCTGTGCAAGGCCCCGGTGGTCGATGGGTACCCGAAGCCGTTGGGATCGTGCTATCCGCAGGCGCCACCGTGCAGAGCTATAAAGGATTTTGGGGGAGTTTGCGCCTGCGCGCTTTTGGCCCACGCAATTTGACTTCCGACGCAATTTATCAATCCAGTTCAACGATCTTGGTCAACGCGGAGGTCGGTTATCACTTCAACAAGAAATGGAAGCTTTCGGCTCAATTGTTGAATTTGTTTAACCGCTACGATCATGACATCGACTACGCTTATATCTACCGCATAACGCCAACCGATGCCGCAGCATTCGGAGACGTTATGCACCCCACCGAGCCCTTCCAGGTGCGCTTGACGTTGACAAGGACCTTTGGCGGGACCTTTTGATACAAGTAACGCTCATCCACCATAGGGCAGAGTCACGTCTGACCGTTCATCACTGTCCCGGCGAGTTCTGATAAACGGTGCCCTGGAGTTCACAGCCCCCCATTAATATGCCGACTCGGGAGAGCAGCCCTGCGGGTTCAGAGGCTCTGCGCCCCGGTGAGGGGTTCAGAAGGTTGACGCAGGGCTGCCCAAGGTGAGAATCGAATATCAAATCGCTCCGTATAGCCTAAGATAGACTAGCCTGACGAGAATTCGTTGGTTGGGAACTCAGCAGCCACTCGGCGAGACGCACGCGCATCTTAAGAAACGTGCCCGATTCCTTCAGGGCATGGAATCCGATCAGGGCTCCCGTGCTACACCAACCGCCTATAATCAACATTTGAATAAGAGACATAAAGCGCTCCTTTTTGAACTGGGCCGCCGTGGTTCAGTGCACTCTGTCGGAACCCGCGATTTGCATCAATGCACCGTAAATAACTTGTTGGTGAACTCCGCGTCAACCTGAATGGTCTCTGAACGGGTTGAGGACTTCTCCTAGGGAGAGTCCGCACTGTGCCTATCAAAGGTATGGCACGAGTCGGAAACGGGTGGGTGCGTAGGCAGTAGTCTGCATTGCTGGGTGGTCTTGGCGCAGAACCTTTTCTTTCCTGAGAAGCGGGAGACGATCAGCGGGACCAGGAACTAGCCAATGATAGGCGCCACGCTGCGTAGTGCAGCTTAGGACCGTGCCAACACAATGTGAGTGGTCTTGGTTGAAGGAACGCGCTCGACACAATGGTAGCCGAGCGATGGCAGATCAAGCCTGGTGAACAAAGATTCTCCGAAGCCGAGCAGGACTGGCGACTGTGCGAGGTGCAATTCGTCCAACAAACGTGCTTGCAAGAATGCTCGAACGGTTGCGACCCCACCGCCGACCCGTACGTCCTTGCCGTTGGCTGCGGCACGGGCCTGTTTCACTGCGGGTTGGATTCCATCCGTGACGAAACGAAACGTGGTGCCGCCTTCCATAGTCAGCGGTGCTCGGAAATGATGCGTCAGCACAAACACATCGCAATGAAAGGGCGGATTGTCACCCCACCAGCCCTTCCAGTTGTCATCCGCCCATGCGCCGCGGATGGGGCCGAACATGTTACGTCCCATTATCCACGCACCGATATTCTCAAACCCACGAGCGGCGAAGTCATTGTCAATACCCGCGTCGCCATCTTCCTCAGCGAACAGTCGGTCCGGCACATTCACGAGTCCCGCTGTGCTGCGGGAATCGCGGTTGTGCATCCTCTGGAACGTGCGCGTCGGGAAAACCATTCCATCAGGCTTGTGCCGCCAACGCCAAGAGGATGATCGAGGCTCTGATTCGGGCCAGCGCTGTAGCCATCCAGTGAAATCCCGAACCCGTGAACCCTTAGTTTTTGTGTAATCATGCCGTCTCTTTCCGAAGAAACATATTACGTCGATCATTTCACCATGTCTCGATCGGTCCTGATTGAAGAGCTCCCTCGGTAAAGTTCGTCCCACTTCCGCAATGCTGAGTCATTTCCCAGAAGCAGACTTGTCACCGCCAACTGATGAATCTTTGCGGGCAACAGAAACAAAACTATTCTGGCCTGCAGCGCCCACTTAAAGTAGCTAGCTCTCCGCGCCAGCTACAAAACGGCTGCGATAGTGAGCAGGCGGAACGCCGAACCGATGCATGAATGCACGGCGAAAACTGTCGGGATCGTGAAAACCAACTGATTCGGCGACGCGCTTCACACTAGAGCCAGGGTCAGATAGTCGTTTGCGTGCCTCGTCCAGCCGGAGACGCTGCACAAATGCGGCGGGACTACTGTTGAACTCCAACCTGAATCGGCGGGAGAACTGCCGCGGGCAGAGACTGGTCTGTTCTGCCATTGCTTCAACGGAAAGATCTTTGTTGAGGCGTCCCAGCATCCATGTCGCCAGATCGGCGAAGCGGCTCGTCGTAGCAACCTGAAACTTCAACGGCTCGGAAAACTGCTCTTGTCCTCCGGGTCGCTTCATGTAGACCACCAGTTCGCGGGCGACGGCAAGCGCAACTCGGGGTCCAAAGTCTTCTTCGATTAATGACAAAGAAAGATCGATCCCGGCGGTGATCCCCGCCGAGGTGTAGAACTTGCCATCTCGAATGTAGAGCGCATTGGCATCAACCCTCAACGCGGGAAAACGGCCGGCCAACTCGGCGGCGAACTTCCAGTGCGTCGTCACTCGTCGCCCGTCAAGCAGTCCGGTTGGCGCGATTGCGTAAACGCCGGTGCACACCGAAACAATTCGGCGAATGCCGTTGGCCCGACGGCTGATCCAATCCGCCAGCTTGGGGCCAGCGGAGGAGAGGCGTATGCCAGGACCACCAGGAATGAGAAGTGTGTCTATGTGGCGCAAGGAGCTTAGGAAGCAGGTGGCGGTTATGCGCAACCCGGACTTTGAGCGGAAGGTCTTTGCGCTCAACGCGGCAATCGTGACCTTGTAGCAGGGCTGTGGGTTACCGCTCGAGTCCTCAAGAGATGCGCTACTGAACGCCTCCAGCGGCCCCGCCAGGTCGAGGGTGGCGAGGTCGTCGTATCCCACAATGACAATGTGTTTGGGTCTCACGCTGTTCGTCTCACTAAATTAGCCAGACGACTGTGTGTCTGGAACGACATTCATCCGGCGATTTGGGACTTACCCCACTCTAGCAAAATATGTCCTGAAGTGCCGGATGAATGTCATTTGGGACGTTCTCGCTTCGGCGTTATCGTCTTGCCTATTGCAAGCAGTTTTTCAGGAGGACTCCATGCGAAGCAGAGCTAACGGACTCTGGATGGCCGCGGTGACCGTGGGAATGCTCGACCTGCTGGCCCCCGTGAGTCACGCGCAGGCCCCCAACAATCCGCCATCTTCTACCCTGCAAACCGGTTCGCTGAAGCCGCCAGCTTCGGGCAAGATCAATGTAGCGGTCCTGATTTCGGAGGGTGCGGATGTCATGGATATCGCGGGCCCGTGGGAGGTCTTCCGTGGCGCCATGCTTACAACCAAAGGCAAGCCGTGGCATGAAGCGGATGGCGATGACATGGTAATGCCGTTCAACACGTACACCGTATCCGATTCGTTGAAGCCGGTGGACGCCAATGGACTCACCATCGTACCCAACTACACTTTTGACAATGCGCCTAAACCGCAGGTTATTGTAATCCCCGCGCAACGCGGACGCAGCGTGGCCCAGAAAGCGTGGCTATTGGCTAATTCGGCCACTGCCGATGAGACCATGTCGGTGTGCACTGGTGCTGAGGTACTGGCGCAGTATGGATTGCTCGACGGCAAAACTGCCACCACGCATCATTATTTTCTGCAAAGCATGCAGAAGCAATATCCCGCTGTGCACTTCGTCAGTGGAACCCGCTACGTGGAGAATGGCAAAATCGCCACCGCGGGCGGCTTGACCTCGGGCATCGATCTAGCACTACACGTCGTTGCGAAATACTACGGCGACGAGGTGGCGCAGGTTACCTCTGATATTCTGGAGCATCGCAGCCCGCTATGGAGAAATCCGGCATACGAGCAAGTGAAGCCGGTTGCCGCGTCGAAGTGATCTTGCATATTGCACGAGCGGTGGCTGCAGGGACTTGGATGAATTGTCGGCTATTCGTTGATCTGCCCCACACTGGTATTAGCGAATACTGGAACCCCTCTCTCGCGACCAAACAACGGTTCCCTAGACCGTTGCACCTGATTGCACACCTAGAACGCCTGCTCACTCTCCTTCCGCCTAGGGCTGCCCAAATGAGTGGTGTCACAATGGCTAGGCACTTATTTACATCTGCCGAGGACTTGATACAATAGTGCCGAGCCGTCGCTATGCCCAAATCCAAAGCCGACAAACTCCGCAATCTCGCCGCCAAGCGGCAAATCGTCACCGCTGCCGATGCCGCCAAACTCGGCATACCGCGGGCATATCTGACCCGGCTGGCGCACCGCGGGCAACTCGACAAGATCGCCCGAGGCCTATACACGTCACCGGCTTTTTCTCCCACCGAACATGCTTCGCTTGTGGAAGCATCCTATCAAGTCCCCAAAGGCATTCTCTGCCTGCTCTCCGCACTTCGCTTTTACAACCTCACGACTCAATCTCCACGCGAAATATGGATGGCCATCGGCCACAAGGCCTGGGCGCCCAAAATCTCTTCTCCTCCGATCAAATTCGCACGTATGTCTGGCCCGGCGCTTCACTTCGGAGTGGCCGAACATCATGTGTCCGGAATAGCCCTCCGCGTCTTTACTCCCGCCAAGACCGTCGCCGACTGCTTCAAGTTCCGCCACAAGATCGGGCTTGACGTTGCCATCGAGGCACTGAAGGAATCCCGGCGGCTCAAAAAGGCTTCCATGGACGAACTCTGGGCCGCCGCAAAAGTCTGCCGTGTCTCGAACGTGATCCGTCCGTATCTGGAGTCACTCTAGTTGCGAAGTCCCAAACCCAAAAACCTCGCCGCATCTGTGCGTCAGAAATTGTCTGACTTAGCTCGTGCGCGCAAGGAAGACTTCGGCTTGATGCTCGTGAAGTATGGCCTTGAGAGAATCCTGTATCGCCTCAGCCGCTCTAACCACCACGATGCGTTTGTCTTAAAGGGTGCGTTGCTCTTCGAACTGTGGACACACCACACCTACCGCGCCACGAGAGATGCCGATTTCCTCGCGGGCGGCGATAATGCCCCCGAACGTTTCGTCCGCATCTTCAGAGAGCTTTGCGTTATGGAAGTGGAGCCTGATGGTCTAACCTTTGACGTCGATTCTGTCAAAGCCGAGCGCATCACCGAGGACGCCGACTACGAGGGCGTGCGCGTTACGTTCACCGCAAACCTCGAGCGCGCGCGCATTCCGATTCAGATCGATATCGGATTCGGAGATGCGATCACTCCGGCACCGCTCGTAACGGACTATCCCACGCTGCTCCCGGCCACCGCTCCCCGCCTTCTGGCGTATCCAAAAGAGACCGTCGTCGCGGAAAAGTTCGAGGCCATGGTCAAGCTGGGCATCGCCAATAGCCGCATGAAGGACTTCTATGATCTCGAAGTGCTCTCCCGCACCCTCACGTTCGAAGGCAAAATACTCGGCGAGGCAATCCGAACAACGTTCAACCGACGCGGAACTCAACTGCCCATCGGCGGCATGCCGCTCGCCTTTACACCAGAGTTCTACGACGACGACCACAAAAAGAAGCAGTGGGCTGCATTCCGCACCAGAAACGCGCCTTACGTCGCAAAGATTGAACTCAAGGAATTAATCGAAAACATTAGGCGTTTCCTGACACCCGTCGTCGTAGCTTCGCTCGACAGGAGTTCATTCAACGAACGATGGGAACCGGGCGGACCTTGGCGCTAGCGCTTCGCAATCACCCAGAGACGGCCGGAGCACCTGCTCACTAGGCAGGTGCTCTCACGGCAACGGTTTTCAACACCGTTCCATCCGGAGAGAGAGCATTCGGCTGTTAACTTTTACTTCAATTGCGAAGACTACTGCTTCGCGCACGGATCGATTTGGTTACGAACGTTTCTAAATATGTTTTGCTGCAATGAGGGAACGCCATAGGCGAAAGGACGAATCAGCATGAATCGCGAAGACGTTGACAAAATCTGCCTTGGCAAGCCCGAATCAACAAACATGGCAACGGGCAAACCCATGAACATTCCCGTTATCGGTCTGCCGGAGCACCTAGAGGCGCGAATTGTTGGCGCATATCAGTTTCAGTTATCCAGAAAGGGTGATATTTCTAAATATTGCCAGAATCGATTCTCGTCGACTCCAGAGGCAGCATTAGAAGCCTTGAAAAGTCTCCTCAATTGGGACCCCGCGTGACCCCTGCCATCACGGTTCTCCCTCCTAACCCCTTGGTCCCATATTTTTAGTCATTCTCCAAAGCGTCCCAAATCTCTCGCCGTTTAGAAATCTTCGGCAAGTCGAATCGACACGAATAGAAAACGTTTTTTCCTGTGTAGGCAAACACTACGGACCATTTTTCGCTCTTCTGGGATTACCAGACGCGACACTTGCTCTAGGAGGACTTATTCAATAGACTTCCGCTGGTAGTGCCAAGAGGTCAATAAACAAAATGACTACTTCCAAGAAAGACGCCAGATACGCTTCACAACTATTACGAGGCAAGAAAACCCCTAAAAAGACTAGAAGTGTAGCAGGATCCGATCTCTCCCAAAGAAAAGGGAGTCGCAAAAAGAGCCGCTAGCAGTTACCTAGGGCCGCATGTTAAGGACACATGCTAAGCCTACCCTCTCGCATTCTCTTCTGACTCCACTAGTTGTCCGCCCTTCAACAGCCCCACAATTCGTTCCTTGTCCCCAAACACCACACCATAGCGAAAGCCTTCCATCTCGAATAACGATTTCCATTCACAAAAGCTGATCGTTCGTGACCTGTTCTTCAAAATGGACAGCACTTCGATTTGCGGCCAGCCCACTTCCTCCACCACGTTTCGAAACCGTCGTCCGCTCGTGCGTGCGCGCTCCATGCTCTCGTTCCGCAGGCTCCTGAATGATGCGCCGTCATCCCGTCTTGGTTTCAGCTCGACCGCGATGTCCAAGTCGTTGAGCCGCTCCACTTTGGAGAGATAGCTGCCAAAGACAACCACTGACTCCACGCGGTATGCCAATTCCGGCCGATCATTCACGGCTAGCACCCGACCCAGAAGTTCCCGAAGCACGCGCTCGGCCGAGGCGCGCGTTATTGGCCTGCTGGCCTTCGCCATTCCCAAGGCATTTCCCTTCATCGTCGTCTCGTACGACACCATTTCCCCTTTTCCTTGCAGCTCACACAGACAGATCATGTCGAGTTTCAACAATTCTTCAAGAATGTTCTGCGCCTTGCGCCTAGTTACCGAGAATTCCTTCACGACCGTGGCGCAGTTCACGTACGCGCTGCCAAACCGCCGAAAATAATCCCGCAGTTGCAGGCCGTCCAGTCCCGCAATTCGATCCCCTCGGTCCAATCTCATTTCGGTTCCTTCTGGGCCTATTCTAGTGTGATTTCCATCATCATCGCTCGCCAATTCCGCCGCCAACCTCACCTAAATCCTGCCGACAAAGGTCAACTCCAACAAGCATTCCCTTCCCAAGGAACGCAAGCCGTTAAGAAACGGAGCCCCAAACGACCATAGAACTTTCGATGCCACGGACTTTGATTGATGACTGCGCTCTGGGTACAAATGCCCTTCCTGGCTAAACCCTGCGCCTGATCCGCCCGCTTCTTCCGTCAAGCCTCTGCGCTTCGCTCCGATGAACGCCTAACCCGCGGGCTTGACGGCGCGGACGGACAGGCGCCCACACCCGCCACGAAGGGCATTTGCTTTTTATGCGCCGGCCTTTGCGTCGCCTCTGAGAAGCAAAACCCAAACAAAGGAGCGAGCAATGCAACCAGAACGAGCAGATTTGTATTTTCAGCAAGGCAGTTCCGACAAGGTGTACCACTTGCAGCTAGAAAACAACCAGGACCAGTGGTCTGTCCAAGCGCAGTGGGGACGAAGAGGCTCTGTCTTGCAGAGCGATGTCAAGGTGAGCGGAACAACCTACGAGGAGGCGAAGCGAGTTTATGACCGTATCCTCCGGGAGAAGACCGGCAAGGGCTATCAAATCGCCAGCGCAACCACAGACGGTAATGAAGCAATCGCGGTCGGACTGCCTACGACGAAAGAGCATTCCGGCCACACGCCAGAGTTGTTGACGCCTATCGAGGAGCCGGAAGCACTGCTATTGGCGCAGGACGCTGCTTGGTGGTTCCAGCAGAAATTCGATGGGAGGCGTCTCGCGGTGCAAAAGTCCGAGGGTAAATACACGGCCATCAACAAACTCGGACAGATTGTTCCCATCGATTCTCGGCTGGCCGAATCGCTCGACCACGTACAGGCGGACGGCTTCCTCGTGGATGGCGAAATCACGGACTCGCATTTCTTTTTGTGGGACTTGCTCAGCCTGAACGACGCGGACCTGCGAGTCCAGGCATACGAAATCCGCTACGCCCGCCTGACCCAGCATTTCCGGGGAGCGAGCGACGTGTTGTGTGTTTGCGAAACGGCCATGACGACGAAAGCGAAGCGCGACTTCGTGAAGAAAATGCACAGCGTCAACGCTGAAGGGTTTGTGTGCAAAAAGCGCAACGCCGCCCACGCGGGCGGACGCGCAGGGCAGCACCTCAAGTGCAAGTTTGTCGTCACGGCATCGTTCATCGTTGGCCCCAAGCCGGAGAAGAAGGTCAATGACGGACACCGCTCCGTTGCCGTGTATCTCTTGGACGACAATGGGCGGCGATTCATGGGGACGGTGGGAGTGCCCGACCGCTATCGGCTGCCGAAGGAAGGAGAAATAGTGGAGGTCCAGTATCTCTACTGCCATCCCGGAGCCGAAGGAAAGCTCATCCAGGCCAAGTATTTCGGCAAAGTGCGGGACGACATCGAGGCCGCCGAATGCATCGTTGGCCAGTTGAAGTTCAGGGCGGGCGAAAGCGAACAAACCGAATCCTAGGCTGACCTTCTTTCTCGCGCCCGGTGGCGTCGGCAGTGAGACGCCTCCGGGCTTTTTCGCTGTTCACCAGTGGTCGCACGCGACGGGAACTCCGGCATAAGATGGTTGCGGAATGCCGGTCCGCAAGATCATCCACATCGATATGGACGCGTTCTATGCGTCCGTCGAGCAGCGCGACAATCCGGAACTGGGCGGCAAGCCGGTCGTTGTCGCGTGGCTCGGGAATCGCTCGGTCGTGTGTGCCGCTTCGTATGAAGCGCGAAAGTTCGGCGTGCACTCGGCGATGCCGTCCGTCCGCGCAAAGCGTCTCTGCCCCGACGCCGTGTTCCTGCCGCCGGACTTCCCGCGCTATCGAGCCGTCTCGCGTCAAACTCACGAAATCTTCGAGCGTCACACGGACCTCATCGAGCCGTTGTCGCTCGACGAAGCCTATCTCGATGTCTCCGAAAACAAAACGGGTTTGCCAACGGCCACCCAAGTGGCGCGCACGATTCGCGAACAAATTCGAACGGAGCTGCATCTAACGGCCTCGGCCGGCGTCGCTCCCAACAAGTTCCTCGCGAAAGTCGCCTCAGACTGGAAGAAACCGGACGGACTCTTCGTCATCCAACCGGACGAAGTCGATTCGTTCTTGTTGCCGCTGCCGGTGGGACG
>Ga0335073_10006104_pt1 | contig 16928 bp, 13 predicted proteins | sample Lox_Sample_22_FD_207093 | JGI IMG/M metagenome (GOLD analysis project Ga0335073, IMG submission 207093) | Soil microbial communities from Loxahatchee National Wildlife Refuge, Florida, United States - Lox_Sample_2.2 | ecosystem: Environmental > Terrestrial > Soil > Wetlands | place: USA... | reverse complement strand
TCAATACGAAAGCGCATGTCACGCAACACTGGCCGGTCTTCGTTGTAGGAAAACCATACCGACCGGAATTCCAATTCGGGCTTGGTATCGCACCGCAGTGGTGTCATGGATTCGCGTCCTGCAATTTCTGAATCGCCGTTGGTCATTTCAAGAATGCGGCGGATACTGGCGCCGACGCGCTGCAGGCGCGACTGGAGATCAATGGCAATGCTGACGGGCGCGAACAGGCGGAAGACGTAGCCGTAAAAGGCCACGAGCCCACCCACGGTCAAAACGCTCCGAGTTACTTCGTAGCCTCCATAGCCAAGGATCAAGCCCATGCCAAGAACGATCACCGAGATGGAAGCTGCGCCAAAAGACATTTCGGTGGCTCGCTGCTTGATCTGGAATTTGGCTCCCTCGGCTGCGAGGCGCGCAAACTTTCGGCCTTGTGTGCCGGTACGATTCAGCAGTTGCAACTGCAACATGCCCGCCAAGTGCTCTTGCAAAAACGCGCCGAGCTTTCCCGACTGATTTTGGACGCTGTCTGCCGCCTCTCTTAGCCTGCTCGCGTATCTGCGTTGTAATACGTAGAAGACCGGTAGCAGTGGAGCGATCACCAGGGTCAAATGCCAATTCAGGATTCCCATGGTCCCCAAGACCATTACACCCATGATCACCATCTGAATGGTTAGGGGGAGAATATCTCCGCTCAACTCTGCCACGCGGTCAACATCCTGCTCGATCCGATAGAGTGTTTCCCCAACCTGAGAATTCCCGTGATACCGTGCCGGCAAAGTTTGGATTCGCCGCAGCAGAGACACCCGTATCCGAAAGACCATTTTTTGCGTGATAACGCAGCTGATGAACGAGGATAGGTAGCTCACGACAACGCTTGCCAAGTACACAGCGCAAAAGACGAGCGTGCCAAACAGCACGAGACGGAGATCCCGTTTCGGGAGAGCGACGTCGATCAGCCACCTTACGACCAGGGGATCAAGGAGAGAAAGTCCGCTGCCGAGAACCATGCAGACAAGATTTACGATGAGCAGCGACAGCACAGGGCGCGCCTGGCGGCTAAGCCACCTCACCTCAGAAGACATAGGTTTCCCTCTTGCTCCGCACGCTGATTACCTAGCGCAAGTCGGAAGAAACGAACAAATATTTTTTCCCTGCTGCGATTTCGACACTGCCGCTCGCACGTACTCGTCTGGTCCAGCGCCTTCGCATGCACGTAACCTATTGCATTGCCGCGGGTAAGGAGCAGCTGCCCTTCGAGTCCTGCTATAGAAGAGACGCGACCCGCCTGGCGATGACCACCGCCAGGTGCACGAATTCCTGCACGCATTCGAGAACGTGCCCACCAGTACGCGCCAGGCTGAATGGCGGGAACCAATCTCTCGAGCCTTAAGGCTTGATGCTTGGCGAAACGAATCCCAGTCGGCCCAAGAACTTAGAGTTGCCGATCGATGCGTCTTGTTGGTTGATCCGCCGAGTTCGCGATTGGATCCACCTGCATGAATTCCTGCAGCAAAAATGTTTCTTTGCAAATGCTCACGAGAAGAGGCATCTTCTACCGGATGCCCGGCCTAGGCAACAACAAGAGTCGAGTGAGGGGAGCAGCCATGGAAGATCCTATTACCACCAAAGACATCGTGATCGCACCGAGCGTCCGGGAAACTGCTTCTGAGGATGGAGCTGTACTGTTGGATATTGAGCAGGGGATTTGCTTTAGTCTCAATCCCGTTGGATTGAAGATTTGGGAACTCTTGAAAACGCATCACTCGGTTGACGAGATCGCGGACGATTTGGCTCAGGACTTCCCGATTTCCCGATCCCAGCTCGCTTCCGATGTCGTTGAATTCCTGCAATCGCTCGAAGCGAAGCGCTTGATTCGTCGGACTGGCCACACGGTGCCAACGCGCTCATGGTTGACCAAGGTCTTCCCGTGGGTAAAGCAAGACGCGTAACCCATTTACAGATGCTCGGTGACTGTTTTACGGTGTCCCTTGGATGATCAAGGGAGGCCAGACGTGAATAATCCGGCCAATAATGGTCGCGGCACGCGGCATCTTGAAAATCATCACTGGTCGGCGGGAAGTCGGATAAGGGACTATGAACAGGGTGTCGCGTACGACGTTGCACCAGGAGCAACTATAGCCGTCTTCGTGCCATACAAAATAAATTGGCCGTTCCTGAATCGTTTTCCAGTCGCGTATCTCCACCGTGTTATGCGATTTATCGATCACAACCACGGAGCCGCCAGGGACGAGATCGTCCATGGTGTCGTCATTCAAGCCAATGATGCCCAGTCGAAACTGGCCTGCGTCCAGTCGCTGGCGCACAATTGCAGGCACTCCCAGTTCTTCCGCGCTTTCAGTCACTAGGCGCGTCTTATCGAAGCTGATCTTGCTCTGAAATGTGAGGGAAAACGGCCGATCAGTGTCAGCGAAGGACCAGTGTTTTGTGGCCTCGTCGGACTGCGTCGAATCCTGCGGCAGGTTCTCGGAGTCTTCCAGTCTTACACCGAAGGCCTGCAAGATAGCGGGATAGGTTACTTTGTAGCATTGGCTAAGGCTCTTGGCCTCGAAAATGTCCGGCGCGGCCTTGTCATCTTCCATGTCGCCGAGTCGCCCACGTCGAATCCGATAGCGCTCATCGTCGGCGCTGCGAGCGATCTCAGTCGTGAGGCGCTCGACCGCCATCCGCGTAAGGTGCAGTTCTTCGCGAAGACCTCGAAGCCACTCCCCCGGACTCGTCATGACTACTCCGGCCACATAGCAGACTCGATGGTCGAAGTCTGCACTTGCTAGTCGATAAAAATGCATTCTTCCGGAAGTGTCGCAGAAGGCCCCCTCGGGATGCCGCTTGGCATCAGCCCATCTGTGCGTCCTACAAGATTACGTTCAACTTCACTGCTGACTTACTCTGGCCGCAATGTCCTTTGCTGCTTTAGTCGTACAACACCGCGGCGTGCAGAAGGTTGTTATTCATTCTGGTTCCCCACGATAAAGAAAACAGTACGAGCAATAATGCGAGCAGGCATAAGAGCCTGATTTTCGCCCGAGTATAATGGTAGACTCGCTTACGTCAACAAGATTCTGGATCTTGTTCGGAAACTGGAACAACCCAAGATGGTATATGGATTCGCACACCAATCACCCTGGAAGCAGCATTCCCTGCTCGATTTCGTGCACGCGATGATGGACTCCAAGACAACGTCTTCCACTTCACTAAATACAAATCAGGGTTCCCAGCCGCTATAAGCTTTCACTCGACTGCTCTTTCAACTTCTTTCCATTCACTACGTTCTGGGCTTACGGCACCAGCAAGGCACTATCGAACCGAGCTGGTTTGAGCGAAGGACAAGCTGCGCGATTTCGTGCACGAAAAAAAAGTTTTCTAAACGGGTTGGCTGTCGATGTACGGTACCTTCATCGCGTAACTCCAGATGTGGGGCTAAATCCCAGCTCCGAAACTGTCACGTCGGTCGACCAGCGCGTTCCGGAAGGTAGCGTATGCCTCCTGCAGTAGCCGCACCCCCGCCAACCCCGGTGGAACCCGTTACAGAGACCCTGCACGGTGTGGAGATCACAGATCCCTATCGCTGGCTGGAAGATCAGAACTCGCCGCGAACACGGGCATGGATCGGAGAGCAGACAACGTACACGCGCGCATACATGGATGCAATTCCGGGCCGGAACCGCATTCGAGAGCGCGTTAAGGCGTTACTTGCAATTGAGGTTATCTCCGAGCCGTGGAAAATTGGCCACAAATACTTTTACCTAAAGCGCGATACCCAAGAGGAACAGCCAGCGATCATGATGCGGGATGCAAACTCTGGTCAAGAGGTCGTCCTCCTCGACCCATCAATGCGGAACACGGGGAGTGAAACGGCATTCAGCATTCTTAATATTACTAGTGATGGGAGATTGTTGGCGTATGGGATCACGACAGGAGGGGGTGACTCCCAGTCGGTAGAGTTTCTTGACACTGACAAAAGACAGGTTTTGGGCGATAGGCTTCCGATAGGTTTTAGCCCCGGGTTGGTCTTCTCATCGGATGGGCAGGGTTTTTATTACTCCCACGAAATGGCGGCCCTCGGCTCTTCTAACAAGCGATCTGTGCGCTTTCATCGATTTGGAACGAGGACCGATGAAGACAAAGAAGCATTCGTCGCCAAGAGGAACGATTGTCTCCGTCTCGGAATATCTGGATCAGCTGACGGCCAGCGACTACTCTATTGTGCAATCACATCCTATGACCCACTGACATGCGACCTCAGCATTCAGAACGTAACTCACGGCAGTGGAGTTCGAACGTTCCTGGAAGGAATGACATCGATCCTCGGATTGGCTTTCGTCGAACACACACTGATCGCTTTGACGGACTGGAAGTCTCCCAATCTGCGCATCGTGTCCATCGATCCCGACTGTCCATGCTATGTCAACTGGTCTGACATAGTTCCAGAATCTCACAATCGCATCAGAGATTTTGTGGTTGTTGGCACTTTTGTGTGCGTCACCTATCTTGACGGCCTTTCCAACCGAATTGAGGTGTTTGATTCGATTAACCGCCGGCATAAGACGGTTCCGTGTCCGTCGCGAGGGACCGTACGCCTACTCAACCGTGCAGTTCACAGTGACACATTGTTCTATACCTTTTCTTCTTTCGACAGCCCTCCAACTATCTTCTCCTACAATGTATATACGGGCGATCACAAGATGTGGGCATACACTCGGATCGCGTTCGACCATTCTTCTATCGACGCCGAGTATGTTCACTTTAAGTCACAAGATGGCACCAATATTCCTATGTTTCTTGTCGCCAAAACCGGCCACCTGATGGCCAAATCCCTTCCTACTTTCGTCACGGGTTACGGAGGATTTGGCGCGAGCGCCACCCCCCGGTTCAACGCATACTCTACCTTTCTAGTAGAGCGGGGCTTTCTGCTAGCAATTCCTTACGTGCGTGGCGGTGGAGAGTTAGGCGAGGAATGGCACCGGGCCGGCAAGCGCCACGATCGCCAAACATCAGTCGACGATTTCATCGCAGCTACCGAATGGTTGATAGCTAAAGGCTATGCCGCTCGAAACAGAATTGCCTCTGGCGGTGGATCAAATGGAGGACTCCTCGTCGCGGCTGCCATGACTCAAAGACCCGATCTCTTCCGCGCTGTTGTTTGCGTAGGTCCGCTGCTGGACATGGTTCGTTACCACCTTTTCGACTTCGCTGATACGTGGGTTGACGAATATGGAACACCCGAGAAGGCTGATGATTTCTCTCACTTATGGAGGTATTCACCATACCACCGTGTCGCCGAGGGAGTGGCTTATCCATCTGTCTTGCTGGTTTCGGGCGATGCGGATACCCGCTGCAACCCGATGCATTCTCGGAAGATGACGGCAATGTTGCAGGCAGCAACAAGATCTGGGCTACCGATCTTGCTCAGCTATGATCCGGCCTGGGGTCACGTACCGGTGCAACCACTGGCGCGACGCATCGAAGCAGTAACAGACAGGCTTGGCTACATCTGCTCTGAGTTAGGGATTGAGGTTTGAGGAGACATTTGCATGCGATTCCTATTTTGGAAGGCCTTAATCGGTTTACTAGTATTCGATCTCCTGCTCTTTAGCCGTGACTTTGCTAGGCTTTGCAGGGTCGTTAAACATTGGAAGGTTTCAGATCGGTCTGCAAACATGGACGCAATCGAACGAGTATGCGATGCACTGAACCGCGCCTGTGTCTGGTATCCGAAGCGCGTTTTGTGCTTGCAGCGTTCTGCGGTGACTACCTGCCTTCTTCGCAGCTGCGGGATACGTGCCGAGATGGTAATGGGTGCACAGAAATTGCCCTTTAAAGCGCACGCTTGGACTGAGGTGCACGGGCGCGCCATTAACGAGCGCAGAGATGTCCTGAGTATTTATGGAGTTTGGGAGCGCTCGTAAAGGAGGACTCTATCGTGAGTATCCAAGCAGGTATATGGAATATTGACGGAAAACCAGCCGATGGAGATTCACTGGCTAACATCAGCCGAGCGCTCGCTGAATATGGACCGGACGGCGAGAATATATTTTCTGGCGGACCGATTGAGTTGCTGTATCGTCCATTTCACACGACCGCCGAGTCCCGCCTTGAAAAGCAGCCCTACGTCTTTGCCAACGGTAAGGTGATCACTTGGGATGGACGACTCGACAACCGAAGTGAACTCACTCAGCAGCTTAAGGGAGCACTGAAGACCGACAACACTGATCTCTCTCTTGTAGCTGCCGCCTTCGAGACTTGGGGCGTCGACTGCTTTTCAAGACTGATTGGAGACTGGGCAGTTTCAGTCTGGAACCCGCAAGAAAGAGAATTGATCCTAGCGAGAGACTACATCGGGATCAGGCATCTCTTCTATTATCCAACTCAGAAAAGGCTTCTTTGGTGCAGCCATCTTGCCCCTTTGGCTCTGTGCGGAGAGCCATTGACCGTCTGTGACGAGTACATCGCCGGTTATTTCGCATTCCATCCGGACGCACACCTCACACCCTACCGCGAGGTTCGCTCAGTCCCTCCCGGACAATTCGTCCGCATTCACCGCGGATCAATTAAATCTACCGCCTACTGGAACTTCGACGTCCGACTAAGGACTCGCTACAAGACGGATGCGGAATACGAAGAGCATTTCCGCCACCTTTTTAGGCAGGCAGTACGGCGTCGGTTGCGTGCCGATTCTCCAATTCTCGCAGAATTAAGCGGAGGGCTCGATTCCTCCTCGATAGTGTCCATGGCTGATGACATCCTGGCCAAAGAGGGAGCCGAGACCCCAAGAATAGACACTTTTTCTTATTACGATTCAAAGGAGCCTGGAGAGGACGACCTTGAGCACCTCGCTAAGGTAGAGGAGAAACGTGGCAAAGACGGCTTTCACGCCGACCTGAGAGGGTCCGGAAACTCGCTTGCCTTCGACTATCCGGTTTTCGTTCCAACTCCAGGCTTCGGCAGTCGAGCCGAGATAAGAACAGCACTGTCCAATGTCATTCAGCAACGTGGGTGCCGAGTCGCACTCTCTGGCACCGGGGGGGACGAGATGAACGGTCAACCATTGGACCCGCGGGTGCAAATGGCGGACTTGTTACTCGCGTGTCGACTGCCGGAACTGATCAAACAGTTGACGATCTGGTCGCTTCTCATCAGGCGGCCGCTCCTTCATCTACTATTTCAGACCGCGGGTCTGCTCCTGCCCTTATCACTCAGATCCATCCTGTTAAGAGCGGGGAGGGTGGAACCGTGGTTAGACAGAAAGTTTGTCTGCAAGTACAGAATATCTGCTCGTCAGCTAGAAGCGGTTGAAGGATATGGGTTCTTGCGCCCCAGTGTTCGAGATTCCCTACAAACGATCACTACCCTCGCCAGACTGATGACTTATATGTCGCCGTCGGGTATAGAAAGGAGGTATCCGTATCTCGATCAGAATCTGGTCGAGTTCTTGACAACGATTCCCCTCGATCAATTGCTTCGTCCTGGACAGCGGCGCTGTCTGATGCGGCGGGCTCTCGTAGACATTCTCCCACAAGACATATTAGCCCGAAAAACGAAAACCGGCGCTAGTCGTTGCTATTCGATCGCTTTGCAAGAGCACTGGAGTACGGTCGAAAGCATATTTCGCTCCCCGCTGACCTCACGGCTTGGATATGTTAACCGAGATAAAGTTCTTGCGGCTCTGCTCGCGACGAGGGATGGGCAAATCTCACCTACATTTCTGCAATTGCTGAAGGCGCTTTCTTTGGAATTGTGGCTGCGCGACGTTGAGAGGCGAGGTGTAGTTACTCTTCGATCTGTGCTGGCCCCCCATGAGTGGAAGCTTGAGAAAGTCGATGTCCCAGTCTCTTAAGGTTAGAAAGCTCTACAGAAATCATAGCGGACTACTCGTGCTAGCAAAGTAGTTGACTTGAAGAGAAAGGAGGAAAATCCCATGAACTACAGCAAACCCGAACTTTCAGTTCTCGGCGATGCGGCCCGTTTGATCCAGGGCTCGAAGCAGTCTCGTGGCGACAACGGCAGTCTCACTGAGAAGATCACCGTGGCCGACTGCGAACTGGACGATTGAATACTGGCGACGGCTCATAATGCGGCGCCTTCGCTTATCGTTCCGACGCGAAACCTCTCCTGGCTGCAAATTGCAGCCAGGAGAGAGCCTATAGTGCCCTGCCAACCACGTCGTTACCGGACTATCGTAGCTGCCTCACCAGCGCGCGGAAGGCAGATCCGACATTCGGATTGTGACGCAACGCGAAAAGTTCACCACTGGGCTTCTTTGAAAGCGTTTCTGATACCTATTGCCGATCCGGACAAAATCATAGCGGAGTGCGCGTGCGAGTCAGATAGTTGACTTGAAGAGAAAGGAGGAAAATCCCATGAACTATAGCAACCCCGAACGTACGATTCTCGGCGATGCGGCCCGTCTGATCCAGGACTCAAAGAGCGCCCACATGCGACGGCGGCAGTGCGTCGCGGAGTGTGAACTTGACGTCTGGACTACGACGTCACTAAAGCAGAGTGTTCTATTGTTCTTAGCCGGTGCTAAACAGTACACCCTTCTCCTGGCTACAAAATTGCAGTCAGACAGTATTTTGTCCAAGAATGGCTATGTGATCGCCGGTCGACACGCTAAGGTTTTTGGGCGGCCCTCTCATCGAATGTCTGTTTGACTCGACGCGGACAGCGTTGCAAAACCTCACCGAGGAATATAGCCCATAGCGCCTGGCCATCCCGATTACCGCGAACTTTGGCCAACTAGAGTGTTACCTTTCTCGTGCTGTTTGCGGAGTTCGCGCCAGCGAGAATATTGCTCGATCTTAGAGGGATCAGGATCCTCGTAGTCCTGCAACCAAAACCGAAACCAATCCACGACACCTCCCTGCGACAGCATCACTTGAGCAGGATTGGTTAGGGGATGTGTTCCCTGCCCGAGAATTATTAGGTCCACTGGCCGCTGCATGAAACGCAGGGCTGCGTAAGGCTCCCACATTTCTAGAAGGGAGGAGTGGCTGGTAGCCACTATCTGCATAGGGGCAACCACCCTATCCATCTTGAAAACCGGAGATCGTGCGATCCATTTTCTGATCCCGGCGCCGAATGGGGGCGGCACGCCGAGAGCGCCTTCCACCGTGTGTGCGTCAAAGTTGTTGCCGTAGTCTACATATTGAAGATACTCCATATAGCCCATGTTGAACCCATCCGTAATTGACGCCGCTTCGTAATGGGTATCGCCCGTTGTCAGAGCTTCCAAAACATCAAAGCAAGTGCGACTGAAGCCTGTGATGCCAACGCGGCGTGCGTCGACTAATCCGTTGGTCACAAGCGTCTCGACCCCGGATTCATATCCCATGACGTTGCAGGGGCCTTCCTCGGGCGTTTCGAATATTGGACAGTCAGGCACTTGAAGTACCATGATGCCGACCGCGGCGAGTTCTCTGGCGGCAAAGCCCGTGGGAAAGAGGCCGCTGGGGCGGAATTGGTGTTCCACAAACCCGTGTGTCTGGACTACTAGCGGATAGCGCTTCCCCTTAATAAACCCTGGCGGCTTGTAAAGGCCACCCGTCCAGATCCGCCCCGATTTATCGGTCCAGGTCAAAACGGATGCTTCTCCGAGATCAATATCTTTGAATTGAGGGTTTGGATCCAACAGGACACGGGACCGCTTGGAGAGGTTTTCAGTGACCATTAGAACGGGGGGATCATTTAGATCCTCTTTGACTGCGATTTCGATGGGACGGCTCTGGCCGAAACGGTTATCTCTTTCAGAAGCCGACCACGAGCCGTCGTTCGCTCTGGAGTAATTCACAGATCCCCTGGTTCCGTCGCGCAGAACATAATTCACTGTGACCTCGCTGCTTCCTTCAGATGTGAACGCCACATCGGTAATAAACTTCTGCAGTCCTTGCTTATACGTGCCTCCCTCTATTCGCTCTAAACAAGTGACGCGACTGGCTGCTACGTCGATTACCGTAACGCAGGGCGGGCTTAAATGCTCGCGTGAGTCCTGCACGCGGCGAGGAATAAATGAATTTGACAGAAGAACTGAGCGTCCGTCGTGAGACCAAGCCGCGGTTTCCTGGCCGCCCCAGTTGCTCGTCGAATAGCCCGTCGGAGCGTTCGTCAGAGGTTTGATACCGCCAGTCTTCAAATCGATTAGTACGTACTCGCTCGCATACAGAAACCCGTCCAGTGCCCACAAGTCTTGCGGTCCCGAGGTTCTGATCTGAATTGCGGAAGATGGATCCGGGGGAGGATATAGTTCCCGCCAATCGGGCGGAATGTCGCTTACTGCCATAATAGCGATAGCGGAATTCCCGTCAGGAGATAATACCAGCGATCCACCGGCGCCAGACATGTTTTCGCCAGACCAATGCAAAGGCAGTGGACGATCAGACATCTCGTAGTTGACCCGAAAGCGATGCCCATCCACAACCGCCCAGAGTTCCCCTAAGTCATACCAGGGTGAGAGTTTTCCCGAAACTGTTTCCACCGTGAACATCAAACTTCCTAAAGAACGTCCGGTCCCAACCTCCCCAATCGCATGATTTGCCTGATTTGCAGCACCACGGATCGTAGGACTTACGATGCAGTATATGAAATGGTCCCTGTCCCGAACGTCGAACTGCAATACAGACTGATCCTCCGGAGTCAACGCATCTGTCGTTTTACTTGTGAGATCCGAAAGTAAGAGCTGCTCGGTTCCGATTGCCGTTTTCGCTAAGAAAGAAAATCTTCTCGAGTCTGACAACCAGCGGAGATAAGTGATAATTGGACCGTCTTTGTATGTCGACTTGCTGATGATCCATACCGGCGAAGGCTGCTTTTCCGCTTCAGGGTGTAGAAGGAATTCATGTACCTCCTCCGTACTGTAGACCCTCACGGTGGACTCCGGCCGGTTGGTTTCGAGTATTCCTCTTTCCGTGTGGACGACAAAATAGGCACCATCCGGAGAGAACGCGATGGGGTCTGCCTGCCCGTTATAGGGGTCTCCAAACCGGGACCAGCGGATGTCGTCGGCCACGGTGAACCGCCGAGAAGGAGTGGCACGACAAGGGGTATCTGCCCCCGTTAGTATCATTATCAGGCAAAGGGCATACGCGATATATGGGATCGACGTTCTGTTCAGAATGTGATTGCTCCTGTTAAGCCCTTGGCTCGTCCTCTGCAAAAACACCCGAGCATGTATGTAGCTTCGCATTGCCTGTCAGATTTGCAACTTGAGGCCAAATTGAATTGATCTTGGACCACCGATTTGATAGAGGGAGCTAAAACCGCCGTTGCCCACACTGCCACCCGCCAGATATTGTCCCAGCGTCTGATTAGACAAACCGAACTGAGTCGTGTTGCTGATGTCTGCTATTGGAGGTGCAAAGTTAGGATGGTTAAGCACATTGAACATTTCAGCCCGAAACTGCAATTTCAGCGACTCACCAATTCGAAACTCGCGGTGAACAGCAAAGTCCCATTGGAACGCTCCGAAACCTCTGAGCGCATTTCTCGACAGATCCCCCTGCTGCAGCGCATTTCCATTCGCGTCCGTCGGGGGTGGCGTGAACGCTGAAGGATTGAAGCCCTTTCCGCCGGGACACGAGACTCCCTGAGGAAGGTCTCCCAATTGCTGAAACACCGAGGCACAGCGCGCCCCAAAAACGTACAGAGGATTTCCTGGGACTAGGTCGGGTCGTATGAACGCAACCGCGCCGTTCGAGAAGTTGTAAATACTCCCGTCAATAATGTCGACCGGAAGTGCCGATCGTGCCTGAACGACATTCTGAACGGACCAGCCTCGCAGAATTGCATTCCCGACTACAGTCGTTTTTGGCGGTCGAACGTTGTACGTCAACGCCGCAGAGAAGGCATTGCGAATGTCGAAGCTTGAGGGGCCACGATTGGCATTTGGATTGAATCCCGGTACTAGGTCGTTGCCCTGATTGCCGTACAGGGAGCCAGCAGAGGCAGTATCAATCGAGTGGGACCATGAATAAGATGCCAGTACCTGTAAGCCATTTGATAAGTGGCGCTGAAACTGAACCTGAAGTGCGTTGTAGTCGGCCGTAGCGGCGTTGGTTACGAAGTCAACTGCTCCAAAGTTCGGATTCGGATTGTTGATTTGGGCCGACTGAATGAGACGTCTTCCAACGGAACCGACGTACGATGCCGAAATGGTTTGTTTCGTACTCAGAGCTTGCTCTAGGGCAGCGTTCCATTCAAGCGTGTAGGGCAGGCTCAGACTTGGGTCAAACGCGTAAAGGTTTCCCGTAGTCAGGTTCGCAGCCGTGATCGCAGGCGGAGTGGCCTCCGTGGGAGTCAGGGGGTAGCTAGCCGAGAATCCGCCCGCTATGGCCCCGAACGGATATGAGGATGCCGATATGTTGTTGCCGGCCTCGGAGGTCGCGAGGTCGTAAAAAACTCCGAAGCCTCCGCGAATTACTGTCTGCCACGCTTGATCTTGATTGATTTGGTAAGCAATGCCAACGCGAGGTGCAAAGTTGACATAGGTTGTTCTAAACGCCGGTGTCCCTGCAGGCGCGAGGGCGAGAGTCGACAGGTTGTTCAAGTTGAAGCCGGTGACAGCTAGGAGACCGGGAGTTGAGGAAGGGGAGAAATCAACGTCCCACCGCAAACCGTAGGTCAGCGTGAGTCGGGGAACTGCGCGCCATGTGTCCTGCGCGAAAAGCCCCAAATTCTGAAAGGAAAATGGTACCCGACTGTGACTCGCCGTAACGTCCCAGAGAAGAGTATTCCCTGCCTGCAAAGATGGTACATCGGGGAATATTGCCTCTTGCGCGTACGCGGGATTGCCGTATATCGGCGAGAGTCGGCGCAGATCGAAACCAAATTTTAGGCTGTGCGAACCTTTCTGCGCGGACAAGTTATCGACGATGTTGAGTTGCCGTTGCAGGTTGTGACCCAAAGGTCCAGCGACGAGGCCAGCATTCAGGGAAATAACCTCTAGTAGCATCCCCCCATTCTGACTGGTGAACGGATTCGGAAACGGCAGAGACGACGGCGGAACAGCCCCGTCGAAGCTATCCAAATACGAGTAGCTGTTATTGTTCGTGCTGGAGTAATTGAAGCGCATATCGTTGGTTGCCAAGGTCGAAATAAGCCATGTCGCCCCGAGAGTGGCTGTCTGAGTCGTGATACGTGTGGGAAAGACGGTGCTCAACGGGTCTCCGTTGCCCCGTAAAACTACCTCCGAAGGAGAGTAGTTGTAGCGTGCAAAAAGCGAGAGCTTATCGCTTAGTCTGTGGTCAATCCGGAGGCTATACGCATCCAGAGTAGCTGGATCGGAATAGCTCGCATTTAACTCGGCAATGCCGGTGTTTGGATCATCCGCCCCGTTGGGCAAAGGGTAAGCGTTCAGGTAAGGTTGCATGGCCGGGATCGCGTCTTCCCGTGCCGCGACATCGGGAACGATGGTGAGCGAAGTCTGAGGCAGTCGCAGCCGGAGCCCCTCGTAGGAAAAGAAAAGGAAGGTCTTATCCTTTAGTATTGGTCCGCTAAACGTTCCCCCAAAGTCATTCTGTCGCTCCTCAGCTTTGGGAAGTGGGGGGCTATTCGTGTACCCATTGAACCAGTTGTTGGCATCGAGCACGTCATTTCGGAAATAGTCAAATACGGTTCCATGAAATCGATTCGTTCCTGAACGGGTTACGATGGAAATCTGGGCGCCTGGTGTGCGCCCGAACTCTGGGGCATAGCTCGAGGTCTGAATCCGGAACTCTTGCATGGCATCGACGGATACCAAGCTGTTCGTTCCACCTAGAACACTGAACGAGGCCGCGGCACCGGCGAGCCCATTTCCTGCGGCGGAAGAATTCGCCGATCCAATACCGATGTTGGCTCCTACTCCGTCTACCATCCAATAGTTGGAACTCGCGCGCTGGCCATTGACACTGAACTGTCCGGAATCCTCGGCAGAGACAGGGGCAAGAACCACTCCCGGCGTGAGTTGAATCAGCGTTTGAAAACTTCTGCCATTCATTGGCAGATTTTCAGCCAACTGGCGATCCACGATGGTGCTTACTGTGCCATCGGTTGTGTTCACCTGTTGCGCGCCCGCCTCCACCGTCACGCTCTCAGCCACCGATCCTACCTGAAGGTGAAAATTTTGCTCGATGTGATCTTGGACATTGAGCGTTAGTCCGGTCACATTAACTATCCTGAATCCAGCCGCATTGACTTCCATCCGATAACGCCCAGGGTGGATGCTAGCAAACGTGTATAGGCCAGAACCGTTGGTGGTCGTGTCCGTCGTAGTGTCACGGTCGATATCGACCAGTTTTACCCGGGCTCCTGCGACGCTCAAACCGGATGGGTCCACGACTTGCCCCGAGACAGTGGCCGTTTCGAGTTGTGCTAGAGCTGGAAGCGCGAGACAGGCAATGAGCAAGAGAAGCACAACGCAGTGGCAGTTTTCTACGACCCCACGGGGGAAACTGAGCATCCGTTTGTATCCTCTACAAACGTATGCCGGACAGCAGCGAGTTTTTCTTCAATGAGAGATCTTCATGGCAGCAAATTGGAACAAGAGTATAGATCGATGGCGATCGGGTGCTCTGACTACGACGAACACTGCTCACGGGTGGTTAGGCTTTTCGCCCAGGAAGGCAAACAATATTCTTCGACCACCAGGTTCCCGAATCGCCTTCCGCGAGGACTCGACAGTCACGAAGACCGAGTTGATCTGTGCCAATACATGAGGATCGTCGAACGTTAGCACCCACCGTCCGTCACCGGGATCATCATTGTGAAAGACCCCAAGGCTCTTAATTGGCTTCTCGGCCCCTAACCGTTCGCCCCAGACGCAAAACGAGACCTTCGCGTCCACCTTGCGGGGGTCGCCAAGGTCGTAAGCATAAAAGATGAGGGACTTGCCTTCCGTGTAGAAAATCCGTCCAAAGGCGCGCTGGCTCTTGCCATCGCCGTCCCGATCATGCACGTCGATGATGTGGAGATTGCGTGCGACTACAAGGTCTCGAACGTCACTTCCCCTTGCGGTCAACTCTTCCTGCTGCCGAAGTAAGTCAGCCTGCTCATCGACCTTTTTCCGAAGCTCTCGGAGTTCGGTCTCCTGCAGAGTCAAGGCAACATCGCTCGTACTCTTATCAGTTCGAGCCTTTTCCAGTTCTCCCTGTAGTTGGGTGTTCCGGGCTTCCAACTCGGCTTTATCAGACTTGAAACCGGTATTCTGCCGTTCAGAGTCGATGAGCTGAGAATTCAAGGAATCCTTGACTTTGCCCAAAGCCTCAAGCTCATCGCGCTGCGCCCGGATCGTAGCGGCTAGGGAGATCATTTCCTTTCGCGCCCGAACGAGTTGGTCCTGCAATTCAACATCCTTCGTCTGGGCAGTTGGCTCCAGGTTTGCGGGAGCCACGGATGCTTGTTGAGTCGGCGCTGGCGGTTGGCTACCGACTGAAGAAGGATGAATCCTCCGGATTGTCAAAATGCCCACGATCAGAACGACAGCTGCAACAGCACCCATGGCCGCGATTAGGGCAGTCTGACTTCGCCTCCTTGCCCTGGTGGTGGCTCCCCGGCTGATCTCGATTCCTTCGGATCGAGCCCGCGCCACGAATCTCTGCGTCATTCCTGACGGAATCTGGCACTGCGATCGTTTTGCGGCAAGAACGGAAAGCCCCTGAGCGCTGATCTGCGTAAAGTCACCTGCCAGACCGCGGCAACTGGGGCAGGTCTCGAGGTGAGCTCTAAGATCTGCCAGATCGGTGCGCGATACTTCCCCGCTGACAGCTAGCGCGCACAGCTCTTCATAATGTTCGTGGCTGTTCAACGAGCATCCCCTTAGCAGTTGCGCTACGCTCAGAGGCGGAAGTCGCTCTTGATTTATAGCTCTCGAGAACGGCATTTCGCAATTTTGAAAGCCCTCGATACAAGTTGTTCCGGACCGACGACGCAGAGTGGCCCGTGGCCTTGGCAACTTCTTCAGCCGTCAAACCCTCGAAGTAAGTGAGCTCAATCACCTTACGCTGACGAGGTTCAAGCAGGGCGAGCACCTGCTCCACCAAGCACGCGACTTCCTGAGGAGGCAAGCATACCAAATGCCCAGCTCCATAGAGGAGTTCAGCTGGTGTCAACTCGTCGAGTTGCTCGCGATTATAGAAGTAGTTCGCCTGAAGATGCTCCCGGCGGTTGATGGTCCGATGATACGCGTACTGAAGCAACCAGGTCTTGAAGCTTCCGCGAGCGGAATCGAACTGGTTCATTGCTCGGAACACGTCCAAGAAAACGCGCTGGACGGTCTCTTCCGCTTCCCCATCATCGCGCAAGATGGCACGCGCGATGCGGAACACCAGGCTACTGTGCCTTTCAAATAGAACAGCCAGTGCGTCATTGCAGCCCTTGCGGAGAGCGTCCATAAGCGCGGCATCATCGAGTGTTCGGAGTAGAGAGGGCGAGCAAATCAGCTTGGCAAGGTCGTGATCAGATGAGGCCATCGGCTCTCTCCCCTGGACTGCATTGTTCTTACGGAGCAGAAGTTGCCCCACTGCATTGACCTCTCATGCAAACGGCCGACCTCGATCGGATTCCATATACTTAAGCAGCCAGTGCTTGAAATTTTCGCGGTCAGAATTGAACTCGTCCTTGGCTCGAAAAATGTCCGCGAAGACACGCCCGAGGGTCGCCTCCACCTCAGCATCATTGCGCAACTTTTCGCGAGCTGTTTCGCAGACCCAGGCGCTGTGCCTTTCGAACAGGATCGCCAAGGCGTCGTTGCAACCGGAGCACAATGCATTCATCAGTTCTGCGTCGCTGAGTGCTCGAAGCCGCGAGGGGGAACAAACCAGGGCCGTCAGTTCGTCATTCGTTAGAGACATCAGCTCTACCTCACCGCATATATCGACGAGGACGAATCCTTGCGCAGCCGCGAGGCTGTCCAAGGCAAAATCGACCCGTCATACATC